>Ga0207720_100269_pt1 | contig 42299 bp, 44 predicted proteins | sample A23P2SouthBayCA_2_FD_187751 | JGI IMG/M metagenome (GOLD analysis project Ga0207720, IMG submission 187751) | Aerobic enrichment media microbial communities from Eden Landing Ponds, California, USA - A23 E3 (2) (SPAdes) | ecosystem: Environmental > Aquatic > Marine > Unclassified | place... | reverse complement strand
TCCCCGCCGCGACGTTCGACCTCGACCTCCCGCCGTCGCTCCCGGTCTCCGTCGGACCGAAGCTCGTGCAGGCGCTCGCCAACCTCGTGGAGAACGCGCTCGAACACACTCCCGAGGGCGTGATAGTCCGCATCGAAGCGAGTTGGGGAGAGAACGACGCGACGCTCCGCCTCAGCGACGACGGCGACGGCATCCCCGAAATCGAGTGGGCGGCCGTCTTCGGCGACGAGGACATCACGCAACTCAGCCACGGCTCCGGACTGGGGTTGTGGGTCGTCAAGTGGGTCGTCGAATCCGCGGGCGGCCGGGTCGACTACGACCGACGCGACGGATGGAGCACCGTCCGACTGACGCTTCCGCTGGCGGACGGGAGTCGGTAGCGACCCCGTCGCGCCGGTTCGGCGGCCGGTGGCGTGCCTTTTATACGCGGCGGGCGGGTACGTGAGTGTATGCCTCAGTGCGAGATGTGCGGCTCCGACCAAGCCTCTCTGAAGACTGTGAAGGTCGAAGGCGCAGAACTACAGCTGTGTGACGACTGCGCCGAGTTCGGCACGGAGGTCCGCACCGAGTCGACTTCCAGCGCGAGCACGAAGTACTCCACCTCCTCCTCGTCGGGCTCGAACTCCTCTCGCTCCTCGGGGTCGTCTTCCTCCTCGTCGTCGAAGACGCGCCGCCGCGACATGTTCGACGATATGGACGAAATCGCGACCGACTACGACGACCGCATCCGACAGGCGCGAGAGTCACGCGGGCTGAGCCAAGAAGAGCTCGCACAGTCGCTCAACGAGAAGGCGAGCCTCATCCGCAAGCTCGAACGCGGCGACATCATGCCGCCGGACTCCGTCCGGGAGAAAATCGAGCGCAAGCTCGACATCTCGCTCGTCGAAGGCGAGAGCGACGACGACTCCGAATGGTCCGGCGGCGGCTCCACGACCACCACCCTCGGCGACGTCGTCAAGCGAAAGGACTGATTCGACCCGGCGACCGACGCCGACGACCGACGCCGACGACCCGTCACGGGGAGTACACGCCCGCGGTGCCACCTCATTTATCACGATTTTCCGCCCGCGAGACGCCGTCTCGCGGCAATCGCGTTCCCGAAAACCAATCTATTAGTCTCGCCGGACGCGAGTTCGATTGTGTTCATCCTAGTCAACCTCAAGGCGTACCCGTGTGACCCCATCGAAGTCGCCACCGCCGCGCGCGACGTGGCCGAAGCCTCCGGCGTTCGCATCGCCGTCTCCCCGCAGGCGGCCGACATCTCCCGCGTCGCCGACACCGGCGTCGAGACGTGGGCCCAGCACGTCGACCCGAACGGCCACGGGAGCCACACCGGCAGTACGCTCGCCGAGGCCGTCGCCGAGGCCGGCGCGGTCGGCACGCTCATCAACCACTCCGAAAAGCGCCTGAAGCTCGCCGACATCGACGGCTCCGTGCAGGCCGCCGAGCGAGCGGGCCTCGAAACCTGCGTCTGCGCCAACAACCCCGCCCAAATCGGCGCGGTCTCCGCGCTCGGCCCCGACTCGGTCGCCGTCGAGCCGCCGGAGCTCATCGGCGGCGACGTCTCCGTCGCGACCGCCGACCCCGGCATCGTCACCGACGCCGTCGACGCCGCGGCCAACGTCGACGACGACGTCGAGGTCTACTGCGGCGCTGGCATCTCGACCGGCGACGACGTGGTGACCGCCGAGGAACTCGGCGCGTCCGGCATCCTGCTCGCCTCCGGCGTCGCCAAGGCCGACGACCCGCGCGCGGCGCTCGAAGACCTCGTCTCCGGGCTGTAAGCGCGTCGAAAAACCGCTCTGACTCCGGCCGACGGCCCGCGTCGCGTCTCGCGTCTACTCGCCGTCGGCCGCTTCTTCGACGAACGACGCCTCGATAGCCGCGACCGTCTCCCGGAGTTCGTCCTCGTCTAAGAGGTCCGCGTACTCGTCGCTCACGAGGTCGGGGAGCGCGTACTCGTATTTCCCGCGGCCGGCGTGCCGGATGAACCCCGCCCGGCGAAGCGACCGGTTCCGGCCGTAGGCGAGGTGCTGGTCGCCGGTCTCGCCGGCGGCGACGTGGGCGGCGAGCGGGTCGGAGACGCCGCGCTCGCGGTAGTGCGCGAGCATCCCGTGGTGGGCGTCCCCCAGCGCGTCGACGATGGCCGTCAGGCGGTCGACGACGTCCCGGCGGCTCTCCGCGCCCGGCGCGGGATGGAGCTCCGCCGGCTCGAAGTCGCCCATCTCGGTGGCCGCCAGCCACGACTCGTCGTCGGTCGGGTCGGCCGCCGCGTCGGCGGTGCTTGCGCCGTCGGCCGCCGCCTCGTCGCGTTCCGAGAGCAGTCCGTGGGTCGGCCACGGCGGGCCGGACGGCGCTTCGAGCGGCTGTCGGGGCGGCACGTCGTCCGCGTTCCCGGTCCCGCCGTCGCCGCCTGCGGAGTCGCCATCGGCCGCGGCGTCTGCCGCCTCACCCTCGGCACGCTCGTTGTACTCGCCGAGCGCGGCCTGCTTTTCCGTGGGACGATTGAGGTTGCGGCCGTCGCCGCCGCGGTAGGGCGATTCGGCCTTCTGGAACATCGCCTGTGCGAACTGGTCGGCCATCCGTGAGAGGTCCTGCGCCTCCTCTAACTCGCGTTCGAGCTGTCGAATCCGCGCGTCTTTCTTGTCTAGCTCCTGTCTGAGGTCGGCGATGCGGCTCTCCTGTCTCGCCTTCTCGTCGGATATCTCCTTGAGGTCGGACACGAGGTCGCCGTCGACGGACTTCAGGTCGGGGCGCTCGAAGTCGTCGAGGCCGGGGGTCGCCCCCGCGTCGAACGTCTGTTTCTTGTGGAACTGCACGCGCCGAATCGACTCGGACCAGTCGGTGACGAGGAATCCCTCGCCGTTGCCCATGTCCTCGATGGCGTCGGCGTACTCCGACCCGAGGATGCGCCCGACGACCTTGGTGTCGTTGCGCCAGGTGAGGCGGTGCCAGACGAGCCAGTCGCACTGGGTGATGAAGTCCTTTTTCACGTCGGCGGGGCGCTGGGAGATGCCGACGACGCCGAGCCCGTGTTTGCGGCCGCGCTTTCCGATTTTGATGAGCATCTTGCCCGCCTCGTCCATCCCGCCCTTCTCGGGAATGTACTCGTGGCACTCCTCGATGAGCATCAAAAACGGCTTTTTGAGCTTCTTTTCCTTCGCAAAGAGGTGTTTGGCGACCTCCGTCACCAGTTCGTCAGAGGCCGCGTCGTCGAGGTAGCCGGACACGTCGAGGATGATGGGGACGTTCTGTTCGAGCGCGAGCGTGGCGAGTCGCTCCGCGTGCTCGGGGCTCACCTGAATGTCGCACTCGTCGTCGGCCCCGGCGTGGAGCAGTTCGAACTCCTGTTTGAGGCCGTAGTACTCGCCGTCAGTGTCGACGATGAGCACCGGGAAGTTCGCCGACAGCAGGTTCTCGATGATGACCGACGCCGTGTTCGACTTGCCCGACCCTGACTTGCCCGTGACGAACCCCCGACCGGTGAGGATGTCCACCACCGGCAGGTCGACCGTCGTCCCCGGCTCTTCGGTTCCCTCTCCCCCTGGACCGTCGCTGATCTCGGCGACCGAGATGGTTTCCGTGTCCGAATCCGTCATCCGATTTGGTGGACTCCCTCGGAGGCCATAGTTCCTCCCCCTCGCCCCGTCGGTCCCGCGGAGTCAGTCGAACTCGACGAGCGACGACTGGCCGCCGCGCGAGGGGGTCTCGCCGCCGGTGTCCGGTGGCTCGTCGTCACCGTCGGCGGCGGCGCTCGCTTCGGTTTCGTCGCTGACGCGGTCGTCGCCCTCGCCGTCTACCCCGCCGGACCCGGTCGACTCCCAACCGTCGAGACTCGACTGGTCGGCGTCCGCGAAGGAGAGCTTCGAGACGCGGACGCCGAGCTTTCTGACGGTCGTCTCTTCGAACTCTGCGTCGAGCAGGTCGAGCGCGACCGACTCGACGAGCCCGGGGTCGTCCACGGGCCCGGAGAGCGACGTGGCCCGCGTGTTGATGTCGAACGGCGGGACGACCACCTTGATGCCGATGGTCCGGTACATCGCCCCGCGGGAGCGCGCGCGGTCGGCCACGTCGGCCGCGAGCGCGCGGACGACCTCCCGTTTGTCCTCGATGTCGTCGGTCGGGTCGGTGAACGCCGACTCCCGCGAGAGGCTCTTGGGTCGGCCCGTCGGCGTGACCGTCCGGTCGTCGTAGCCCCGCGCCCGCTCGTGGAGTTCGCGGCCGCGGGAGCCGAACTCGGCTTCGAGGACCGCGGCGTCGGCGTCGGCGAGGTCGCCCGCCGTCTCGATGCCGAGCGACCCGAGTTTCCGGGCCGTCACGGGCCCGACACCGTGGACTTCCTCGACCGGGATGGGCGCGAGAAACGACCGCACCTCGCCGGGGCGGACGACGACCAGCCCGTCGGGTTTGTCGAAGTCGGAAGCGATTTTCGCGGTCGACATGTTCGGCGCGACGCCGATGGAGGCCGCGACGCCGACCTCGCGGGCGATGCGCTGTTTCACGTGGCGGGCGAACCCCTCCGCCAGCGTCCGGTCGCCCGCGGCCGCGAGGTCCCACGCGGTCCGGTCTGTCACGTCGAGGTAGGCCTCGTCGATGCTCACCTCGCGGACCACGTCGGCGCAGTCGTGGAGAATCGCCTTTACGTCGGCGGCGACCTCCTTGTAGAATTCGAGGTCGACGGTTCGATAATGGCCCGCCGCCGCGGGGTCGTCGTCGGGACCGAGGCTCTCGATTCGCGGGAGGCGTTCGAGCGCCGTCGAAATCGGCTGGGCGCTCTCGACGCCGAACTCGCGGGCCTCGTAGCTCGCCGTGGCGACCGCACCGTGGCCCTCGCCGGGTTCGTAGCCCATGCCGACGACCACCGGCTTCCCTTCGAGTTCGGGCTCGCGCAGGCGCTCGCAGGCGGCGTAAAAGCAGTCCATGTCGACGTGGAGGACGATGCTGTCGGGGCCGTCGTCGTCGGTCGTTCCCGGCAACGTCTCCTCCACCATAGTCGAGGGAACGAGCGCGACGTACCTGAAGCTTCAGATAGCGCGGCGAAACTGAACGGGCACGGAGGAACGCGGTCGGTCGCGGTCGGTCGCGGTCGGTCGAGGTCAGTCGCGTTACTTCAGTCGCTCCTGCAGGAACGAGGGGTGTGCGGCCGTGATGCCGTCGATAGACAGAATCTCGTCGGAGATGACGTCGCCGAGGGAGTCGCCGTCGACGGCGCGGACCTCGGCCATCAGCATGTGGTCGCCGGAGGAGGTGTACAGCGCCTCCACCGAGTCGAGTTCCTTGAGGATGCGCGTGACCTCGACGTAGCGCTCGCTCGTCGCGTCGATGCCGACCATGGCGATAGACTGTCCGGCGAGTTTCTTCGGGTCGATGTCGGCGGAGTAGCCGATGATGACGCCGTCGTCTTCGAGTTTGCGAATGTACTTCCGGACTGTCGGCTTCGACACGTCCGCCCGGTCTGCAATCTGGGCGTACGACGCTTTCGCGTCTTCCTCCAAGACCGCGAGGATGCGTCCCTCCGTGGACGTGGTTTCCATACCCGTTGGTTTTCGCACGGGAGAAAAATATCTTGCGAATCCGAAAAGCGTTCTCGGTCACATCGAACCGGCGCGGCTACCGGTCGGAAACCGACCGCCGAGACGGCGGCGGCGGCGTTACTTGTGCTTGTCGAGGAAGTTGTCGAACGTCCGCTCCCACTCGTAGGAGTCGTCGAAGTAGCGCTCCGCGAGCGGCTCTTCGGGCATCTCTCCGATGCGCTGTTTCTCCTGCTGGTAGGACGGGCGGTCTTCGTCGACGTAGTACCGGCCGGTGAGGACGGTGCCCTCGTGGAGGACGTTCTCCGTCTCGAACATCATCTCGGAGGCCTCCGAGCGGTTCGTGTTGTCGAACTCGTAGTCGTCGGAGTCGTTGATGTCGATGTACGGGACGTACTGACGGGCGTCCTTGTTCCACGTCGGACACTGCGTGAGGAAGTCGACGTGGGAGAAGCCGTCGTGCTGGATGGCTTCCACGATGATGTCTTTCGCCTGGTTCGGGTTGACAGCGGCCGTCCGCGCGACGTACGACGCCCCGGCGTTCAGGGACATCGAAAGCGGGCGGAGCGGCGTCTTGGCCGAGCCGTGGGGCTGGGTCTTCGACTTGTGACCCATCGGCGACGTGGGCGAGGTCTGACCCTTCGTGAGGCCGAAGATCTCGTTGTTGAACACGATGTAGGTGATGTCGTGGTTCTCACGAGCGGTGTGCATGAAGTGGTTGCCACCGATACCGTAGCCGTCGCCGTCGCCGCCGGCGGCGACCACGGTCAGCCCGGGGTTCGCCAGCTTCGCGGCGCGGGCGATGGGGAGCGAGCGGCCGTGGATGGTGTGGAAGCCGTAGCTGTTGAAGTAGCTGTTGAGCTTGCCGGAACAGCCGATACCGGTCGTCACCATCATCTCCTCGGGCGAGAGGCCGAGTTCGGCCGCCGCGCCTTTGAGCGCCTTGAGGACACCGAAGTCACCGCAACCCGGACACCACGTCGGCTGGGGTTCGAGTCCGGGGGTGAACTCGTTTTGGTCCTGCTCCGTTTCTTCACCGATTGCGCTGAATGCACTCATGATTTATTCACCCACTTTGGGGACGAACTTCGTGCGGTTGTCTGGGAGCTCCTCGCCTTCGAGGAGCGCCGTCTCGAAGCCCTCGACGATGTCGGCGGGCTCGAACGGGTTGCCGTTGTACTTGAGGAGACTCGACATCTGGTCGCCGTAGCCGCCGAGTTCCTTGGAGATGAGTCCGCGGAACTGGGCGGAGGCGGTCATCTCGACGACGAGCGCCTCGTCGACGCTGTCGAGGAACTCCGCGACCTGCTGTTTCGGGAACGGCATCATCTCGGAGACGCCGAGGACCTTGACCGAGTGGCCCTTCTCGCTGAGGACGTCGGCGGCCTCTTCGACGGTGCCCTGCTGGCTGCCGAAGGTGATGAGGCCGAGGTCGGCGTCCTCGTCGCCGTAGACCGTGTTGAACTCGCCGTCGGCGTCGAGCTCGGTGCGGATGTTGTCGACCTTCTGCATGCGGCGGTTCACCTGTGCGACGCGGTTCTCGGGCGATTCCGAGATGTGACCCGCGGGCATGTGCTCGTTACCCGTCGCGAGGTAGCGACCGCCCTTCTGGCCCGGCAGCGAACGCGGCGAGACGCCGTTTTCGGTGTCGTGCTGGAAGCGCTGGTACTTGCCGGAGTCGTCGTGCGGCGCGTCTTCGAGTTCCGCTTCCGTCAGGACCGAACCGAGGTCGGCGTTCGGCTCCTCGTCGAAGACCGACGCCGGGACGTTCGAGAGCTCGCCGCCGAGCTTCTGGTCGTAGAGGACGATGGACGGAATCTGGTACTCGTAGGCGATCTGGAACGCCTTGCGCGTCTGGTAGTACGCCTCGGCGGCGTTGCCGGGCGCGAAGACGATGCGGTGGGAGTCGCCCTGCGAGGTGTACAGGACGTGCTCGAGGTCGGACTGCTCGGGCTTCGTCGGCATCCCCGTCGAGGGACCGGCGCGCATGGCCTCGACGAGCACGAGCGGCGTCTCGGTTATCTCGGCGAGACCGAGCGGCTCGGACATGAGCGAGAAGCCGCCACCGGACGACCCGGACATCGCCTTGACGCCCGCGTGAGAGGCACCGATTGCCAGCGCGGCGGCGGCGATTTCGTCCTCCACCTGCTCGGAGATGCCGCCGAGCTCGGGGAGGTTCTGGGTCATGATGGTGAAGACTTCCGTCCACGGGGTCATCGGGTAGCCCGCGATGAAGCGACAGCCCTCGTCGATGGCGCCGTACGCGATGGCGTCGGAGCCGGAGAGAAGCACCTGCTCTTCGTCGTGTTCGCCGGTCGGCGCGGACACGTCGGGAGCGTCGACGTCGTACTCCTCACGGACCATCTCGTAGGCGTCGTCGAAGACGGTCAGGTTCGGTTCGAGAATCTTGTCGGGCATCGCGTCCGACATCAGACTCTTGATGACGTCGGGTTCGATGCCGGCGATGGCGCACGTGACGGCGACGCCGGCGGTGTTGCGCATGACCTCGCGGCCGTGCTCGCGGGCGATGGTGCGCAGGTCGATGTCGTAGACGTGCCAGTCGTTCTCCTCGACGCGCTCGTCGAAGTCCTCGATTTCGGAGGCGTCGAGCAGACCGGAGTCGTAGACGATGACGCCGCCTTCGTTGAGTTCGTCGAGATTCTCCGAGAGCGGCTTAATCTCCTCGTTGCCGTAGTAGGCACCCTCGCTCGGGTTGCGGGCGAAGGAGTCACCGAGGGCGAGGAGGAAGTTGTACCCGTCGCCCCGGGACTTGACGGGGTCGGCGCTGACGCGCACTTCCGTGTACGTGTGGCCACCGCGGATGCGCGATGGATAGTGTCGATGCGTGAAAACGTGTAGCCCCGCTCGCATCAGGGCTTTGGCGAAGTTCTGGCTCGTCGAGGCGATACCGTCACCGGAACCCCCTGCGATACGCCAGATAAGTTCGTGGTCAGTCATATGTTGAGCTCACGGCCCCGCTGGGGCGCTACCTGAAAAGTTGGGGAGGGTCCGATTAAAGACTTTGCTATGGATTAACAAGTAAAGATGATGAAGGACCTAATATTGTTGAACTGACCCACCCACCCGCCACCGAAAGTGGACGAACGGGCTATCACGCCCGCCGAACAGAGTAAACGATAACTCGGAATCGCGTTCGCTACTCGTTGTCGGGACTCGACGGGTGGTACGGCGTGTCGTATTCTCCGGCCTGTCCGTCGAGGCGGTCGGGGTTGATGCGTCCGCCGAGGAGCATGAAGTCGAGGATGGTCACGTAGAGCATCGCCTCGACGACCGGGACGCCGCGGGGCGGGAGCACGGGGTCGTGACGGCCGACGACCTGAATCTCCTTTTCCTCGCCGGTCTCCCAGTCCACGGTCCGCTGTTTCTTCGGGATGGACGTGGGCGCGTGGAGCGTCAGTTCACCGTACACCGGCTCGCCGGTCGTGATACCGCCCTGGATGCCGCCGTGTTTGTTGCCGACGGGTCGGGGGTCGCCGCGCGCTCGCGGTTCATCACCGCTCGGGTCTTCCGACTCGCTCTCATCGAACTCCCAGTTCTCGTTGCGGTCGTGGCCGGTCCACTCGCGGGCCTCGCGGCCGAGACCGAACTCGAACGCCGTCGCCGCCGGCACCGACATGAGCGCCTGTCCGAGCCGCGCCGACACGGAGTCGAACCGCGGCGCGCCGAGGCCGCGCGGGACGCCCTGCGCCTCGAAGTAAATCGAGCCGCCGATGGAGTCGCCTTCCGTCTGGTACTCCTCGATGAGCTCCTGCATCTCCGCCGCCGTCTCGGGGTGGGCACACCGCACGTCGTTTTCCTCCGCGTGCTCGCGCAGGTCGTCGAAGGTGACCTCCGGCGCTTTCACGTCGCCGATTTGGTTCACGTGCGCCTTCACCTCGATGTCGTAGTCGCTCTGCTCGATGACCTGCTTGGCCACCGCGCCGGCGGCGACCCAGTTCACCGTCTCGCGCGCGGACGACCGACCGCCGCCGCCCCAGTTGCGCGTGCCGAACTTCGCCGAGTACGTGAAGTCGCCGTGGGAGGGCCGCGGCGCGGTCACGTACGGCTCGTACTTGCCCGAGCGGGCGTCCTTGTTCTGGACGACCATCCCGATGGGCGTGCCCGTCGTGTAGCCGTCCTGCACGCCGGAGTTGACGACGACGGCGTCCGGTTCTCCGCGGCTCGTCGTAATCATCGACTGGCCCGGCTTGCGTCGGTCCAGTTCCGCCTGTACGTCCTCGACCGACAGCTCCACGCCGGCGGGACAGCCGGACACCGTGACGCCCATCGCGTCGCCGTGGCTCTCGCCGTAGGTGGTCATCCGAAAGAGACGACCGAATTCGTTGCCGTTCATTACCCGCCCCTCGGGTGGCCGCCCATTTAGTGTTTGTAGAAAGCCGCAATCGTGGGCGGGGGTTCGGCGACCCCACGTTCATGCTCGCCGGCATTTTCGGGCGTATCGGCACGCTCTGCGTGATGGCCCTCAAACTCTGGGGGGTCGACGCCATCGTGACGGGGACGGGCGTGACGGGGCGAGGCCCCGACCCCGACTCGGCGGAGTGAGTCCAGCGTCGCCGTGGCGAACCGAATCACTATCTCGTCGGCGTGGAGCCCGGCGTCCGGGCGGGCGAAAACGGGTCCGTCCGGGCGGGTCGCTGTGGGGTCGCGTCCTCAGTGCTCGCTCATCTCGGCTCCGAGGTCGCGCATCGCCTCGAAGAAGTTCGGGAACGACACGTCGACGTGTTCGCTCCCCGCAATCGTCGTCTCGCCCTCGGCGACGAGGCCGGCGACGGCCAGCGACATGACGATGCGGTGGTCGCCGCGGCCGTCGACCGCCGCGCCGACGAGGTCGGTCTCGCCGCCGTGAATCGTGAGTCTGTCCCGCTGTTCGGTGACGTTTGCGCCCATCTCCGCGAGTTCCTCCGCCATCGCGCTCACGCGGTCGGTCTCCTTGAAGCGGACGTGCTCGCAGTTCTCGATGACCGTGTCGCCGTCGGCGATAGCGCCGAGGACCGCGATGGTTGGAAGCAGGTCGGGCGTGTCGCCCACGTCCACGGTCGTCCCCGTGAGGTCGGCCGCGGAGACGGTCAGTTCGCCCGCCGCTTCGTCCCAGTCCACTGTCGCGCCCATGTCACGGACGATGTCGACGATGGCGGTGTCGCCCTGCGCGGACGGGCGCGCACCCTCGATGACGACGTCCTCGCCCTCAGCGCCCGCGACCGCGCCGGCCGCGAGCAGGTACGAGATAGACGAGAAGTCGCCGGGAACGCTGTACGCGCCGCCCTCGGGGGCGTACGACTGGCCGCCGGGGACCGAGAAGCCGGCGTCGGTCCGGGTCGCGTCGACGCCGAAGTCGGCGAGGAGTTCGAGCGTGATATCGACGTACGGCGAGGACTTGAGTTCGGTCGTGAGTTCGACGTCGATGCCCTCCTCCGTGACCGCGCCGGCCATGAGGAGCGCCGTGATGAACTGCGAGGACACGTCGCCGGGAATCTCGACGGTGCCGCCGGCCATGCCGTCGCCGACGACGAGCGGAGCCTGCCCGTTTCGACGCGTGCTCTCGGCGCGGCCGTCGAGGTCGAAGACGGCGTCGAGAAGCGGGCCGTGGGGCCGCGAGCGGAGCGACGCGTCGCCCGTGAGGACCGTCAGGCCCTCGCCGAGGGCCGCACAGCCGGTGACGAGGCGCATCGTCGTCCCCGAGTTCTCGCAGTTGACCACGTCGTCGGGCGTGCCCGGGCGGCCGCCGAAGCCGGTGACGTCGACCGTCTGGCCGTCGCGGTCGGCCGACCCGCCGAAGGCCTCGACCGCGCGCATGGTCGCCTTGGTGTCGGCGCTGACGAGCGCGTCGCGGACGACCGCCTCGTCGCTGTAGCCCGCGGCGAGGACGGCTCTGTGGGTGTAACTCTTCGACGGCGGCGCTCGGGTGCGTCCGGCGACCCGGGACGGGGAGACGTGGGCGTCCATACGCGAGGGGTCGGCAGGGTCCGGTATCAGGGTACCGGACGCGGCGACGTTCTCCCTGACGGCGACGGCACCGCGGTCGCTCGGTTTCGTGTTTGCCAACAAACATATATCGCGAGCGGGCGTACCGTACGTCGGCAGAACAGCGCCGATGACACGAACAGTCGCGACCGACTCGCGCGGCGCTCGGACGGCGCTCGCGGCGAGTTCCGGCGGCCTATCCGCGGCGTGTCTCCCGCCCGAAGAGGCGCGTCGCGGGGCCGATACCGGAACCCGCCGACCGCGACGCGAGAGCTTTACTACCGGCCGGGCGAACTCCGGCGTATGGAACCCGATTTCTCACCGCTGGCCGAGTTCCTCGGCGACGAGTTCGACGGCTATCTCATCTCGGCCGACGGGAGCGACTCCAATCAGCTGTATCTCTCCGGGTTCGACGCGCCGGACCCGTACGTGACGCTCTACACGCCCGAGGGAATCCACCTCCTCGTCTCGACGCTGGAGTTCGGCCGCGCCAAAAAGGAGAGCCGCGCCGACACCGTCTCCCGGCTCTCCGACTACGACTACCGCGACAACCACGCCGAACACGGTTCGGTCGTCGGGAAGGCGAAGACGGTCGCGGCGTTCCTCGCCGACCACGACGTCGCCTCGCTGGCGGTTCCGGCGGACTTCCCGCTCGGCACCGCTGACGCCCTGCGCGACGAGGGCGTCGCGGTCGAAGCCGAAGTCGACGACGTGCTCACGAACATCCGCGCGGTGAAGACTGACGAGGAAGTCGAGCATATCCACGCCGCCCAAGACGCAAACGAGGCCGCGATGCGCGCCGCCGAGAGTCTCATCCGCGACGCCGACGTGGCCGACGACGGCACGCTCACCGACGAGGGCGAACCGCTGACGAGCGAGCGCGTCCGGGAGGAAATCGAGGTGACGCTCCTGCGACACGGCTGTGCCCTCGACGAGACCATCGTCGCCTGCGGGGCCGACGCCGCCGACCCGCACGACCGCGGGAGCGGCCCGCTCCGGGCCGACGAGCCCGTCATCATCGACATCTTCCCGCGCGACAAGGAGACGAAGTACAACGGCGACATGACCCGGACGTTCGTGAAAGGCGAGCCGTCGCCCGAAATCCGCGAGTGGTTCGACCTCACCGAGGAGGCGTTCGAGGCCGCCCTCGACGCCGTCGAGCCCGGTGTGACCGGAAAAGACGTCCACGACGCCGTCTGCGACGTGTACGAGGCCGCCGGCGAGAACACGCTTCGCGCGGACCCCGCCGCCGAGACCGGCTTCATCCACAGCACGGGCCACGGCGTCGGTCTCGACGTGCACGAACTGCCCTCGCTGAGTCCGAGCGGCGAGGAGCTTCGGCCCGGCCACGTCATCACCATCGAGCCGGGGCTGTACGACCCCGACGTCGGCGGCGTCAGAATCGAGGACCTCGTGGTCGTTACCGAAGACGGCTACGAGAACCTGACCGAGTACCCGGTCGAACTCCTCGTCGAGTAGCCGGCGCGGAAACGCGGAGTCGAACCGAACTCACGTCGTCGGAGTCGACGTAGAGACTCAGCTGTCGAGGGCGTTGTCGCCGGTCGAGCCGCAGGCGGCCGACGCCTCGGTCCACCCGGAGTTGGCCTCGCGCCACTGTTTCAGCAGGTCCTCCAGCGCGTCACCCGTCTCGGGCGTGAGCACGCCCGCGGCCTGCCGGACGACCGTCCCGTCTTCGACGAGAAGCGCGTAGATGTTGCCCTCGCCGAGCAGTCCGAGGCGGCGCTGGAGCGCGGTCTTGTCCACCCGCGCGATGAGCGCGTTGTCGTGGGGGCGACTCCGGGCCGCCTCCGGAGACATCCCGCCCCCCGACATCGCCGGCATCATCCCGCTTCGCCCGCCGAGGACGAGCAGTTCGTAGTAGCCGAAATGGCCGTACGTCTCGCACAGTTCCTTCGCGAACCCGCGCCACGACCCGACCAGCGACTGCTGGCGGCGGTCGAAGCTGATGAGCACGAGCGTCTGTTCGCCCTCTAAGTCGTCGGGGAGGACGACCTTCTGGCCGCTCGTGTCTCGTGACGGGAGGCGAGGGAACTCCATGCGCTATGGGATTCCCCACCGGTAGATAAGTCTAATTGCCGATTCGGTAAAATATCGCGCCGGAGAGGCTGTTTCCACAGTATCGACGGCGCGTGAACTCATCCCACGTGTCTTCGAGTTCACCCGGCATAAACGTCCGCCCCCGAGTCTCAGCGCCGATAACCGGGGCGCGTCAGCGTTCGTAGTCGGGGTCGAACAACCGCGCCGACATCGGACCGGGGTCGCTCCCCTCGACGACCGCGTACGGCGAGAAGTCGTCGACGCCGGCGTCGGCCAAGAGTTCCTCGTCGTAGAACGCGTTGCCGGTGCAGTCGGTCGGGTCGCGCGAGAACAGCTCGGCGACGGCGTCGCACATAATCTGCGGGGTGCGCCAGTCCTCGGGCGTGCCCATCCCGAAGTGTCGCGTCGCCTCAGACTCGATGGCGGTGACCGGCCACAGCGCGTTCACGCCGATGTCGTCGGCGGCGAGTTCGCCCGCGAGCGACTGCGCGATGAACGTCATGCCGTACTTCGAGAGCGCGTAGGCGACCTTCCCCGGCGCGGGGCGGGCGGGCATCGGCGGCGAGAAGGTGACGACGTGGGCGCGGTCGCTCTCGCGGAGGTGCGGGAGCGCGGCGTGCGTGGTCGCGTACGCCCCGCGGGCGTTGACGTCCATGAGGAGGTCGAACCGCTTCGGCGGCGTGTCCTCGAAGCCGGCGATGTGAATCGCGCCCGCGTTGTTGACGACGAAGTCGATGCCGCCGAAGGCGTCGACCGTCTCGTCGATGGCCGTCTGCACCGAGTCGTCGTCGCGTACGTCGAGTTGACACCAGATGGAGTCGCCGCCCCGCTCGCGTATCTCCTCCGTCGTCTCGACGATGGTCCCGGGGAGGTCCTCGCGCCCGTCGACGGTCTTGCCGGTCGAGACGACGTTCGCGCCCCGGTCGGCGAGGTCGAGCGCGATAGCCTTCCCGATGCCGCGACTGGTTCCCGTGATGAAGGCCGTCCGACCCTCGAAATCAACATCATCGAATGACATAGTTTTCTATCGGTCATCCACCACTTGATGGTTCGGACACCGGGTGTCGGTTGAACGCGGTTTTCGGGGGCGACCGCGGAGGGCGTCTCGCCACACCCGCCGCCACCGATTCCCTTTTGCCCGCCGCACCTCCACACCCGTACCGATGGACGTGCTCATCGTCGGCGCGGGCGCAATGGGACGCTGGTTCGGCCGCACCGTCGACGCCGACCTCGCGTTCGCCGATGCGGACCCCGAGAGCGCGGTCGCCGCGGCGGACGCACTCGGCGGCCGGGCGGTCCCGCTGGAGGGCGACGAGCGGTTCGACGTGGTCTGTCTCGCGGTCCCGATGCGCCTCGCCGCCGACGCCGTCGCCGACAACGCCCACCGCGCGGACGCCGCGATGTGCGACGTGACGGGCGCGATGAGACCACCGGTGGCGGCGATGCGCGACCACCTCCCGGACCGCGAGCGACTCAGCCTCCACCCGCTTTTCGCCCCGCACAACGCCCCCGGAAACGTCGCCGCCGTCGCAGACGAACCGGGCGCGTACACCGACGCCCTGCTCGCGGACCTCGACGCGGCCGGCAACCGCGTCTTCGAGACGACGCCCGAGGAACACGACGCCGCGATGGAGACGGTGCAGGCGGCCGCCCACGCCGCCGTCCTCTCGTTCGGCCTCGCCGCCGACGACGTGCGCGAGGAGTTCGCCACGCCGATATCGGCCGCGCTCGACGAACTCGTCGCCTCGGTGGCCGGCGGCACCCCGCGCGTGTACGCGGACATCCAGTCCTCGTTCGGCGAGGGGACCGACCGCGTCGCCGACGCGGCCCGCGCGCTCGCGGCGGCCGACGACGAGGCGTTCGCCGACCTCTACGGGCGCGTCTCCCGCGGCGACGACGCGCCAATCGAATCGACCCCCGCGAGCGCCGACGACCGCGACCAGACCGACAAGCACGACCCTGTCGAGTGACGAGTGAAGGGAGACACCGACGCCGACGCCCCGCGGCGGGCCGACACCTCCCGCGCGGGCGACGGCGACTCGCTCCACAGCCCACCGATGATAGACAGAGACGCCGTCCGCGACAACGCGAAGTACCTCAGAAACGTCCGCCCCATCGACCCCGACGAGATAGCCGACTACATCGAGGGCGCGCCGCACCCCGCCGTGGTGAAACAGACGCTTCGCGAGGAGGCCCACGACCTCGGCCTGTTCGAGCGCGACGACGGCACGTTCGTCCCCGCGAGCGACGAGCCCGCGCCGTTTCGGAACTGGTCGCCCGCGGCCTTCCCCGACGACTACTCCTTCGCCCTCGAAGACCTGCTCATCGGGCGCTACGGCGCGAACTGGCACGTCGGCGACTCCGGCGACCGCCTCCGGGAGCGCGTCCGCCAACTGAAGGAAGACTACTACCGGGGCAACCCCGTCGAGTACGACGAGGACGCCGCGCTCGGCTACGGGATTTACCACCTTCCGGACTACTACGCCGCCGTCGGCTACGTCCTCTCGGACCTCGCCGAGCGGAGCCTGCTCCCTCGAAACCCCCGCGTGCTCGACGTGGGTGCCGGGACGGGCGGTCCCGCGCTCGGCCTCCACGACTTCCTCCCCGACGATTCCGTCGTGGACTACCACGCGGTCGAGCCGAGCGCCTCCGCCGACGTGCTCGACCGGATGCTCGGCGAGACGCGCCGGAACTTCCGGACGACCGTCCACCGCGAGACCGCCGAGGCGTTCGACCCCGACGGCGAGTACGATATCGTCCTGTTCGCCAGCGTCCTGAGCGAACTCGACGACCCCGCCGCGGTCGTCGAGAAATACCTCGACGCCCTCGCCGACGACGGCGCAATCGTCGCCATCGCGCCCGCCGACCGGAACACCAGCACCGGCCTCCGCGAGGTCGAACGCGAGGTCGCGCCGGCCGACGGCGACGTGACGGTGTACGCGCCGACGCTCCGCCTCTGGGACGGCTACGCGCCCTCGGACCGCGGTTGGTCGTTCGACGTGAAGCCCGACCTCGACGTGCCGGGGTTCCAGCGCCGCCTCGACGAGGGCCGCGACGGCGACGAGGACGAGGGCACCTTCGTCAACGTGGACGTGCAGTACTCCTACAGCGTCCTTCGGACCGACGGCGAGCGCCGCCTCGACGTGCGCGGAAACCCCGCGCGGTTCGCCAAGATGGCCGAGATGGAGCGCCACGTCACGAACCGCATCGACCTGCTGGCGGTCAAACTGAGCCACGACCTCTCGGAGGGGAACAACCAGGTGTTCAAAATCGGCGACGGGAGCGAGGCGGTCGACCACTACGCCGTCCGCACGCGCGACACCGTGCTGAACGCCGATGTGGCCGACGCCGACTACGGCGACGTGCTGGTCTTCGAGAACGTCCTCGCGCTCTGGAACGACGACGAGGAGGCGTACAACCTCGTCGTCGACGACGAGACGCTCGTGGACCGCGTCGCCTGAGCGCCCCGCGTCGGCCGCCGCCGCCCGACTTCACCCGCCCGTTGACCGACCCGGCCACGTTGCGTCCGACGGGTGGCTTTTTGCGGGCTCCGTCCCCAGTCGGACCATGAGCGAACCCAGCATCCTCCTCACCAACGACGACGGCATCGAGAGCGTGGGCTTCCGCGCGCTCTACGACGCCCTCTCGGAGTTCGCCGACGTGACCGCGGTCGCGCCCGCGACGGACCAGAGCGCGGTCGGCCGGAAGATGTCGACCAACGCGGTCGTCTCCGAGCACGAACTCGGCTACGCGCTGGAGGGGACCCCCGCCGACTGCACGGTCGCCGGCTTGGAGGCGCTGTGTCCCGACGTGGACATGGTCGTCTCCGGCATCAACAAGGGAGCCAACATCGGCGCGTACGTCCTCGGACGGTCGGGGACCGTCAGCGCCGCCGTCGAGGCCGCGTTCTTCGACGTGCCCGCCATCGCCCTCTCGCTGTACGTCCCCGCCGGCGGCGACCTGCCGTGGCACGAGAAGGCGACCGACCCGCGGGACTTCCGCGAGGCGACCCACGCGGCGTCGTACCTCGTCAAACACGCCGAACCCGCCGGCGTCTTCGAGCAGTGCGACTACCTCAACGTCAACGCGCCAATGTCAGACCCCGACGGTGGCCCGGCGGACATGCAGGTGACGGTTCCCTCCGAGCTGTACGACATGACCGCGGAGTTCGAAAACGGCACCGTGGAGCTCCACGACCGCGTCTGGGAGCGGATGCGAACCGGCGATATCCCAGACCCCGACGGGACCGACCGCCGGGCCGTCGTCGAGGGCCGGGTGTCGGTCTCGCCGCTGACCGCGCCGCACACGACCCACCGCCACGAGGCGCTGGACGCGCTCGCCGAGACGTATCTGGAGTGAGCGAAGCGGGCAAAGCGTATCTCGGAGAGACCTAAAACGCCGACGAGACCGACAAACGCGCTTCTACGGGCCGGGGGTGCCGAATCGGGAAGCGCCGCCGGGGGCGCAGGTGGTCCGTTCGGTCGGCCGACACCAAAGAGTGAACCCCGACCCGGTCGACGGACGCGTATGTCCGAAGCAGATGCGGTCGAGCGCGTGGACGAGCCCGGAACCGTGGATTCGCTCGCCGCGGACCTCCGCGCGCTCGGCGTCGCGGCCGGCGACACCCTCCTCGTCCACTCGTCGCTCAGTTCGCTCGGTTGGGTCGCCGGCGGCCCGCAGGCGGTCGTCGACGCCCTCCAGACGGTGCTGACCGACGACGGGACGCTCGTCATGCCGACCCACACGGGCCAGTACACCGACCCGTCGGTGTGGGAGAATCCGCCGGTCCCCGACGACTGGGTCGATATCATCGGCGAGTCGATGCCGCCGTTCCGTCCCGAGGTGACGCCGACCCGCGGGATGGGCGCGATAGCCGAGTGCTTCCGCAACTACCCCGGCGTCGTCCGCAGTGAACACCCGACGGTCTCCTTCGCGGCGTGGGGCGCGGCCGCCGAGGAAATCGTCGCCGACCACGAACTCGAGTACGGCCTCGGCGACGGGTCGCCGCTGGCGCGGGTGTACGACCGCGGCGGCGACGTGCTCCTGCTCGGCGTCGGCCACGGGAACGACACCTCGCTCCACCTCGCCGAGCACCGCGCCGACTTCGAGAAGACGCGGACGACCGAGCGCGCGCCGCTTCTCCGAGACGGCGAGCGCGTCGTCGTCGAGTACGAGGACATCGAGGTCGAGACCGACGACTTCGAGGCGGTCGGCGAGGCGTTCGAGACGGCCGTCGGCGCGGTCGAGGGGCCGGTCGCGGCCGCGACGGCGACGCTCCTCGACCAGCCCGCGATGGTCGACTTCGCCGAAGACTGGTTCGAGTCGAACCGCTGAATCGGAGTGCGACCGACCCGGTCGGGTCGAGACGCCGGGCGCGATGCCGGACGCGACGCCGGGCGCGACGTGCGGTCAGGCGAGCGTCGCGCTCAGCGTGATTTCCGGGCCGGCGAGCGCCTTCGACACCGGGCAGTTCTCCTTGGCGCGCTGGGCGAGTTCGGCGAACGTCTCCTCGTCGATGTCGGGTACGTCGGCGTCGAGCGTCAGGTCGATGCGCGAGATTTCGAAGCCGCCGCCGTCCGCCGGGTCGAGGTGCACGTCGGCCGCGGTGTGCAGGCTCGTCGGCGCGTAGCCCTCGCCTTCGAGGAACGCGGTCAACTGCATCGAGAAACAGCCGGAGTGGGCCGCGCCGATGAGCTCCTCGGGGTTCGACCCCGGTTCGTCCTCGAACCGCGTCGGGAACGTGAACGTCCCCTCGACGGTCCCGCTCTCCGTCGAGAACTCGCCGCTCCCGTCTTTGCCACCGGTCCACGTCGTCTCCGCTTTGTGCGTGGGCATGCCACGCATACCTACGGTCGCAAGCGATATGGAGGTAACGACGAGATGGCCCCGTAGGCCGCGTCCACCGACGAAGATTCCGATTGTGGTCGATCAGCGTTGGTGCCGGTGGGCCGGAGCCGATTAGAACAGCCCCGTGATGAAGCCGACACCCATCAGCACCAACACGGCCGCCGAGAACGCCGGGAGATACGGGGTGTACTTCTCCACTTCGTCCTCGTAGTGTTGGTAGCCCGCGATGAGCACCATCGTCAGTCCGACGATGCCGATGATGACGGTGAGCGCGTACGCGCCCATCAGTTCGAGGCAGTAGTTCGACCCGGCGCAGAGCGCGATAATCTCGAACTCCTCTTCGTGGGCGAATCCGAGGACGAACGCGAACCACGCGATGCCGAGGAGGCCGCGGTCCGCGGCTTCGTCGGGGGTGCCGTGCGAGTGGGAGTGTCCGCCGACGAAGGGAACGAAGCCTTTCAGCCGAGCGAACAGTCCGCTGTCGTCGCGGTCGTGGGTGTGACCGTGTGAGTGGTCGCGGTCGTGGGTGTGGCCATCTTCGCGGCTGTGTCCGTGGCCACCGTCGCGGCGATGGTCGTGGTCGGCGGCGTGACTGTGGTCGTCGCGGTCGTGAGTGCCGTGCGAGTGTCCGTGGGCGTACTCGCGGACGCCGAGCGCGATGAGTAAGACCCCGGCCACGAGACTGACCTGTCCGCCGATTCGGACGCCGCCCAGAATCGTAATCGGCTCGTTGACCTGTGTGAGGTCGAAGTACGACTTCGCGTAGAAGAACACGCCCACCATCGCGATACTGCTGACGAGGTGGCCGACCCCGAGGATGAAACTCGCCGCGAACCCGTACACCCACTTGTTCGCTTGGTCGAGCGCGTACGAGGCCGCGACGGGCCAGCCGTGACCCGGTTCGACGCCGTGGACGGCTCCGAGGGCTACCGCGCCGGCGACGAGACCGAGCAGTTCGTTCGAGGCCATGTACTACCGTACCCGTGGCAAACGAGGGGTATAGGGGTTGTTAATACCGAATCGCGGGTATCGTCATAACGGGGACTCTTGTAGCTGTACGCGCCAGTTGGAGGTGATGCGGACGAGTTTCAACATCCCCGACGAACTGGTCGCGGAGTTCGACCGGTCGTGGCGCGACGAGGGCATCGAAAACCGGTCGCGGGCGGTCCGAGAGGCTATGCGAGAGTTCGTCGAGTCCCACGCCCGACTCGAAGACGTCTCCGGCGAGGTCGTCGCGCTCGTCGGTTTCGACTACCGCCACCACGACGTGATACGGGAGCTTCACGGGGCGCAACACGAGTTTCAGGACGTCATCCTCAACACGAGCCACACCCATCAGGGCGAGTGGTGTCTCGAATCGCTGTTCTGTCGCGGCCCCGCCGAGCGCGTCCGGGCGCTGACCTATCGGCTTCGTGACTTCGACGCGGTCCGCCGGGTGAAGGTGATGGTCATCCGCGAGTGACGCGGCGGCGCGTCGTTGAAACAGCGTGGGTGCGAGGGCGGGGATGAGAACGCGTCGGGCTACCGATTCTGCCGCTGTTCGGCCTTGTTCATCTCGATGAGCAGTCGGAAGATGGCTTTCACGAGGTTCGAATCCACCTCGAAGTGGGCCGCGTTCTTCCCGGCGCGCTCCATCACGCGCTCTTCTTGGGACTCGTCGGTCGTCGGCAGGTCCTTCTCGTCCTTGACCTTCGCCACCGTGTCGGCGACGTAGGTCCGGCGGGCGATGAGTTCGACGATGCCGCGGTCGATATCCTCTATCTCCTCGCGGAGTTCGTCGAGGGACATGTCCTGAAACGGTTCGGCGGCGTCTGGGGTGTCGTCTGTCATTGGATTCTTGCTCCGTCGGTTCGGGTGGTCGTCAGTCGGGTCTCACCCTCGCGGGCGTCCCACAGTTCCTCGACGCGTTCGAGGTCGGCGCGGTCGCCGACGGCGACGACGCTCGGGCCGGTCCCGGACAGCGAGACGCCGTCGGCGATGGGCATCGCCTCGACGGCCGGGTCGGTCGGGAAGTCGAGCGCGGCCGAGAAGGCGAGCCCGTTGACGGTCATCGCCTCGGCGTAGCGGCCTTCGAGCGCGAGGTCGGCGACGAGGTCGGCCATCGGAGCGACGTTCTCACAGCGACTCACGTCGGCGTCGGCGCTGTAGGCGCGCTCCGGGGGCGTCCACACGAGCACGTCCCAGTCGACCTCGTCGCGGGCGATGAGGTCGTCTTCGGTGTTGTCGGTGACGACGACGCCGCCGACCATGGAGGCCGCGGCGTCGTCGAACGCGCCGGTGGCGGTGACGCCGACTTCGCGGGCGGCGCGGACGCCCATCCGGCAGGCGTCGAGCCGGGAGATATCGGCGTCCGGTCCGGGACCGACCGAGCGGCCGAGCGCGGAGAGCGTCGCCAGCACCGTCGCGTTGGCCGCGGCGCTCGAACTCTTGAGGCCGGCGGCCATCGGCAGGTCGCTTTCGGTCTCGACGGTGCCGCCCTCGCCGTCGCCGAACGCCTCGACGGCGAGTTCGACGCAGTGTTCGATGAGTCGCGTGTCGGCGTCGGGGGCCGCCGCGATACTGCCGCGGACGTCGCCGGAGTCGTCCAGTTCGACCGACGCGGTCGTCTCCGCGTCGATGGCGAACGCGGAGCCGGTCGCCGTCGCCAGGGCGTTCAAGACGGTGCCCGCCCCGAGGGCGGTGGCTCGGCCGTGCATACTTCCGGGAGGTCGGCACACGGTGTTATGTGTGGCGGTCCGTGCCGTTTTCGCCCGGAGGGGCGGCGGCGCGGCGGGGGGAGCGACGCGCGGCGCGGGCCGCCCCGAGACGCGACGTTTTTGCCGCCCCCGAGGCAACGGTGGGGTATGAGCGCCCGCAACGACATCGCCCCGAGCACGCTCGGCGTCGAACTCCACGACTACGGCGTCGAAGTGGAGTACATCGACAACCGAACCACGGTCTACCGGGGCGTCCCCGAGGCGGTCACGGGCACGCTCGGCACCGCCCCCGGCAAGGAGGTCCACGTCCTCGTCACCGACCCCACCGAGACGGAGGGCGTCATGATGTACGTCAACGACCTCACGAGCCACGACGACGTGCTCGAATCGAGCGGCGTCGGCCGCGTCATCCTCGGCGAGGGCGACGAAGAAGAGCTGTTCCCCGGCGTCCTCGTCCGGCGGGTGCCCGGCCACCGCTTCGAAATCGAGGCCGACCCCGAGGTCGCCCGCGGCCGCGTGTTCGTCTTCGTCGAGGACGACTGGGGCGAAGACTCCTACGAGTTCGTCGCCGAGTGATGCTCCGGAAGCGCTGGGAACCGCTGGAAAAGCGGACTGTCGGCACCGCACCCGAATCCTACGGCTACTACGAACTCGGCGACGCGGACGGCGACCTCGTCGGTCGCGGCGTCGGCGTCCTCCGCGACGAACTGAAGGAGGCGCTCGCCTACGGCGACGCCGAGCGCGTCCGCTGGGAGCGCGCGACCTCGCTGGACCACGCCGAGCGACTCGCGGACGAACACGACCCGGCGTAGGCGTCGCGCTCGCCGAGTCGCCGCCGACGCTCTCGCTCCCCCGCTACTGCAAGTACGACGGGCTGTCCGTGTCGCAGTTCTCCTCGTGAGCCTCGGCGTCGGACTCCACGTCGAACAGCATCTCGCACTCTTCGCACCGGTACCACGTCGCGCCGTCTTTCTCCGTCGTGGTGACCATGCGTACTGTTACCGCGCCGTCCCGGAAAACGGTTACTCCGGGCGAACCCTCAAGGGTCGAGCGGGCGAACTGGGTGGCATGTCTGAAGATGGGGTGACGCTCGTCGTCCGCGCCGCGGAGAAACGCGACGCGGGCCGCGGCATCGCCCGCCTTCCCGAGGTCGCCCGCCGAGAACTCGGCGTGCTCAGCGGCGAGACGGTCGTCATCGAGGGGTCCCGAGAGACGGTCGCAAAGATGTGGCCCGCCGGCCCCGGCGCGCCCGCCGGCGAGATGCTCGTCGACGCCGACACGCGGGCCAACGCCGGCGTGAAAATCGGCGACAGCGTCCGCGTCAGGAAAATCGACGTCGAGGACGCGCGCTCGGTGACGCTCGCCGGGCCCAGCGCCTTCGAGCGGACCAGCGTGGACCGCGAGACCATCGAGGAGGTCGTGAAGGCGGAGCTTCGGAACCGCCCGCTCCGCGAGGGCGACCGCGTCCGCGTCGAGCGACTCGGCGGGGCCGCGCTCGTCGTCAGCGGGACCAGCCCGGAGGGCGTGGTCCGCGTCACCGACGCGACGGCGGTCTCGGTGACGGCGACCAGTTCGAAGGGCGCGAGCGAGACCGTCCGCGACGCCGTCAAGAGCGTGACCGGCGGCGACGACGGCGACGGCGCGAGCCGCGGCCGGGCGACGGGCGTCACCTACGAGGATATCGGCGGCCTCGACGACGAACTCGACCTCGTCCGCGAGATGATAGAGCTCCCGCTGTCCGAGCCCGAGGTGTTCGCCCATCTCGGTATCGAACCGCCGAAGGGCGTCCTCCTCCACGGCCCGCCGGGGACCGGCAAGACCCTCATCGCGAAGGCCGTCGCCAACGAGGTCGACGCGAGTTTCACCACCATCTCCGGGCCGGAGGTGCTCTCGAAGTACAAAGGCGAATCCGAGGAGAAACTGCGCGAGGTGTTCCAGTCGGCCCGCGAGAACGCGCCGGCCATCATCTTCTTCGATGAGATAGACTCCATCGCCTCGAAGCGCGACGACGGCGGCGACCTCGAAAACCGCGTCGTCGGCCAACTGCTGTCGCTCATGGACGGACTCGACGCCCGCGGCGACGTGGTCGTCATCGGCGCGACGAACCGCGTCGACAGCCTCGACCCGGCGCTCCGCCGCGGCGGCCGCTTCGACCGCGAAATCGAAATCGGCGTCCCGAACGAGGCGGGCCGCCGCGAGATTCTCGACGTGCACACCCGACGGATGCCCCTCGCCGAGGACGTGGACATCGACCGGCTGGCCTCCCGAACCCACGGCTTCGTCGGTGCCGACCTCGAATCGCTGGCTAAGGAGGCCGCGATGACCGCGCTCCGGCGCGTCCGCCGCGAGGGCGGCGGTGGAAGCGGAAGCGAGGGCGGAGACAATCGGGTCGCCATCGCGGACATGACCGTCACGCGCGCCGACTTCGAGTCGGCGATGGCGACGGTCGAACCCTCGGCGATGCGCGAGTACGTCGCCGAGCAACCGACCGAGGGGTTCGAGGGCGTCGGCGGCCTCGACGACGTGAAGCGGACGCTCGAACGCGCGGTGACGTGGCCGCTGACCTACGCGCCGCTGTTCGAGGCGGCGTCGACCGACCCGCCGACGGGCGTGCTCCTCCACGGCCCGCCGGGGACCGGCAAGACGATGCTCGCCCGCGCCATCGCGGCCGAAAGCGGCGTCAACTTCATCCACGTCGCCGGTCCCGAACTGCTGGACCGCTACGTCGGCGAGTCCGAGAAGTCCGTCCGCGAGGTGTTCGACCGCGCCCGACAGGCCGCGCCGAGCATCGTCTTCTTCGACGAGATAGACGCCATCGCCACCGACCGCGACAGCGCCGGGTCCGACTCGGGCGTCACCGAACGCGTCGTCTCGCAACTGCTGACGGAGATGGACAACGCCGCCGACAACCCGAACCTCGTCGTCCTCGCGGCGACGAACCGCCGGGACGCGCTCGACCGCGCGCTCCTCCGCCCCGGTCGGCTGGAGACCCACGTCGAAGTCCCCGCCCCCGACATCGAGGCGCGCCGCGCCATCCTCGACGTGCACGTCCGAAACAAGCCGCTCGGCACCGACGTGGACCTCGGCGACGTGGCCGCCCACATGGACGGCTACACCGGGGCCGACGTGGCCGCGGTCTGCCGCGAGGCCGCGCTCCGGGCGATTCAGGACGTGGCCGACGCCTACGACGGCACCGAGGCGAACGACCACGCCGACGAGGTGCGCATCACCCGCGCGCACTTCGACGCGGCGCTCGAATCGGTCTCGCCGACGCAGGTCTGAGAGCGGCGACCGCCGAGGAACGCCGTTCCCGCTCACTGCGAGATTATCTCGTCTCGCCGCGTCTCTGTGCTATGTTCACTCGTAACGTGGGTGTGTCGTGAACGCGGCGTGGCGGCGGAAGGCTCGGCGGGAGTGGGACGCGCTCACCGGCTCCCCCTCCCGAGGTGCCGCCACGACCGACCCGGCTCACGCCAGTCGCGCCCGATAGTAACTCGACTCGGCGTTCGGGACGGTCACCTCGCGCACGTCGAGGCCCGCCTCGGTAGCGACCGCCCGGAGTCGCGCGGGCGAGACGAGAACGAAGTCGAGCATCGGCCCGCGTAGGTCGCCGTACTCGACGCGGAACGACCGCCGGGCGACGCCCGCCCGCGGGTCCGGCCGGTAGCCGAAGAAGCGCTCGGGGTGGATGCGCGTCGGGTCGTACGAGTCCACGACGACCTCGCCGGTCGCCGAAACGAGGTCGGAAAACGACGCGAGCAGGTCGACGAGTCGGGCCGGGGACCCCGCGAGGCCGACCTGCGTCCCGTTGGCGAGCACCGTCTCGAAGCCGCCGGCCGACGAACCCGCCCGGCTCGCTTCGACCGGCGGGTCGAACATGTCGCCGACGACCGCCGCCTCGACGCCGCGCTCGCGGGCCGCGCGCACCGCGTTCGGACTCACGTCGAAGCCGACGACCTCGCCGCGCTCCTGCACGGCGAGGGCGTGTTGGCCCGCGCCGCACCCCACGTCGAGAACGGGCGTTCGAAGCGAATCGACGAACTCGTGCCTCGCGGCGGGCCACCGCTCGGACGGGACGAGATAGTTCTCGTAGACGTGCGCGTCACCCGCGGCGGCTCCGGCGTCGTCGCCGGCGCGGTAGACACAGGGGGCGCGCAGACAGCCGCGAACCCGGTCCAACATCGCCAGTCCGAGGGCGTCGTCGGCCATGACGAGTCGTTCGTCGCACTCTTGTAAATTGTATTTAATGTGTTGAGTGGTACCGATCAACAGAAGTGGGAAAGCGTCAGTCCGGCCGGTCCAAGTCGCCGTGTAGCTCGCGGTTCATCACGTCCGGGACGAACAGACGGATGCGCTTGTGAAGCTCCGCTTCGGTGTCGTAGGTCTCGACGCGGAGGTCCCATCGGGCGCGCGCCGCGCGAATCATCTCGCTCGTGACGCTCGCCTCGTGGACGAAGACGATTCTGTCGCCGTGCGTCTCGGCCGTTCGAGTATCGACCTCGCCTCCTCGCCGACGCCGACGTTGTGGCCGAGAAACGGCAGAACGAACACGGTCGCGGACGCCCGCCGCGTCTCAGCTCGCACCCCGTGACTGCCGAAGCCGCCGCCTATTTGGCACTCGCTCCCACAGGCTGAATCGATGTCCAATCTCCTCCCCGAGGAAGCAGAGGAAAAGCTCGTCACCGTCTGCCGCACGGCCGTCGGCGACAGCCTCCGCTCGCTCACGTACTTCAACCGCTTCGACTACGTGCAGGTGTACCTCCGCGAGGACCTCGAACAGGAGGCCGACCTGAACTCCTTTATCGGCAACGAGTGGCACGACTTCAAGATGACCCAAGACGCCTACCGCGGGTCCGAGCTCGGCGACTACGAGTACACGATTCGCGTGTTCGAAAACGGCTATCTCGTCCGCATCACCGTCGAGGACTTCGGCGTCTTCGTCACGACCGACGGCATCTCGATGCAGGACTTCGAGGCGCTGGCGGCCGCGACGACCGAGATTCTCGACGAGTGGGCCATCGCGGAGTAACCGGAGAAAACCGAATCAGCTCCGTCAGTCCCAGAACGACTGGGTCCGGGCGTACTCGCGCTCCCGTTCGAGGATGTCGCGGTAGAAGTCGTCTTCGTCCTCGCGGAGCTTGTTGATGATGCGCGCGGCGTTGTGCGGGCCGACGCCGCGGGCCGCGAGCGCGACGACCGCCCGCTTGCCGTGGGCCTGCACCAGACTCGCCGAGCGGTACGCCCGCTTCGTCAGTCGCTCCTGTTCGTCATCTTTCTCCGGCGCGCGGACGGCTTTCACCGTCTCGTCGTCCCACGGGTTGAGCGCGGCGACGCGGGTCGCGCCGCACTCGGGGCACGTCACGGGCTCGCGGACGCGCTTGACTTTCGTCTTGCGAGTCCAGTCCTTACAGTGGAGACACGCCAACAGCACGCGGTCGTTCTGAATCCGGTCGCGGACCGTCTCGATGACGCTCGTGTCGGCGTTTTCGGGGACGAGCAGGTCGGTTCCCGAGCCGCGGCCGCCGGTACCGATGGCGGTCGGCTCGCGGGCGACGGCGAGTTCCACGTCGCCGTCGCGGACGCGGCGGAGCAGTTCGACCGTCTCCGCGACGGCGAGGTCGGTGTGGAACACCTCGCGGACGGCCTCGTCGTAGACGGGCGTGTCCTCCAGCGCGGCGAGGAGGCGGTCGCCGCCGAAGCGGCCCTTCCCCTGATAGCGCTTGAGCGCGCCGAACTTCGCGGCCACCTGCGCGAGCGTGAACTTCAGCGAGTCCGACCGCTTGAGCGCGAGTTCGAGCAGGGCCTCGACGTGGTCGGGGTCGGTCTCGCGGAGCACCTCGGCGAACGTCGTCGGGCGGACCTTTCCCGGCACATCGAACTCGACGCGGTAGGGGTCGACCTCCATGCCGACCGAGGAGCCGGTGCGCTGGCCGATGAGCGCCGACAGGAGCCGACCGAGCGTCTCGTTTACCCGGTGGCCGTACGGCGAGTTCAGCGTCACCTTCCGGGGCGAGCCTTCGAGGACGAGCCTAGTCGCGGTCGGAATCGGCGCGTCGGCCTCGACCTGCCGCTCGATGGGGCCGAGCGCGGACCTGACCGTGGCCTCGTCGGTCGGATAGCGCATGGCGATGTCGCGGGCGACGGCCTCGCGGTCGGCCCCGGACGCGAACTGCGGCGCGGCCACGTCGCGGAGTTCGCCCACCTCGCCGGCGACCGGCGCGGGCACCGGAATCTCCGAGCCGACCCACGACGGCACCTCGCCGCCGGGGTCCTCGATGGGCGAGACGTTCACCCGCGCCTCCTCGTCGTCCACGTCGTTGACGCGCCACATCTCGCCGCGCTGGATGAACGTCGCCCCCGGCGCGGCGAAGTTGCGGACGAACTTCTCGTCGAGCGTCCCGATCTGCCGGCGCGAGGAGATGTCGTGGACGTCGTAGGTCTCCTCGTCGGGAATCATCGAGAGGTTGGCGTAGAAGTACTGCCACGTGCCGCCGGACTTTTCGAGGAGGTCCTTGTCCTCGTCGAGCCAGAGGAGACGGTTTCCGGAGAGTTCGCGGACGACCGCGCGGAAGTCGTCCTCGGCGAGGTCGCGGAAGGGGTACGCCCGCGTGATAATCTCGTAGGCGCGGCGGGCCGACACGTCGCCGTCGTCCATGACGACGCCGACGATTTGGTTGGCGACGGTGTCGAGGCTCCCGTGGTGGACGCGGGCGGGTTCGACCTCGCCGGAGACGGCCCGCCGGGCGATGGCGAGCGCTTCGAGCGTGTCGTCGGGGTGGTCGGTAACGACGGTCCCGCGGGAGACGACGCCCGAGCGGTGGCCCGCCCGGCCGACTCGCTGGAGGAGCCGCGACACCTCGCGCGGGCTGTTGTACTGGACGACGTGGTCCACCCGGCCCACGTCGATGCCGAGTTCCATCGACGACGTGCAGATGAGCGCGTCCAACTCGCCGGCCTTGAAGCGGTCTTCCACGTCGATTCGCACGTCCTTCGACAGCGAGCCGTGGTGGACCTCGATGGGGTCGCCGAGCGTCTTGAACCGCGAGCCGAGCGCCTCCGCGGTCTGTCTGGTGTTGACGAAGACGAGCACCGACTCGTGGTCGCGGACGACCTCCCGAATCGTCCGGACGTGGCTCGCTATCTCCGGGTCGGTGGCGAGCTTTCCGGCCAGCGCCTCGTCCTCGTTCGTCACCTCGGGGCGAACCACCTCGAACTCGACGCGGTTGTCCACGTCGACCTCGATGACCTCGAACGGGCGGCCGCCGGTCAGGAACTTCCCGACCTCGTCGGGCGACCCGACCGTCGCCGAGAGGCCGATTCGCTGGAACGGCCCGGCCAACTCGCGGAGGCGCTCCAGCCCGATTGTCAACTGCGCGCCGCGCTTCGCCGACGCGAGTTCGTGGACCTCGTCGACGACGACGTGGTGGACGTCCGACAGCGCCGTCCTGAGCTTCTTCCCCGTGAGCATCGCCTGCAACGTCTCGGGCGTCGTCACCAGCACGTCCGGCGGGTCGTTCGCCTGCTTCTGGCGCTGGTACTGCGTGGTGTCGCCGTGGCGAACGTCGATGTCGACGTCGAGCTGTTCGCCCCACCAGTCGAGCCGCCCGCGCATATCGCGGTTCAGCGCCCGAAGCGGGGTGATGTAGAGCGCCGAAATCCCGAACCGGTCCTCGGCGTCGGCGATGGCCGAAAAGACCGGGAGCATCGCCGTCTCCGTCTTGCCGGTACCCGTGGGCGCGATGATGAGGCCGTCTTTCCCGTCCGAAAGCGGGGGAATCGCCCGACGCTGTGGCTCTGTCGGCGTCGTGAATCCCCGATCCGAGAGCGCGTTCCGAACGGGCGACGAGAGCGTCGCGAAGGCGTCCATTCCGGCGGCGGCCTCGCCGTCTGGCATCGCCCGAGCTTACGGTTCGAGGCGATTAAGCGCACCGCTCGGGGCGGTCCCCACCGGGATACTCATGTCGCTCGTGGAGCAATTTCGGGCGTGTCCCCGAAACGAGTCTACTGGTTCGCGCTCGTCGTCTTCGGGCTCTCCGCCGCCGTCGATACCGCGCTCGACCTCGCAACGGGAGGCGCCGACATCGGAACCGTGGTCGCGGCCGCCGGCGCAGTCACCGTCGTGTACGCGTCGGTCGTCGCCCTCCGGGACCCGGACCGCGCCCGAGTTCCGACGGACTGGAGTCCGCTCGTCTACCTCGTTATCGCCGCCGCGGCGCTCTACGCCTTCGGCGTCGCCCTCCAACTGTACTCGGTGGTGACGTGACGCCCGAGCGGTCGTTCTGGCTGTCGCAGGCGGGATTCACCGCCGGGAACCTACTCATCGCCCTCGGCAACCGGCGAGGCGACCTCGCGGCGTGGCAACTCGTCTTCGCCGCGGTGCTTGTGCTCTCGACCCTCTGGTTCGTTGGCTACGCCGTTCGAGAACGAGAGAAGGGCGTGCCGGAGTTCTTCCGCGAGTGGGCCGGCTGGCAACGACTCGCCAACGTGACGGCCGTCTCCGTGTTCGTCCTCGGTACCCTCACGTTCGTTTTCGCGTAGGCGGGGCCGCGGGTTCTGCCGACCGCGACGAACGGACTCACTCAGACGTTCCGATAGTCGCCCAACCGCGTGCCGTCGAGCAGGTAGGCCTCGCCGTCCGCGAGGCCGGCGGGCAGGAACGGCGAGAGAAAACCCTGTCCGGGGACGTTGACCCACGTCCCGCCCGAGGTGTCGTTGAACGCCGGAAACACCACGAGTTCGGTGTCCGGCCGCGTCACCTCGGCGGGGTCGACCTCGTAGTGCTCCGCGAACACCGCGGGAGCGAGAGAACCCCGGAGCCAGACGCGCTCTTTCCGCGCGCCGCCGACCTCGTCTTCCAGTCTGACCGCCGGGTGTTCGTGGGCGGAACAGACCACGTCGGCGGCGAGCACCTCCCGCGAGGGCCACGTGTGGCCGTGGCAAAAGCCCACGTCGCCGAGGCGGACGCCCGCGGGGTCGGTCACCTCCACGTCGTCGCCGAAAAAGCCCGCGAGACCGCCGTCGTGGTTGCCGGGGACGACCGTCAGTTCGGCGCGGTCGGCCACCGCGGCCGCGAGGTCGCGGAGTTCCTCGGCCTCGTCTCCCTTCGGGTCGCCGATGCGGTGGCCGAGGTCGCCGAGGACGACCAGTCGGTCGGCGTCGGTCCGGTCGAGAAGCGACAGCAGGCGCTCGCGGCGGACCGCGGCCTTCGACGGGAGTTCCACTCCGCGTTCGTACCGCAGACCGGCCTCGATACCGGCGTGGTAGTCGGCGACGACGAGCGAGCGCTCGGGAAACCCGCGCCTGCTCGTCCGCGCCACCGCGGCCGGATGGCCGGGAATCGGTTCGACGAGCGGTCCGGGCACGGCCTCAGATGGCCTTCAGCACGCCGTCCTGCGGCTCGTAGCACCGACCGCCGAGGAGCGCCTCCTGGATGGCGTCTTCGACCGCGCCGGGGTCCGAGCCGTACTCGTCGACGACGGCGGCGACGACCTCGTCGCGAGTCGCGCCGTCACCCCCGTCGAGGTCGTCCATGGCGTCCACGACGACCGATTCGAGGTCGATGTCCGCGGCGGAGTCGTCGGCGTCGGCCTCGTCTTCGCTCCCGTCCGACGCCGCGTCAGCCCCGGGTTCGGATTCGGGTTCGGGTTCAGGCTCGGATTCGGCCGCTGATTCGGGTTCCGCGGCGGCGTCAGCCGCGGGTTTCGGGTCGGGTTCCGCCTCCGGTTCGGCGTCGACGGACTCGTCTTCGAGTTGGTCGGAGAGGTCGTCGGCGTCTGGCACGTCGATATCCGCCTCGCCGGCGGGGTCGACGTCCGCGCCGGAGGTGAACTCCGTGCCGAACTCGGACTCGATTTCGGCCCGCTCGTCCTCGTCGAGTTCGTACATCCCGTCGGGGTCGACCGAGTCGTCGGCGTCGGTCTCCGCGTCGGTCGCCGACTCGTCGGCCGTGGCGCCCGGTTCGTCCGGTGCGTCCGGTGCGTCCGCCTCGGGTTCGGGGTCGGGGTCGTCGAACCCGTCGTCGGGGTCGTCAAACCCGTCGTCGAAGTCGCCGAGAGTTTCGCTTCCCGACTCGTCGAGCGAATCGGCGTCGGTCGCGCCCGCGTCGGGGGCGTCGTCTTCGAAGTCACCGAGCGCGCCGTCGTCGGCACCGGCGTCGAAGTCGGGCTCCGAATCGACGTCGAGCGAGTCGGTCGCCGGTTCGGGTTCGGACGTGAGGTCGGCCGCTTCGACCGATTCGGATTCGGCCGTCGCGGACGGCTCGCTCTCCGGGGCCGGCTCGGACGCCTCCGGCTGGCTCTCGGTCGCGGCCGTCGTCTCGGCGGCGACTGGTTCCGATTCGGGTTCGGGCTCCGGCTCGGGCTCGGTTTCCGCGACGGGCTCGGATTCAGGTTCCGAGTCGGCCTCGGACTCGGCACTGTCGGGGAGTTCCGACTCCGGCTCGTCGGCGGTCTCCTCGTCGGATTCGGCCTCGAAGTCGTCCGGTTCGGCTTCCGCCTCACCGGCGTCAGCCTCCGGTTCGCCGAGTTCGTCGCCCTCGTCCGCGTCCGCCTCGCCGACTTCGATGTCGACGCTGTCGGCCGGTTCGAGGTCGAGTTCGGGGAGCGGGCCGAGCACCGCGTCGCCGCCGTCGCCGCCGTCGCCGGGGGCGACGTCGAGGGGGTCCACCTGGTCGCGGTCGCCCGCGACGAGTTCGAGCGCCTGAATCGCGACTTCCCGCAGGGCGTCGAGGTAGGTTCGGGTCGTCCCGTAGTGGTCGATGGCGCGGGGGACGCCCGCCGCGAGCGTCGGGTCGACGCCGCGGGCTTCGAGCGCGCGGGTCAGGTCGTCGCCGCGGTAGGGCATCGACAGCGCCTCGTCGAACACCGCGATGCGGCGGAGGGTCGCCTCGGCGGCCGAGACAATCCAGCGGTCGCGCACGTCGGCGTCGACGGTGTTGACGCTCTCGGGGCGGACCGAGGAGTAGACCACGTCGGCGTCGTCCGGTTCGTACGTCCGGGCCTTGCCAGCGAGCGAGACGAACGCCGGGGCTGTCGCGCCCTCGAGAAACGCCATTGGCTCAGGCTGGTACTGGCCGGCGTAGGTGACGAACGCGCCCGTCGGGTCGGCGATGCGCCCGCGGAGCACCTCGTCGTTGACGTGTTCGACCTCGGTGAGCACGCCCGCGACGAACGTCCGGTTGAGCCGCGCGCCGGTTGGCGTGACCACGTAGTTCGGCGCGCGCTCCTCGTCGCTCTCGGAGTACGACAGCGACGCGTCGTCGAACTCGGCGGCGAAGACGCGGTAGGCGATTTCCCGCGTGCCGACGACCGGCGAGGCGCTCATGCGCGCACCTCCGTCAGGAGGGCGGCCGCGCGTTCGGCCGGGTCGTCGTCGGTCTCCTCGAACTCGTCGGCTTCGAGGTTCGCGCCGTACTCGTCCACCGAGAGGTTCCCGCGGACGCGGTACTCGCGGCCGACGAGCGTGTCGGCGATGTCGTCGGCGACGACCTCCTTGTCCATCGCCTCGCGGGCGGCCTCCATCGCGTCGGCCATCGTCCCGCCGTAGATTTCCTCGGTGAGGTCGCGGTCGAGGATAGCGGTCACCGTGCCGGTGCCGTCGTCGAGAATCGCCTTCACGCGCATGTCGTCCTCGCCGTCGACCTCGCCGTGCTGGCGGCACTGGCCGTTCTGGACGACGCGGCTACAGTCGGGACAGCGTTCGATGAGCCCGGAGCCGTCGCGCACTTCGAGGACGTTGCCGAGCAGTTCCACGTCGAACATCCCGCCGGCGTCGACGGCCTCGCCGACGTTCAGCCGCGGCGCGGAGTCCGTCACGGAGACGGGGTCGTCGAGCACGTCGAGCGTCGTGAACTCCGAGAGGTTCACCTGCGGCACGCCGCGGAACTCGCGGACGTACACGTCGGAGAGGCGGACGCTCGCGCCCTCCTCCACGTCGGGACGGGGTGCCCAGTCGGTGAAGGGAAGCCGCCCGGATTCGTCGGCGACGACGCCCGAGAGGATTGTCGTCTCGCCGTTGCGGCCGTCGATGGTGCGCGAGTCGACTTCGAGGACGCGGACCTCGACGGTTCGGCCGCGGTCGCCGGCCTGCAGGTCGATGAGGTCGGCCTCGCCGCCGATGCGGTCGTCGTAGGGCGTCTCGACCGTCTCGGACTCCACGCCGACCGTCGAGGACGCGCCGATGTTCAGTTCGGGCTTGCCGTCCCACTCGCGGACGCCGGCGTTGCCGATGACGACGGAGTCGCCCGGCTCGAAGCCGAAGTCCTGCCACGCAGTGTAGGAGATGACGCCGGACTCGTCGGCGAGTTCTCCCTCGCGGATGGTCTGTTCGTCGCCCTGATAGACGATAGAGCGAGTGCCCACGGTGAGCACGCGGACCGTCACCGAGACGTTGCCGCCGTCGGGGTCGATGTCGGCGATGCGCTTCGTCGCGGGCGCGCCGTCGCTCCCGCCGGCGCTTCCGCCGCCGTGTTTCCGTCGGACGCTCTGTTTCGCCTCGTCGAGCGGGACGCTGTACTGCAGGAGGTTCTGCAGGTCGGATTTGACCTCCTCTTTGTCGATACCGAGGGCGGAGGCAAGCTCCTCGGCATGCTGGTCGAGTTCCATCGAGTCGGGATTCGCCCCGGCCGGATAAAAAGTGTTGCCGGGCGGCCGGGCGGCCGGCCGCGGGCGAATCACTAAGTGCTCGCGTACCAGTTGAACTCGTATGTCGAACGACGAGGGCCTGGACGCCGGCAACGCCGACGAGGAGGTCTCTTTCTCCGTGACCATCGAAGACGGCTGGACGACTATCGTGATGGAAGGCGACAAGGACAGCGCGGTCGTCGTCCGCTCGGCGTCCGGCGAGCGAATCTACCTCCCGCCGGAGGGGTTCGACGCCGAGGCGGCGGCCGACAGCGCGTACCAGTCGTCGGACAGCCCCTACCAGTCGGCGTACGACTCGCCGTACCAGTCGGTCCAGACCGACGACTCGCCGTACCAGTCCGCCCGCGGCACGATGCCGCGAGAGGGGATGGTGCCCACCCGCGGCGGCTACCGGATTCGTCACCCCGAGCCGGTGACCGACGTGCGACTCCTCCGCTGAGTTCCGATGCCGTCGGTTGCTGAGCCAGCGTGCTGACCCCCGAGTTCGACGGTCAGTTCGCGTCGGACTCGGTGGCGTCCGCGTCGCCGGCGTCAACTTCGCTCTCCGCGCCGGCCGAGTCGTCGGCGTCCGCGTCGAGAATGCGGTGGTAGTAGTCCACCGTCTCGTCGACGACGCGGTCCCACGTGTACGGTTCGTACTCCGGTTCGCCGTCGAGCGAGAGGCCGTACTCGATGCCGTCGGCGATAGAGCGCGAGTCGGGTTCGACCTCGATGACGCAGTCCTCCGGGAGGACCTCCGCCGCGCCGCTCTCCGTGGCGACGACGCGGGTGCCGGTCGAAAGCGCCTCGACGATTGTGATTCCGAACGGTTCGGACAGCGACGGTGAGACGAACAGGTCCGCCGAGGCGTAGTAGTCGCCGAGCGCCTCCTCGGGGACGTAGCCGGCCCACTTGATGCGGTCTTCGACGCCGAGCAGTTCGGCGAAGCGCTTGAGTTGGGCGGTGAGGTGGCCCGACCCGCCCATGACGAGCGTCACGTCGTCGCGGGCGAGTTTCTCCATCGCGTAGACGAGATGCGCGATACCCTTCTGGTCGGTGTGCCGGCCGACGAAAAACAGCATCTTCCCGTCGATACCGAGTTCCGCCTTGAGGTCGCGGCCCGTCGTCTCGCACTCGGAAAAGCCGTTGTAGATGACGTGGCAGTCGCCACCGTACTCCGATTTGACCTTCCCCGCGAGGAGTTCGCTCACCGCGAGCAGGTGGTCACAGCGCTCGGCGATTCGGCGCTCTGTCTCGACCTCCCGCTGTGGCGGGTCGATGTTGCGGTCGGACGAAAGCGAGTGGAACGTGGTCACCCACTCTACGTCCTCGTTGTTCGACTTCGCGCGCGACCCCGGTCCGTAGCCGAACCAGTCGTGGGTGTGGACGATGTCGGCGTCGGCGGCGCGCTCCGCGAACGTCGACCCCAGCCGCCCGATGCGGGTGATGATGTCACCCTCGCCCGTCGGAACGCCCACGATGCCCTCGCGGTCCGGCGCGTACTCCGCGGGGAGCACGAGTTCGATATCCACGTCCTCGCGGTCTTCGAGCCGCTCGAACATCTCGCCGACGTGCGTGTCGAGCCCGCCGCTGACGTTCGGCGGAAACCCCCACCCCAGCATCAGGACCTTGGCAGTCATAGATGCCACAATGTACCACAGAGGCCTATTTAATTCCTGCCCGGCAATACTGCGACGGCACCTCACCGAAAGGCGTTTTCGCCGCGGCGACGAGCCGTGAGTATGCACGTCCACGTCAACGCCGCCGCGAGCCTCGACGGCAAGCTCTCCTCGCGCCGCCGCGAGCAGGTGAGGATAAGCGGCGACGACGACTTCGCTCGCGTGGACGAGATTCGCGCGGCCGCCGACGCCGTCGCCGTCGGCGTCGGGACCGTCCTCGCCGACGACCCGCATCTCACGCTCGATGCCCCCGACCTCGTCGCCGCCCGCGAGGACCGAGGCGACCCGCCGCACCCCGCGCGGGTCGTCGCCGACTCGCGCGCTCGGACCCCGACCGACGCCCGGATTCTGGACGACGCGGCGACGACCTACGTGCTCGTCTCCGAGGCCGCGCCGGACGCCCGCCGCGAGGCGCTCGAAGCCGCCGGCGCTGAACTCGTCGTCGCGGGCGCGGAGCGGGTGTCACTCCCCGACGCCCTCGACGCGCTCGAAGCGCGCGGCGTCGACCGGCTCATGGTCGAGGGGGGCGGCGAACTCATCTTCTCGCTGTTCGAGGCCGACCTCGTCGACGAGCTCACACTCTACGTCGGCTCGATGGTCATCGGCGGCCGCGACGCGCCGACGCTCGCCGACGGCGAGGGCTTCGTCACCGACTTCCCCCGACTGTCGCTCCGCGACGTAGAGCGGGTCGACGACGGGGTGCTCCTGACCTACGACTGTTGAGCCTCGTCCCCCGAATCCGGCCGTTTTCGCCGCGAACGCGGAGTCTCGCGGTCGTGCGTCGCCACGCAAACAGGCGCAATGGGTAAGAGTGTCGCGCCGATACGTGGAGATATGAGCACTCCGAAGACAACCGATGCGCCCGTCCATATCGAGAGTTCGGACCAACTCGACGAACTCATCGCCGACAGCGCGGTCGTCCTCGTGGACTACCACGCTGACTGGTGCGGCCCGTGTAAGATGCTCGAACCCACCGTGAAGGAAATCGCCGAGGAGACCGACGCCGTCGTCGCCAAGGTCGACATCGACGAACTCCAAGAGCTGGCCCGCGAGCAGGGGATTCGCAGTGTCCCGACCCTGCAGTTCTACGCCGGCGGCGAGCAGGTCAAAGAGGTCATCGGCGTCCAGAGCAAAGCGGACCTCGTCGACATCATCGACGCGGCCGCGTAAGCCGGCGTCCGCTCCGCTCGGCCCTATTCTTCGTTTTTCGGTCGCTGTGAGCGACGGCGCGGCGCGCGCTCGGGGCGTCGTCGCTCGTCGGGGGGTTCGCGAAAAGCGGAGTCAGCACGCCGCTCAGAACGGTGCGTCGGACACGTCGGGTTCGAACCCCGCGCCCGGTTCGTCGTCGTAGAAGCCGCCGGTCGAGGCGTGGACCGCGTCGAGCTCCTCGAACTCGGCGACCATGCGCGCCTTCAGCGCCTGAATCGTCATCGGCGAGATACCGCACCCGGAGCACGCGCCGGTGAGGGAAATCCACACCTCGCCGGTCTCCTCGTCGATGGCCTCGATACCCGCGTCGCCGCCGTGCATCTCTATCTGGGGGAAGTTCCGCCGCATGAACAGGTCGAGCCGTTCTTCGAGGGACTTCTCCGACGTCTGCGAACTCATACCGAGACGTGGGGTGCGGGCGAGCATAACGATTGCTCCGAACGAGGTCGCGGCGAATTTCGCGAGACGCTGTCGGGGAGGTTGGTCGGCGAGGGCTTTTTACCACGGAGAGAGTATCGGAACCTATGATTTCACTCGACGAGGCAGTCACGGCCCGCCTGGAATCGCACGGCGCGCGGTTCGAGGTGCTCATCGACCCCGACGCGGCGCTCTCGATAAAGCGCGGCGAGTTCGACGGCGACCTCGAAGAGGTCATCGCCGCCGAAGACGTGTTCGAGGACGCCTCCCGCGGCGACCGCCCCGCCGAGAACGACCTCGAAGAGGTCTTCGGAACGACCGACCCGCTGGAGATAATCCCCGAGGTCGTCAAGAAAGGGGAGATTCAGATCACGGCCGAACAGCGCCGCGAGATGCAAGAACAGAAGCGCAAGTCGCTCATCAACCGCATCGCGCGCAACGCGGTGAACCCGCAGATGAACGACTCGCCGCACCCGCCGGAGCGAATCGAGCGCGCGCTCGAGGAGGCCGGCTTCAAAATCGACCCGATGGAACCCGTCGAGTCGCAGGTCGACGACGCCCTCGACGCGCTCCGCCCCGTGTTGCCCATCAAGTTCGCCGAGGTCACCGTCGCCGTCCAACTCCCCGCCGAGTACGCCGGGAGCGGACAGGCGCAGATTCGGAGCTACGGCGACCTCGAACGCGAGGAGTGGCAGAACGACGGCTCGTGGGTCGGCGTCATCACGTTCCCCGCGGGGATGCAAAACGACTTCTACGACAAGGTGAACAACATCACGAGCGGCATGGCCGAGACGCGCATCGTCAAGGACGAAGACGAACTCTGAGGCGCGTCGGCGAGTCCCGAACGCGAACTACCCCTTCTTGAAGCCGACGAGGAAGCCTCCCGAGAAGCCGGCGGAGATCGACAGGGTCGACAGCACCGTCGATATCCAGTCCGGCGGCGCGCCGGTCGCGGCGTCCTGCGTGGCGCTCACGAGGCCGCCGGTGAGGCGCTCCCAGTCGACGGTGATGATGCCCCGCGATTCGAGGAACTTGAACACGGCGAGTTCGAGGCCCACGATGACGGCGATGAGCTTCGCGATTTTCTTCGCGGCGAAGCCGATGATACCGCCGATAACGGCCCCGCTCCCGAACTCGATGCCGAGCTGTTGGGGGTCGATGCTCAGTTGTAAGGGGTCCATACGGCGAACAACCCGTCCGTCGATATAAGTGATTTGTGGGGCGACTGTCGCCGTCACCGTACTGTCAGGTCGCGCCCGGGCAACCTACAAGAGTCCCGGCGTCCAAACGCGGCCATGGAACGGGAGGTGACGGGACGCCATCTCGACGCGTGACCCCGGCCGAGCGGGGCTTAAGTGCCTCCGGCGGCTAGTACCGACTGACACAGTGCAGGCAACGTACCCCACAATCGAGGTGCGGCGATGAGCCGCGTCATCGTCGCGAAGCGCGTCGACCGCGGAGACGCCGACCTCACGGAGATATCCGACCTCGCCCGCGCGGCGGGCTACGAGGTCGTCGGCGAACTCACCCAGACCCGCGAGGAGGACGCCGCGTTCCACTTCGGCGAGGGAAAGGTCGGCGAGTTAGCGTCGCTCGTCGCGCGCGAGGACGCCGCCGCCGTCGTCTTCGACAACCGACTGGGCCCCTACCAGACGTACAACATCGCCCAGAAGCTCCCCGACGACGCGGAGGTCATCGACCGCTTCACGCTCATCCTCGACATCTTCGGCCAGCGGGCGAACACCCGCAAGGCGCAGTTGCAGGTCGAACTCGCCGAGCTCCGCTACGAACTGCCGCGCGCCGAGGCGAAGGCGTCGCTGGCGAAGCGCGACGAGCGCCCCGGCTTCATGGGGCTCGGCGAGTACGACGAGAGCCGCGAGCAGGACATCAAGGCCCAGATTTCGCGCATCAAGAACGAACTGGACGCCATCGCGGACAAAGAGGAGACCCGGCGCGAACAGCGCCGCGAGTCCGGCTTCGACCTCGTGGCCCTCGCGGGCTACACGAACGCCGGGAAGTCGACGCTGATGCGACGGCTCGCCGCCGACCTCGAAGTCGGCCAGAACGACGACCTCCACCCCGACCTCGACCCGACCGCGGAGTCCCAGGACAAGCTGTTTACGACCCTCGGGACGACCACGCGCCGCGCCGAGACGGGCAAGCGAGACGTGCTTCTCACCGACACCGTCGGCTTCGTCTCGGACCTCCCCCACTGGCTCGTCGAGTCGTTCAAGTCCACGCTCGATTCGGTCTACCGGGCCGACCTCGTGTTGCTCGTCGTGGACGCCTCGGAGCCCGTCGAGGAGATGCGCGAGAAGCTCGTCACGAGCCACGACACGCTCTACGAGCGCAACGAAGCGCCCATCGTGACCGTGTTCAACAAGGTGGACAAGGTCGCGGCCGGAGAACTCGACGAAAAGCGCGCGGCGCTGTCAGCGCTCGCGCCCAACCCCGTCGCCGTCTCGGGACTGACCGGCGAGAACGTCGAGGAACTGGCCGCCCGCGTCGAGGACGAACTGCCCCCGTGGAAGCGCGAGCGGCTCCTGTTGCCGATGGCCGACGACACGATGAGTCTCGTCTCGTGGCTCTACGACCACGCCCACGTCGAGACCGAGGAGTACGAGGGCGAACAGGTCCACGTCGAGTTCGAGGCGCGACCGGCAATCGTCGAGAAGGCGCGGGCGAAGGCCGCCGACCTCTCCGTGCCGGCCGACTCGGCCTGAGTCGGGCCGTCTGAGCCGCCCGCCTCGGCGCGGACGGCGAAAGCCGGACCCCCGACCCGACTCACTCGAGCGTCGCTTTCTCCTTCGTGACGACTTCGACGTCCGAGATGCGCGTCCCCGGATACTGTCCGTCGTCGTCTTTTTCCGCGGCTTTCACCATGTCCCAGACGACGTTGAGGCCGGTCGTCACGCCCTCTAACGCCTCCATCTCACAGCCCGTCTTCCCGGTCGTCCCGACCGTGACCGAGAGCGTGACAGAGTCGTCGGCCACCTCGAACTCGGTGTCGACGTTCGTGATGGGAATCTGGTGGCACATCGGAATCGTCTCCCACGTGTGTTTGACGGCCTGAATCGCGCCGATTCGCGCGGTCGCCAACACGTCTCCTTTCCCGATTTCGTCGTCGCGGATGGCCCGAACCGTCGAGGCGCTGAGGTGGATGGTTCCGCGGGCGACCGCCCGGCGGCGGCTGTCGGGCTTCGCGCCCACGTCGACCATCTGGACGTTACCCTCCTCGTCGACGTGGGTCAGGTCGCTGTCGTCGCCGTCGCCCGACTCGTTCGACTCCGCACCGACGCGTTCGTCGCTCATGCTCCGTCACCTCGCAGGCCCGCGGGCAGTCGCTCCAAGAGGTCGGTGGCGACGAGGCCGCCGGCGAACGCCTCGGCGGCGAGGTCGCCCGCGCGGCCGTTCGCGTAGGCCGCGACAGCGGCCGCGTCGAGCGGGGGTAGGACGGCCGCGAGCGCGCCGGTCGCGCCCGCGAGCACGTCGCCGGTGCCGCCCACGGTCATGCCGGGGTTCCCGGTTCGGTTGACCCGGACCGCGTCGCCGTCGGAGACCACGTCGTACGCACCTTTCACGAGGAGCGTGTGGCCGAGGTCGGCGGCGAACCCGCGGACGAGGTCGCTCCGGGCCTCCCAGTCGGCGTCGGTCTCGCCGCCCATCGTCTGCAACTCGCCCTGATGGGGCGTACAGATGAGGGTCGCCTCGGTGTCCACCTCGGGGACGACCTGCAGGGCGTCGGCGTCGACGACGGCGGTCCCGTCGTAGGCGGCGAGGAACTCGCGGACCGCGGCGAGCGACTCGTCGGCGTCGCCGAGGCCGGGGCCGAAGACGACCGCGTCGCGGTCGGCGGCGAAGTCGAGGAGGTCCGGGACGTGGTCGGGCGCGAGTCGGTCGCCCGAAAAGCCGCGGACGATGAGGTTCTCGGAGTAGCCCTGCACCTCGCGGGCGACGGCCTCGGGGCAGGCGACGCGGGCGAGGTCCGCGCCGGCTCTGAGGGCCGACTGCGCGGCGAGCGCGGGCGCGCCGGTGTACGGGCCGCCGCCCACGACGAGCACGTCGCCGTGGTCGCCCTTGTGGCTCTTCGGGTCGCGGTCGAGCGCGAGGAGGTCGCCGGGGCCGGTGAACAACTCCGCGGCCTCGGGGATGCCGATGTCGGCGACGACGACCTCGCAGTCGAGGTCGCCGAGGCCGGGCTTGTCGTCGTGGAAGGTGACGACCCGGTCGGCGTCGACCGCGAGGCCCGCCGCGTCGCCC
>Ga0207720_100267_pt1 | contig 42489 bp, 36 predicted proteins | sample A23P2SouthBayCA_2_FD_187751 | JGI IMG/M metagenome (GOLD analysis project Ga0207720, IMG submission 187751) | Aerobic enrichment media microbial communities from Eden Landing Ponds, California, USA - A23 E3 (2) (SPAdes) | ecosystem: Environmental > Aquatic > Marine > Unclassified | place... | reverse complement strand
CTTGTGCCATCGACGCGCCGGTCGATGCTGCTGGTGAGTCGCCGAGCGCATCGTCGACGTCGACGACGTCGCCAGTCACCCCGGAGGGGTGGTGAGCGTGGGGCGGACCAACCCAACCTTCCGTGATGTGCTCGGGCGGATGGAAGACGAGTGGAGTGACTTTCGGCGAGCGCTGCGACGACGTCACCAGCCACTCCTCGACCGGCTGTTCACCTATGCTCGCGAGCACGCTGACGCTGCAAGCCACCTGAACCATCCGGACCAGCTCGCGCCGGTGTTGGTGAGCATCGACCTCGAACAGGAAGATCGCATCGACGAACTCGAGGGACGCGTTGCGGAGTTGGAGGCGCGCCTTGAAGACGCGGTTGAGGGCGAGAAATAGTTTCTGCGATGCTGCCAAGTTCGGGAAGCCTGTTCGACAGATACAGGAGCCATACCGAACAGGTCATATTTTATATGGTAGGGATAGTCTCTCTCTCAGATGGGGTAGAAGCCGTCCTCACGGTGTCTCCCTGTCCCCCATTCCCCCTCAGTTTCTCGTGGAAGAAGCCGAATTCACTCTGTTTGTAATTTTTCCCATATTTTTCGGCAATCATCGCAAAGATAGCCAGTAAAGTCATCTATGTCATATTGTTCGGTGTGCGCGTCTTCGCCACACCGCTCGCATCTCATACGTTAATGACACATGCTATCATAGAAATAACTGAGGACCAATTTGCAGTTTCGACCTACCAATCATTCTTTTTTGTGCCGTTCTGGAAGGAAGGGCAGTCATTGATAGATACACTCCCTAAGTCTTGCACGCCACTTGTGACAGAATACGTATAAGATGCGAGTCAGTGCGATACATCGTCTTCCTTTGTACAACAATCATCAGAAGGATTTGTGAACGGATCATAAATCTGCCGGTTAGCGTAGTGTTCGAACAATAGCAAGGCAGGCAACAGTGAGGACGTTATGGACTCAAGAAACCCGAATGACGCTACAACAGCAACACCGGATGCAGGCAGGGAAGCGCTACACGAGATTATTCAAACAGATGTTCCCTTTGCAGTCAATTTATATTCTCTCTGGTGTCACTTCTCTATAACCGAATGACCGCACCGTGGATGACGCCTTCCGGCGCCGTATATATCGCTCTGTTTTTTCTCAGTGGCGTTGCTTGCTTTTCAGCGATTCCACGTGCGAGATCGTTCGATGATGCCGAGCTACGGTACGGGTTAGTCGGATTGCTTGTGACCGCCGGAAGTTGGAGCATTCTCAAGACGGCATTCTTTATTGTCCCACTCTCATTTCAAGCGGCCACGTACACAGTCGGGCTGGTATTCGGGTTCAGTACTGTCTGGATTTGGCTGTACTTCGCGTCTGTGTACACTGGTCGACAATTACACACGAACACGGCACTCCGGCGGCTGAGTGTCGGCGCGTTTCTTATTGTCGTGGCCATCAAGCTCACTAACCCGATTCATGGATTGTATTTCACGACAGCCGAACAGACGACGCCGTTTCGTTATTTGGCGATCAACCATGGGGTGATACACTGGGTATCGACCAGCTTGGCGTACATGCTTGCAGCGATTGGGCTGTTCATGATCCTCGAGCTGTATATTGAATCAGAATACGATACACGACTGCTCGGCGCTTTTACTGGCCTCTTGGCACTACCGGTCGTCCTCGATCTCATCGCGATCCTGACACCGGCGTTGATCGACTTCATTTATGCCCCGATCGGCGTCGCAGCGTTCGCTACTGGGGCGGTGTATCTGTTTGGAGACCGACTCTTGTCGATGGGGGCGGCATCGCAGGTCGCTAACACAACAGTAATTGTCGACAACAACGGTCGCATCCAAAATTTCTCGCCTGCTGCAGCGGATGCGTTTCCGGAGCTCGAAGGGAGCATCGGTGAGATCTTTTCTACAGTGCTCCCGGCTGTGGCAGCTATACAAGACGGAGATGAGAAAGTTGTCGAACGTGACGGTAACGGTCAGTCACGGTACTACTTCGTCTCATCAAGATCAATGACGGTCGGTAACTCAGCAGTTGAGGTGTTCGCGATCACGGATATCACCGAACGCGAACAACAACGCCGCAGGCTCGTCCAACGAGAACGGGAACTCGATCGACGAAACGAGCTCTATCGCGCGATTATGGCGACCAGCTTCTCGTTCATTTTTCGAATCGATCTCGAGGACCGGTTCAGCTTCGTGTCGCCATCAGTGGAAGAGTTCCTCGGGTACGACCCCGACGAACTCATCGGTGAGCCGATCTCGATGCTCGCTACAGATGATGAAACGTTCAGCGAGGCGGCGGAGTACTTCGAGGAAGTCAAACGCGGTAACTCGTTTCAGATGCGTGATCACCCGGTTGCAGCCAAATCTGGTCGCACCATGTACGTCGATATGCGGGTCGTTCCGATATACGATCCGAGTGTAGACCGTGATTCGCGGACCCCAGACGACATCGTCGGGATGCAGGTGATGGTACGAGATGCAAGCCAACGACGGCAGCGGGAGGGGTTGATAAGCGTAATCAATCGCGTGTTACGACACAACGTTCGCAACGAACTGACGGTGATCAGCGGACGCGCTGAAATGCTGGCGGCTGAGCTCGATGACGATATCAGATCGAATGCCGATACGATCATCCAAGCAGCCGACCGGTTGTTGGACATCACCGAATCGGCTCGGAAAATCGAGATGAACAGGGAGCGGTCGCCAGAACTGGAGCTAATTGATATCGCTCCGCTCATAACTGATTCAGTTAGTCGGCTCAAGGAGACATATCCGAATGCGGTGGTCTCAGCGGAGATTCCCGAGACAGTCGTCGCCGAGACGTTGCCACGAGTCGAGACAGCAGTGTGGGAACTGCTTGAAAACGCTGCCGAACACACTGGTCCCCGGCCGACCGTTGATGTCACCGTCACTACCGGCGATGAGAAGGTCCTGATCACGATCGCTGACGAGGGGCCTGGGTTTCCTGAAGACGAACGACAAGTACTGGCTAACGGGAAAGAAGAGCCACTCGTTCACGGGCAAGGCCTCGGCCTGTATCTTGCCTACTGGGTTATCACAAGCCTCGATGGTGAAATTGAGGTTTCTAGATCGCAGTCGGGCACAACAATCACCATTAGACTCCCAGCTCCGTCGGGTACCCCCAGCGGTCAGTAAGGATCTGGACAGTCGGGTTTGTAGAACTACCGTGCAAAACATGCAGTCTGCATCGATCGATAAGACGGTGATGTGAACTTCCTACTGCACACCCATCGGCTGAGGTATATTTTCACCCACATCCTCACTACAGATGGGTGTTAACCGTTGTGAGCGCGATACTCCTGTATGGTTGCTCACAATCGCCAACACTCTGTAGACGATGTTTTCCTCGCTCTCGGTGACGCTGAATAAACTACTTCATGCACTAATCACAGATAATCCACCAGATGACGCCGCTAGCGGTGGTATAGAGGTTGATGCTGACCTAACTAAATACCATATTCATCTTCCGAAATTGGCGGACTGCGGACTCATCACTTGGGACAGAGGGGCGCGTCGGGTTACGAAAGGCCCGAACTTTGACGCGGCGGCGGAGATCCTCCTGTGCTTGAGAGACTCGAGTGACGTCCTCTCGGTGGAGGTTGATGCGGAATGACAGGCGAAGATGATGGCGCAGACACTTCCGACGAGGAGTATGGGATTACAGATGAGGATATGGAACTTATTGAGGCGTTCTGTGCAAAGCGACGTTATGAGCGGTCTGTTTATGACCTACAGAAAGATTCGAATCGATAGCCCCCAATAGATCTAAATCGAGTTCGTCCGCGATGTCATCCTTCGTCGCGATATTCCGATTCGTCAAGTCATTGAGGCCGTCAAGTACGCCCTCAGGGGCGTCTGGATCCGAGGAGCTGTTCATCTCCTCGTACCCCGGCATCACTTCTCGACAAGGGCTGTCTCATGGCTCTAGGGCCAGTTCGCGCGGTAATAAACTGTATCACACAGAGGCGGTGGGTGACGATATCTACCTCTACTACACCAACCCAACGCAATTCACTCGCGGACCCAATCTACGCTTGAGTCCATCATCGATTGGTGGACTGAATGAGCCACTAGCATTAGAGGACAAGGAGAATCAGTACAAAACGGAGCTTACGAGCGGAGTCAACTTCTCGAACCAGTTCGTGTACAATGAGTGCTACTCACCCTCCGGTACTCCTCGTCGAATTTGGCTCCGAGCTGTTCGCACAGTTCGTGGGGCGAGCAGTCGGCGTTCGGACACGGCCATTCGAGCTTGGCCGTAGAGCTGGCGTACACGCGGCGGGACGCGACGTTGGCACTCATCGCCGTTGATCGACTTCGGTGGCGCAGACGGCGACTCCGGCGCGACCTATGCAATTGAGAGCTCGCTGCTTCTAGGTAGACGAACTCGGTTCCCTCCTCTGCGAGTGCCGTGCCGACGAACATGACGGCCAGTGTGGCAACGACCGCACGAGCCGGATCGAGGCGGTAGTACATCCGCGGATACTGGACTTACGAGTGGACAATCAGCTTCTACGGACGTAGAAACTCGAGCCCATCCACGAGTTTGTGAACAAGTCATTCTTGATTAGGTTCGCGGGAGGGACTGTTCGAAGAAAGGCCCGTTAACCCACATGGTAACAGCCGTGTCACGTTCCGGTGGATCAACCTGGTACGTCTCGCGCGGGGCCTAGTAGGCGCCGCGGTAGTCCACCTCCCCCGCGGCGAACCGCTCGGTCACGTCGTACACCCCGTCGACGGCGTCCTCGCGGGCGCCGAACGTCCGCGACTCGACCCCTACCTCGGGCTCTAAGGACAGGGTGACGTGCCACTCGTCGGTCTGGTACTGCCCGGACACGGGGCGAGCCTTCCGCGAGCCGTTCGTGAGGTAGACGGTCAGGAGACACGGAGCCGGGAGCCGATTACCGTCGAACACGTCTGGTCGGTTCACCATTGCCAGCATCCGGCCAGCTCTGTCCAGGCGTGCCACCAATCCCCGATCGTTCTGGTGTAATCGACCCGTTCGTGAGGTACGCGGTTGGGAGACACGGTACCGGGAACCGGTCGTCGTTGACCACGTCTAGGCGGTACACCATCCGCAACATCCTCTGTTTCTTCTGTCCAGATGCCCCGCCATCCCTCGGTTGGGCCGGTCAGGAGACGCGGCGTTAAGATGAGATTGAAGCACTCTGCCCGCGGTTGAATAAATTACATCTGAGTGAGAGAAACCGGAGGGCGTCGAGGTGTGTTCAATTGCAGGGGACTATGATAAGATCACCCGGAGCGAGAGCCGGAGGTTGTCGCCGACACGCTTATTCATTGACATCTCCTCTGAGCGAACACACGTTATGAGGTAACACGGACCGAACACCGGACCTCCAGCGTAGGGCGCTATGGTTTCGGTGACTGGTTCACGGCCGGCACGTACAGTGTGAGACCACACACGACCATCCAACGGAGGTGATTGACATACTCGAAATCTCTGTCCAGGTCACAGGCGACGTGGCTATCATCATCGTACCCACCGTCGTCTATGTGCTGGGCAAGACGACCAGTAGTGAGGAGTAGCACGCGGGGGTCCACACGCAGTGGACCTCCAGCGCAGGGCGCATGGGAATATAGTCTCTCGAATAGTATAAATTTGTGCTCCACCAAAGGGGTAGTGTTCAGATTAGCTGATTCCATGCGAAGGCGAACGAACGTAACCACTCGTCAGCAGTTTCTCGTTGTGCGTTGCTGAAACAGTTTGAGAAACAGGTAGTTCTACGTTTTACTTCACGAAAGACACGTTCTACGCTGTTCCGATTACCATGTTTTTCGTATCTGTAATCGAGGCCGTGTCGAGAACAAGCGTCTTGAAGCGGTGCGGCGCCATCGACGAGAAATACAGCAGTATCAACGTCGTGCTTCTCGCGTAGTTCAGCGAAAAACGCGTGAGCGAAAGCGTTGTTTCGGACTGGTTCAAGCTTTGTATGGAGTAAATCGTTCGTTGCTGGGTCGACTGCGGCGTACAGCCAATATCGTTCATCATTCAGTTGGATCACGGTTTCGTCAACCGCAACGTGATCCGGATTCGACCTTCTTCCGGCTGTAGATCTGCCTTGTGAACCCAGTTGTGAACTGTGGATCGTGCCCGATCAACACCGAATTCATCGAGAATAGAGACGGTATTCGAAAGTGATAGTCAGCGCAAGTGAAATTGAACACCGAGCTTCATAAACTGCTCTGGTGTTTCTTCTCTCTCCACCAAACCTAACTTGATCTCGCTCAAACAGCCGTTGAGGCAGTCGTTTTCGGGCATAGATCACTTTGAAAACGAACTGCCTCACTCTTCATCCTTATCTGAACACCGCGAGTGAGACCTCCCTCACGACCTCGCCACAGGCGTACGTGAAAACAGCCGTAAATACGGGAAAAGAGTTTCACCACCCGCGAACGAAACACGAGTATGGGCACGAACACCGACGATCGGGGGCGAATCTACTTGCCGAAGGATGTTCGCGAGCGCTTCGGCGAGCGATATCGGATCGTCGAGTTACCTTCGCACGTCGCGCTGCTCCCTGTGGCAGAGGATCCGCTTTCAGCGGTTGAGGATGCAGTTGGTGACTCACTCGAGGGGACGCCATCGGACGAACTGAAAGCGGAGGCTCGTCGGAAGGCGCGCGAGGAGATCGCCGCCGAGCGCGAGGAGCACGACGGCCGGAGTGACGAGGCATAACTCTGGATGTACGTCGAAAGCGATTTTCTGTTTGCGCTGGCGAAGCCGTCGGATTGGCTCAAGGCAAATGCCGAGGCTGCCCTCGAGGAGTACGACGTCCACACCTCACTCACGACCTACAACGAATTTCTGGTCTACTTCTACAACCCCGAGGCCGCCGAGTACACGCTGCCCGTCACCGAGCTCATCCCGAACCTGCTGGAGTTGGTCCCAGTCCGTCCTGAAGCGGATGAAGAGGCACTCCTCACCGCAACCGCGTTCATCGACGAATACGGCCTGACACCGACCGACGCGATCCACGCAGGGCTCGCCCACACCCGTGACGAGCCCATCCTCTCGACCGATACCGCCTACGACGCCGTCGGCGTGGATCGAGTGCCACTCGATGACGTCGACGATTCGGCAAGCAGCGAATAGCACCAATGGTGCACTCGCCAACGCGCCTTGGGGCGGTTGCTCGCGACTGCTCGCGACTGCAGCAACGGCGCGCACCCGCCCCCGGGGGTTGTCACTCGATTCGTGACGCGCGCGTGCGTCTGGCGTCAGCATCAGAACATGTTGACCCACGACAGCGGCGATTGGCTCCGGTTGGGAGATCTCCATCAGCGGGTACGGTGGGTGCGCTGCTCGCGATCTCGACGTCGACGTCCACGGTGTGCACTCCTTCCTGTGGAATCGGCGAGCGCGCTCTGCAGGCGGTGTGAGTGCACCCGACTGGGGCACGACCCGTGCTCCAACGTCAGTCGTGAAAAACAACGCCCCAATCGGGTGGGAGTCCGTGCAGTGACCAGCTGCAATCCGCGCCAGTCCGGTTCGATCCAGCCCGATATCCCCTGTCTCGCAGTCGCCAGCCAGCCCTCCAGTCTGGCCGACATGCGAACCTCATGAACTCCTGTAGTGAACCTCTGGGAAATGGCCACCGCGAGCCCATTGCGTCGGTGTGGTCCGGCGTCTTAAGAGCGACGGACAGGTCACAGCAGGTGCGCAGACGTTACAAGAACGGAGCGGCAGCGGCCTCGCAACGATTCCGCATGACTTCCTCGAGCGAGACGATGTGATCGACGACGGCGAGTTCCCGGACGAACAGAACCTCGTCGTCGATCGTCTAGACCGGCGTGTGTACCTCGTTCGGCTCACCGACGACGGGTCGATCCCGGACGTCGAGAGGCCGAAGCGATCCAGCGAATCGCCGCCCAGCACCTGCTGCAGGGCGGCGCGCTCGGGCACGAGTCGACGGCGGAGACCGACGAAGAGCCGGCAAAGCGGCGGTTGATGTAGCAGGCGACGCTCGAGTTCTGTAGCCCTCGTTTTTGACGCCGATTCCTGCACGCACCGGACACACTTAGTGCGGGCTCACGCTACTGCTAGCAAATGCATCGGAGTTGGCACACAGCCCTGGTCGTCGCGGTCGTCGTCCTTGCGGGCTGTACTGGGGGAACGCCGGGCGTCACAGATGTCGGTAAGTCGCCGGCGCCATCGCCGTCGAGTACAGCCACGTCGGCGCAGACGCAACAGACGGCGCCCGAGGGCACGATGGAGATTCACTTCATCAACGTAGGCCAGTCCGCGAGCACGCTCATCATCGGGCCGACGGGGGAGACGATGCTCATCGATACGGGCGACTTCCGGACTGACGGGAAACACGTCCTGTCATATCTCAAAGAGCACGACATCGGCCGGATTGACCATCTCGTCGTCACCCACAACGACGCCGACCACATCGGCGGGAACGCCGCGGTGATCGAATACCTCGAAACTGAAGGCGAGGGCGTCGGCGCCGTGTACGATCCCGGGATCGCCGCGAGCACGCAGACGTACGAGGCGTATCTCGACGCCGTTGAAGAGTACGATGTCACGCTGTATGAGGTCCGGGAAGGTGACGATCTTCCGTTCGAAGGCGTCGACACTCGCGTGCTCGGCCCGCCCGATCCGTATCTGGATGTCGACGGGCGCAACGAGAACGGGATCGTGCTCCACCTGACGTTCGGCCAGACAAGCTTTCTCCACACCGGGGACGCCGAGGAGCGCCAAGAGGAGTACCTCGTTGAGGAGTACGGCGAGTCACTTGACGCGACCATCTTCAAGGCCGGCCACCACGGCAGCGATAGCAGCTCCAGTTCCGAGCTTCTTGATCTCGTCTCGCCTGAGGTTGCCGTGGTCTCCAGCGCCTACGACTCGCAGTACGGTCACCCACATGAGGTCGTGTTAGAGCGGTTCGCCGAACGGTCGCTCCCGACCTACTGGACGGCGACCCACGGCACGGTCGTCATGGAGACCAACGGCTCAGCGGTCACGGTCAAGACGCAAGCCCAAGCACCGACGGACCCACTTGCGATCCGTGATGGCGACCCGATCGAGCCAGGAACCACCACACCCGTTGAGCAGCGTGCTGTGATCACCGCCGCGGGCGGCAGCGTCCAGACGGTCACGCCGACGGCAACGGCGACCTCGACTGCCACCGATGGCGGATCAGATCCCGGCGCGCTCGAACTCGTCGAGGTGCACGCCGACGCCGAAGGAGACGATCGCGACAACCTGAACGACGAGTATGTCGTCTTCGAGAACACCGGCGACACCGAACTCGATCTCTCCGGGTGGACAATCGAGGACGCCGCCGACCACGTCTACACAGTTCCCGATGGAACGACGCTTGAGCCTGGGGCGCAGATCACCGTGCACACGGGGAGTGGCTCGGATACAGCAACTGACCTGTACTGGGGCGCATCTGCACCTGTCTGGAACAATGGCGGGGATACAGTAACTGTCCGAACGGACGATGAGACGATCGTGTTGCAGGAGGAGTACAACTGATGGCTGATGATACCGCCGACGTCCCCGACGGGAAGCACACAGCGGTGGTCGATCGCTTCGAGGGCGACCTCGCCGTCCTTGAAGTGACGACACCAGATGGGCTTCGAGAGCTCGTCGTCGACGAAAGTGAGCTTCCTGAGGATGGCCGACACCAAGATGCCGTCCTCGAGGTAACCGTTGAGTCGCAAGAACTGGTCGGTGCCGTGTACAACGAGCGAGAGACGGAATCGCGGGCAGAGTCGGCACAAGATCGGTTCGACCAACTCTCGAATCGGCTCGGATCGGAGAGTTCAGACGACCACTAGTGAACCGCCGCGGGTCAAGATATGAATCTTTCCGTGATTTCTCTCATAGCAACAGTGTTGCTGTTTCAGCAGTCAGAATAGTCATACTCCTGCTTCAGTGACTCGCAGAAGATCGAATCGATCTCGGAGATGAGATCGTTGTTGGTGCCGATGAGATCGACATACGCCGTCTCGAGTGCATCGATATACGCGGTGAAGAAGTCCCGACCCTCGGCGTCGATGTCGTACGGGACAACGATCTTGTCCTTCTTGTTGCCCGTAACCGTCGCCCGCCCGGGGAGCGCGTCGGCGATCTGGCGTTCGTTGGCGTCGAACTTGTTGGAGAACGTGTCAATGAACCCCTGTTCGTTCGCCCCCATGTTCCGGAAATACACCTTCAGCGTTCGCTCGCCGATGGCGAGATCCCTGTTTCGCCCCAGCCGGTGGTGGAAGCCGATCCGGACGTCGTTGCGGTCGTCCGGGCGGCTCTGAATCGTCCCCCCGAGGTCATCGAGATGGCGCCACCACCCGTCTTTGAAGATCATCCCCCAGTCGGAACTGCTCGAACGGAAGTTCCACGGTTCGACGCCACCGCCAGTCCGATCGAGGTCGAACCGGACGACGTGTTCGTCGTCATGATCCAAAGACGAGCTGTGACCGTTTTCTTCGAGAGCGTTACCGAGCCTCACGCCCCACTCGTCGGTAAACCGCTCCCACGCCTCGTCAAAGGTGTTGGAAACGTCGCTGATGGCATCGTAGTGGTCGAGATACAGTGCGATCTTCTCCCGCTCGTTCTCCTGTTGTTCAGTCATGCCGGTGATGTTCGCGATGTCGTCGATGAACTCGTGAAGCTGTGCGACCGTTCGCTGTGAGAGCCGCGAGCCGTTGTCGAGGATGAACGGTTCTAATACGTCTTGACAGAGCCCCTCCCAGGTCCAGTTGGAGAATTCACATTCATTAGCGGTGGGGCGGTTCTGCGGGCGGAGATAGAGGTAGTACGTGTCAGACTCGTACGTTTCCTTGTCAACGCCGTCGATGTGCGTCACATCGCGATAGTAGAACTCGGTCTGGGTATCCTCGGCGGCGAATTTCAATTCGACCATGAGGAACCACTCATTGGGAACCTCGATGAGGAGATCAACGATCCCTGAAGACACCACAGTGCCGTCTTTTTCTTCTTGGGTTACTCTGACTTGCTCGTCGACAACAACGTCAGAGAGGTCGTACGTGTCTTCCTGAAATCCACACTCCCCAGGCAGGCCCTCAAGAAACGCACGGAGGAGTTCTGAATCCATTCCGTGCGGCTCCTCTGGGTCCAAGAAGTACTTGAGGAACCGATTGACGTACACCTCGGCCTTCCGCTGACTTCCGAGCGAGTATTCGATGACGCTCATCAGGGTTCTCGGGGAGTCAGGAACGGCGGTGATCTGCTCCCAGCGGCGGTGGAGCGTGTCGAGTTCCTCGCTTAGTGTCTGATTGGAACCCATCGAGTGTTCACTAGAATGACCAGATTGTCCCGTGACTTAACGTTGGCCAGCGGAGGAATGTAATCGATTTCTCGGTTGCAAAGGGTGGGAGACAGCGGATCCGTAACTGTAATATTCGCATGGTATCGATTCGGATCTAACTATCGCTGAGTACGACGCTGCAAACACGAAGGCGGCCTGGAACCGCGGCAAAAGCGCCGCCGCGATCGCGACCGCCGTTCGAGAACTCCAACTCCCCGACAGCGTCGGCGACGCAGCGAGTGACCAGCTCGTCGTCGCGAACGAGCACGATCTACTCCGTGGCCGTGGTGTGCGACCCTTCACTGCCGCTGCCCTCCGAATCGAGAGCATCGCGGCCGGGCTTCCACGGCCGCTGTGTCGGATCGCTACCGCGCTCGATGTTGAGGAACTCGCTGCTCGAGAGGCGGTCAAGCAACTGCAGGGGACGGGGGAGGTGCCGCTTTTGCTCACGGACGTCGAGACGGTACTCATTCAGCTTTGCTTCGAAGCAAATCCACCCGACGCTGTCGCGACGGAGGCGTTCGCCTGTCTCGAAGCACTCGACGATGCGGGCAAGACAATCAATCGCTCGCGAGCAGGCATCGCCGCCGCGTGTCTCGTTTACGCGTACGATCAGGTCGAACTCGCGTCATCGCCAACGCACGAGGAAATCGTCGCGATGGCAGGCACGACGCTCGTGACCACGTACACGCGTCGCGATGAGCTGGAAGCTGTCCTCGAGGCGGGATGAGGTAGGTAGGTAGGTGCCGGAATTGGTTGACCGGCGATCAATCAGTAGCGAAAGGAGGTCGGACCCGCCCGATTCCCCTGACACAGACTCCCAGCGAGTCAGCTGTAATGCTGACAGTTGGGCCCGGTTCCAAAGGTGCCCACGTTGGTGTGGTAAGTGCTAGTCTAGTAAGTGTTCGTATTGGAACAAGCGATGGGGGAATCCCAATATGAGACGATCACATCACTGAGTGGCACCATCGTCGAGTGGCCCGATCGCCTGGTTCATATCGGGCGCGTCGACGTCGGGCTCGGAGCGCCACTGCCAATAGGCGTACTCGTACCCATCTTGGGGTTCTTTGATCGAGATGTACGCTCGGTCGGGAACGCCCTCGTAGTCCGTCGGGTCGACTGAGTAGCCTGCTGCCTCGACGCGGCGTCGGAACTGTTCCTGGTGGGCACGGTCGGGCCCGGTAGTCGCTTTGTAGTCCGCGAGGTCGGCCGCCCACGCGGCGATCTCGCGGAGGTGGTTCGCCGGTTGCCGTTCGAGTGGATCAACGACGTACGCAGGGGCATCCTCGGGCGGCGCAGGTGGGGATGCATCGGTCATTGTTATCCCACAATTTGAACTGTGGGGTATTATGGGTATCGACGGGTCTGGTGCAGTCGCGCTGTCGAGGTGCTGAACTGGCTACTGATCGAGGAGGCCCTGTAGCTAAGTACAGAAGATGTACCGATCACTCGTACCCCACCCCCACGGTGGTACGTCGAGAGGGATCTGCTACCACCCTCAGATACCGTATCGGTGCCCACTGTGGGGCTCACGATCCACCTGGTACCAGATACATAGTTGGGAAAAATAGGTCACCGGACACAATAACGTCATGATCATAGTGTGAATAATACTACACATATACAGCTGGAAGCCAACAATACGGACAATGCCTACTGAAGCGACGGTCACGGTTCCGTCAGACCAGTTTCCCCTGGAGACGGTGTTCGCAAAACTGCCGGACGTGAAGGTTGAACTGGAGCGACTCCTCCCCGCACAGGACATGGTGATCCCCTACTTCTGGGTGCGGGGTACCGAAGTCAACGACATCGAACGCGCGTTCTCCGAGCATCCGGGTGTGAATGAGATTCGGGTCGTCGATTCTGTCGAAGACGAGTACCTGTTACGCGTCGAGTAAAAGGCCCTGTTCCAAGGAACCTACGTCGAGATCATATCAACAATGGAGCCACGTCTGTGTGGAAAAACAATAGTGGTCAAACAGATAGGGGTCATTCGGATTCATTCTTCTAAAATTGTACGTTCAAACGACAGATCTACTACCATTCGAAGTTCAACTCATTCCAACAACGCCTATTTTTGAGAACCTCTGAATAAATTTATTAATGTGGAATACTTCTGGACCGTATGGATGAGCTGACGGCGAACATCTCGTTCGAGCGGTTCGTCGACATGCCGGATTTCTACGGATCAGGAGCAGCAAAATATCGGCTCACGATGGTTAAAGATCGGGATGATTTCCTCGATCTCTTCGAAGGTGCTCAGCACGTAGACGCTGTAACGTACGCAGAAACCCCGGAATTGATGGTCACGATGCTGACCGACTACGACATCGACTCGCCCGATGTGTTAATTGGGAACTCTGAGGATTACGCTGACCGGGTCAATGAGGTTTCGACGGCACGGTCTCTCGTCGAATTGCGACAGAAAGGGAGGCTCACGATCCGATTAAAGAATCAGAAGACAGTCCACTCGAAGATCTACCGAATCGTCATGCCTGACGAGACGGTAAAGCTAGTTCACGGCTCGGCAAACCTCTCTCGAAATTCGTGGGAATACCACACCAACCAGATATCCGTATTCACTACGACTCTCGGATCCCAACTAGATGAGGAATATGAACGGTTCATCGACGAATATCGGGATACCTACAGTAGTAGAACGCTCCTCAATGGTCTCGTTGAAGCACTCGAGAGTGCTGATTCCGCTGAGGAGCGAGAGGAACGAATCGAGTACTGGGTCGGAGCAGGGGAACTTGATGTGAGCGACATAGCCGCGATGAACCAAGACGCGACCGGCGATGTGATGGCCGTCGCGAACAACATCACCGCAGTCGTAGAAGATCCGGAGCAGGCAGACGAGACGGTTGCATTCATTGAGGAGCCCGAAAACGCCGATCGGAATGTAATCGCACCTAACAACGACCAGGAGAGCGGTGATTCTGACGGAGCCACATCCTCTGATCCAGATGTTGGCTTGGTAGAGTCAGACCACGAGACCGGACTGACAGAGACGCTCGATCGCCCTCGCGTCCGTGCAGCAGATGAAAATATCCGGATGGGAACGAGTGTCGTCGACAAAGACGTCGCTGACGATCTCGGTGGGGCGCTTCGAAATCGTGGGGCGACTGTCGAGGATCACAGTATCACAGCCCCGTTGAGCGCTTACAACAACCAAGTGCAGGAGTCGACCAAGATTCCCGTGATGAAGGTCCTCCCCGATACTGAACAGTTGGTCATCGGCGACGAGGAGGATATGATTCTAGTTGCGACTAAGGATGCGACTCCAGAGATACTCGATCACTGTCTGTCTACCATCGAGGCGTATATCGAGACGGTGGAAAAACACGGACACACACAGACGGAGACTGCTGTGATGGCTCAGATGTACGAAGCATTTCTCTACGGGTTCTGGGCCCCATTCGCGAATCAGTACGCCAAAGCGCTCTCCTCGCCTTCGAGAACGCTGGACAATGTACTCCAGCACCTCTACATCGAAGGGAAGAGTGACGCTGGGAAGGACAAACTGACCGAGTATATTCTCCGCCTCGTCTCTGACAATACGGTCATTTCGGGCGTCGACGCGGACGAGGTTGGAGTAAAGGAAATCCGTGGAATTCGCGAGTGGGACACCTGTTTCCCGTACGCAATCATCGACGCAGAGAAGGAGAAGATTCAGCGATGGAGCCCCATCCGGAATTACTGGGGAGACTGGACGCCGACCAGTGTGGACCAGCCGTGTTTGGTCTTCACGACGAATGACAAACTTCCCAAGTCGGAGTTCCGCAACCGGATGAAGATCCTGAGTATGGACGTCTCGTTCCCTTCGAATCCCGAGGATCCAGGCTTCCACGACGCCCAAGACGACCTCAGTGAAGTACTGGAACAGCGGAATCCGATTTTCAGCTACGTCGCACGGAGAATGCTGACTGAAAAGCCGTGGAATTCGGGAAAGGGGACGATCGAAGACGTGCGCAGGATTTTCAACGATTTCTACGAGATTGCAGACAGAGAGAAACCCGACTATTTCCCCGGCGAGAAGCCAGCCGAGAAACAATACGACACTGGCCGGTTGAAATGGAAGCGTGATATTCGTGGGGGTCGAGTCACGTTCGAGTCGGAACCAGGTGCGATCACCGCGAACTTCGACCGTGAAGACCACGAAGTGTACGACTATGAGAAGCGTCTAGACAAGCGATTCATGTCGGACAAATCCGGCCGGAGTGTGTACATCGGGGCACCCGAGGAGTTCGCTGCGTGGGCTGGATACTCCGTCGAAGAACTCCTCGATGACCCATCTGAGGTATCCAGTAGCGACGAGGTTTCGATGACCACCTCCGAGGACAGCCAGAGCGAGTCGGAGAAATCGGACGGATGGTTCTCTCGTATTTTTAGCCGGTAACACGGCCCTCGACAACTCAATAGGGATTTGACCCGACACATAGCGTGGTCTCGTCGAGGACAATCCGGGCAATGAGATAATACACATTGAATTGTTTTCTCCGAAAGTGATTTACCACTCCCGCCTGAGCTAGCGACAATGACAGATCAATCAGACATCGAGGATGGCTCTCCTCTCGACCTATCCGTACAGGTCATCCGGGAACTCGACGCAGGACCAGAGCGGATGGAGCGTCGTATCCTCGTGCGCGATGTTGTCGGAAACGAGTTTCCGCTAGCGATCTGGGCGGACAACGCACTCACCGACTTTGAGTGGCGGCCTGGTCAGTGGTACCAACTCGAGAACGCAAGAGGGAACGTACACAACGAACGCAGAAGCCTGAACGGTTCTCCGTCCCTTCGAGCAACGCCCATCGAGCCGCCTGCTTCCGTATCCGGATCGTCTATCGATGAGATCATCGCGTCAGTTGAGGACGGGCAGCCGTATCTTACGCTGTTCGAATTGGATGGAAAGTTCGAGACGATCGATGTCTACGAGTACACCATCGAAGCCGACGGCACCTTCGATGGATCTGCGATGGACCAGACGTACAGCCTTACGGCGTTCCTCCGGCGACGGTTCGGCGGTGGTGTCACACACGCGGGTCCAATGACTGTTCTCTCAACTCGTCGCTTAGAAGACATTCTGCCTCACCCTTTCAGCTTCTCCGAGGTAGACGCCCGGACTCTCTACGCTTCAAATGAGACGGACAACAGGAACATTGTCCGCCTTCTCCAGCATCTGCTGAAGGAGGCAGTCGACGAAGCAACGTACCGAGCCGACCGGATTAACGACATCCGGCGTCGGACCCCGGAGCTGACCGATGGAGAAGGGCTCGTCGAGGCGTATCGTGCGTTCGAGTGTCGCGTGCACGTGACGAGTGAAGGTGCCGCGTTCGTTGGCGTCGAGACCAAACTTCGGGCACGGAGTCGCGTCACAGCAGATGTCTACGCCACTGCGACCGGCTCAGACCTGTCCGAATTGGTCGGGACGAGAATCGAGCACGACCGCGAGCGGTACAATGTCGGCGGAAGCGGCCGCCTACACAGTGTACGAGATGAGCGATTCACCGACCCGCTGAGTGACTTCGGCGGGCAGTCGCTTGCAACGTGGTACGAGGAGAACGACCGCGTTCCAGCAGACGTTCTCGCGGATCTGCGTGAGGAGAACCCACGTCTGGTCGACGTAATGTATCCGACCAAAGACGATCCGAGTGTTCATGTACCGAACCTACTCCGAGTGTCGCCGCGCAAGGAGGTAGTCAAACGAGTCGCTCCTGCGTTCCATCGTGAGTGGGATCGCTCTGCGAAGGCCCAACCAGACGAACGGTTTAGAGACGCGATCGAGTTTATTTCCGATCTCGATACAGTTCCTGACGTCGATGTCGAGGTCGACCCCGCTCCAACAGGTCCGAGCCTCGCGTACTTCTCACACGAGGTGGACCGTGACGGCAACCTCCGATTTGCCAATGACCACGTCGCCACGCTTCCCAAGAACGGACTTAACCGGGGAGTACTCCGGAGGCCCGACTCGTTTGACGTCCAGTATTTCATCCCGGAGCGGTTTGAGTCCGAGTCTCGACGCTTCCTCGGGGGGCTGGCGAGTACACTTGACCGGATGGGAGCTTCTCCGACCAGTACAACGGTCACAACGTACGAACTCGGGCCGTCACTCGGCTACACTGAACCGCTTGCGGATGTGGATGCAGACGTCGTCTTGGCCGTTGTCCCGGAAGCCAGCAATGAGTTCATCCGGGACGGCCTGATCGACGATCCGTACCCGGAATTCAAGAAGGCCCTTGGGGGTGACGGTGTGCCGTCCCAGATGGTGACGACCGATAACCTCGACAACCAATGGGTGAATCAGAACACGGCGTTGGGCCTGATCGCTGGCGCTGGCGGAATCCCGTGGTGTATCGATGAGATGCCGGGGGATCCAGACTGCTTCATCGGACTCGACGCGACGCGCGATCCCGATACAGGGCAACACCTCGGTGCGAGTGCGAACGTCGTCTTGGCAGATGGCACAGTCTTCGTTTCGAAGACACAGCGGCTGCAGTCGGGGGAAACGTTCGACGAAAGTGCGATCCGTGACGTGATCAAAGACGTTCAGCGGGAATTCGTCCGACGAGAAGGGGAGTCACCATCGCACGTTATCGTCCATCGAGATGGTCGACTATTCGAAGACGAAGCGGCTATTCGAGCGCCATTCGCCGACGCGGGGATCGAGATGGACATCCTCGATATCCGCAAGAGCGGAGCCCCGAGGATCGCGACCAAACGAAACGACGAGTTCAGAATCGAACAAAAGGGGCGACTGTTCGTCAGCTCGACCAACGACCACGGGTTTGTGGCGACGACAGGCGCGCCAGAGTTCACCGATGACCACGGATTGGGGACGCCACGAACGCTCCACGTCGTCCGCCGTGCAGGGGATACCTCGATGTTGACGCTGCTCGAGCAGGTGTACTGGCTGAGTGAAGTTCACGTCGGCAGCGCTGGGCGAAGCGTTCGGCTCCCGATCACGACGTACTACGCTGACCGATGTGCTGAGCACGCGAGGAAAGGGTATCTGGTCCAGGGAGAACTCGTAGAGGGGGTCCCGTACATCTAATGCGGGTTCTGACCGACTGCTCGTCCACGCGTACCACACACATTCAAGAATACTGCTCGTGTGGCCGGATAGACAGATGACGCGGCAGGTCCACGCCGACGTGTGTCGCTCGGATGCCGAGTACGCCGCCCTCGAAGCTGCTGCGACGGAAGCACCTCGAGTACCAAGCTCGGTCGTCTATCTCGCACCTTCATCGGCACAACCAGAGCGCATCCGCCGGACGTGGCGCGAGATATCGAGTCCGATCCAATTGCAGATCCGGAGCTTCGAGGACCTCGTCACCGACGCCTTCGAACGCGCGACGTTCCACACGCGCACTAACGCCCTCACCGCCGAAACACGTCTACGCCTAGTCGAGCAGGCTGTCGACGGGCTGGACTCGTCTCACCCACTCGTCTCGACTCGGACCACCGCGAGTGCACAGACGTACTCGCAGGCGGAGAACCTCCTCTCCCTGCTTGAATTCGCTGGTCTCGAGAACGCTGATTCGATTCGCCATGACACTCGCCTCGCTAATATCGGCCCTCGTACCAGAAACGCACTCGCCGACCTCTATGCCGCGTTCACTGCCGCTCGCGACGCATATGCGGACGTTACTGGAACGCGGCCGTCGATCCGAAGCGAGCGGTACCAAACGGTCCTCGACCACCCGAAAGCACTCGCCGCCGAACTCGCCCCGGCGTCGACGGTCGTCTTCGGTGGCTTCACCGTGTTCTCGCTGCTCGAACGTGACCTCGTCGTGGCGATCGCTGACGCGGTCGACCAGGCTCGGGCTATCCTCCCGCTCGCAGGTAACCCGGATAACGGTCGACTCGTCGGAATCGACGGCGCAGTTGAGCGCGCGGCGGTCGCGTACGATGACGCCGGGTTCGCGTTCGACCGCTCCACGCCGACTACTCCATCGGAGTTGCTCTCGGAACGACTCTACCGCTTCGACGACCGAGAGCCGCTGTCGGCTGCCACTGTCGAGGCGTCGGGTATCGAGCGCCGGCAGTTCCCCACGGCTGATCACGAACTCCGTGGCGCGTTTCGACAGGTGACCGACTGGATCGAGGCCGGAACGACACCCTCGGACGTCGCGGTCGTCGTCCCCGACCTCGCATCCCGGACGGAACACGTCGCCGAGGCGGCGACTCAGTACGGACTCACTCCGCACATCGCTCGTGAGGTCGGTCTCGCGAACACCGAACTCGGCGAGGTGTTGGTCAACGCCTTCCGCCTCGGCGACGACGATCCCACCGTCCGTGACCTGATCCGACTCGTCGACAGCCCGCTCGTGGACGCCGACTGGCCCGACGAGCCGATCGACGCGGCGGCGATCCTCACCGCCGGAAGCGCGCTGGAAGCGACCGACCTCGAGACACTCACTGCGTACCTCGATGCCGACGAACCGGGTACAGTGGATGCCATCGGGTGGCTCCGGCGTCGGTGCGCTCGCCTCACAGACTGCACGGCCGCGACCGCCGAAGACCGACTCGTGGAACTACTCTCCGACCTCGGTGTGCTCGACGGCGACGCGGACGACACCTGGAGTCTCACAACTGAGCGCGAAGGTGGGTGGGTTGTCGCCCGCGAGCGCGCTGCGCTTCGGGGCGTGCGTGACATCGTTGACTCCTTCGAGGGCGCACATATACCAAGAGACGTCTCGTTCGCCGAGCGGCTCCAGACGGCGCTCGACTCGATGACGGTCGATGTCGAGGCAGGGACGACCGACGACGTTCGCGTGTGCACGCCGAGTGCGGCCGCACACATCAGCGTCGATGCTGTGTTCGTGTTGGGCCTGACCGACGACCGAACCCCGAGTAACCCGACACGGCTGGCGTTCGCCAGAAGCGTCAACGACGCACACCCTGATTTCGCGGAGAGCGACGCCGTCCTCCAGGCTCGTCACGCGATCGGGACACAGCTTGCAGACGCCGACACGGTTGTCCTCTCGCGCCCGCTGTACACCCCCGACGGCGATGAGACGGTTCCCGCAGACATCCTGACCGAGCTGGAGCGGGTCACCGCCGAGGACGCCATCCCGACCGAGCAGGTCGGTAGCGTCGACATCGCCCCCAGATCCCGCGAGGATGTGCAACGTCGCCTCGCGAGTGCCCTCGCTGACCAGCCCCTCGCTCGCGACGGGACGACGACGGCCGGGGAAGTGGAGCTCCTCGATGCCGTCGCCGACGCCGACGCGTTGGCGAAGGCCTCTGGCAAGGCGACCGAGCGGCTTCGTGCTGGAGTCGCGTGTGCGGCAGGCCGCCGAAGCCCGCGCACGACAGCCTACGATGGGGACCTCTCTCCGGAGACGATTGCGCAGTTCGATGCGGCGTCGACGCCGCTCAGTCCGTCCCGCGTCGACCGATACGTCACGTGCGGGTTCAAGTTCTACGCGCGGACAGTCCTCGGCTTCGAGGAGCCGGAGGCGGCGCCGTTGGAACTCGATGCACTCGAGAGCGGACGGCTCGTCCACAACGTGTTCGCGCGGTTCATCCGTTCGCTACAGTCCGAGGCCGGTGAGCCGGTGGCGGTAGGGACGGACCAGTCGTATCACACCGCGATGTACGAGGCCGGGGTCGCGGAGATCGAGCGGTCGTACGTCCAAGCACACGACACGGTGTTCCACGATGGGTGGCTGCAGCGCCTGTTCGCGGGACTCGACCCTCTGGGGACGAACGAGTACGACGCCCCCGCCGGGTACGAGGGCCTTTTGGTGCGCGCCCTTCGGAGTCTCGCCGACGAGACGAGTCGCTTCACCGCTCGCCCGGCGTACGTCGAGGCCGACGTGGGTGTCGAAGCGGACGGCCCCGTCGACGAACCCGTCGCGACGACTGGACGTGACGAGGATCCGGTGACGCTGTTGACGGAGGAGCCAGTCGACCTCGTCCCCGACGCGCCGTTCCGCTTCCGCGGGAAGGTCGACCGCGTCGACATTGTGCCGGACACGTCCCCGACACAGATCACCGCGATCGACTACAAGACTGGGTCGCACCCGAACGTGACCGACATCCGCCAAGGGACCAGTTTCCAGTTGCCGCTGTACCTCCGACTCCTCGAGGAGGCACTCGGACCGGGGTTCGATCCCATCGGTGCGGCGTACTATACGCTCAAGCTTCCGACTGAAGCCGGCGTGTCGGCGTCACCGTTCACCAGCCGACTCCATACGGCCCACTACAGAAGTAGCGGCCAACCACTCCGGCGAAACGGCGTCAGTTCACTGTTCGACTACCACCGAGATCCGGCCACGGAGCCCTTCGCGGACCTCGACTCCGGTAATGGAGAGGGAGAGACGGACATGGACACAGACGAGCGGTTCTACGACTTCCTGCACGAGACACTTGATGACCGACTCACGACGATCACGAACGCGATGACAGAGGGCGTATACCACCCGACGCTGTTGGAGGCCGACGATGCGAAGTGCGATTACTGTGCGTACGCAGACGTCTGTGACGTTCGGCATCACCAGCGTGTCGATCGCGTCGACGATCACGGGCTCGAGACGGCGTACGTGCCGGATGCCGTTAGGCGGTCCACGGGGGTCGGGCGATGATCGACGACGACCGCCTCAAGCCCGAGCAACGTGCCGCGAAGGACGCACTCGATCGGAACGTCTCGCTGAGTGCCGGTGCGGGGACCGGGAAGACGACCACGCTCACCGCCCGCTACGTCGCGATCGTCGAGCGTGAACTCGCAACCGTCCGCGAGCGCCTGAACGATGGGTCGTACATTCGTGAAGAGGCTGTCGAGCACGCGGCGTCGATTCCCGAGCACGTCCTGACGACGACATTCACCGACCGCGCTGCCGCGGACCTCACCGGGACGGTCCGCGAGGAGATCAACGCGAAGCTCTCGGTGGCCGACGACGAGGAGACGTTCGCCCTATGGCGGGCCGTCGGTGACGCACTCGACGAGGCGTACGTCCAGACGCTCCACAGCCTGTGTCGACGGTTACTGGAGGAACGGGCCATCGGGGGGCTCGACACCCCTCGTGTCGACCCCAGTCACCGACTCTCGACGTACGGAATGACGTACGTCGACCTCGACGTCGGGTTCGACGTCGTCGAAGAGGACGAAGCGGAGGAACTGGCCCGCGAGGCGGCCGCGGCGACGCTTCGCGAGGAAGAGTCCGACGCGATCGGGACGCTCGCCCGCCGCTACGACCGCGACACCGTCGAGGACATCTGTTACGACCTGCTGACGACGTCTCCACGCTCCGACGCGTACGCGTGGCTCGAGTGGATGGACGAGGTCGACGACGCGGATGCGTATGCCGAACGGGTCCTCGGTCTGGCTATCGAGGTCTCCCCCGAGGACGTCCTGTCGGTTTGGGACGCTATCGCTGACGCGCTCCCGGTCGTGTTGGCGAACCGAGACGCAGGATCAGCGAACCCGACGAAATGGGCCATCAATCCGATTGTCTCGACAACTGAACGAGTCGGGATCACGGACCACGACACCTTCGAGTCTGCGTCGTATCTCGACCGAGTCGAGTTCGTATACGGGCTCGCAGACGCGGTGACAAAGGGGAGCGGCGAACAGTACGACCACGATAGCCTCTTGCCCACGGCACATGACCCGGATGCCCCACCGGAGAACGACACGGACCGACTGTATACTGCGGTCTGGCAGATTACGGAGGCCGTCCCAGCGGATTGGTCGGGACAGTCACTCAACAGCGATCTCGAACACGCCTCCTACGAGTACGTCGAGGCGTTCGCGACCGTCGCGACCGCGGCCTTCGAGCGGTACTCCGAGGCGAAACACCGCGACAACGTTGTCGACTTCGGCGACCTGATCGCGTTGGCCAACCACTTCCTCGGCCAGCTCGACGCCGCCGAACGCCGAGAGTTCGGCTTCTTCGCCGACGGCGTGCCGGACGGCCCCGACGGCTACGTGATGGTCGACGAGTTCCAGGACACCAACGCCGACCAGTGGCGCGTCGCCCGTCTGCTGGCGTCACCTGATCCCGACGACATTGACACAACGAACCTGTTCGTCGTCGGCGACGACAAGCAGAGCATCTACCGCTTTCGCGGGGCGGACGTGTCCGTGTTCACCGAGGCCGCCGAGGCGCTCGCGGCGGCGAACGACCGCGCGGGCGTCTCCGCCGACCAAGCACCACTCACGACGAACTTCCGGACGCTCCCCGAGCCGCTGCACGCGATCAATGGCCTGTTCGACCGCGTGTTCCCGCGGCGCGATGGCGATAATGAATCGCCGACCGCCGACTGGACTTCAACAGACGAGAATGGAACCGTCGCCGCGTTTGAGGCGGTGAGCGAGCCGCTGGAGAGTGCGCGGCGGTCGACGACCGGCGACGGCGACCGCATCGATCCGAGCGTCGAGTACATGCCGGTCCCCGTCGACGCTGAGCAGCAGGCCCACCTGCTGCCCGACGGCCATCAACTCCGGGAGGAGCGGCGCGACGACGGGAACGCCTTGGAGGCCAAGGTGGTCGCGACCCGTGTCGCACAGTTGCTGAGCGACGGGACGAGGGTGTTCGAGGCGGTCGACGACGACCATCCGGAGTACGACCGCCTCGCGCACGACGACGATGGCGTCCCCGTCGAACGCACCCGCGATGTCGAGCCCGACGACGTAGCGATCCTGTTGAGTTCCCGCGGCGGACTCGACGAGTACGAGCGCGAACTCCGCGAGTTGGGCGTGCCCTACACCGTCATCAAGGGTGCCGGGCTGTTCGACTCCCCCGAGGTCACGACGCTGGTGAACCTTCTGCGCGTCCTAGTCGACCCGACGAACGACCGTGCGCTCTACGGGCTCCTGCGGTCGCCGATGTTCGGACGGACCGACGATGCGCTCGCACAGCTCGCGGCCACTCGTGAACACGACGAGTCGCTGTGGGCCGCGCTGCAGGCAGCCGACTACGACGAGTGGGTGGCAATCGCCGAGGACCTCCACCGGTTCCGAGCGTACGCGGGCGCGGCGGACCACGACGAGTACGAGCGTGTCGCGACGTGGAGCGAACTCCTCACGCTGGTGTTCGACGAGACGGGCTTTCTCGCGACGGTCGGTGCGGACGAGCGCGGCGAGAAGGCCGTCGCCAACATTGACGAGTTCCGTTCGCGGCTGCGAGCGTTCAGTGAAGACGGCGTCCACAGCCTCGCGGAGGTCTTAGACCGGATCGAGCGACGTGCCGACAGCGACGCTCGCGACGCCGAGGCGAACGTCGTCGAGTTCAACCACGGCGATGCCGGCGGTGGCGGCGTCAACCTCCTCACAATCCACGAGTCGAAAGGCATGGAGTACGAGGTCGTTGTCGTCCCAAAGCTCGGACGGAACTTCCAGAGCGCGAGTGGCGCTCGGCTCGCAGATTCCGTCGAGTTCGAACTCGTCGAGGGAGAGGGTAACCGCGTGCCGCTGTTCGGAATCAAGGGCCCCGACCCGAACGACCCGTACGACGATATGGCGACAGTCGCTCGCGATATTGCACAGCAGCGTCGGCGTGCCGAAGAACGGGCCGAACAGAAACGACTGTTGTACGTTGCCGCGACGCGGGCACGTGACCACCTGCTCCTCTCGGGCCAGCACAAGGGAGGAGGCGACGACTACCCTGCCGGCCTCGAAGCACCGGACCCCGAGAACGCGAAAACGTGGCGCGACTGGGTGCAGGCGGTGCTGTTCGACGGTATCGGCTGTTCGGACGGAGACGACGCCGCGGAAGTGGTCGAAAACCTCCGACACGATGGTGAATACGTGCGGTCGCTCCCGTACGAACTGCGAGGTGAGCAGACCGTCGGCAACGTCACGGTTCGTCTTCCGCCCGCAGATGCGACGTATGACCCGCCTGCTGCGACAGCGGACCTCGGACTCGACGAGTTCGTCGACGGTGTGACGGCCACCGGTCCAACTGTACTGGAACTCTCGCCGAGTACCTGTACGGCGCTTCAACAGGGCGAGGAGACGTTACAGCAACACGGGGATCGGATCATCGCAGCTGATACGGGGGACACTACGCACCACTGGGGAAACGACGGTGAGTCTGAGGGAACTTCGACACCTGGCGATCTCCCACCGACCGCGTACGGGGAACTCCTCCACCGGTTGTGCGAGATCCAGCCACCGGATGACCGTCTGTACGACTTCGCGCGGGAAGTCCTCGCCGGGCATGACGAACCGTTAACGGCGGATACGAGGCGTGTCGACGACGCGATCGACGCTGCGGCTCGCACTGCGGACCTGGCCCGCACACGGATCGACGAAGTGCTCGCGAAAGTGGATGGGGATGTGTTCGCCCGCTACGACGAGTACCGCCTCGATGTGGAGATCGATGGCGGCGAACTCGGCGTTGACCGCGTCGATCTCGGTGGAGAGATCGACCACCTCGCTGTCACCGACGACACCTACCACGTGTTCGACTACAAGACTGATCGCGTCGGATCCGAAGCCGACGATGCGTTCGTCGAGACACGGATGGATCACCACGAGCCACAACTGCTCGCCTATGCTGCGGCGCTACAGGTCGCTGATCCGACCCGGGACGTGGTTGTTCGGCTGGTGTTCACTGATCTCGGCTGTCGCATCGTGAAGATGGATGAGACGGGTAGTGCAGTCGACAAGTTACTCGAGATACTCGATTCGTACCTCCAAGACAATCGGGGAGAGTGAGGTTCTCACAAATATCTGCGTACCCCAAAAATAGGTTGATTCAGATCGCATATCGGAGGCAATAAGCGAGTTCGACCCAGCACCCGATTCCGAAACCAGCGCTCGTCGCTGGCAGACTGGGACGGACACGTTCGGCCGTGTCTACGATGTCGTACTCGGCATCACGTCTCCGACCACTTATACCGAAATCGCAAACATCGCGGACTGCTCTCCGAACGCCGCGAAAAAACACCTCGAACGTCTCTCAGAGATGGGTCTGGTTCGATCGGACAGCCAGAGCCGTCCAGCGAGCTACCACAGGAACGAAGGATATCTCGAGTGGCAGGACGCCAGTCGGATCGCAGCCGATCTCTCAGTCGGAGAGATCATCGACCGCGTAGGAGGCCTCGAATCGCGGCGGGAAGAATACGAAGATCGCTTCGGTACATCGGACCCAACACAGGTCTCGGCCTTCGATCACGACGATCACGATACTGTACATAAGCGGATGACCGCGATCAGCGAGTGGAAGGGAGTGATCCGAGACATTCGGCTCTACGAACTCGCTCGACAGCTCTCCCAGAACGACGGCCACCGACCGTAATGCGTCCGCTCAGACTGGATAATGTGAATCCGGTTTCAGAAGAGAGGGATATCTCCGAGAGGTAAATATGAGGATGAATCGCACCGGTATTGAAAAATCGGCGTGCTCAACGAACATCCCAGATCCGGAGAGGGATTTATATCACCCCGATATCTGGATGTACCCTATGTTGACGCTTTGTGAAGTCCGAGAATACCTGTCCCACTACCACGAAGAGCCAGATCTTAATCCAAAGTGTTTGAATCATTCGAACACCGGTCAGAACTCTGCCTCCAAGATTTTCGACCGTCAAAGAGACATCTTTGAGATTGCCGACGAACACCTCATCCCATTCGAGGACTACGAGATCCGAATCAAAGGTCCAGACGACGACCTAGACTCAAGATCCGAATATTTCCGGATCCAGGCCTCTATCGGAACAATCGAACGAGCATGGGACGAACTCGTAGATGAACACGGACTCGACTGCTTCTCAACCTATATTCCATTCCACGAAGACGAGGAAGAGTCCGGGATCTACGTCCGGCAACAGGGAATTCGGTTCCTGGGACACCTCCTCTACAACTGGAGCCGAGCAGCAGCGAAAGAGGACACCCCTGAGAAGCAGGCACAGATACTGGAATCGAACCGTCTTCAGGACTCGAACCAGCTACTGTTCGAACCTGCCGCCTTTGACTCAGTTGAAGAAGCGGTGAAGCTGGCGCAGGAAATAATCGTCCGATACCAGTGGTTCAACCACCAGATCGAACTGCTGTCAGCATACATTGAGGACATAACCGGAGAAAGCTGCTACCAAGCATACCAGGACTCCTCAAACCAGAACGCGGACCCACGACTTTCTGAGCGACTCGCTGTTGCCTACGTCTTCCGAAGCAGTGCCTGTGTCAACAAGGTACCGGACTCAATCAGCAGTAGAGTACTGATACACCGAGCTGTGGATTCCCGATTCGGCTCGTTCCAGACCTTGACCCAGGACTCTACTTCGAACTTCAGGGTAAATTGCAAAGATTTCGCATCTGAACTATCCTCCATCGCTGCAAACACTCATCGTCGCTCAGTATACGGTGGCTTCGGAGAACAACTACCGTTCGACAGAAACCCGTACGCCGCAACCCCTGACCCAGTTCCCATCTACATTACCCGGAACGAGTTCGATCCCGACAACGGTACCTACGGAAACGGAATACCTCTCGACGAAAACTGGGAAATCGATTGCGCTCCAGATTGGAAGAAAACATACGAAAAAGCCGACAAAACGCTTCAGGTCCGTGCCGATAATGCGATCTCTAAACTCGAAAACAATGTCCGCCACGGCGGATTCAATTGGAAACCCTGCCAACCAGACGACCAGTTCTACTTCCGTCTCAACAAACAGCTCAGAGGAATAGCGAAGATCGACAATCGGAAACAGAAAGTGAAACTCATCGACTTCGGGAAGCACGAGGAACCGCAGGACTTCGGCTGCTACAGCTCATGACCCATATTTATGCGTCAGTGGAGCTAAAGCGGATATAATTGCTCCACAGGGCCGCTATCCAGTCTTCAATTTCGTCGAGGACGATCCGAAGCACGTCGCGTGGTCGGTCGGCCACCAAGCGTCGTCACCGGAAGTGGGGGCAGCGCGTGGATGGTGGAAGTGGTCTCGGGTATTGTGAGGATTGGGATGACGGTCCCCCCGGCCTTCCCAAGGCGGTCTGGATGAACCTCCCGATAGTGAATCTTGAGGTCGTCGATCGTGTACCAACGAACAGCCAGAGTCGCCTCTTCGACGGAGTCCGGATAGTACGATGGTGCGAGTGTCACACGAAGTTCAAAATGGCCACTCGCATCGGTGATGGTTGCCGTTGCGACCTGTCCCATTGCTTGAAGACGTGTCTGCAGGAACTTGAGTATCGGGCGATCGATAGGCGCGGAGCTTCCACCGTCACTTGTGGGCGGCACCATCGATGTGACTACCCGGATACCTGTTCGGTCTCACCGCTCGCGCGTTCCTGACGGGCACGTTCGTAGCGTGTCCGCTCGTCCCGAGTGGTCGCCCAGTCGCTGAGGTCACCGTACACGTCATCGATCGTCCGGTCATCGCTTGATTCGGCAGCGGCAACGGCGTCGACGGCCGCTGGCGTCGGAGCATCATACGTGTCCTCGTACTCCTCTATCTGAGAGCTCAGTTCCCGAACGCGCTGCTGGAGGTCTTCAACGGAGTGTTCGGCCGCGAGCTGGTTGATTCGCCGCCACTCGAAGTAGGCGTCGTTGCGCTCGTAAGTGGCCGGATGGCCGTCGTGGCGCGTGACGATACCGAGTTCACTGTACCAGCCCAGATACTTTCGAGCTGTTTTCGGGTCACAGTCGGCGGCGTTGGCGATGGCGCTCGTTGTTGTCGGCTCTCAAGTCTGGAGAATCGTCCCGTAGATGCGTTGCTCAACGTCGTCGCCACGAAACGCATCCTCGAAGGAGGGCGGGCCGTCTGGAGACTCGCTGTTGGGCATACTCGATCTTGTATGATGTTGGATACATATCTTGCTTTAGTGAATAATTTCCTTTCCCCTCGAGAGACGGAATCCACTAACCGACTGCAGTTTAACCAACATATCTTATCTTCTTTTGTTTTGTTGGTTAACAAGCCCCTCCGAACTCTAATCTCCAGAATCGGCATCACCTGAAAATGGTCTTGATAGCAGCCTCTGCCATTCTGACAAATAGAAAAAGACTAGCCCTCTCCGGCCATAGCCTCAGAACGGGAGTAGACGCCTCCCAAGCGTCATCCCGAGGGACGCCGCGATAACTGATGTGCCTGCCTGGCGGCTACGGCCAGAAGAGGAGGAGGCCGCCCGACCAACTCCTTCCTTGATGGACTGAGCAGTTGTCCTGACAAGGGAAAGGAGTTCGTGGAAGAAGCCACTCGCGACGTTCTTCACGCCCGCTTGAAGTTCAGAGAGCCGCGAGCGGACGGCCTCGGCATCCCAGGCGTCCATCGCGTCAGTGAACTTCTCTTTCAGGATCTCTTCAAGGGGGACCCTCGAGGCGAGGTAGGCGCCCATCGTCGTCCACGAGGTGATGAACAAAATCGCACCAAGCTTCACTCCAAATGCGTTCGCGAACGGGGAGGCGTGGCCCAGCCCTATGTCCCAACTCTTGTTGGAAAACGGCTTGAGAGGCGTCAATGCGGTGTTTCCACGGCCATTGTTCACGAGGTCCCCGAGAATGTGGCTCACGGCACCGGAGAGGCCACCGCAGAGCAACCAGTCGGCGAATCGAGACAGCTCGCGGGCGACCTGAACGGCGAGATCCGGTACCTCATACTTTCGACTCACGTATATCGCGACTTCTTCGGGGATTCGCTTGATCCACTTCGCGGTCCTGTGTACGACGGCGACAAACGGGAAGTTGTGGAGGTCGTGATGGCTTCCTGGGCTCCCACCGCCCACGTACTTCTCGACCTTATCGAAAGACTTGCCGAGTACCGCCGAACTCCCGGTGATTGTGACGGCTGCGAGAGCGAGGGGCACCCGACGCTGGAGCTGGAACCTACGTGTAGGCAGAGGGCCGCTAGCAGGGTGTCGGTCTACAATCCGCTTGCGGATATAGTAGGCGGAGACAGCAGACCCGAAGCCAGCTGATAGCGCCAGATGGGCGTGGGGAAGCATAGTCACACGACTCGGCGGGAAGTGATAATTCTACTGACGGGGAGGCAACCGGCCGGTCACTCGGCTTTCCGAGACTCGCTCAGCTTCTCGATGGTGTTGCCGAGTTCATCTCGGGCCTCAAGGGTGAGGGAGATAAGCGGGTCTTCCGACACGATGTCGACACCGCGTTCTTCGGCGACGTCCTTGATGATCGAGGTCACGCGGTCGCGATCGTAGTCGGAGAGTGACTCGTCTTCTTGCACTCGTTCGAGGACGACGGCCAGCGGGGTCTTCGGTTTCTCCGCGTCGGGCCTCCAGTTTGTGCGATCGCGTCGCCTAGCTGGAAGTGTGCTTCCTTGATGGTGGAGACGCTGATCGAGAGCTTAGTATCGTTGGACATTGGGTTATGCTAGGATGCCTCGCTGTACGCTTCTTCTGTGGCTTAAAACGCCATCGGGATCGATGGATTCGGAAGCGTCACAGGTAGGTGAGGTCTCACCTGTATAGCCTGGAAAAATTGGCATCGGTCTACTGGCGCTGTTCGTGCTAGTGTGGCTCAACGTTCTGCAGGTACTATTGCTAGTACTGCTGGATATAGAACGTTCCAACGCACGAACAACAGGAGAATATCTCTCGGCGGCGCTCAGCACACCGAGAGGAACAGCCATAACGGCACCGACACGATCAATTTCCCATCTTCGGGACTCTGGAATTGCTCGATCTTCTCTCCTTTTGACAGTACGATTCCGAATTGTGCTTCACCATCGTGGATTCGGTGGTGGACCGGTCTCGATCCCCCGGAATTCTCATCCCCGTCAGGACCACCCCATTCGTACCGTTCGTACCGACCCAGATAGCCGCGATCGTCAGCAGCCTCAAGCGGGCCGATTCCATCCCAGTACCCCTCGTCGCCGTTCAGTACGGTATCAAGACGGCGTTCGTACTCGCTTTCTTCCTCCTCCCGACGAAGGTACGTCTCTGCTGCCTCGACGACACGGGCTGCGGTCGTCTCTGTGAAACCAGGAATTTGAGCGAGATGATCGGGATCCGCAGCAGCAAGTGTTTCCACCGTCCAATGGGTCTCGGGTTCTTCTAAAACGGCTGCTGGCGTCAGGTTTGGCTCCTCTCCGTCTGTCGGTGGATTCCAGAGTGCCTCTCGTTTGGAGGAGCCGATACCGCGAACGTCGCCCAACATATCGTATAGCTCGACGGCGTCGACGATTTCGGTAGCAGTCTGAGAATCGATCCCCTCCGTGTTAGAGAGTTCTTCGGCGGACTGACTCCAGAGGTCCTCTAACCGGTCGACCCCGGATTCTCGAAGTGCAACTTCGACAGGTTCGTCAAACCAATGTAATAGCTCGTCTGCGCTGCCAGCTGGCCCCGTCGGTGGTTCTCCAACTGTGGGTTCGTACCGAACGAAATCGTGGAGTTCCGCGTCGGGAGAGCTACTCTGTCGGTCGAGGAATTCGCCGACGGCCGCGACCGTTTGATCGAGTTCTTCTCCAGTCGTATCTAGGCCTATCGGGATGGGGGCGCCCGCGACTTTCGGGATGAACTCGACGAACTGATCGTCGCCTTTCCAATAGTTGACGACCCCAGCGTTTGGGTCGTGTCGGTGGTTGAAATTGTAGCTGAGTCGCATGATATGGTCGAACGCGACCATGTACTCGAGTCGTGAACGAAGTTCAGCGTCAGCCGTAGTGACATCATCTAAGTCCCGCCAACAGAGTGCATTCGCGAGGCCGACGTCTCGAAGGGCAACACGGAGTTCACGCGGTTTCTTGTTCCCGTATCCGTCGCTGAACGTGAGGAGGACCATCTGTTCGAGCGTATCGAAGTACTTGTTCCGGAGTGTGCGCCGGTCGACGTCGAGGATCCAATCGTCCGTCCCACTGTCACCGAGTAGTTCGTCGTATTCGAACGGTTCTGTCTCCATTGTGTGGGCTGCCCACGAGTAGAGGCGACCAAGGTCCCGTGTCCGATGTGGTCGGATCGAATCGAACGCCGGCGCTTGTTCGTGGATCGTGCCGAGTGTCTCGTCGAGGACATCGGTAGCGACGCTGGAGAAACCGGAGGAATCGGAGGACTGAGCCGTGTTGCGGAGATACGCGCGGATCTCACGATCGGGGCGGTCGAATATATCGTCTTCAATTCGTAATGAGAGATACCCACCGAGTAGCAAATACTCCTCAAGCGCGGTGGTAATCCAATCGCGCGGAGAGTTTGTCTCACCCGTACCTACCCAATCGTCGATCTCCGAAAGTTGCTCCTCGTAGCGAGTGAGTGCCGCCACTACCTGCTCCGGGTCGTCTTCGGTAATCGCACCTTGGAAGCTCCGTCTTAGGTCAGACCCGCTCAGTCGATAGGTATCGGGATCGTGAACGTCTTCGATCGAGTCACCGCGTAGCTGAGCACTGTAATCGATATCGACACGTCGGTCAGGATCGGCACCTTCGAAAATCGGGAACCTTCGCTGGAGGTAGTCTCGGAACTTCGGCGGAATAACCGTCTCAATATCGTACTGTTGGGGCGGGAGACGCATTTGATCCCGCTCCGGGTCGTAGAGTTCCCGTTCGACAGTTTCCTCAGCGATACCGGTAACGACGATTTTCCGTGCTGGCGTTTCCTCGAGTAATTCAGAAATCAACTCACCCCACCCAGACTCATCTGGATCGCTGGCGAGCGTGTGGATGTCGTCGATAAATACGTAATGACGAGTCTCATCCTGGTCTCCATCGAGAATCTCATTGCTAAAGTAGTCGACGACGTCCTTGATCTGGCGTTCGGGGCGCAGTTGGAAGGCTGGATCCGCGTCTAATGGGAGATACAATACTCGGTCAGAACCGAGCTCGGGCAACTGTTGAACGAGGTTTGCGTACTCGTCCTCGCCCGGTTTGGTAGCGTGGTGGTACTTGTCGGTCGCCCACGCGGCCCGGAGTTGGGAAACGTCTGTGGAAGGTAAATTCTGGACATCAGCGTCGGGCAGCGTCCAGAGGAGGTCCCGGAACTCCTCGTCGACGAACAACTTGATCGACTGTGACAACAGCGTTGTTTTCCCCGTGTTCTCGGGACCGGTGATGGCGAACAATCTGGTGTCTTCGCCGTCTCGCCAGCCGTCTGCCCACGTGAGCTTGTCTAGGGTGCCGAAGAAGTCGGACTTGTAGAACGTCCAGTCTTGCTCGATATCGATACTCCCGGGTCGATTCGGACGGTAGGTTGCCTCCGAACTCGACCACCAGTAGTTGATATCGTGTATCCGCTCCCGGAGCGCGTCGAACGACTCGAATCGGGAGGCAGCGTCGGTCATTACACTCGTACTCAGCGGCCTTCCACTTAAAATCACGATAACGCATTTCGATGTGGAATATGATAGCACGAGAGGAAAAGAAAACAATCCAATGCGGTTTTGCAAAACGGCTAAGTGCTGTCACACAGTTGGTTCCTATATGGCCACGGCCCAGAACGTCACCGTCGACCCAGAGTCCAACGAGGTTCACATCGACTCGCTCACCGTCCACGACGAGGAACTCGCGTCGTTCCTGTCAGATGCTCCTGGCGAACCTGATGCGGCGGTCGAGCGGGCGCTCCGCGTCGGTGCGTCGACGCTCGAACTCGCCGACACTACCCGAGAGGTCGAGTACGTCCGTCGCGAGTTCGACACCCTGCGCGAGGCGTTCGCGGACGAGGTGACGGGAGTCGAACGCGAGTTCGAGGACGCGTTCGGCGATGACGGCGAGTTTGAAGGCCGACTGGACGATGCGTTCGGTGAGGGCGGCGCGTTCGCCGACCGTCTTGATGAGCAGTTCGGTGAGGAAGGCGAGGTGATCCAGCAGGCGCTCGACCCCGACAACGACGGGTCGCCGCTGAACCGGATCCGACAGACGTTCCGCGAGGAGATTCGCGAGCTCAGCGAGAAGCTGGAGCGACAGGCCGGTGCCGAGGAAGAGCGCGAGCTGAGTCACCGGTCCGGCTACGACTTCGAGGACGACGTCGAGGAGATGCTCGCGGACGCGACGTACAACACGAGTGACGACGTGGAGCGAACGGCTGAGACCGAGGGGGAACTTCCCGGCCGCGACGTCGGTGACTTCGTGTACACGATCGGCGAGACGAGCCAGCGCATCGCGGTCGAGGCGAAGAGCGTCGAGGGGTACACCCGGCCGAAGATCGATGAAGAGATGGCCGACGCGATCGAGAACCGCGACGCGGACTTCGGTGTGTTCGTCAGCGAGTGCGAGTCGTTCGTTCCCGACACCGTCGGCTACTTCCAGCCGTACGACGACTACGTCTGTGTCTCGCTGTCCGCCGACCGCGACGACGAGGTGGACGAGTCGTTCCTGCGGATCGCGCTCAGCTGGGCGCGGACGCGTGCGATCCAGCGGCACGTGGACGCCGGCGACGACCTTGACCCCGAAGAGGTGCAGTCGCGTGTCGAGGCGGTGCGCGACGAACTCGACCGGATCTCCAACGCCAAGCGCAAGTGTACCGAGATGCAGTCGACCGCGGACGACGTGAAGGGGCTGTTGGACGGACTTCGCGACGACGTGATCGTCGAACTCGACGGGATCACGACGGAGCTGAGCAAGGCGAGCGACGGGGCGTGAGTCGAGAGCGGCCCGCCGCAGATCCCGACGTGGAGCGAACGTTTACTACCCGATACGCGGATCCCCCATCACGATAGATGTCCCTCCTGCTGGAGAACGCCATCGGCGCCGTCGATTTCGAGGAGGTCACGCTTCGTCCCGTCCAGTCGATCGGCGGCGCCGATGTCCTCGACGAGCCGCTCCCGCTGGACGTGGTCGGTGGCTACGCCGAGCATCACGACGTCCTCGACGCCGACGGACACGGCGTCGTATTGCCGCTCCACGGTCTCGGTGACGCCGAGTTGACCGGAGAGGCCGTCCGCTACCGCGAACACGACCTCCGTGGCCCGATGTTCGGCGGCCGCGGCGCCGACGGCGACGTCGAGTGGGTCGCCGCCGATGGACTTGCTGCCTCCGAGACGGCCGCACGCCTCCGCTTTTGGCACCCGGATCACGTCCCCGACCAACTCCCGTCGTATCACGTTTCGCCAGTCGCAGCGGTCGAACCGGCCCAAAACCCGCTCTCAGACACCGAGACCCTCGTGGACGGCCTCCGCGAGTACGTCGCCGAGGAGCGCGACGCCGCACGCGAGGCGAACCGGGAGCGTGCAGAGCAGGGCCCGACCACCCAGTACCAGCGGAACGGGTCTGCCATCCCGTCACTCGACTGTGTCGCCGTCGAGGACGGCGAACACGTGTTCCGTGTCCGTGAGGCCCCAGACGTCGGACTACACATCGACGACGAGTCGGCCGACCGCTACGGGTTCGTTCGCGACGAGTTCGACATCCACGAGGGTAACGAGGTGCTGATCAACGCGCCCGAGGGCGTCTCCCACGAGGAATTCCCGGTCCGCGCGACGGTCGCCTCGACGCGCGGCCGAGACCTTCGACTCCGAGTCGCATGGGACGCCGTCGAGTCACGGTCGTCAGTGGGAGCGATCCTGAACCGACCACGTGATGGCTATGGGCTGTCGCCGCTGCTCAACCCGGTCCCGTTCGAACGCCAGACCGAAGCGCTGGATGCGCTCGCGGACACGCCGATGGCAGCTGCGTTGGCGGGAGCGGAGCCGCTCACGTTCGAAGACGACGCCAAGGCCGCCAGCGAGCCACTCGACGACGAACTCAACCAGGACCAGCATATCGCCGTCGACCACGCGCTGTTGGCCGACCGACTGTTCTGTATCCACGGCCCGCCCGGAACTGGCAAGACGCGGACGCTCGTGGAGTTCGTCCGACGGTCCGTCCAGGCGGGCCGAGATGTCCTCGTGTGTGCGGACTCGAACCAGGCCGTCGACAACCTCCTCGTGGGGTCGAGTACAGACGACGACGCCGACGAGGGCTCGCTCCACGCGTACGGGCAACACGGTACCGACGAGTTCACGATCCACAGAGCCAACGCTCGCCGGTCGAATAACCGAGTGGTTCGGGCACACTACGGCGACGGCAACAGCGGGAGCGCCGACGTCGTCGCGACGACGAACAGCAGCGCCGGGCGACTCGCCCGCGAGTTTGACGTCCTCGTCCTCGATGAGGCGACACAGGCGACGTGTGCGTCGGCGTGCGTTCCGCTGTCACGGGCAGAGAAGGTGGTCCTCGCGGGTGATCACCAGCAACTCCCACCGTACACCGCCGCCGAGGGACCGGTTTCCTCCCGGTACGGCTCGTCGCTGTTCGAGCATGTGTACGCTGACGGCGGCGTCTACGAGGGTGTCGGTGTCCAACTGCGAACGCAGTACCGAATGCACCGCGACGTCGCGTACCTCCCCAACCGACTGTTCTACGGCAAGTCGCTGCGCAACGGACAGGCAGTCCCCGAACTCTCGAACCACGACACTATTGCCGCCCACTCGTTCGGCGGCCGCGAGGAGCGCGTGAACCACTCGCTGCGCAATCCAACGGAGGCACGCTTCGTCGCGATCCTCGTTGAGCGACTCCTCGACGACGGCCTCGACCCGGTCCAGATCGGTGTGATCACGCCGTACACGGCGCAGGTGGATCTAGTGCGCGACCGACTGGCCGATGTGAACGACGGCGTCGTCGTCGACACGATCGACGCGTTCCAGGGGAGCGAGCGCGAGGCGATCGTCATCTCGTTCGTGCGGAGCAACGACGCGGGCGACCTCGGCTTCCTCGGCCGCGCGGACGACGGGCCGCGTCGACTGAACGTGGCAATGACGCGCGCGAAGCGGCACTGTGCGCTGGTCGGCGACTGGAACACGCTGCGAGGCCACCGGCGTGAGGCTCCGCGAAACGACTGTACGGACGTGTACCAGTCAATCTACTCCGATCTCGAGAGCAGCGGTCGCGTCACGAAGCCCGATCCATCGCTACTTCCCTGAACTGAGTTATATTCTCTCGGTCGTCCATGCGGCTGTCGACGAGTACCCGATGTCGACGGACGTAGACGACCCCCGTGCTGGCCGCTCGAGTGTCGACTGATCCGGATGGCCCGTCAGATTTATAACCTGCTCGTGACTCTACAGGAGTAGGAAACGCATAGAAAATATTATTTTGCGAATTGCACGGCGACTGCCCACCCCCAGCTCACCCCCCATGACAGCTTCACCTTCAGCAGCCGACGACGACCGACGGACCATCACCGGCCAGTTCGTGTCCCAGCGAGCCGCAGGCGAACGCGATCGGGTTTGGCGGCTCCGATTCGAGACGGCGGACGGCCCGGTATCCGTGTTCCTGCATCCAGAGCGCGAACACGTGCGGTACGACCTCAAGACCGGCGAGTCGTATCGGCTCGGCGACGCTCGCGTGTGTCGGCTCGCCGATTACGAGGAGTTCGGCGAGTGTCCCGCGTGCGGCGAGCCGCTGCGAGAGTGGCACGCGATAGACGACTATCCGCCAGTGCGGGCCGTTCTCGACGAGTTCGACACCGGAGAGACGGTGTACGTCGTCGACACCGAGTGCCGAGTCACGACCGCAGACGAGGACGATGACCCGGACGGTGACCACCTCGTCGACGACTGGCGGCCGTGGCAGACGCCGCCCGAGCCGACGGCGTACGTCTGTACCCACTGCAGTCGCGAGGCCGACCCGCGGTACCACGGGGGGGATGCTGGCGAGGGTGGTGAGCTGCTCAATATGAGCTCCCCGGCCAATGCGAGCGCGTCGGTCGCATCTGCGAACAAGAGCATGGGGCTCGCGACCGGGGGCGCGACGGACGCGGGGAACTTCCGGGAGAACGTCCGCGAGGGGTACGTCCCACAACCAGCCGCGCTCGCGTACGAGGGGTTGGTTCACGACTACCGGTTCCCCGCGCGCGGCGACACCGATGCTGAGGGGCTGTTCGTCCCGACCTGCACGCAGTCTGTCTCGTCGAATCCACTGACGGGTGAGGTCGAGCGGTACCTCTCGGTCGGGTTGGACTCGTCGCTGTCGACGGAGGAGTTCGAGCGTCCCGCGCTCGACTTGGTCGCCGTCCTCGACGTCTCCGGTTCGATGTCGAGCGCCTTCGACGAGTACTACTACGACCGTTCGGGTACGCGCCGCCGCGCCGATACCGACGACAGCACGGTCGATTCCAAGCTGGAGGCGGCGACGAAGTCGCTGTGTGCGCTGACCACGCAACTCGACGACGACGACCGACTGGGTGTCGTGCTGTACGACAATACCGCACACGTTGCCAAGCCGCTCCGACTCGTCGGCGACACCGACATGGCAGCGATCCGTCGACACGTCCGCGCGATCACCGCACACGGCGGCACCGACATGAGCGCGGGCTTCGAGGCGGCCCGCGATCTGTTCGAGGCTGCTGACCACGGGCCAGCCGACGAGGCGAATCGAGAGCGTCGCGTCGTGTTTATGACCGACGCGATGCCCAACACCGGCACGACGTCGACGTCCGCGCTCGTCGACGGTGTCGACGACGCCGCAGCCGACGGCGTGTACACTACGTTCGTTGGGATGGGGCTGGATGCGAACGCCGATCTCATCGGAGAGCTGTCTGAGGTGCGGGGGGCGAACCACTGCTTCGTCCACTCTGCGACCGAGTTCGAGCGACGACTCGGCGAGGAGTTCGACTGCCTCGTGACGCCGCTGGCGTTTGACCTCTCGGTCGACGTCGACGCCGACGGCTACGAAGTGTCCGGAGTGTACGGCTCACCCTCCGCGCGACCCGACGACGGAACTGCGCTGGAGGTGACGACGCTGTTCCCCTCACCGACCGAGGACGGCGAGTCACGCGGCGGCGTGATCCTCGTCGAACTCGAAGCGACCGACCCCGATCTGGAGGCCGCCGCAGATGCTGGCGAGATTACGCTCACGGCGTCGTGGGTCGAGCGAGACGGCACACCCGACGAGACCACGGTCACGGTCACGCAGCGAGTGGCGGGCCACGACGACGACGCGGTGTGTAAGGCGGTCGCACTGCGACGGTACGCCGCGGAACTCAGCGAGTGGGCCGAGCGCATTCGCGAGGAGGGGGGCAGCGGTGACGAGGGCGATCCGATCGACGACTGGCGTGAACCCGCGCGGACACCGCACAATCACCATAAGCGCGGGTCGGTCCGGCTTCGCGTGTCCGAAGCCGACGCCCAGCGGTTCGAGCGGCTCCGCGAGTATCTCCGGGCAGTGCGGACGGTCGTCGACGACTCGGACCTCGATCAGGACGTCGAGACGGTGTCTGAGTTACTCGAACACGGGCGAGCGGACCAGGAGGTGCCCCGGTGAGCACCGACTCGCCGGGTACTAACGCGACCCCCGAACCCGGGGAGCACCCCGTCTCCTTTGGGTACCAGCACGCCAATCCCGGCGCGGGTAACGAGTCGGTCCTCCTGCGGTTCGGCTACCCTGGTCGCGACGGCGACGCGTGCCTGCTCGTAGATGCAGGTCGGAACGTCGACCCGTCGGAGTTGCTTCGGTCCGAGGATCGACTGGTGGGCGTCTGTCTAACCCACGCGCACTTCGATCACTACCATGCGTTGTCGGGCGCGCTCGACGGCGACGCTCCGTTGTTCGCTTCGCCGGACACGGCGGCGATGATCGACGACGTGCTGACCGTCGCAGCGACAGAGCGCGGCATCCAGCGATCCGGTGCGGTCGAGGAGGCGGTCGTCGCGATCGACGACTGGACGGACGTGTGTCCGGGCGTTCAACTCCACCCGCTACCGGCCGGGCACGCGCCGGGTGCAGCGGGACTCCTGGTCCGGTTCACCGACGCCGAGGAGGCACACGATATCGTCGTCACCGGCGACTTCACGCTCACCGACTGCGCGGGCTACCCCGGCTTCGACACGGAGTTGGCCGCCGACGTCGAGTGTCTGTTCCTCACCGCGGCGACCAACCCCAACGCCGGCGGAACGCTCACCGACGCCCTCGCGGACACCGTCGAAGGAGTACTCTCGGGCGGTCGCTGTCTCGTTACCTGTGGCGCGCTCACCGGCGTGCACGTCGCCCGCCTGCTCGCCGCCGTGAATAGCGAACTCGGCACCGATGTACCCGTCCGACTCGTCGGCCAAGCGGCGAAACTGTACGAGACGCTCGGGTTCGAACACGACGACGTCGAATGCGTCCCCGTGTTCGACGACCCGCACAGTTGTCTGAGTCCCGGAACTGTGACGATCGCCGGACCGGGCGTGCCGAACGAGGACAGTAGCGGCCGATTGTTCAGGGCCCTCGAACAGGACACGGAGGCGACGGTCGTCCAACTCGTCTCAAGTGGTGGGGAGCCGGTGACACGCGGCGGCTGTACAACCATCGGCTACGCGTTCTCGAACCACCCGACCGAGGACGACCTCCGTACGGTAGTCGAGGCATTCGAACCGGCACAGACGGTGATCACACACCAACGCGGCCGAACGAGCCGGTTCAACAACTTCCCCTCGTGCGTACGTGCCACTGGTGACGGGGATTCCTACACTATCTATGAGGCCGGCACGTGGGTCCGCCCCGACTGGATGCCTTCGGTCCGCGAACGCGACACCGCGGGCGGACTCCGCCTCGGTGCCTTCACCGACGCGTTCGACGACCTCCCACTGCCTGGCATCGACCGTGCGGCGATGCCGACGTTGGCCGACGAAGGCGTCGACGCCGCGGTCGTCGAAGAGCGGATCGAGGCGGTCAACCGCGACGACACCGCGACCAACGCCACCGACGAGCGCGACGACTCGAGCACGCCTGACGACTCCGACACGGTATCCATGAGTGACTCCGAATCACCGAGCGAACGCGACGAGCATCGTCTCTTCGAAACGACAGCCGCTCCCGAGATCGACGTCGAGAAGCCTGCCGAGTTCAGCGGTGAACTCCCCGAACCGACTAATCTCGTCACTGATCGGGCCAGGCGCGCGCTATTCGACGGCTCGGATTCGGGTACCGACGAGGAAATGCGAGTCGACGTCGAGGAACCTGCGGCAGAGGGCGACGACCCCGGCCAGCAGACGGCCGACGAACCTGCCCAACTCGAGGAGGGAGGGAACGACCAAGACATCATCAATGGTGACGACGCCGACGAACCGGCGACGCAACCGTCCATCGAGCACGAAGACGGCGAGCCGCTGGGCGAGCCTACTCGATCCGATTCGGTCGTCACAGTAGACGGGATGGCAACCGCCCTCGTTCGTAGCCACCTCGCGGATGATGAGTCGGATACTGCGGCGGCGTTCGTCGCCGATGCCGTCGAAACGTTCCTCGCGTCGATCCTTGCTGGCGACGTGACAGTCGAGTCGGAGCCGTCGGTCTCGGTGACGGTCTCCGACGGACTCGCTCCAGTGCTCGACGACGTCGTCGCGACTGCGGGGTTCGCCGACGTCGACGAGGCCACCCGCGACGCACTCGCTGAGCTCCTCGGTGGTGGAGAGACGTTGGCCATTCCGCTGGGTCGGCTCTCCTCGCTGGTCGGGACGGTCGCGGAATCCGACGAGTACCCGTTCGACACCCAGCGTGCGGTCGTTGAGACGGCCATTGTCCGTCACTTGAAGGAGACACGATGATACGAGCCTCTCGGTAAAAGTACGGGACCTCTGATACAGGGGAAGTAAAAATCGCTTAGTACAGATGTCTTACGGGGTTACAGGGCTAAAGATGGGCTCAGGGTTGGTGGGTTTGGTGGCGTCACAATACACCACCTATATGCGGTCGACGCACCCACCGCGAGCGAGCCGACGACCGAGCGGAAGGCAGCGGAACCGTCTGAAGCAAGGAAGGAGTGCTTTTTCGGAGGGGCGGCGCAGCCGACCCGCAGCGCAAAAGGTGGGTGGGAAGCAGCTACCTACCATCCGATACAGCTATTCATCGAAGAAACGAGGAGCAGGGAGATATCGAGAGACTCTCGATTCATCTCCCCCGGCCCTATCGATCGTCTGATGAAGAGTCACCGAGAGCGTCCTCGGCCGCCTCGCGCAGCCGGCCCATGTCTTCGTCGCGATAGCTCGCATGCGTGGTCTCGATCGACTGGTGTCGGAGGACTTCTTGCGCCAACTCCGCGCTCGTGTTGTACAGCTCGTCGCCGAGCCCGCGGCGCGCTCCGTGTGGGAGCAGCGGCTCCCCATCCTGTGTGACCCCGCTCTCGGCCGACAGCCGCTTGAGGAGTGCCCGAGCCCCTGCTGTCGACAGCGCCGGCGGGGTTAGATCATGCTCACGGAGGAGCGACCAGACGGTCTCCTTCGTCAGCTCGGCGTCGACACCGTCAGCCTCGCGGACCACGTCGTAGAGGCTCGGGAGGTGGGCGGTCGGGAACACCGGCCAGTCGTCAC
>Ga0207720_100266_pt1 | contig 42681 bp, 38 predicted proteins | sample A23P2SouthBayCA_2_FD_187751 | JGI IMG/M metagenome (GOLD analysis project Ga0207720, IMG submission 187751) | Aerobic enrichment media microbial communities from Eden Landing Ponds, California, USA - A23 E3 (2) (SPAdes) | ecosystem: Environmental > Aquatic > Marine > Unclassified | place... | reverse complement strand
GCCTTAGATGGTCTGCAGACGCCTATTTCGACACCCGCATATAAATGGGCAGTTCGTGGTGGAACATTTCTGAAACCAACCTGTCCACGGTCGCTACTGACCACTCATCCTCACTCGATCAGAAGTTCTGACGATCACTACCGGTCCCTCGGACCTCGCGGTGAAACCGCGAGAACCCGGGGAAAGGCTGGCCTGCCACGAGCATCCGCGCGAGTGGAGCGAGCGCGGTTCTCCGTTCGCAGCCGCCACGCCCCTCCCACAGCGCGCTCGGAGAGCGCACGAGGAAGGGCGACGCAGAAAAAGGTGGTGGCGCTACTCTAGAAGCGGCATCACGATGCCGAACACGAGCGGCGCGAACAGGCCGAGGAGAACGCCGAGTACCTCCATATCGAAAAAGATCGCGTGCTCCCAGCCGGGCAGCGAACCGAAGTAAGCGGCGCCGATGATCTCCCCAAGAGCGCCGCCGGCGAAGAGGGCAAGCCCGACGAGGAAGCCTCGTTTGGCGAACGACGCGTGGTCGATCGACCGCGAACGTGTCTGTGGCATACCCCCGCTATCTCCGGGGGAGATGAAAAGTCGTGCGTGAGGGTGTGTCACGGTCTGTCTCGGAACGTATATCCCGTGAGACGGCATAGAGAGCGTCGATGAAAGACGTTCTGTACGGATCGGCGGGCGAACTGCTCGGCGTCGTCGTCTACGGTGTCGTCGCTGTCGTGTTGACGCTGCTCGGCGCCGTCGCCGAGGTCGCGGCGTCGCAGGACCTGCTGACCGGCCAGCTAACCATCGGGCTCTGGGAGGCGGGACTCGGCCTGCTGCTGTTCTACGCGGGAATCAACGTCGTCACCGACTTCGTACTCCCGGAACTCCGGGCGAGCGAGGGCGACGGCGACGCGGCCTGAACAGGTGGATTTCGCCCGGGACGATCCGGCGGCGACCTCTCGATACAAGAATTGAGAACCGGGACGGTAGCATTTTCATCGGATATTCCTGAACGACAGGCATGGCAGACGACGACTGGCAACTGTACGTCGAGGACAACGCCGTGATCGCGGAGTTCGGTTCGGACATCGAGATGGAGGAGTCGGTGTTCCAGCGGGTCAACGAGCGCTTCGAGGAACTGGCACCGCGGCCGAGCGTCGACACGCACATTTCGGTGTTGAACATGGACGCCGCGCTGAACAGCGAGGTCTTCGAGAAGGCACAGGAGGCCGCACGCGCCGGCACGGCCTACGACATCGCCACGTGGATAATCGTCTCCGACGGGATCAAGAACATGGCGCTCCGGAGCAGGGTGGGCGAGATCGACGGGGTCGACATCGAGACGGTTGCGGACCTCGACGAGGCGATGGCGGTGGCGCGTCAGTAGCGGTCCGGAACTCGACTACGGCGTGGGCGTTCGGTCGCGAAGCCGACAGCGACGCGGTTCTGACTCACTCCCGCGGTTCTGACTTACTCCTGCGGTTCGGGAACCGGCGTCGTTCCGGCGTCGAGCGTGTCCTCGACCTCCGCGTAGACGAGCGCGAGCGCGACGGCCGAGAGGGCGGCGCCGACGAAGAATGGGGCGCCGAAGCCGCCGAGGTTGTAGAGGACGCCCGAGGCCAGCGGACCGACGGCGACGCCGAGGCCGAAGGCCATCGTCAGCACGGAGAGGGTCGTCCCCGAGCGGCCGGCGCCCGCGAGGTCGCCGGCGAGCGCGAGCGACGGCGCGAACACGAGCGCGACGGCGATCCCCTGGACGAAGCGGGCGGCGAGCATCGCCAGGGGCGTGGTGACGACGCCCTGGGCGAAGACGGCGGGGACGAGGACGACGAAGCCGGCGACGATGAACGGGCGGCGGCCGTGGCGGTCGCTGGCGCGGCCGATCGGCACCTGCAGGAGGACGTTCGCGATGACGACGGCGGCGAACTGGACGCTGAACATGAGCGTGCTCTCGTTCAGGCGCGCGCGGACCGGCCCCTCCAGCGTGGCGAACAGGGCGATGGTCGTCGCCATAAAAAAGGTCGCGATGCCGAGGACGAACACGGGGTCGAACCCGCCGTCGTCGCGGTCGAAGACGGCGATAGAGAGGTCCGACGCGGCCTCGCCCTCGTCGCGGGGCGGGTCCGTGATCAGCAGGCTGACGAGGGCGAAACTTACCGCCGCGCCGAGGACGGCGATGGCGAAGGCGGCGGTAAAGCCCGAGAACGTCCCACCGCCCAGGACTGCGGGGAGGGCGTACTCGACGACCGACTCGCTCGCGCTGGCGCCGGCCTCGGTGGCGACGCCCCCCGTGATGACGATGCCGGCGACGATCGGTCCGAAGCCGAAGCCGATCAGCCGGAAGGTGTTGAACACGCCGAAGTTCCCGCCGCGCTCGGCGTTCGTGGCGGAGTACTCGTTGACCAGTGCGACCGTCGCGGGGATGGTGCAGGCGGCGCCGACGCCCTGGAGCGCCCGCGCGCCGAGCACCGCCCAGTAGGAGGTGACGAACGGGTAGATAGCGCTCCCGACGGCGAAGATGGCGAGGCCGGCGAGGACGAACGCGCGGCGCCGGCCGGTCCGGTCGGAGAGTCGGCCGGTGTAGAGCTGTCCGACGCTGTTGAGCAGGCCGAAAAGCGAGAGGACGAGACCGATCAGCGTCTCCTCGCGGAGGACGAAGCCGGCAACCTCCGTGCCGACGATCCCGGAAAGCGAGATCTGGCCGCTGGCGATGTACAGCGGGAGGACGATGATCAGAAAGGAGTTCCCCAGCGCGTCGGCCATCCGGGCGAGCCCGAGGGTCAACACGCGGGAGTCGGTGTCGAACACGGCCACGGCTCCGGTTCGGAGTCAGTTAACTGCGGGGTATTCGGACGCGGCTACGGCGTCAGGACCGCCGGATCCGTCACCTCGACTGTCCTCTCGCGAACGCCAGGATACGGTCGAGATAGTAGATGGCGACGACACTGATGACCACCATCGCGCCGAGCACGACCCCGGCGCGTGCCAGTTGGTCGTTCGCGACCTGTGCGCCGGCGAGGTTGAACAGGAGCACGGACGGGAACCGGCCGACGGTCGCGATGACGAACAACGTCGGTAGCGAAATCTTCGTGAGTCCAGCGACGAAACAGACCACGTCATCGGGGAGGCCCGGGACGAGGAAGAAGCCGAAGAAAAACAGCTTGCCGTTGCGGTCGGCGCGCACGTCGAACTTGTCGATCCACTCCGGGGTGACGAACCGCTCGACGTACGGGCGACCGTAGCGGCGTGCGAGGACGAACACGATGGTCGTCCCGATGATGGTCCCGATCATACTGTAGAGGGTGCCGTACCAGACGCCGAAGACGTAGCCGCTCGCGACGCCGACCACCTGTCCCGGGATCGGCGCCACGATCACCTGCAGCGCCTGGACGACGACGAGCATGACCGGCGCCCACGGGCCGAAGGAGAGCAGCCACTCGCGGAAGCGCTCGGGCGTCCGGAGGAAGGGGAGATACTGCTGTGCCAGGACGTACATCGCGACGAGCGCGAGGGTGACGATGGCAGCGTGGAGCGCGACCCGTCGCCGGTTCGCCGTGGAGGTGAAAAGCCCCATTCGGGCGCCCGTTCGCACAGAGTCAGTAAAAAGCCGCTCACTCCAGGCCGTCGACCATCTCACCGGCGATACCGGTGTAGCCGGCGGGCGTGAGCGCGCGCAGTTCATCGCGCACGCCCTCGTCGACGTCGAGGTCGTCGAACAACTCGCGGAAGTCGGCGAGCGTGACGCGCTGGCCGCGGGTCAGGTCCTTGACGCGCTCGTAGGCGTCGTCGTGGCCCTCGCGGCGCAGGATGGTTTGGACCGCTTCGCCGATGACTTCGGGAGTGGATTCGAGGTCATCGGCCATCACCTGCTCGTTGGGGACGACCTTGCCGAGGCCGTTCTCGAGCTTGTTGTAGCCGATCAGGCAGTGCGCGAGCGCGGCGCCGACGTTGCGCTTGACCGTCGAGTCCGAGAGGTCGCGCTGGAGCCGCGAGGTGGTGACGTAGTCGCCGAGGAAGACCAGGTCGGAGTTGGCCTTCGAGAGGTTGCCCTCGCTGTTCTCGAAGTCTATCGGATTGACCTTGTGGGGCATCGTGGACGACCCGGTCTCGCCCGCGGTCGTCTCCTGGCCGAGATAGCGGTCCGAGACGTAGAGCCACACGTCGAGATCCAGGTCCAGCAGGACGTTGTTCGCGCCACGGAGCGCGTCGAACAGGGCTGCGAGGTCGTCACAGGGGTTGACCTGCGTCGTGAGCGGGTCGTGTTCGAGGCCGAGGCCGCGGACGAACGTCCGCGCGAACGCCGGCCAGTCGACCTCGGGATAGGCGGCCTCGTGGGCGGCGTAGACGCCCGAGGCGCCCGCGAGCTTCCCCGAGAGACCCTCGGCCGCGCCCTCGATCCGGCCGATGGCCCGGCCCAGTCGAGCGGCGTAGACGGCCATCTCCTTGCCGTAGGTGGTCGGCGTGGCCGGCTGGCCGTGCGTGCGCGCGAGCATCGGCAGGTCGCGGTACTCCCGTGCGGCCTCGACGAGGGCGTCGCGCACGTCCCGGAGCTGGGGGACCAGCACCTCGGTCACCGCGGGCTCGACGAGCAGGCGATGGGCGAGGTTGTTGACGTCCTCGCTCGTCAGCCCGAAGTGGATCCACTCCGCCACGTCGAGGCCCTCGGGGAGTCCCTCGCGGACGAAGTACTCGACGGCCTTGACGTCGTGGTTGGTGGCGGCGTAGTCGCCGTACCCATCGGTCTCGATCCGCTTGACGAGCGCGGCGTCCTCGTCGTCGAACTTCTCGTAGAGCGCGCGCAACGCGGCGCGGTCGCCGGGGTCGACGTCGAAGGGCGTCGCCTCGAGATCGGCCAGCGCGAGGAGATACTCGACTTCGACCTCGACGCGAGCGCGCATGAGCGCCGACTCGCTCGCGTAGGGGACGAGCGGTTCCGTGTAGCGTGCGTAGCGACCGTCCAGCGGCGAGACGGCCGAGAGCGGACCGCGGTCTGTCATGGTCTGGGCTGGGACGACTCGCCCAAAGAGCGTGTCGTTTCGGCCGCCGGTGTCGAGTCGCCTCGATCGACCATGCGGAGCGCTCGATGCGGCTATCGCTGCGCCCGACTCCGCGGACCATCCCGCCCAACTGTGTCGACTGTGTCGAGCGTGTCACCCTGGATTCGCAACTACTTTGCGCGCCGGCGTCGGCCGTTCGGACATGAACGTCGCCGGCATGGCAAGCAATCGCGGACGGAATCTCATGAACATCGCGGACCGCGCGCCCGGAGGCGCGGAGTTCGCCGTCGTCCTGACGAACGACGCCGACGCGCCGGTCCTCGAGAAAGCCGCCGCGCGCGATATCCCGACGGAAGTCGTCGAGCGCGCGGAGGACGAGTCCCGCCGCGAGCACGAACAGCGGGTCCACGAAGCGCTCGCGGGCTACGACTTCGACCTCGTCTGTCTCGACGGCTACATGCGCCTGCTCTCGGACACGTTCCTCGATGAGGCGCCGACGACGCTGAACATCCATCCCTCCCTGCTCCCCGCGTTCCCCGGTATGGACGCCTGGGGCGACGCGCTCGAGTACGGCGCGAAGGTCGTCGGCTGTACCGTCCACGTCGTCACGAACGCCATCGACGAGGACGGCGCGGTCATCGAGGACCGCATCGACGCCGGCCCCGTCGTCACGCAGGAACCGGTCCCGGTCTACGATGGCGACGACGAGGACGAACTCGCCGACCGGGTCCTCTACGAGGGGGAGTTCCGGGCCTACCCGCGTGCAGTCGAGTGGTTCGCCGAGGACCGCGTCACCGTCGATTTCGAGGCAAACCGGGTGTCCGTCGAAGGCGACACCGGCGGCGACCTGCCCTCGCGTCTGCTCTCCTCCGAGGACCGCGCCGCGGACCTGCGCTACGGGGAGAACCCCCACCAGGACGCGGCCGTCTACGCCGACAACACGGTCGAGGAGGCGAGCGTCGTCCACGCCGACCAGCGCAACGAGGGTGCGAAGGCGCTGTCGTACAACAACTACAACGACGCCGACGGCGCCCTGAACCTGATAAAGGAGTTCGACCGGCCCGCCGCGGCGGTCATCAAGCACACCAATCCGGCGGGGTGTGCGACCGCCGACACGCTGGCCGACGCCTACGCCGACGCGCTGGCGACCGACCCCAAGAGCGCCTTCGGCGGCATCGTCGCCCTCAACCGCGAGTGCGACGAGGCCACCGCGGCGCAGATCATCGACTCGTTCAAGGAAGTCGTCGTCGCGCCCGGCTACACCGACGCCGCGCTGGACACCCTCTTCGAGAAAGAGAACCTGCGCGTGCTGGACGTGAGCGACAATTACGACGTGACCGAGGAACTCACCGAGAAGAAACTCGTCGGCGGCCGCCTCGTCCAGGAACGCGACCAGCAGTCGCTCACGCCCGAGGACCTGGAGGTCGTCACCGAGCGCGAACCCACCGACGAGCAGATCGAGTCGATGCTGTTCGCCTGGCAGACCATCAAGCACGTCAAATCGAACGCCATCGTCTTCGCGAAGGGAACCGAAACCGTGGGCGTCGGCGCCGGCCAGGTCTCCCGCGTCGACGCGGTCGAGATCGCGGACATGAAAGCCCGCAAGGACGCCGAGGGCAAGAGTCCCGAGGGGAGCGTGATGGCCTCGGACGCCTTCTTCCCGTTCCCGGACGGCATCGAGAAGGCGGCCGAGGCGGGCATCGAGGCCGTCATCCAGCCCGGCGGGTCGAAAAACGACGACATCGTCATCGAGGCCGCCGACGAACACGACGTGGCGATGGTCATGACCGGACAGCGGGCGTTCCGACACGACTGAGCGGACGTTCCGATACGACCCCTGATTCATTCTGCTGTTCAACAAAGCCGAACGCGCGGTTGATAGAAGCGAATCTCGCCGCGAGGTCGGTGGCTTTTATTAGCGGCGGTCCCAGGGGCGCCCATGACCTACAACGTCGTGCAGGTCGGAACGGGCGGCCAGGGAGCGCGCTGGTGTTCGGACTTCCTGCCGCCACACGTCGCGGAAGGCCGGATCGAGGTCGTCGCCGCAGTCGACGTCGACCCCGATGCCCACGAGAACGCCGTCGAGCATCTCGGCGTCGCCCCCGAGGACTGTTACACGGACGTCGAGGAGGCGTTCGCCGAGGCCGACGCGGACTTCTGTACCATCGTCACGCCGCCGTGGACACACGAGGAGATCGTCGAGGCCGCGGTTGAGGGCGACCTGGACATCCTCTCGGAGAAACCCATCGCGGACACGCTCGACGCGTCGGTCCGGATCGCCGATATGGTCGACGAGGCGGACCTGAAGATGGGCGTGACGATGAGCCACCGGTTCGACCGCGACAAGACCACGCTCCGGCGGCGCCTGCAGTCCGCGGAGTCGGGCCCCATCGACTACCTCGTCGGCCGCTTTACCTGCAACGCGCGCACCTACGGCGCCTGGGGCGCGTTCCGCCACGAGATGGACAACCCCCTCCTCGTCGAAGGCGGGGTCCACCAGCTCGATTTCCTCGCTGATATGGCCGGTGCGCCCTGCGAGACGCTGTATGCCGACACCTGGCTCCCCGAGTGGGCCGAGTACGAGGACGACGTGCAGGCCCTGGTACAGATGCGCTTCGAGAACGGGGTCCGGGTCACCTGGGAAGGTGCCAAGGCCAACGCGACCACGCTCAACGGCTGGGGCGCCGACTACGTCCGCGCGGAGTGTCGCGACGAGACGCTCGTCCTCGACGACCGCGATATCACTCGCTACCCCTACGAGCAGAGCCGCGAGTCGGTCGTCGGCACGGTCGACCGCGAGAGCGAGGGCGAGGCGCTCCCGATGGCCGAGGGCGACCGCTGGTCGAACGAGTGGCTGATCGAGCAGTATCTCGACTGGCTGGACGGGGGCGAGAAGATGGCCACCGACGTGGAGTCGAACCTCCAGTCCGTCGCGCTGGTCGAGGCCGCCATCGAGAGCGGCGACACCGGCGAGCCCGTGAACGTGCAGGACCTGCTCGCCGAGACTCGCGAGCGCGTCGCCGGGGACTGACGCGCCCACGTCTGGAACTCCGACGCAATCCGATTTTATCGCCGACCACTTTCACTCCGGACCCGCAACCGCTTTGGCCGCGCCGTCCAAGGGTCGCGCGTGGACGAGACCATCCGCTGGCTCCAGGGCCGCCCCTACTACGAGGGACAGCTCCACGAGCGCCGCCGTCGTCCCGGCCGCGAGGCCGAGTTTGCCGATGTCGACCTCGACGACCGCCTCGCGAGCGCGCTCGAATCCCGGGGCATCGAGGACCTCTACGCCCACCAGGCCGAGGCCGTCGACGCCGTCCGTGGCGGCGAGAACGTCGTCCTCGCGACGCGGACGGCCAGCGGGAAGTCCCTCGCATATACGGTCCCCGCCGTCGAGCGCGCTCTCGACGGGCGGGAAACGACCCTCTACGTCGCCCCGCAAGTCGCGCTCATCAACGACCAGGAGGAGACCCTCTCGGAGTTGGCACGCGACCTTGGTTTCGCCTCGGGCGTCTCCGTCGCCCAGTACACGGGCCGACAGGACCGCTCCGAGAAAGAGGCCATCCGCGAGCGCCAGCCGACGGTCCTGCTGACGACGCCGGACATGCTCCACTACGGCATCCTGCCCCACGCTCACCGGCTGTGGGACTGGTTTTTCGACCGGCTGGAAACCGTGGTGATAGACGAGGTACACGAGTACCGCGGCGTCTTCGGCAGTCACGTCGCGCTCGTGATGCGGCGACTGGCGCGGATCTGCGAGCGCTTCGATGCCGACCCGGGGTGGGTCTGCTGTTCGGCCACGATCGGAAACCCCGTCGACCACGCGGCGACGGTGACCGGCCAGCCGCCCGACTCCTACCGACTCGTCGACGAGGACACCAGCGCCACGGGGCCGACTCACTGGGCGTTCTGGAACCCGCCGGAGTACGACGGCGGCGGCTTCGGAAGCGGGCGCAGGCGGTCGAGTCACGTCGAGACGAAGCGACTGTTCGTCGACCTCGTGGCACGAGGGTTTCAAACCGTGGCCTTCACCCAGTCGCGACAGACTGCCGAGCGCTACGCGACCGACAGCGCGAGCGACCTGCGAAGTCGCGGCGAGGGCGACCTCGCGGGGTCCGTCGAGGCCTACCAGGCCGCCCTGACCGACGAGCGCCGCCAGGCGATCGAGTCGGGGCTCCAGTCCGGCGACGTGCGCGGCGTCTGGAGCACGAACGCGCTCGAACTCGGTGTCGACATCGGCGGCCTCGACGCCGTTTTGCTCGACGGCTACCCCGGCACCCGCATGGCCGCGTTCCAGCAGGCCGGCCGCGCGGGCCGGGGCACGGACCCCTCGCTCGTCGCGCTGGTCGCCGGCGAGGACCAGCTAGACCAGTACCTGCTGACCCACCCCGCGGACTTCTTCGACCGCGACCCCGAGGAGGCCATCTCGAACCCCGAGAACGAACACCTCCTGCCCGACCACGTGCTCGCGGCGGCCCGCGAGACGTGGCTCCGCCCCGAGGACGACGCGCACTTCGGTGACCGCTTTCCCGAGACGGTGGCCGAGTCGACCGAGCGGGGCGAACTCGACCGGCGGACGACCGACGCGGGCGTCCGCTGGATCTACGACGGCGACGGCAGTCCCCAACACGAGATGAGTCTGCGCACTATCTCCGACCAGGAGGTCCGCCTGCGTGACCGCCGCGACGGCGAGGTGATCGCGACGCTCGCGCTCGACGACGCCTTGCGGGACGCCCACCCCGGCGCTATCTATCACCACCAGGGCCAGGACTACGAGGTAGTCGACCTGGATCTCGGGGCGGGCGTCGCGTCCCTCGCACCCGTTCGACCGGACTACTACACGCAGGTGCTCCACGACAAGGACATCGTCGTCGAGGAGGACCGCCGCGAACGGACACTCGCGATGGTCGATACTGAAGACGTGACCGTCCGCTTCGCCGATATCACGATGCGAAAGCAGATCACGGGATTCGAGCGCCGCGACCGCCAGAGCGGGGAGCCGATCGGCCGCGAGTCGCTTGACCTGCCCGAGACGACGCTGGAGACGGAGGCGCTGTATTTCACGGTGCCCGCGGCGGTCGAGGCGGACCTGCGGGCCGCGGGCGACGGGCCGGACGCGTTCCCCGGCGCCATCCACGCCGCCGAGCACGGGATGATCTCGCTGTTCCCCCTCTCTTTTCTCTGTGACCGGCGGGACGTGGGCGGGCTCTCGACGCCACATCACTCTCACACCGACCGGTCGACCGTCTTCGTCTACGACGGCTACCCCGGCGGCGTCGGGCTGACGAGTCGCGCCTACGGGACGGTGACCGACCTGCTCGAGCGAACGCTGGCGATGGTCCGGGACTGCCCCTGTGCGTCGGGCTGTCCGGCCTGTGTCCAGTCGCCTCACTGCGGGAACGCGAACGACCCGCTTGAGAAGGGGCTTGCTGCCGACCTGCTCGCCGCGCTGGTCGAGTGAGCCGACCCGTTGGCCGCGCTGGCCGAGCGAGCCGACCTGCTCGCCGCGCTGGTCGAGTGAGCGGGTCCGGACGGGATCCCGCAGTCAGATCCTATTTGTCAGGGTCGGCCCAAGGTCAGGTATGGACAGCCGTCCGGGCTACGCGCTGGCGGCGGGACTGGTCACATTTTTGCTCGTCTTCCTCGTCGAGATCACGATTCTCTCGCGGCGTCCCGCGATCGCGTTGCCGGCCGCTGCGATCGTCGGCGCCGGGTTCGCGCTCCTGGCGTTCCGGCGCGCTTCGTGACGAGGGGGTCCGACGAGAGGAGGTCCATCGGACGGGACGACACCTCCTGCGAGAGCGGGTCTAGACATCTAGCAGCCGCCTTCATACTCGCCGGCGTCGGAGCAGGGGTATGCACAGTTACCTCAAGATAGGGATCGTCGTCCTGCTCGTGCTGGTGAGCGGGTGCAGTGAGAGCGGCGGTGGCGGCTCGGATCCGACGGACTCGGACGCGGCAAACCCCGCCGAGGGCCCCGCAGGTGACGGCGGTGATGGTATGTTCGGCGACGGGGGATCGTCGGGCTGTCAGGCCGGCCAGTCGACGATGTTCGCCAGCCCGGAGACCGGCGAGCGAGTCACACTCGAAATCGAGGGGATCGTCACGCACGAGGGGCGTGAGCTCTGCAAGGCGGTCTGGGAGTCCAGCGACCCCGACGCCGGCTTCGCGCGGATGGAGATGTTCTTCGAGGCCGGTGGCCAGTACCAGAAGATCGTCTACTACGACGCACAGGGCAACGAGGTCAACGAGATCGAGATGAACGGCAGCGACACAGGCGGGATGCCCGGGTCGGGTGGCATGACGCCCGGCGGCTTCGGCGGAATGACGCCCGGCGGCTTCGGCGGGATGATGCCGACGACTTCGGCGGAATGACGCCCGGTTGAAACGGCGCTATGACCGATCTGCCGGCGAGCGCGTGGTGTCCGACGGGCCGGCAGACCCAGCGGACGGACCCGACGACTGGGCAGGTCACGACGATGATCTTCGAAGGAGTCGTCGACCACGACGGTCGGGAAGCCTGCAAGGCGGTCTGGGGGGTCTCCGGTCCGGACGCCGAGCGCAAGGAGATGTACTACACGCAGGGACAGTACGTCCACATCATCAGCTACGACGCGCAGGGCAACGTCGTCGACGAGTTCGAAATCGACGGCTCTCTCACGCCGACGCCCTGAGAACCACACTGTTCCGACGACACCGGCCCGCGGATCGGTGGCCGTGGCCGGAATTAGGTCTCCGCTTCCCGCAACCGGTCCAGCACCGGTATCTCCGCGATCCGCTCGTCGTCGAGCGCGTCCCAGTCGACGCCGGTCGGCCGGTCGTGGTCGGTTTCCGTTCGGATCACTCGCTCGGGCGTGACGACCAGGTCGAGGGGCACGTCGTGGGCGTCGACCGGCACCGGCTCGTCGACGACCTGTCGTTCGTGGACGGTCGTCGCGACGGTCGTGTCCGCGTCGACGAGCCCGAGACCGGCGAGCACCGCAAATTCGAGGTCGCTGTACCCCTCGCCCTTGCCGACGCGGGCGCCGTCGGCGGTGACCGCGACGCTGCCACAGAGGATCAGGTCGATCCGGTCGACGGCGTCGGGGCCGACCTGCGTGGCGTACTCTTCGACGTGCGAGACGGTCGGCGCGGCGTCGAAGTCGTCGAGTTCGGTCGGGGCGAGTTCGTAGAAACAGCGCTCGTCGCGGAGTCGCGGGACGGCCATGTACAGGCGCTTGCCCGCACGGAGCGCGTGCCGGCGGGCCGGCAGTTGTGGCGCGTCGGGGTTGGCCTTCACCGTCGTCGCGGCCTCCCACTCGGGGAGCGCGGCGAGTCGCTCGGCGGCGGCCTCGGCACCCGCGAAGTTCGGGATCCGGCCGTGGGGCGGAAAGGGAAACCGGGCCGTGCCGCTCGATTCGAGGTCGTCCCAGACCCGTTCGCGCAGATCCTGCTTGTCCATGTTCGGTGGATGGGCACGGGACGGTGTTGACTGTCGGGGGTCCGTCGGTCAGCGCGTGGGGTGAGCCGAGCGACGGTCCAACAGTCATATGTATGACAGACTGGAACTGTCAGTATGGCATCTCAGATCACGGGCCGGCCGCTCGATGATGACGGTACGCCGACCGAGGGGCCCGCGCTCGAGATCGACCCGGAGGGGCGCGCGATGGAGCTGTTTTCGGAGTCTCCCCATGCACTCGCGTCGAGTCCGGGGATGCGGATCTGGTCATCGATACTACAGTACTCGGAACCGAGCGAGGACGGCACTTCAGCAATGCTCGTCTGGCTTGCCCCGGCGGCTACTGAACTGCCTGCGCACGTCCACGTGAACAACGCGGAGGTCTTTCGAACGGTCGAAGGTGAACTGACCGTCGTCGTCGATGGCGAGCCGAAACACCTCGCTCCGGGTGAACAACTCACCGTCGATCCGGGCGATACGCACTACTTCAGAAACGATACCGACGATTTCGTCGCGTTCCACGTGAAAGTCCCGTGGTCGAAGACGATCGATACGCAGTACATGACCGCAGGACTCGACCACGAGGGGTATTTCGGTGCGGACGGTGGGTACGGCGAACCAGGTCTCGTTCAGGGGTTGTTGCTGGCCGAGTACGTCAGGGACGAAACGCGAATTACCGGTGCGCCACAGGTCGTTCAGCAACTGCTCTGGGTCGCCATCTGCCGAATCGCGAGGATGACTGGTCGGCGAGCGATGGACGAGACGTACTTGCGAGACCGATTCTGGGAAACGAAGGTCGAACAACCGGAGATCTGAGCGACTCTCGGGTGGATGTGGACGACCCCCCTCCCGTCACCACGGGGCGTTTTGCTGATCGAACGCGCCGGGCATCGATCTGCCGCGCTGCAGGCGCGCACAGCGCGCCGCGGATACCCCGGTCGAAAGCGGTCGCTCTACACTACGTCGGAGGCGGAGGTGTCCTCTGAGACGTCGGTCGCGGTGTCGATGCGCTGGATGAGTTTCACGAGGTCGGCCAGTTTCGGGAAGGTGTAGACGGTGACCTCGACGTCGGCGTCGGTGGCGACGATGGTGGAGTCGATGACGAAGGCGATCTCCTCGTCTGGCCACCCGCCCATCCGGTCGATGATGTCGCTGGAGGGGCCGAAGATGAACGTCGGCGTGGACATGTCGATAGTGGTGTCGAGGACGTTCGCCCAGCCATCGATGAAGCCGCTGGTCATGATGTTGCCGATCTCCTGCATCGCCGAGCGTTCCATGTCGGTAAAGAGTCCGTCTGCCGCCTCGTCGCCGCCCATCCCGCCGACCATCCCCTGTGCGAGGCGCTTGCTTCCCTTGGGTTCGAGCATGAACAAGACGTAGCCGTAGGGCGGCTCCTGTAACTGGACGTAGATGCCGACCTGCTCGCGCTCGCCCAGGTGGGTCTTGACGTCTTCCATGTCGAGGAAGTTGATCTTCGAGACTTCGATCTCGGTGTCGAGCCCGGACATCTGGTTGAGGTGGCCCGAGACGGTGGTGGCACCTTCCTTGGCCATCTCGTTGAAAAGTTCCAGTTTCCTGACGTCGACCTCGTAATCCATACGCTCCCTGTTCGATTCGATCACCGTAAACGCTCGGGCCGCATTATCACTCGTTCGACCGGGACGGGGCCGGGCCGGATCCCGACGCACAATCCCGTCACGGTGGGTTCGGATCCCGACGCACAACCCCGTCACGGTGGGTCCGGATCCCGACGCACAACCCCGTCACGGTGGGTTCGGTATCGAGCACGAGTTCCGACGGGACGAACTGTTCGGCGGCATTGGGTCGTTTCTCGGGTGGTACGTCCGTAACCGCGTCGTAATCGCGTTCTCGCTCGGGTAATCGACGTATACTCTTTGGGACGGGACGAGCGAGCGAAGACGACGGAGGACGGTCCGAGATGCCACATGACAGGAGACCCTGCAACCATGACATCACTCGATCCGACTGGCTGGGGCGTGGTCGACTGGCGACGGTCAGTCGAGCGTCTCGAAACGGCGTTCGGGTCGGTTTCCGACCTCGAACTCCTCCTCTGGTTCGTGGTCGGTTCGGCGCTCGTCCTCGACGTGGGACTGACGGCCTACGGCCTCTCGAACGGGTTCGTCGAGCGAAATCCCGTCATGCGACAGGCGCTCGACACCATCGGTATCGCGGCGCTGTTCGTCGCGAAGTTCGCGGCGCTGGGGATCGCCGTCGGGTTCCGCGTGACCTGGCCCGAGTACGCGCTCGTCGCGCCGCTGGGCCTCGCCGTGCCGTGGACGCTGGCCGCTCTCTACAACGCCGTGTTGCTGGCCTCCCTCTGACGGATACCGATAGCCCGACTCCGATAGGGCCAGCCGCCGTGGCCGGACTGCCACGGAGCGCCGAGAGGCCGACGGGTCCTGGAAGCGAACGATTTTTACTGGCGTGTGACGACATGTCACCCGAGGCACGTGCTACCCCTCGTGGGTGTGGGGTAGCCGTGGGGTAGCATGCTCGGTTCGCTACTGACAGGCACAGCACTGTCGACCGTCCGCGACCGTCGCGCCGCGCTCGTCACCGATCTGGGGTCGGTCGAGCGCGCGCTGTGGGTCGTCGTCGTCGCGTCGGTCGTCCTCGACATCGCCACGACCGCCCTCGGCCTCGGTATGGGTCTCACCGAGGGCAACCCGGCGATGCGATGGGCGATCGCCGACGCGGGGATCGCCGCGCTGGTCGCGGCGAAACTCGTCGCCGTGGCCGGGGCGCTCGCGTTCCGCGCCGCGCGACCGGAGTACGGCGTCGCCATCGCGCTCGGTCTCGCGCTCCCGTGGAGCGCGACCGTCCTCGTCAACACCGCCGTCCTCGCGACGGTCTGAGGACGGTCGACAGTCCACGCCGCCGTCCGCCCCGGCGCCAGCGACGCCACCGGCGTCGTCCGCACTATCGGCGTCGTCCGCACTATCGGCGTCGTCCGCGCCACCGAGAGCCGCCGGTGTGGCGGTGTCGAACTGTCGACCGCCGACCGCCGACCGACGAATCCCGACGTTTCGGACGAACGATCCGCTCGTGATGGGTTGGGAGTGACTTTTCCCCGACGCGGCCGAGGTGCCCCTATGTCCGACGCGGTCAATCCCTTCGAGAGCCTCCGGGAGCAGGTCGCCGACGCCGCCGCACAGCTGGACGTCGACCCCGGAATCCTCGAACGGCTCAAGACGCCCGAGCGGGTCCTCGAGACGAATCTCGCCGTCGAACTGGACGACGGATCGGTCGAGGTGTTCGAGGCCTACCGCTCGCAGTTCAACGGGGCCCGCGGCCCCTACAAGGGCGGCATCCGGTACCACCCACAGGTCGACCGGTCCGAGGTGATGGCCCTCTCGGGCTGGATGGTCTACAAGTGCGCCGTCGTCGACATCCCCTACGGCGGCGGCAAGGGCGGCATCGCCATCGATCCCGGGGCGTATTCGACGAGCGAACTCGAGCGCATCACGCGAGCGTTCGCGACGGAACTGCGCCCGATCATCGGCGAGGACAGGGACGTTCCGGCACCCGACGTCAACACCGGCCGCCGCGAGATGAACTGGATCAAGGATACCTACGAGACTCTGGAGAACACGACGGAACCGGGCGTAGTCACGGGGAAAGCCCTCGACAGCGGCGGGTCGGCGGGTCGGGTCGAGGCGACGGGACGGTCGGTGATGCTCGTCGCGCGCGAGGTGTTCGACTACCTCGGCACGGACCCGGCGGGCGCCACGGTCGCGATCCAGGGATTCGGGAACGTTGGGTCGGTCACCGCGGCCCTTCTCGCGGACCTGGGACTGGACATCGTCGCCGTCTCGGACTCCTCCGGAGCGATCTACGATCCGGACGGTCTCGACCCAAGCGCGGTCAAGGACCGAAAAGCCGAGACCGGCGACGTGGTCGACTACGAGGGCGTCGAGGTCCTGACGAACGAGGACCTCCTGACGATGGACGTGGACCTGCTCGTTCCGGCCGCCCTCGAGAACGCTATCGACGAGGCCGTCGCGCGCGACGTGGGGGCCGACGTCATCGTCGAGGCGGCCAACGGCCCGCTGACGCCGGCCGGCGACGACGTGCTCGCCGACCGCGACGTGCACGTCGTTCCGGATATCCTCGCCAACGCGGGCGGGGTCACCGTCTCCTACTTCGAGTGGGTGCAGAATCGACAGCGCTTCTACTGGACCGAAAAACGGGTCAACGAGGAACTGGAGGCCGTCATCGTCGACGCCTTCGACGACCTGGTGAGTGCTTTCGAGAAACGGGACCTGGCGACCTTGCGCGTGGCCGCCTACGTCGTCGCGATCCAGCGTGTTCTCGACGCCACCGAACAGGCCGGAAACTGGCCCTGACTGCACCGCGGTCTTCGGCAGTGTTTCGATTAGAACGTGCGCTGACGTGATCGAAGAGAACAGCGTGAAAGCCCCCGGACCCTCCGGTCGAGGGGCTCGCTGCGCGCGCTACGCGTGCTTACGTCGCCCGTCTTCCCGGAGGGTCCGGCCCCTTTCAGTCCCGCCCGTGTCGACTGGTTCGACAGTCTAAGTGGGTGGGAATGAAAGGGGCGACTGGTTCGCCGAACCCGGACGAAGCAAGCACGCGAGCGAAGCGAGCGCGCGCAGCGAGTCCCGGGAGGCGAACCAGTCGGGGCTTTCACGCTGTTTGCGGTGGCGGTTCTACGACCCTCCCCTAAGCATCAATCGGTCGTTCGACCCCACCAGTTTTGCGCGGCCGGCCCTAACGATCAGTATGCCGGTTTACGAACGCGAAGTCGTCGTCGAGGCACCCTTCGAGACGGTCTGGGAGTTTCACTCCGACGAGTCGGGACTGGTCGCGCTGACGCCCGACTGGATGCACCTCCGCGTCGAGTCCGTCGAGGGGCCCGACGGGGATCCCGACCCCGACGTGCTCGATGCGGGATCGACGCTCACCTCCTCTATCCGACCGTTCGGCGTCGGGCCACGCCAGCAGTGGATATCCTACATCGTCACCCGTGAGGAGGACGACGGCGAGGCGCTGTTCCGCGACGAGATGGTTCGGGGACCGTTCCCCGAGTGGACTCACACGCATCGATTCGAGGCCGTCGACGGGGGAACGCGGGTCCACGACCGCGTTGAGTATCGCCTCCCCGGCGGACCGCTCGGGCGACTCGCCGGTCCGCTGGGCTGGGTCGGGATGGAACCGATGTTCCGACACCGCCACCGGAAGACGAAGGAACTGCTGGAGTGAGCGGAGCGGGAACGGCCGTCGGGACGGCTGAGCAGTCTATTCCGCGACGGCTGAGCAGTCTATTCCGCGACGGCTGAGCAGTCTATTCCGTGACGGCTGAGCGGCCTACTCCGCGACGCTCTCGACGCTCATTCCGCGACGGCGTCGGCACACTCACGGACCAGGCCGTCGAGGATTTCGGGCGTCGTGGGGTGATAGGCCCGGTCGGGGATCTCTCGGACGTCCAGTCCGAGTTCGACGACGACCTGCATCGTCTTGGCCATCACGTCGGCGTGGTAGTGCAGGCCGAGCCAGCCGAGGACGGTGCCCGTCTCGCGGTCGACGACGAGTTTCCCGACGCCGGTGGGCACGTCCTTGGCCTTGAACACCCCGTCGTCGCTGGCCTGACGGGTGGCGGCGACCACGTCGTGACCGGACTCGCGGGCCTCCTGCTCGGTCATCCCGACGCGGGCGTACGGTGTGACGCCCAGTCCCGAGAACATCACGCGGTGGGTGATGGGGTCGTACTCCCGCAGACGCCCCCCGTCGACGTGTCGGAGGACGTTCTCGGCGGCGGTGAACCCCTGTTCCTTGGCGACGTGGAGGATCGGCTCTTTCCCGTTGACATCACCGACGACGAACACGCGGTCGTCGCCGCGGGCCTGCATCGTGTCCCGGACCCAGTCGCCGCCAGGTGAGAGCGCAGTGTGTTTCAGGCCGAGGCGGTCGAGCGCGGGGCGGCGGCCGGTGAAGAGATAGAGTTCGTCGGCCTCGAACGCCTCCTCGCGGCCGTCGTCGTACTCGACATGGAGACGGACGCCGTCGGCGGTCGATTCGACGCGCTGTTCGTGGCAGTTCGTCGGGACGCTCACGTCGAAAGCCTCGCGGTAGTGGTCGAGGATGGCGTCACCGATCGCGGGGTCGACGGCGTCCAGCGGGCGCGCGTCGTGTTCGATCACGGTGACGTCGGTGTCGCCGGCCTCGCTGAGATACGGCACCATCTCGAGGCCGACGTAGCCAAGTCCCATCACGAGCGCGGAGTCGGGGAGCGTGGTCGCGTCGAGGAGGTCGGCGCTGGTGTGGTAGTCGACGCCACCGAGACCGGGCAGGTCGGGGACGTTCACGGTCGACCCCGTGGCGACGACGACGTAGTCGGCGTCGAACTCGCGGCCGCCGGCGCGGACGACGTGGTCGTCGACGAAACGGGCGGTGTCGTGGACGAACTCGACGCGCTCGCGCTCGGCGAGGTCGTGGATCGACTCCCGGCGGTGGCCGGCCCACCCGAGGGTGTGGTCGTCCTTGCGCTCGACGACTCGTTCCAGGTCGACCGCGGGCGGGTCGCCGACGAGTCGGTCGTCGTGGCGGGCCTGATAGCGGTGGGCGGCCGCCGAGAGGACCTCTTTCGAGGGCATACACCCCTGGAGAATGCAGAGCCCGCCGCCCGGGTCGCCGTCGTCGATCAGCGTCAGTTCGACGTCCGACTCGTCGGCCAACTCGCCCGCCACGGCCGCGCCGGCGCTCCCGTATGCGCCGATGATGACCACGTGAACCATACCCGCTCTTGGCCGACCAGCGGTAAAGCGTTCGGGTGGGTGTGCGCGGACCGCGTGAGTCCGGTGGATCCGCGGCCGTCGAAAAGAGTGAGTTCGGTGGAGCCACGGCTTTCCGGAAAGCCCCGCGAATCGCTGCGCCGAAAATCCGGCGTGTCTCGGGTTATTATCGTCTCCTCCCATATTTACCTGCGGTTTTGATAATACTTAACAAGGCCGGGGACGTACCGTGGGGTAGAGAGGAACCGACCGACGGCAACGGCGGAGATACACACTACACGATGTCAACCAACGACTCACGCGCCGATGGGCGCTCCGAAGCGGACCAGTACGACGAACTCGAAGTCGGTAACGGCGACGTCGTCATCTACGATGTCGACAACCACAACGCGTGGATCCAGTCCGACGACGCCGTGGAACGCGACTCGATGGCCTGACAGCGACGGGGCGTCGGCCGCCGCTGAGTCGGTGCCGCCGGAGTACCGGGCGCCGGTCGCCGCCGGGCTACCAGCGTCGGCCGCCACTGCCGGACACTTTTTCACCGCTGGGCGCGACGATTCCGACATGACGCTCCCGATCGATCCGGACGCGCTGACGAGCGAAGACCGTGGCGAGAAGCGCGCTACCCTCGAAATGGGCCACGAGGACGCCGTCGAACACGTCCGCGCGGCCTTCACAGAGGCGGGCTTTGGCTTCCCCGTCGAGTTCTCGCCGTCGGCGTTGCTCAACGAGAAAATCGACGCCGACCGCGACCCCTACACCTTCCTCGGGGCCTGTAACCCCGAGGTGGCCGACCGCGCGCTCGACGCCTCCGAGGGACGCATCGGCGGGTTGATGCCCTGTGGCGTCGTCGTCTGGCAGGACGAACCCGGCGTCCAGACGGTGTACCACGTCTCGATCATGCGCATTGCGCGCCTGACCGGCATGGCACCCGACAACGACGAGTGGGCCGACATTGTCGCGACGACCGGCGAGATGGTCGAGGAGGCGTGGACGAACCTCGACACCGCGGAGTAAGCGCGACCCGAACGAGTGGCGTTCGTTCCGGTCGCCGAGTAGAACGATTATCCGAACGCGAGAAGGAATTATTAGTCTCGGATGACTATCGGGTGTATGGACCGCGAGGCGTGGACGGAAACGTGGGCTGAGAACGCCAGCGCGTTCGACCGCGTGCGCGGTGTGGCGATGAGTGCTGACGACCCCAGGTCGGCGGCGTGGGTCGCCGACCGCGCGGCGGTGGCCGAATCGACGGCGCGGGGACACCTCGAACGGCTGGTCGATCTCGGCGCGCTCCGGACCGGGATCGAGGACGGTGCGACCGTCTACGAACCGGACCCGGCGTACGTCCGGTTTCGCGAGGTGCGCAGGCTCGTGGACGACCACGACCCGGACGAACTGACGGCGTTCGCGGCCGAGGTCAAAGACGAGATCGCGACCCTCCGGGAGACGCATGGCGCGGACTCGCCCGACGAACTCCGGCGGCGGGCGACGAGTGCCGGGACGGACGCCGACGAGGCGCGTGACCTCCGCCGTGCCGCGAGCGACTGGGCGCACTACCGCTATCGACTCTCCCTGCTCGACGACGCGGTCGCCCGCTACGACGAGTACCACACCGGGTCGCCCGCGCCGGCCTGAGATGGTGGCCGACGACTTATCCGAGCGGCCGCTCCGCACCGACGGCGACGGCACTGGTGGCGACGGCACCGGTAGCGGCGGATTCGACGCCGACCGCCACCGGATCCTCCGGGATGTGGTCCGCGAACTCGACCGGCATCCGGTCGTCGTCGACGCTCGTGGCCATCCGCCGAGCACGTTCACCGAGGTGCGAGCGACCCTCGCCCCCGAGCGCTGGGGTTACGGCGCGACGGAGGCGACCCTGCGCGTGACCTGGCGCCCCCTCGATCCGCCGGAGTTCGCCTTCCACTACAGCGAACCGGGGTTCGACTGCGGGTGGCATCACGAGCCGAACCCCCACGTCCGGGGAGACACCCACTATCAGGAGCGAACGGACGGCGGCGACTACAGCTACGAGGCTGTCGATTTCGACGGCGACACCGCGGTCGAACTCGTCTGGGAAGTCACCGAGCGGTTGCGCGAGCGGCTTGTGGACCGCTGATCGCGCTCACCGGGGCGCGCCTTAGAAGTCGCCGATCGAGGTCTGCAGGCCGGCGACCAGCGTGGACTTGCGTCGCAGTCGCGAGAGCGAGACGGGTAAGTGAGATTCGAGTTCGTCGAGCGCGCCGTGGAAGGTCTGGGCGACCCCGGGGTCGCCGTCGAAGGCGTGGCGGACCCCCTCGCGGACCTGCCAGACGCCGACCGGCGCCCAGTAGTCGTCGGTGACCTCCCGGAGAACGAGCGCCTTGGCCTGGCGGTCCCGGTCGGCGAGGTGTTCGAGCACGCCCAGGCGGGCGGCGTAGTAGGCGCCCGCGGTCTCGTCGACGTAACTCGTCCGGCCCTCGAACCCCTCGGCGGCGCTGGACAGGTAGTAGTCGCCGGACTGGGGGTTCCAGACGCTCTCGGGCGCTTTCATCTCGACGAGTTCGAACTCCCACTGGCCGGGGCCGAGGAGCACCCAGTAGCGGTTGCCCATGTACTCGTTGACCCACACCTCGACTTTGTCGACGGTGTCGCCGTGCTGGAGGCCGCCTCTGAGATACTGGCCGACGGTGTCGTCGACGGCGGTGATCGACCACCGCGTGGGGACGAGGCGCCGCTCGTGGCCCCGCCCCAGCGCGCCCGCCGAGAGGATGGTGTTGATGTCGTAGACGTCGAACCCGCGGCGATAGAGGTAGGTCATCGCGCCTTCGGCGCGCCAGTCGTCGTCCTCGAGGGTTTTCTCGACGGGGCGGGGGACGTGCGGGTTCTCGGCGAGGTCGGCGCTCCGGGCGCGAGCGCGGGGGCCGGTCGGCGTCGAGATGTCGTCGAGGCTCATGTCGAGGTCGGGGGAGCCGGTGAGGCCGACTTCGACGTCGACGGGGTGGTCGGCGATGGCTACCTCGCGCTGGGTGCCGACGAAGCCGTCCCACACGTCGTTGACGTCGACCTTGGCCGAACGGGTGGAGTTGAGCATTCCGGTCCGGCGCTGGAGGACGTCGTCGATGCCGTATCCCTGCTGGTACCACTCGCCGCTGGTGGCGAAGTCGGCGGCGTCGGCGTCGCCGCCCATCGGCGAGAGCACGCCCGTCGAGACGTCCGGGTAGCCCGACCGGCCGACGAACACCTCCGGCGCCGTCGACCCGTACAGCGAGTCGCCCTGGACCGCCTGCTCGAACTGGCGCTCTACGTCGTCCAGGTACTCCGTTATCTCGTAGGACTTCTCCTCGGCGAGACGGCGCTTCTCGGCCGCCTCGTCGCGCTGGAAGTCCGCGATGAACTCGTCGAGACTCATCCCCGCATCGCCCGTCGATTGTGGTGCCAGGGGCTTGAATGAGTCGGTACCCCGGCCGGCGCGAAAGCCCGACGGGCACAACGCTGTGCGGGTGAACTGAAGCCGGGGCCGAGCGGGCCGGTCACAGCAGGCCGCTCTGGAGCAGCGAGATGAGAACGGTCATCGTGGGGACGCTGACGAGCATCGTTGCGAGGACCACGGTGCTGGCGAACTCGGAGACGGTCGTGCCCTCGACGGGCGAGGCGTCGCCGAACTCGATGAGGAGGATGAGCGGCGTCACCGCCGAAGGGGCGGCAGCCTCGAGGACGAACACGCGGGCGACGGTTCGGTCGCCAAAGCCCGCGGCGAGTGCGACGGCGACCCCGACCAGCGGCGCGACGGCCATCTTGAGGACCGTCGCCGTCCCGACCTCCCGGAGCGTCGCGGTGTAGTCGCTCCCGGCCACCTCGATGCCGAGGATGAGCAACATGACCGGGATCGCCGAATCGCCGACGAGGCCCACCGTCGTCATCGCGGTACTGTCCGGTGGGGGCACGAGGTCGAACGCCCGGCCCGCCAGCGCGGCGGCGACCGCGTAGACCAGCGGCACTGCGAACACGCGCCGTACCCCGGCCGTCCACGACCCCGCGCCCGAGCGTGCGGCGATGTAGACGCCGACGGTGTAGAGCAGGACGCCTTGCGCGGTCATGAACACGACCGCGGTCGAGCGCCCGGTCGCGCCGAAGGCGAACTCCGAGAGCGGGATGCCGTAGTTGCCCGAATTCGGGAAGATGGTCACGAGGACGAGCGCCGACAGCAGCGGTTCCTCGACGCTGATCGCGCGGCCGACGAGTTCCGCGACGGCGACCATCAGGAGGGTGAAAACGGTGACGCCGAGGGCGATGCGCGCGAGGGTGTCACCGCCAAGCGGTGAGGTCGCGATGCTGTCGAACGCCAACGCTGGCGCGAGCACGTAGACCGAGACGGTGTTCAGCGGCCCGACGTCGACGTCCTTGGTCCGCCCGAGGAGGTAGCCGACGGCCGCGAGCGCCATCACGGGCAGGATGGCCGACGCGAAGATCGAGACCAGCGACACGCCCGGGAGGTGCCGCCCCGCCGATACAACCCTGTCGGAACGGGACGAACCCGCCGATTTCGCCCTCGGACCCAATGACTACCTCCCCGCCGCGCGAACCGGCGGTATGGACTCGAAGAATTTCCTGTTCTGTTCGCTCGATGCGGCACTTATCGGCGATATCGCCTGGCAGGTCCACCGGGAGGGACACGACGTGCAGTACTACATCGAGGCCGAGGGCGACCGGGAGATCGCCGACGGATTCGTCCCGAAGACCGACGACTGGCGCGGGGAACTCGACTGGGCCGACGTGGTGGTCTTCGACGACATCTGGATCGGGAACGACATCGGGACAGGGGAGCTCGCCGAGGAGTTACGCAGTGACGGCCACGCAGTCGTGGGCGGGACACCGAACACCGACCGGTTAGAGGAAGACCGCGGCTACGCGATGGAGGTCCTCGAAACGCACAATGTGAACACGCTCGAACACAGGGAGTTCTCCGACTTTCAGGCGGGGATCGAGTTCGTCGAGGCGAATCCCGCGCCCTACGTCATCAAGCCCCTCGGCGAGGTCCAGAACGTCAAGCGACTCCTGTACGTCGGCCGCGACGACGACGGGAGCGACGTGGTGGACGTGCTGGACGCCTACGAGAAAGCCTGGGGCCACCGGATGAAGGGATTCCAGCTCCAGCGTCGCGTCGAAGGCGTCGAGGTCGCAATCTGTGGATTCTTTAACGGGAACGAATTCATTGAGCCCTTGAACCTGAATTTTGAACATAAGCGGTTATTCCCAGGGAACATCGGGCCGCAGACGGGCGAAATGGGCACCTCGATGTTCTGGACCGGACGAACGAAACTCTACCGGGAGACGCTCGGAAAACTCGAAGACTGGCTCGCAGACGAGGGCTACGTCGGCAGTATCGACCTGAACTGCATCGTCAACGAGACGGGCGTCTACCCGCTGGAGTTCACGCCGCGGTTCGGCTATCCCACGATCACGCTTCAGGAGGAGGCCTTCGAATCGGGGACTGGCCAGTTCTTCTTTGACTTGGCGAACGGGAACGACCCCGAACTGCAGGTGCACGACGGATATCAAATCGGCGTCCGCGTCGTCCTGCCGCCGTTCCCGTTCGACGACGAGAAAACGTACGCCGAGAACTCCCGGAACGCCGCTATCGTCTTCGAGACGGAGTCACGGGAGGGGATCCATATCGAGGACGCGAAACGCGTGCCCGTCGAGGGCACGGAACGCGGGACCGGCGAGCGGGACGAACCGGGAGCGGCGGTCGACGGGCAGTGGCGCGCCGCCGGCGAGAACGGGATGCCCCTCGTCGTCACGGGGAAAGGCGAGACGATGGCCGCGGCACGCGAGCAGGCCTACGGTCGGATCGACGATGTCATCATGCCGAACATGTACTACCGCGACGACATCGGCGAGCGGTGGAACGACGGGGAGAGCGACCGCCTGCAGGCGTGGGGGTATCTCGGCCCGTAGTCCCGATATTCCGGTCTACATCCCTATTAGTCGCTCCGCGCTCGCGGCCGGCAACCCCCGTCTGTTTCACGCCCCGAAATACGTGACAGTATATTAAGCACTATCGGGAACTATCGACGCATCGATGTCGCCCTCCATCCCTCGCAGGCCGTGGTCGAGTGGCCGCTCGACGGCGCGATCCGTCCGACGGCGAACAGCGTTGCTGTGGAGCGTCGCCGTCGGGGCGCTCGTCCCGATTTACTTCCTCGGTGTCGCCGACACGTCCTACCTCGCGTGGGACTTTCGCGCGTACTACGCGGCCGCCGACGCGGCGGTGGCCGGCGAGCAGTTCGTCGGCGCCGACCCCGGATTACCGGGGGTGCGGTACGTCTATCCACCGGTCGCGGTGACGATGTTCCTCCCGCACGCGCTCGTCGGGGACTGGCGCGTCGCCTTCCTCGTCCAGACGGCGGTCAACCTGGCCGCGGCGCTCGCGCTCGCGGCGCTGGTCGTCCGCGTCGTCGAGGCGCGACGGGGCCCACTCCCGGCCGTCGACCGGGCGCTGATAGCCGCCTTCTGCGTCGCCAGCGCGCCGATGGTGGCCGTCCTCGGGCAAGGGCAGGTCGATGCGCTGGTGGCGCTCGCACTCGCCGCCGTGTTCGTCGCCGTCGAGCGCGGGCGTCACCGCGTCGCCGGCGGACTGGTGGCCGCGGTGGCGCTGGTCAAGGTGTTCCCGGTGGTCCTCGGCCTGTGGCTCGCGTGGCGGCGAGCCTGGCGCGCGCTCGCCACCGCCGCGGTGACGGGCATTGTCGGCCTCGCGCTCGGGGCGGCCTGCTTCGGACCGCACAGTTACGTCCAGTACCTCGCCGTGCTCGCGGAGCGGAGTCGGCTCGCGGCGTTCGGGGGCACCGTCTCGCCGAACTTCTTCGCGATGTCGCTGTACCGGCCGCTCTCGCAACTCCTTCCCGCGGTCGACCCGTACCTGTACGCCCCGCTCTCGGTCGCGCTGGTCGCTCCCTCGGGGTGGCTCGTCGCCCGACGAGGGCGGACGCTCGCGGACCGACTCGCGACGTATCTGGTCGCCGTCGTCGCGATGCTCCTTGTCTCGCCCGCCTCGAACGCCCTGTACGTCGTCTACGCCTACTTCCCGGTGCTCTGTCTGCTCTATCTCTCGGTCGGTCGGTCGCGCTCGCTGCTGGTGGTCGGCGTCGTCGCGATGGTCTCGCCGGTCCAGCCCGCGCAGGTCGCGGCGCTGCTGGCGACGCTCGGTGTTCCGGCGACGCTGTCGGCGCCGACGCTCGCCGCACTCCAGGCGGTGCTGACCGTCGCGTCGGTCCCCCTCCTCGGGCTCCTCGCGGTCGTCTGCTGGTGTACGCTCCGTGCGGCCAGCCGCGGTGAGTCCCCCGCCCGCGACTCGTGGGGCACGGTGACGGACTGACCGCGGAGTATTTCTTTGCGGCCGCCCAACCGCCGGAAAATGCCCGGGCTCCGCAGGCGACCCTTCCTCCGCACGCTCCTCGCCGGCCCGCTCGGCGTTGCCCTCGCCGGCTGTAGCGGCGACACCGGCGACACGTCCGACGAGCAGGCGAGCGCGACCGGAAGCCCGACCGACGGTCGATCCGAATCGCCGTCCGCCGGCTGGTCTCCGCCGCCATCCAGCGACCGGTCGGCGTCGCCGCCCGGGAGTCCGGCGGCCACCGCGTCGCCCACGCCGTCGGCGACACCCGGACCGATACACGCCCCGGGTCCGACGCCAACCGGCACGCCCACGCGGACCCCGACGGAAGCGCCGACACCGACGCCGACCGGCACGCCCACGCCGACCGGCACACCGACACCGACCGGAACGCCAACACCGACCGCTACGCCCACACCGGGGCCGCTGGCGCGGACCGCACGGGAGTTCGTCGCCAGCCTCGCCGCCGGCGAGTTCGACCGCGCGCACGACCGGTTCACCGACGACTACGCCGTCCAGGTGTCCGCGACACGTCTGGAGCGGTACTGGCTCGGCCTGACCGCCCAGCACGGCGCCTTCGAGCGGGTCGCCGGCGTCGAGCACGCGACCCGCGAGGGGGGCGAGACGGCCGTCGTCACCGCGGCCTGCGCCGAGGGGCAGGGGCCGGTCGAACTCGGCGTCGACGGCGATGCGGTGTCGGGCCTGTGGTTTCCCGCGACTGACTCGCCGCCCGCCTACGCCGACCGGTCGGCGTTCACCGAGCGCGAACTGACCGTCGCGGCCGACGGCTGTTCGCTCCCGGCTACGCTATCGATGCCGGCGGAGCGAGACGATCAGGGGGCCGCCGTTCCCGGTGCGGTCCTGGTCCACGGAAGCGGCCCCAGCGACCGCGATCAAACTATCGGACCCAACGAACCGTTCCGCGACCTCGCGTGGGGGCTTGCGAGCCGCGGCGTCGCCGTCCTGCGCTACGAGAAACGCACTGCACAGTGTGACGTTCCGTTCTCGGAGTGGGACATCGACACGGTCGTCGTCGAGGACGCCGTGCGGGCGCTGGCGACGCTCCGGGACGTCGAGGGTGTCCGCGCGGACGCGACCGCGGTCGTCGGGCACAGCCTCGGGGGGACCTGCACGCCGCGGATCCTCTCGCGGGACGAGGCCGCCGCCGGGGGTGCGATGCTCGCGGCGAACGCCCGCCCGATCACCGACGTATCGGTCGACCAGGTGCGCCACTACTTCCGCGTCGTCGACGGCATCTCCGCGCTCGAACGCCAGCGGATCGACCGCCTCCAGCGGGCCTTCGACCGCCTTCGGGCCGGCGCCTTCCCCGCTGACCGGGTGATCGAGGGCTTTCCCGTCTCGTGGTGGACGAGCCTGCTCGACTACGACCAGGTCGGGACCGCCGGCTCCGTCTCGGCCCCGCTCTTTCTCGCACAGGGCGGCCGGGACTTTCAGGTGCGCGCCGACGCCGACTTCACGCGCTGGCGCACGGCCCTGTCCGACCGCCCGGACACGCGCTTCGCGGAGTATCCGGCCCTCTCGCACCTGTTCCATCCCGGCTCTGCCCCCTCGCTCCGCCAGGAGTACGTCTTCCACGACAACGTGGCCGAGTCGCTCGTGACCGACCTCGCCGACTGGATCCACGCGACGGTCGCGTAGCTGGGGTTCGGTGTGACTCGGGCGTGCGGGGTGTTCTCGGTCCCGGACCGCGGGAGATGCTCACCCGCGAAGCGTTTCGAGTAGCTTGCGCCCGTCGCTGGTCTCGTGTGCGTACCGTCCAAACCAGTCGGGATACGTCACCGGGACCATCGTCGTCGCCACTACCACTGTCTGGTTGCCGAGCAGAAACCACAGACCGACCCGCAGCGGGCCCGGCTTTGCGCTTCCTGCGGCGACGAGCAGTCCGAGCACCGCGACCGCCGAGACGGCGGGGCCACCGAGATGCGCCGCGACCCGCGCTCGCCGCGAGTGGACCTCGTCCCATCGACAGTACCCGAAGTAGGCGGGGGTCAGCGGGCCGTCGCGGCCGAGCGTGACGCGAAGCCGTCCGGATCCGACGGATCGGCCCTCCTCGGCACCGACCATGACGTGTGCCCGGCCGCCCGAGAGGAGCGCCGGAACGGCGTGACCGAGTTCGTGGGCGAACACGAACGCCGGCAGTGTGAGGACCGCTCCGAGTACGGCCAGCGCGCTCAGGGAGACGCTCACGGTGTCCGGGCCGAAACCCGGGAGCGACATAACGATTTCTGCCGCCGAGTCCGTCCGTCGGACGACTTATTGTGCCGGTGGTCGTTCGACGGCCCATGAGCGAGCAACGCCGCGTCCAGATCGTCGACGCCTTCACGACGGAGCCGACGACCGGCAACCCCGCGGGGGTGGTGCCCGAGGCGGCCGGCCTCTCCGACGACCAGCTGCGCGCGGTCGCCTCGGAACTCGGGGCGAGCGAGACGGCCTTTGTCCTGCCCGCCGATGGGGCCGACCGCCGACTGCGCTACTTCACGCCCGAGACCGAGGTCGACCTTTGTGGCCACGCCACCGTCGCGGCGTTCGCGTCGCTGTACGAGCGGGCGGTCGTCGCCGCCGGAACCTACACCGTCGAGACCGAGGCGGGCGTCCTCGACGTCGAAATCGCCGAGGACGGGACGGTCTGGCTCACCCAGTCTGCGCCCGAGATCCGCCCCGCGGACGTGTCGCTGTCGGACGTGGCCGACGCGCTCGCGCTCGACGAGGCCGCGCTCTCGGAAGTCGGCGCCGACCTGCCGATCTCCCGGGCCTCGACCGGCCTCCCCTTCCTCGTCGTCCCGGTGAGCTACTTCGAGCAACTGTCGGCGGTCGACCCCGACCGTGCCGCGGTCGAACGGCTCTGTTCGGAGACGGACACCGAGGGCCTGTACGCCTTCACATTCGACACGCTCGACGCCGACGCGACCGTCCACGGCCGGGCCTTCGCCCCGCTGGCTGGCATCGACGAGGACCCCGTGACCGGCACCGCCTGCGGCGCCGTCGGCGCCTACCTGCGACGCCACGGCGCGCTCGACGCGCCCGACCCGCTGGTGTTCGAACAGGGCCACTTCCTCGACAGACCGGGACGCGTGCTCGTCGATACGCGCGCCGGCGCGTGGGCCGGCGCGAGCGGGAGTGAATCGAGCAACTCGGCCGGGTCCGATTCAACAGAGAGCGGCTTGGCGGGGAAAGACGACTCGGCAGGGGAAGACGACTCGGCGGGGGAAGACGACTCGCCGGAGGACAGGGCGCCCCGCGTCGGCGGCCGGGCCGTGACGACGGTCGACGGCGAACTCACACTCCCCGAGTCCGACGACGACGGAGACGAGATCATCGAGGCGTGAGCGTCGCAGTCCGTGAACTGTCTGCCGCCGCCCGCTGACGACCGCCCCTCGATACACCGCTGATCGTCGCCCGCTGACGACCGCCCCTCGATACACCGCTGATCGTCGCCCGCTGACGACCGCCCCTCGATACACTGCCGATTGTCACCTGCTGCCCACCGACCGTCGACCGCTACCGCCGCTGAGTGTTCGCCGTGAATATCGGTACTCGAATCCGAACAAACTTTCGGAAGAATACGGCATTAGAGAGCCTATAACGCGTATTTTCGCGACTTTCGGCCGGAAGACTCTTGGTCGTTCTCGGCGAGGTACCGTCTACGAATATGGTCGTATCCTGGCTGGACGACGTGACGGCCGCGGACCTGGACTCGGTCGGCGGCAAGGGGGCCTCGCTCGGCGAACTGACGGCGGCGGGACTGCCGGTGCCGCCGGGGTTCGTCGTGACCGCGGGGACCTATCGGTCGTTCATCGAGGAGACGGGAATCGACGAGGAACTGTTCGAGGCCGTCGACGTCGACGTCGACGACTCGCGGGCGCTGGCCCGCGCCGCAGAGCACGCCCAGGAACTGATCCGCGGGACCGAACTGCCAGCGGACATCCGCGCCGAGATACTGGCGGCGTACGACGAGTTCGACACCGACGACCGAACCGAGGGTGCGTCGGTCGCCGTCCGGTCGTCGGCCACCGCCGAGGACCTGCCCGACGCCTCTTTCGCCGGCCAGCAGGAGACCTATCTCAACATCACGCGTCCGCGGCTACTCGAACGGGTCCGGGACTGCTGGGCGTCGCTTTTCACCCAGCGGGCCATCTACTACCGCCGCGAGCAGGGGTTCGCCCACGACCGCGTGAACATCGCCGTCGTCGTCCAGCGGATGGTCGACGCCGAGAAAAGCGGTGTCATGTTCACCAGCCACCCGACGACGGGCGACGAGCGCGCCATCGTCGAGGGCGCGTGGGGGCTGGGCGAGGCGGTCGTCTCCGGCGCCGTTTCCCCCGACAAGTACGTCGTCGACCGCGAGACCGGCGCGGTGACCGAAGCCACCGTCGCCACGAAGAAGGTGATGTTCGTCCGCGACGCCGAGACCGGCGAGACCGTCGAGCGGGCCGTCCCCGACGACCGCCGCGACGAGCGCGTCCTCTCGGAGGCGGACCTCGCCGAACTCGTCGACCTCGGCGAAGCGGTCGAGTCCCACTACAGCACCCCCCAGGACGTCGAGTGGGCTATCGCCGGGGACGACCTCTATCTCCTCCAGTCGCGCCCGATAACGACCATCGACGGGGACGGCGCTCCCGGTGCTGACGACGTCGTCGAGACGAACGACGCCGTCGCGGGCGTCACGACCGGCGTCGCCGACGGCGGAAGCGATACGGGCGCGGGCAGTTCCGGGGAGACCGGCGGGACCAGCGCGAACGGGAGCGGCGGTGTGACCGGCGACGCCGAAACCGCCGACGCCGAGGCAACCGGCGTCGGAACCCGCGACGCCGAGACCACCGCCACTGATGGGGACGACGTGGCCGTCACCGGCCTCGGCGCCAGCCCTGGCACGGCGGCCGGACCGGTTCGGCTAGTCTCCAAACTCGACCACCTCGACAAGGTCGAGGAGGGCGACCTGATCGTCGCGGAGATGACGACTCCGGACATGGTGCCGGCGATGAAACGCGCCGCGGGCATCGTCACCGACGAGGGCGGGATGACCAGTCACGCCGCCATCGTCTCGCGCGAACTGGGCGTGCCGGCCGTCGTCGGCACGCAACAGGCCAGCGACCGCCTGCGCGACGGTCAGCCCGTCACCATCGACGGGGACACGGGCACTGTCTCGCGTGGTGAGGCCGACGCTGACGACGAGCGCGACCCCGTTGAGGAGGTCCGCCCGCAGGCGCCGGTCAAGCCGATGACCGCGACCGAGGTGAAGGTCAACGTCTCCATCCCGGACGCCGCCGAGCGCGCGGCCGCCACGGGCGCCGACGGCGTTGGCCTCCTGCGGATCGAGCACATGATCCTCTCGACGAACAAGACGCCCGAGCGCTACGTCGAGGACCACGGCGCCGACGCCTACGTCTCGGAGATCGTCGACGGCGTGCGCCGCGTGGCCGAGGCGTTCTACCCGCGTCCGGTCCGGGTGCGGACGCTCGACGCCCCGACCGACGAGTTCCGACAGCTCGACGGCGGTGCGGACGAACCCGCCGAGCACAACCCGATGCTCGGCTACCGCGGGATCCGCCGGAGCCTCGACCGTCCCGACCTGTTCGCCCACGAACTCGCGGCGATCCGCCGGCTGTACGACCTCGGATACGACAACGTCGAACTGATGTTCCCGCTGGTCAACGACGCCGAGGACGTTCGCCGGGTGCGCTCGCTCGTCGAAGACGCCGGTATCGACCCCGAGAAACGGACGTGGGGCGTGATGGTGGAGACGCCGGCCGCGGCCCTGTCGGTCGACGAGATGGCCGACGCCGGCATCGACTTCGTCTCCTTCGGCACGAACGACCTCACGCAGTACGTGCTGGCGGTCGACCGGAACAACGAGCGGGTGGCCGACCGCTTCGACGAACTCCACCCGGCCGTCCTCGAACTCCTCGGCGACGTGGTCGAGACCTGCCGCGAGCGGGACGTTGCGACGAGTATCTGCGGTCAGGCCGCCTCGAAGCCCGCGATGGTCGACCACCTCGTCGAGGCCGGGATCACTTCCATCTCGGCCAACATCGACGCCGTCCGCGACGTGCAACACGAGGTCAAGCGCGTCGAGCAGAAACTCCTGCTGGACTCGGTGCGGTGACCGTCGGCGGGCTGGCGAGCGCTATCGGGGCGGTGACCGTCGCGGGCTGGCGAGCGCTATCGGTGCGGTAAGCGAGCGCAACCCCTAAGCGGCTGCCGCCCCACCTGATGGGTATGCAGTTGGCCGAGCCGCAGGATTTCGAGCGCGTCCTGTCGTCGATGTGTACCGAACCCCACCCGGCGGCTCGGGAGGCGGCCGAACGCTTTCTCGCGACGAACCCCGGCGACCCGGGCACATACGAGACGGTCAGCGACCTCGAAACGCGCGCGGTCGAGTTGCTCGGTGCGGTGACCGGCCACCCTGACCCCGCCGGCTACGTCACCAGCGGCGGGACCGAGGCCAACATCCAGGCGGTCCGGATCGCGCGCAACCGCGCCGACACGTCGGACCCGAACGTCGTCGCGCCGGCCAGCGCCCACTTCAGTTTCACGAAGGCCGCGAACGTCCTCGGCGTCGAACTCCGGACCGCGCCGACGACCGGCCACCGCGCCGACCCCGAGGCAATGGCCGAACTCGTCGACGAGGACACCGTCTGCGTGGTCGCCGTCGCCGGGTCGACCGAGTACGGCTACGTCGACCCCGTGCCCGCCATCGCCGACCTGGCGGCGGATGTCGATGCGCTCTGTCACGTCGACGCCGCGTGGGGCGGGTTCGTCCTCCCGTTTACCGACCACGAGTGGGACTTTTCCGACACCGCCATCGACACGCTGACGATCGACCCCCACAAGATGGGGCAGGCCGCGATCCCGGCTGGCGGCCTGCTGGTCCGCTCCGAGCGACTCCTCGATGAACTCGCCATCGAGACGCCGTATCTCGAGTCGACGAGCCAGGTGACGTTGACGGGCACCCGTAGCGGGGCCGGCGTCGCCAGCGCGGTGGCCGCGATGGAGGAACTCTGGCCCGCGGGCTACCGCGAGCAGTACGAGGTGTCGATGGCAAACGCCGAGTGGCTGGCCGACCAGTTGCGCGCCCGTGGCCACGACGTGGTCGACCCGGACCTGCCGGTCGTCGCCGCCGACCTCTCCGTGCCGATGACCGAGGAACTCCGCTCGCGTGGCTGGCGCGTCTCCAAGACCGGCGCCGGCGAGATGCGCGTCGTCTGTATGCCCCACGTCACCCGCTCGATGCTCCGGTCGTTCGTCGCCGACCTCGACTGGTACTGATCCGGAGTGGGGATTCCTCGCCACCGCCCCCGGTCTGAACATCAACATTTAGGCCCCCCGATAGCCAACCGACGGACGTGTTCGACCTCCCGGTCCCCGTTCTCGAGTCCCTCCGAGCGAACACGGTCTCACTGTCGCTATCGGCCGAGACACCGCTGTCGGCGAGCGTGCTCGGTCTCGGCGAGATCGAACATCTCGTCGAGACGGCCACGGGGCCGGCCGGGCTGCTCATCATCGCCGTTTACTCCTTCCTGATCGCTTTCGTGCTCCCGCTCCCGAGCGAGGTGGTCCTCCCGCCGGCGGAGGCGCTCAGCCTCGGCCTCCCTATCGGGGCCAACTACGCGCTCGTGATCCTCGTCAGCGGCCTCGGCAAGGCCGCCGGGAGCGTCTTCGCCTTCCACATCGGCCAGGAGGCAAAGCAGTCCGGACCAGTCATCCGGGCGCTGCGTCGCTCGCGGTTCGACATCGTCGAGTGGTCCGAGTCGAAGGTCGTTCAGATCTCGCGGCGCTTTGGCTACGTCGGACTGGCGCTCGCGCTGTGCGTTCCCGGCTTCCCGGACACTATCTCCATCTACGCGTTCGCCGTCCTCGAGGAGGACTACGCGAAATTCGCCGCGGCGACGTTCGTCGGGAGCGTCGGGCGACTCCTGGTCACGATCGGTGTCTTCGCGGTCGGGTTCAGCCTGGTTTGACCCGTCTCTCCTCGGAGTTGGATTCCGGACTGTCTTCCCGGAGACCGTGAAACCACCCGGGGACCCGGCAAATTCCGGCAAAGATTGGTGAAAGTTCGGGAAAGCTTAACAATGAGCGGGGTTTGTGACTCAAGCGAGATGGTTTCGAGACGGCAGGTACTCCAGATGGTATCGGGTGCAAGTTTGGCCGGGCTCGCCGGTTGCTTCGGCGGGGGAAGCTCGCCCTCGACAGAGACCGGTGACGACACACCGGGGCTGGCGGGGCCGACGACGCGTCCCTTTGCGGAGATCGGAACGTCGACGGCCGCCAGGGAGTATTCGGGCTACGACTGGGGCCTACTCAACGACGCCGAACCCACCAACACGCGGACGATCGAGATCTCCCAGGTGAGCGGGACCATCTCTTTCAGCCCGCTCATCGCCCGTATCCCCCCGGGAACGACAGTGAAGTGGGAGAATACGGACCCGAACAGGCACACGATCACGATCCCGAAACTGGACGAGGACACGTTCATTTTCACGGGCGAAACCGTCGAGCGCACCTTCGACGAACCCGGGGTGTACAACTACCTCTGCAAGAACCACTCGCCGGAACACCTCGGCCGTATCGTGGTCGACGAGACGCTCACGCCCTATCCCGGCAGCGGCACCGACACCGGGTCCGGAACGGGCACCGACGGCGGGGCAGGAACCGACACGGACACCGACACTGACACCGAGAGCGGCTAACTGTCTCGCGAGCGACGCCGATCCGTGCGGGATCGCGGCACCGGTCCGTGGGGGTCCGGAGACGTGTCGAACGGCACGTGTCGAACGCTTTTTGTCGCCGACGCGCGAGTAGGCGGACGTGTTCGACAGTCCACCCGCCGTCCCGATGCGTATGCGCGTTCCCCCGTAGCGTCGGGTGGACTCGGTCGGCGTCGGGCTCATACCCCATCGCGGGTGAAGACCTCGCGGACGCGGCCGGACGAAACCGCGGCCGGTGACCGTATCGCCCGCCAGCCACGCGACCAACGCCGTCGCCGGTCATGCGACCGCGTCGGCCGCACCGTCCGCGACCGCGTCGGCCGCACCGTCCGCGACCGCGTCGGCCGCACCGTCCGCGACCGGAACCCTATCGACATGAGACGAAACCAGCGCGTTAAAGAATCGAACGGAGGTATCGAGTAGTATGAGCCACGACGACTTCCCGACTGACGAGCCCGCGGTAGTCACCTGCGGGTTGCCCTACCCGACGGGTGACCTGCACATCGCCCACCTGCGAACCTACGTCGGCGGCGACGCCCTCGCGCGCGCACTGCGAACGCTCGGCCAGGAGACCGCCTTCGTCTCCGGCACCGACATGCACGGGACCCCCGTCGCCGTCGAGGCCCTGGAGAAGGGCGTCCACCCGGAGGATCTGGCCCGGGAGCGCCACGAGCAGTACGCCGAGACGTTCGACCGCTTCGACGTCGACTTCGACAACTACGGCACCACCCACGACGAGGAAAACCGCGAGCTAACCCACGAAATCGTCGAAACGCTCGAAGCCGAGGGGTACATCTACGAGGACGAGGTGACCGTCGCCTGGGACCCCGAGGAGGACCAGCCCTTGCCCGACCGGTTCGTCGAGGGGACCTGTCCCTACTGTGGTGCGCAGGCCCGCGGCGACGAGTGCGACGACGGCTGTCAGCGCCACCTCGAACCCGGCGAGGTCGAGAACCCCGTCTCGACTATTTCGGGCAACCCCGCCGAGTACCGCGAGCGCACCCACAAGTTCTTCCGCGTCTCCGATCTGGCGGAGTATCTCTCGGGATTCCTCGACCGGCTGGAGGGCACCGCGAACGCGCAGAACCAGCCCCGCCAGTGGATCGAGGAGGGACTGGAGGACTGGTGTATCACCCGCGACCTGGACTGGGGGTTCGACTATCCCGATGTCGAGGGCGACGACGGGGACGGCGAGGACCTCGTCCTCTACGTCTGGGTCGACGCGCCCATCGAGTATATCGCATCGACGCGCCAGTACAGCGAGCGCGTCGGCGCCGAGACCTACGACTGGGAGGCGACCTGGAAGGCGACGGGCGAGGCGACGGGCGTCGACGAGGCGGCGCCGGGCGGCGGCGAAATCGTCCACGTCATCGGCCGGGACATCATCCAGCACCACACCGTCTTCTGGCCCGCGATGTTACGGGTTGCCGGCTACGCCGAACCGCGGTCGGTCGTCGCCAGCGGCTTCATGAACCTCGACGGCGAGGCGTTCTCGACGAGTCGAAACCGGGCGATCTGGGCCCGCGAGTTCCTCGACGAGGGCTTTCATCCGGACCTGCTCCGGTACTACATCACCACCGTCGGCGGCTTCCAGGACGACATCGACTTCTCGTGGGACCGCCTGCGCGAGCGGGTCAACGGCGAACTCGTCGGCAACGTCGGCAACTTCGCCTACCGCTCGCTGCTGTTCGCCGAGCGCAACTGGGGCGGGACGCCCGACGCGCCGCTCTCGACGGAAGTCGAGGAGCGCATCGAGGCGGCCGTCGACGAGTTCGAAGCGGCCATCAACGACTACTCCGTCCGGAAGGCCACGCAAGCCGCGGTCGACCTCGCGGGGTTCGGCAACGAGTACATCCAGCGCCACGAGCCATGGAACCTGGACGACGAGGAGGCCGCGCCGGTCATCCGCGACTGCGTGCAGGTCGCGAAGGCCGTCGCCGTCCTCGTCTCGCCCGCGACGCCCGACTCGGCCCAGCGCCTCTGGGACCAGCTGAACGAGGACGGCGCCGTCGCCGACGCGACGCTCGACGCCACCCTGGCGGACCCGCCGGCCGAGTTCGGCGAACCGACCGAACTGTTCGAGAAAATCGAGACCGAACGCGTTGAGGAACTCAACGCGAAACTCGAGGCGCGAGTCGAGGAAGCCGCAGCCGACGAGGAGAGCGGTGATGCGGACGCCGACGATGCCGACGCAGCCGACGCCGTCGACGCCACACTCGACGTCGAACCGCTCGCGGACGAGCGGATCGGCTTCGAGGAGTTCCAGGACATCGACATGCGCGTCGGCCGGATCGAGACGGCCGAGGCCATCGAGGACTCCGACGACCTGGTTCGCCTCGAGGTCGACATCGGCATCGAGACTCGGCAGGTCGTCGCCGGGATCCAGCAACTCCACGACGTCGACTCGCTCCCGGGGACGAAGGTCGTTCTCCTCGCGAACATGGAGAAAGCGGAGCTGTTCGGCGTCGAGTCGAACGGGATGGTCCTCGCGGCCGGCGAGGAGGCCGACCTCCTGACGACACACGGGGACGCAAAACTGGGCGAAAAGATCCGGTAGGGCGCGCTTTAGCGCCCTGTCGGAGGACGAGGACCCGTCAGGACGTGCTGGATTCGGCTTCGGACTCGTCGAACCAGTCGGGCACTTCGACCGTCACGTCCCCGTCGCGCATCGACAGCGAGACGCTGATGTCCGTCGTCGTCCCGTCGCTGTTTGTGATCGTCAGGTTCGTCGAGACTTCACTGAAGAAGCCGTCGGCCCTGAGCACCATCCGTCCGTCGTTCGCCTGGACATCGCCCTCCGTCTGGATGTCGCTCTCCTGAAGCGCCGTCCGATTGATCCCGTCGGACTCGAAGACGTAGTAGTCCTCCCCGTCGACGGTCCGGGTCTCGGTTATCGACCACTCCTGGACACCGACATACGCGAAGGGAAGGAACACGGCGAACGAGAGGATCGCCGCTTCGAACCCGATCCCCGCTTGACCCTGTCCGTAGCGGACTTCGCCCGTGGTTCTGTTGTACGCGGCGTTGTACTCGTCGGTCAGGTAGTAACTGACCGAACCCTGTTGCGGACCGCTGTACTGTACGAGTGTCCGGTTGGTGTCGGTGTCGTTCCTGACGGAATATTCGATGTCCGGACCCGACGAGTTCCGGAGAACCATGTCTATCGCCGTCGCGTTGTTCGTGAGCCCGTCCGTTTCGCCGAACAGTTCGGACCCGTTAGTCACCTGACCGTCCTCGACCCCGGGAAGATCCTCGAAGTCGTCGCTCGAGTCCGGCGTGGCCGTCGGCGTGGGTGTCGGGGTGGGAGTTGACGTCGCCGTGGGAGTTGGCGTGGCCGTCGGCGTGGGGGTTGGTGTCGCCGTCGCCGTGGGCGTCGGCGTGTCAGTCGGCGTGTCCGTCCCGCCCGTCGGCGTATCCGTCGGCGTGTCCGTCCCGCCCGTCGGCGCGTCCGTCGGCGTGTCCGTCCCGCCCGTCGGCGCGTCCGTCGGCGTTCCGGATGCTGGGGTCTCCGTCGCGGTGTTCATCCCGGCCGGCGTCTCGGTCGGCGTCGATTCCGCGTCGGTCGGTGTGGACGACCCGCCCCCACCGGAACACCCCGCGAGGACGACCAGTGCTACGACCGCCACCACTGCGAGTCTCTGTCGCATGGGTCCCGATTGCCCGCCCCTGTCAAAAAGTGTGGGATAAAACTGTCTAGACCCCCTCCTCGCTCGGCCGTTTTGCGTAAGTATACCGATACGAAAGAGACAGCACGGGTCCGTCACGGGCACCTATCAGGAATCGAGTGAATGTCTGACGTACGTTTATGTCGGGGGAAGCCGGTGATGTGGATATGTGCGGGAACCGAGTCGAGGAACTCGAATCACGCGTCAAGGAACTCGAGGCGTCGGTCGAGGGGCTGACGGACGAACTCGTCGAGTGCAAGGTCCGACTGCGGGAACTCGAAAACGCCGTCGACGAGGACCTGGGGTTCACTCCGGAGGAAGCGAACAGTTCGGTATCTCCAGACGAAGCGGCGGCCGACACTACTAACACCGAGGAGAACGACGGGGAAGATAGCAACGAGGCCGGATCCAGCGACATCATCGTCGCGTAGAGACGGTCTTCGCGAGGACCATGCACATCAAAGAACTCGTCCTCGACAACTTCAAGAGCTTCGGCCGGAAGACCCGGATCCCTTTCTACGAGGATTTCACCACCGTGAGCGGCCCGAACGGTTCGGGTAAGTCGAACATTATCGACGCCGTCCTGTTCGCTCTGGGACTGGCACGCACCTCGGGGATCCGCGCCGAGAAACTCACTGACCTCATCTACAACCCCAGCCATCAGGAGGGCGAGTCCTTCGAGGGCGAGCGCGAGGCCAGCGTCGAGGTCATCTTCGCGAACGACGACGGCACGCTCGCGCGCTCGCAGGTCGTCAGCGCCGCCGGCACCGAGAAGGTCGGCGACGTCGACGAGATATCGATCAAGCGCCGCGTCAAGGAGACCGACGACAACTACTACTCCTACTACTACATCAACGGTCGCTCGGTCAACCTCTCCGATATCCAGGACCTGCTCGCTCAGGCCGGCGTCGCCCCCGAGGGGTACAACGTCGTCATGCAGGGCGACGTGACCGAGATCATCAACATGACTCCGGGATCCCGCCGTGAGATCATCGACGAGATCGCGGGCGTCGCGGAGTTCGACCAGAAGAAGGAGGCCGCCTTCGAGGAACTCGCGGTCGTCGAGGAGCGCATCGAGGAGGCGGAGCTACGCATCGAGGAGAAGGCCGACCGCCTCGACCAGCTCGAGGACGAACGCGAGACCGCCCTCGAATATCAGGACCTGCGCGACGAGAAACAGGAGTACGAGAGCTACCGGAAGGCCGCGGAACTCGAGGACAAGCGCGAGGAACTCGCGACCGTCGAGGACGACATCGACGGCCTCGAGAGCGAACTCGCCGAGTTACAGGCCGAACTCGACGAGCGCGAGGGCCGGGTCGTCCGTCTCGAGGACGAACTCGACGAGTTAAACGCCGAGATCGAACGCAAGGGCGAGGACGAACAGCTCGCCATCAAGCGGGAGATGGAGGAGGTCAAAGGCGACATCTCACGCCTCGAAGACAAGATCGAGAGCGCGGAGGCGGCCGCCGAGGACGCCGAGAACGAGCGCCGGCAGGCTTTCGTCGAGATCGACCGCAAGCAGGAGACTATCGACGAGTTAGAGAGCGACATCCGCGAGCAGAAAGTCGCCAAGTCCTCGCTCAAAGCCGAGATCCAGGACAACGAAAGCGAACTCGAAGAGGTCGAGGCCCGGATCGACGAGGTCGGCGAGCAGTTCGAGGAGGTCAAGGCCGAACTCGACGAGAAACGGGACGCGCTCGAGGAACTGAAAAGCGAGAAAAACGACCTCCAGCGCGAGCAGGACCGCCTGCTCGACGAGGCGCGCCGGCGCTCGAACGAGCAACGCGAGACCGAAAGCGAGATCGAGGATCTCGAGGGGCGGATCCCCGAGATCGAAGCCGAGATCGACGACCTCGAAGGCGAACTCGAGAAGGCCAGGAAGAATCGCGGGACCATCTCGGAGGTCGTCGACGACCTGAAAGACGAGCGCCGCGAGTTGCAGTCCGACCTCGACGAGATCGAGGACGAACTCACGGCCAAACAGCAGGAGTACGCCGAACTCGAGGCCAAGGCCGGACAGGACGGCGATTCGTCCTACGGCCGTGCGGTGACGACGATTTTGAACGCGGGTATCGATAGCGTCCACGGCACCGTCGGGCAACTCGGCGGCGTCGACCCCGAGTACGCGGTGGCCTGCGAGACGGCCGCCGGAGGGCGACTCGCCCACGTCGTCGTCGACGACGACGGGACCGGTCAGCGCTGTATCGACTACCTCAAATCACGCAACGCCGGGCGGGCGACCTTCCTCCCGATCACGGAGATGCAGAACCGCTCGCTCCCGTCGGCCCCGAGCGACCCCGGCGTGGTCGATTTCGCCTACAATCTCGTCGATTTCGACCCTGACTACGCGGGCATCTTTTCGTACGTGCTCGGCGATACGCTCGTCGTCGACGACATGGACACCGCCCGCGAGTTCATGGGTGACTTCCGGATGGTCACGCTCGAGGGCGACCTCGTCGAGAAGTCGGGCGCGATGACCGGCGGGTCCTCGAAGGGGACCCGCTACTCCTTCTCGGGCGGGCAGGGGCAACTCGAGCGGATCGCCGCGACGATCAACGACTTGGAGGACGAACGGCAGTCGATCCGCGAGGACCTGCGCGACGTCGAGGACCGCCTCGACGACGCCCGCGACAAGGAGTCGGCGGCGACCGAGCAGGTCCGGGATATCGAGGCCGAGATCGAGCGCCGCGAGAGCGAGCGCGCGGAGGTCGAGGAGGAGATCGACTCGCTGACCGAGCGCCTCGCCGAGATCGAGGACGAGCGTGACGAGGTCTCGGCCGAGATGGACGAGATCGAGGCCGAGATCGACGGGAAGACGGCCGAAATCGAGGCGTTACAGGGTGAGATAGACGACCTCGAGAGCGAGGTTGAGGACTCCGAACTGCCCGATCTGACGAGTCGCGCCGACGAGATCGGAGCCGAAATCGACGACCTCGAGGCCGACGTGGACGACATCGACGCGAAACTGAACGAACTGCAACTCGAGAAGGAGTACGCCGAGGACGCCATCGAGGACCTCCACGGGAAAATCGAGGCCGCACAGAACCGGAAAGCGGAGAAAGAAGAGCAGATTGCGGACCTGGAAGAAGAGATCGCGGCCAAAGAGGAGACGCTCGCGGAGAAACGCGAGGCGGTCGCGGAACTCGAGGCGGAACTGACGGACCTGAAAGACGAGCGCGAGGACCTGAAGACGGACCTCAAGGAGGCCCGTCGCGAGCGCGACGAGAAAGGCGAGGCGGTCGGCGATGTCGAGCGTGACCTCGAGAGCCTGACCGACGAGCGCGACCGCCTCGACTGGGAAGTCGACGAACTCGAGGCTGCGGTCGGCGACTACGACCCCGCGGAGATCCCCGACCACGACGAGGTCGAGTCCGAGATCGAACGCCTTGAGGACGAGATGGAGGCCATGGAGCCGGTGAACATGCGCGCCATCGAGGAGTACGACCGCGTCGCGGAGGACCTGGCGGACCTGGAGGACAAGAAGGGCACCCTGGTCGAGGAAGCGGAAGGGATCCGCGACCGGATCGACACCTACGAGGAGAACAAGAAGGCGACGTTCATGGAGGCCTACGACGCCATCGACGAGCAGTTCCAGGAAATCTTCGAGCGGCTCTCGAACGGTACCGGGAGACTGCATCTCGAAAACGGGGACGACCCCTTCGACGGCGGGCTGACGATGAAGGCCCAGCCGGGCGACAAGCCGATCCAGCGGCTCAACGCGATGAGCGGCGGGG
>Ga0207720_100265_pt1 | contig 42729 bp, 34 predicted proteins | sample A23P2SouthBayCA_2_FD_187751 | JGI IMG/M metagenome (GOLD analysis project Ga0207720, IMG submission 187751) | Aerobic enrichment media microbial communities from Eden Landing Ponds, California, USA - A23 E3 (2) (SPAdes) | ecosystem: Environmental > Aquatic > Marine > Unclassified | place... | reverse complement strand
ATCGTGCTCGAGCCGTTCGAGGAGCGGGTCGGCCACGGTGCGCGCAACCGACCCGTCGTGGCGCGCGAGTCGGGCGATGGCATCGACCGCCTCCCGCCGGACGCTCCGGGACCCGGCGGCGAGTGCATCTTCGAGGTGTGCCACACAGCGCTGGCGCACCGCAGGCGTCGCAGTTCCCATCCACCCGAGGGCGTGACAGGCAGCGCGACTCGCCGGTGGCGGTCCGGCGAGGGACTCGCCCACCGCATCGACGAGAGTCGGTGCCACGTCGGCGCCGTCCTCCAGGCACGGTGGCACGCTCCGGATGGCCCGCTCGCGGACGACGGCCGCGTCGTCACGGAGCATCGGTTCCATCGCTTCGAGCGTTCGGCTCGCGCTGCGCTCGGTACCAGCACGGCTGTCGTGGAACCGACCCGCGGCCGCGAGTGCCCCGGCGCGAACCGACGGGCTCTCGTCCGCGAAGAACCGTCGGATACAGCCGATCTCTGACCCCTCGTCCGACGCGTCGGCGTCGCCCGGGGCGAGGTGCTCAAGCGCCGTCCAGACGGTCGGCGGCCCGCGGTCGCGCTCCCGTGACCCGATGGGTATGCTGCCGTCTCCGGGATCGGTCGCGACCATCGCCAGGACGTGGGTGACGACCCGTTCCCGGAGTGGGGGTGTCACCTCCGGGCCCAGTTCGCACTGCTCGACGGCGGTGCTTGCCTCCCAGTCTTCTCTCTCCAGAAGCGTCGCTGCAAGGGCGTCGACAGCCTCTGCAGCGACAGTATCGGCGTCGACAGTATCGGCGTCGACAGTATCGGCGTCGACAGTGTCGGCGTCAACGGCCGTCGTGTCGGGAGCCGTCGTAACGTCGGCCCCGACCCCCGTCTCCCGGTCGGGCCTGCTCCGCTCCCGGGGGGCGGAGCCGCCCCCCTCTCGATCACGTGCCGCGGTTGCGGTCGCCCGCACGTCCGCTCGCGGGTGCAGCGCCAACACCTCGAGCGTCGACCTCGACTCCGTCGTCGAACTGTCATCGACGGCGGCGGCGACCGATTCGAGCACTGTCCGGTTGGCAGTCGCCAGCTGTCGGTCGAGGACGTGACCGACGGCGGTGCCGAGGTGTGGTGCCGTCTCGACGACGCGATGGAGTGCGTCGGCCCGTTCCCTCCGCCGGTCGAACCGGTCCGAAATCAGCACCGTCTCGCGCTCGAGTGGTCCCGACAGCGCGCCGCCGACGACCGGCAGCCACCGCGAGTCGACGGCTCCACAGGCAGCGAGTGCACGGTCACGCTCCGGGTGGGTCGCCGCCACGAGGGTGCCGAGTGCGTTCGCGGGGGCCTGCCCGCTCGCCTCCGTAATCGCCGCCATCCCCGTCGTGGCATCCGTCACCTCGTGGTCGGCGATCAGCTCGCGCACCCGTCCGACGGCGTGTCGGTGCCGGGCGGCAGTTTCAGCACGTACGCCGAGTGCTGTCGCGACGTGGGCCTGTACCGTCGGCGTCGGCTCGCTCGCGGCGAGAACGTCGTTCAGGGCCTCGGTGTCGAGGTCGACCCCGGTCTCGACCGCGAGCCGGCGCACCGCGTGGGCGACGCGTGCTCGCCCCGGAAGATTCGGGGTTCCGACGAGCGTCTGGAGTGGCTCGATGACGGCCGTGCAGGCCGCCGGGTCGACGTCCGTGAGGGCGAGTATCCCGTCGAGTGCGATGCGGGCGTCCGTGGCCCAGTCCGGCTCGGCGGACTCTTCCGCCTCCTGGCCAGCGTCGGCGTCGGTCTCTTCGGGGTCGTAGTCGGCGGGCAGCCCGAGGTCGTCGTCGACGGTCGGTGCCTGGTACTTCCAGACCGGCGTGACGCCGGCCTCGTCGCTCAGGCGGTCGACCGCGTATCGGAGCACCGCTCTGGCGGCGTCGTGTACGGTCGACGGCCGTGCCTCGCACAGTTCGGTGATGGCCGTGAGCGTCGCAGCCGTCCCGCTGTCGGTTCGACAGAGGTGCGTGCCGAGGGTATCCAGGACCGGCCGTTCCACCGCGGCACGCTCCCGGCCGACGGCGACGAGAGCGTCCAGGATTCGGCCTTCGTTCCCCGAGGACGAGTCGGACTCGCGTCCTTCGAGGGCCTCTGCGACGATGTCCCGCATGCCGTCGCTCTCGTCGCCGTCCAGCTCTCCACGGCGATCCAGTTCCGACAGGACGGCCCTGAAGTACTCGACGGCGGTGGCTGCGTGCTCGTCGTCGAACTGGGCCACCGTTCGGAGGGCATCGACCGTCGCCGTCACGTCCCACGTGTCGGGGTCGCCGCCCCCGGCGTCGGGCCCGACGATCCCGTCGAGGTCCACCGGTTCGGCGTCGCCGTCGGTCGGTCGGGTGGCGACTGCATCTGCGACGGCCGACGCCGGACCGTCGAACGGCGAACTGCCGACCGGTTCCGGTCCGCCGAGCGCGCCGGTGGCCGCCGCGAGGGCGCGGACCTCCGGATCGAACCCCGCCCAGACGTCGACCGCCGAGGTTCGAAGGTCGTCCTCGGGAGCCCCACAGCACTCGAACACGGCGTCGACGAGTTGCCCGACTACCGGGTCGCTGACGGCCTCAAGCGCCGCCGCGAGGTCGAACTCCCCGACGGTGCGGACGGCGAGCTCGCGGACCTCGCTCTCGGCGTCGGCTACCAGGCCGTACAGCGCGTCGAGTGTACGGGCCAGGAGTCGCCCGTCGGCGATCTGGTCGACCACGACGGGAAGCGAGACGAGTGCGGCTCGACGGACGGTTACGTCCGGATCGTCCACCGCGTCGACGAGCCCGGGGAGCCCGTGTCGAGCGACGCTTCGGGACTCACGCGCGAGTGGTCGCAGCGACATTGCGGCCTGATCACGCACGTCCGGATTCGGATCGTCGAGCAGCGAGACGAGCCGCGGGACCGCCCGCTCGACGCGCTCTATGGCCGGTCTCCCCGCGGGTTCGTCGAAGCGCACCGGACGACCACCGATCCGTCCGAGTGCCTCGACGGTGGCCGTCCGAACCCCCGGATCCGGGTCGTCGAGCGACGCGACGAGCCGGTCGACGCCGGCGACGTGTTCGGGGAGAACCCACCCGACCGTCCCGACGACCGTCGCAGCGTCGCTGACGGCGTCGGGGTCGTCCCGGTCGAGCGTCCAGACGTGCTGGGCGACGAACGACCGCACTACGTCCGGTTCGGCGTGGGCCACCTGGACGAGTCCCCAGGCGGCATCGGCCGCCGCGGCTGACTCGCTGTCGGCGACGGCCACCAGCGAGTCCAGGAGCGGAGCGACTGCCGTGGGCTCCCGCCGACCGACACCGTTGACGACCTGAACGGCGTCCTCCTGGGCTCCAAGGACCCGGTGGGAGAGCGTCTCTGCCAGCTCCTCGTCGACGAGTCGGAGCGCCCCGGGCCGGCACGCGGTGAGACGGTCGATCACCCCGAGTTCCGCCCGCGAGAACCCCTCGTCGAAACTGCCCGATCCAGCCTTCGTAATCGCACTGAGGATCGTCGGGATGCAGTCTGTGTCACGCTCGCCCGCTTCGGCCAGCGTCAACAGGGCCTGTGACCGATCCGAACGGTCGTCGGCGGCGATCCGTGCGGTGAGTTCGTCGACGACCGCCCCGGGGGCGACGTGGCCCACCTGCATCTCCTCGCGGAGAGTACGAGCACGGAGTGGCGATCCGTCGCCGTCCCCTCCTGTGTTCCTTTCCGAACCCCCGGGCATTGGCGTGTTTTCGACAGACGGAGCCGCGGTAAATGTTTTCCCCACCGGCCCACGTAGCCACCCACACCGTGACAAGACATTTATCGACGGATCGTACTGTTACCACATCGACGCATCCGCAGCCGATCGTGGGCCACGCCACCGTCCACTAGCGCCGCCCGACCCCACTGTGGGGCTCTCTGCGTGCCACCGACTGCCCACGGCTCACGACTGTCACGACGGCGAACCATCGATCGGCGACCGATCGAACACACTACATGCCACCCAGCAATCACCGCTCCGTTGAGCCAGCATGAGTGACGAACTGACAGACACGACAGCCGAGTCTGCCGGTGATCGCCACCGTCCGGCCGGCCAGCCGACGGCGGACACGTTCGGCGGGCTGACCGTGCTTCAGGACGTCGACCACCCGAAGGTCCCGGTCATCGGTCCCGAGGAGTATTTCCAGCGTGACGTCCACGACGGGGCGACGGACGTCGCCATCGTCACCCGGGCCCTGGAACTGGGACTGAACGTCCTGCTGAAGGGGCCGCCGGGGGTCGGCAAGAGTTTCCTCTGTCAGTACCTGTGTGCCCGGACCAACCGACCACTCTACCGGGTGACCCTCTCGGAGACGACCTACAAGGAGGACCTCCTCGGGCAGATGCACCTGATCACCGGAGAGGGGGGTGACAGCGTCACCCAGTGGGTCGACGGCCCGCTCACCCGGGCGGCCCGCGAGGGCGCGGTGCTCCTGCTCGACGAGATCAACGCCGCCGACTCGAACACCGCGGCCGCCCTCAACGCGGTGATGGAACAGAAGCGGACCCGCTCGCTGACGATCCCACAGACCGGCGAAACCATCACTCCCCACGAGCAGTTTCGCGTGGTGGCGACGGCCAACCCCGGTTTCCAGGGAACCTACGAACTCAACGACGCCTTCGAGGACCGCTTCCGACACGTCAAACTCGACTACCTCCCGACGGACCTGGAAGTCGAGGTCATCCTCCAGCGGACGGACCTGGCCGCCGAGCGCAAGGAGGAGCTCCGGGAACTGGTCGAGTTCGCGGGGCGACTCCGCCAGGCGTACGCCGACGGGGAGCTCTCGACGCCCATCACCACGCGGGGGCTCGTCCGCATCGCCATGTACATCCAGGACGACTTCATGGACCTCCGGACGGCCACCCGGAGCGAACTGCTCGCGCGCGTGGACGCCCACGACGAGTCGCTCGTCGAGACGCTGATCGACAAACAGCTCTGACCGGCATGGAGCTCACGCCCGACACTCCCGACGCCCAGCTCGCGCGCCTGTCGATCCCGAGCCGCGGCTCCCAGCGGCGTCGCCGCACGCTGGAGCGGCTGGCGAACATCTGTACGGCTCCCGACGTCTCCGTGGCGGTCCGGTTCTCGACCGACGAGGCGTACTGCCACGTCCCCGACGCGACTGACGGGGACGACGAAGCGGGCGATGGGGAGCCCATCGACGTGGCCGGTGCCGCGGGAGGTGGTCTGTCCGGCGGGGACAGGGCGGTCGACTACGAGGTCGTGATCCCGACCCAGGGCTACGACCAGGTCCGCACCGAGATGGCCCCCGAGCGGTGGGACAAGCGGGTGCAGGTGGCACTGTTGTTCCACGAACTCGGTCACGTCAAGTACTCCGACTTCGGACGCCTCTCGGAGCGCCTGGAGGCAACCGATCCGGAGTGGCGGGAGGTGCTTCGACGGCTCTACAACGCCGCCGAGGACGGGGTCGTCGAGACGCAAATGGCCGCGGAGTTCAACGTCCGGGAGGACTTCGTCGTCCTGAACAGTACGCTCGCGGCACTCGAAACGGAGCAACACGACGCCTACAACGAACTGTTCGCGGAGACCCGGGGCGGCGCCGGTGTCGACGGGGACACCGGCGTCGGCGGGGACGGCCCCCTCGGCGGGAACACCAGCGTCGGCGGGGCCACACCGCCCGGGGACGCCTCTCCCGGTTCCGGGGGAGTCCTGCGTGGCGACCCCGACCGGCGACCGTTGACCTACACCGTCCTGGAGGCGCTGTGCGTCGGCCTCCTCGACAGGGGCTTCGGCGACAGCACGCGATTCGCCGAAATCGTCGACCCCGACGCCGAGCGTCGCGTCGTCCGCGACGGCCGCGCCGACGTCGTCCGCACCCTGGAGCCCCGCCTCGACGACCTGATGGCGGACCTGCTCGCTGAACCCGACGGCGCGCGCCGGGTCGACCGGTGTGTCGAGTTCTTCGAGTCGATACGCGAGCACCTCGATCCGCTCCCCCGGGTGCAACTGACGGGGGTCGAGGTCCCCCGCGTCCGGCCGGAGGACACGGACGCCCCCGCTATCACGAACCCCGCACCGGCGCACCTGCTTCCCGGTGACGACGTCACCGCGGCCCACGTAACCGGCGGGGACTCCCACAACACCGGGACGTGCGACGTGAGCGGGGGCGACGAGGCTCCGTCGCGTCCCGCGGGGACGCTGACCGAGGAGACGGTCGCCCGTGCAGTCGCGACCTTCGACGACTCGACGGTCCTTCCGTCGGAGAGCCGCGACCGTTCCCCGCTCGAACGCGAGGCCACGCGCTTCCGATCGTACATCAGCCGGTCCGACACCGACCTCGAGCGAGCCGGGGTCGCCGAGCCGGCCCCTGGGGTCGCGGACGACGCGCGCTGGCAGCAGGCGACACAGGCGGCGAGGCAGCTACGCGCGGACCTGCAGGCCCAGCTCCGGCGACGACGACGGACGAAACTGGCCGGCGGGCACCGGTCCGGAAGCCTCGACGCCCACCGCGTCGTCCGGGTGAAACAGGGCTCCGATCGCGTGTTCGCCCGTCGCGAGGCGGGCGACGACAGGGACTACTCCTGTGTCGTGGTTCTCGACCGCTCCGGATCGATGGCAGGGAACCGGATCACCGCCGCCGAGGACGCCGCCGCACAGCTCGCCTACGCGCTCTCGTCTGTCGGCGTCGACGTCTCGGTGCTGTCGGTCTGGCGGTCGACCCCGTGGCTCGAAGTTCCGTTCGGGTCGGACCCGGGCGAACACGTCGACCGCCTGTTGACCGGACGGGCTTCCGGAGCGACGCCCCTGTCGCCCCTCCTCGGCTTCGCCCGTGACCGGGTCCGCGACGGCGACGGGGCAGTCCCGATGGTGTTCGTCGTCACCGACGGCCGTCCGGACGACGAATCAGCGTACAAAACGGAACTCGATCGGTGTACGTTCCCGGTGTTCGGCGTGTATCTCGCCGACGGGTCGCGGTCGCACAGTCAGTTCTTCGATCGGATGGTCGCCAGTTCCCCGACCGACGTCGACCGGACGCTTCGGTCGCTGGTCCGGAACATGCTCCGGTGACCGTTCACGACCCCGTGCACTTCGTCTCCCGGTCGAACTGACAACCCGTCGCGTTCGCGAATGGGGGATCCCCTCCCGAACGTCAGCAAGAGCGTCTGTAGCCGTCACTCCGTTCGTGGCGTCTGGCCCAGACACTGCCGACCGGGTTCGCCGGGAGGACACCCGTCGCACCGAGTAACTATGTGATAACAAAGGTAGGTTACTGGAAAGTATCGGTATGGCGTCCCAAGAGCGGCTCGCAACCGCGGGTGAATCGTCCGACGTGATCATTCGGCCATACGTGCCGGCAGATAGGGAACCGTTCCTCTCGCTGTACGAGACTGTCTGGGGGCGTCGGAAGGGCCGGGAGTGGTTCGACTGGCGCTTCTCGGCGAACCCCTATCGGGACGGCGTCCGGATGGTCGTCGCCGAGAAGGACGGCGAAATGGTTGGTGCCGAGCCGCTGCTCCCGCTGCGTCTGCGCGTCGGCTCGCGGCTGCTCGACGTCGACCAGCCGGTCGACTGGATCGTCCATCCGGACCACCGCCGACAGGGGATCTTTAGCGAGATGACCACGTTCCTCCTCGAACGATACGACGACGCCGATCTGTTGTTCAACTTCCCGAATGATGCCCTGCGCCCCGGACTGGAGCAGTTCGACTGGACCGTCGCCGGCGAGGTCTCGATGAGTTACCGGGTCCAGCGTCCGTCTTTTCTCCTCTCTCTGTCCGGGTCCGGCGGGGCTCTCGAAGGCGTGCTGTCGGCCACCCTGGACGCGGGCGCGAACGCGGCGGTAGCGCTCCTCGACCGAGTGGGCACGCCACCGAGTGACGTCACGGTCGAACGGCACTCCGATGTCCCTGTCGAGACGCTCGCCGATCTGTACGCGTCAACGGTCCCAGAGCGGATTCACGTTCCCCGGGACGAGGCCTTTCTGGACTGGCGCTTCGAGAATCCCCGCTGGGACACGACAACCTACGTCGCGCTGCGGGACGGTACCCCCGTCGGAAGCGTCGTGGCCGCGACCGAGCAGTACGGTACCTGTGTTCGAACGCACCTCCTCGACGTCCAGCCGATGGACGGATTCGGTCCCGGAACCAGCCCCGACGTCTTCGAGGCGCTCCTTTCTGCGGTCGTCACCGATCACCGGAGCGTCGACGTGTTGCGAGCGCCGACGATGGGGGCGTCGGGACTGCTCCGTCGGTACGGGTTCCTCCCCGACAGCGCGTTTCCGCTGTCCCGCGTGGTCGATCCTTCGACACACGTCGTGCGCCCGCTGTGGGACGCCGAGCACGGGGCCCCGATCACCGACCGGGAGTTCGACGTCGACGGGTCGGGACTGCTGGACTCTGAGGCCTGGATTCTGCTGCCCGCGGATCTCGATATCGGGTGACCGTCGATGACGTCGCTCTCCTCGCAGTGGTCGTTCCTCCCTGGTACCTGATCCGTGGAGACCCCGACGTCGGCTCCGTGACGGAACCGTACCCGGCGTGGCGACGGACTCTTTTCGGTAGCGTGCGGAGGGAAGGTATGCTCTCCCTGGAGATGGCGTGGCGACACCTCCTGTTCGAGAACTGGCCGGTCGCCCCCGACCTGGTCGACGCCCATCTTCCCCCATCCCTTTCTGCGGACCGACACGACGGGCGCGCGTGGCTCTCGGTCGTCCCCTTCACGAACGCCGCCGTCCGGCCGAAGGGGCTGCCGCGGGCGGTCGGGGTTCGGCTCCCGGAGGTCAACGTCAGGACCTACGTCACCCACGACGGCGTCCCGGGCGTCTACTTCTTCAGCCTCGACGCCCAGGGGCTCGCGAGCGTCGTCGGCGCGCGCCTGTCCTTTCATCTCCCGTACTACTACGCCCGCGCCTCGCTCGACGTTGCCGACGGCCGCGTGGCGTTCACCAGTCGGCGGCGCCACCCCGGTGCCCGGCCCGCACGGTACGAGGCGACTTACTGGCCCACGGGGGAGCCCTTCGACGCCCGGGAGGATTCGCTCGCGGCGTTCCTCGTCGAGCGGTACCGCTTCTACACGGAGTCGCCGGACGGCACCCTCCGCTACACCGAGGTCAGCCACGATCCCTGGACGCTCTACCCCGCCGAGGCGACCGTCGAGTGCGACACCCTGCTACGCGCCGACGGCTTCCGCCGGCCGGAGACGGAGCCGGTGTACTACTACAGCCCCGGGCTGGACGTCGTCGCGTCCCCGAGTCTCCGGGCGGACGAGGGGGAGCACAGTGGCTCCTGATCCCGAGGGGCCGGCGGTGCCGCCGGACGCGGCTGTGGTGGTGTTCGACGGCGTCTGCAACCTCTGTAACGGACTCGTCCAGTTCCTGCTCCCGCGGGACCCGGCGGGGCGGCTCAACTTCGCCGCGCTGCAGTCCGAGGCCGGCCGGGCGCTGCTCGCTCGCCACGGCATCGACGCGGCCGCCGCCGACACGGTCGTCCTCGTCGAGGGCGACCGGGCGTACACGAAATCCGACGCCGCGATCCGGATCGCGGAACTGCTCGGCTGGCCCTACCGGGCGGCACGGATCGGTCGGATCCTTCCGAGGGCGGTCCGGGATCGGCTCTACGACGTCGTCGCCGCCAACCGCTACGACTGGTTCGGGCGCAAGGATCAGTGCATGGTCCCCGACGAGGACGTCAGCGACCGATTCCTTTCCTAACACCGACCTTTTTACTCGTCGGGTGCCGCCGAAGACGGCACCGCTCCTCGCAAAAAGCCCGATCACTGCCAGAAATCGAAGATTTCTGGCCGTCCAGCCAGAACGCGAGGCGTTCTGGCGACAAAAATGGCCGGCGACTCGCGGTCTTTGACCGCTCGCCACCGGTGAACCGCGCTCGCTTCGTCTCCGGGCGACTCCAGTCGCCCGGATGGCCAGCGAGACGGCACAGCCGTCTCGCCCTGCTCGCGTGGATGCTCGTGCTAAGTACAGAAGATGCAGGTAACGTCCCGATCGTTTATGTCTTCAATCATTGTCAGCAATGGCGTGCTGAATACAGGGCGTGAATCTCGCATAGCAATACTGTATATTGAGGCTCCGTTGAGCTCCTCAGTAGCTGATATATTTCGGCGGTCATGTTGCATAGGGGGTACGAAGTTACGGGGATTGGTGCAGTTGTTGTCGGTCGGAACTGCCATTAGAGGACTCGTTCGCGGAAACGACTTCCCGAGCTGTGCCGACCCACTCGTGGTCGGGGAAGGGAGCGGGACGCACGTCGTACGTGTACCGATAGTTGCGCTCGTCCCCGTCGAGCGTGATGTCGAACGCGTAGACGATTCCATCCTCGACCCCGAGCCGGAGCGTGCCGTTGATAGCAGGTGGGACATCGGCGGCGGTCGCACGTTCGCCCGAGACGCGGTACGTGATGACGGGGACACTGTGGTGGGTCGTCGTATTGGTGGCCGTCCACGTGTATGCGCCGAGAATGTCAGGATGTCGACCGATGTTCGTGGGAGCAAGCTGCCCATACTGTGGATCGTATCGGTAATACGCATCAATGGTGTTGTCGTAGACGAACTCTGGGTCTGACTCGAATTCCTCTCGTTGGTGCTCCGGGATACTGTCGGCAGGTTGGACGAACGCGTACGTCGATCCATTGATGTACACAGTGCCGTTGTGCCAGCGCTGGCCGATAATCTCTCCAGTAGAGGAATTGATGTAATAATCGCCTTCCACGAGTTGGCGCTCGGGCGGTTCGGTGTGAACGATGGCGTAGGAGTCCCAGTAGTTACGTGGCGTGTGAGAGACGGTATTATTGTTCGCGTTGAGGGTCGTGAAGTTGATGTGATCCGGTCCCGCCCCCGGGGGGTAGGGCTGGTCGGAACCAAGTGGGGTTGCCTGGGGAGACGAGAAGGTCATGAAAGCGAACACTCCGATACCGATTGCGACGAGTACGACGACCAGGCCAACCACGTGGCGACGGTCCATACAGAATTAACTCACAACGTCAGTAAGTAAGTGTCCAAGACTCAAAACAGCACTAGTGTGACAAGAAGAATCACAGGTTGCACCCAATCTGTAAGCGATACAAACTCTGTATTCAGTACGACTGGGTAAACATCAACGATATCTGTCAGAAACTTCAACGGTATGTTCGAAACCGTAGCGAACGGCTGTTATCCCCGACGCTGTGCGGGAATTATTCGGGCAGCAAGCCTACTCACCGCGAGCGACCGCAGGGAGCGAGCGGGCCAAGGAGGCCCCGAAGGGGCCGACGCAGGCTTTTGGTCGAGCTTTTGCCAGGGAGCGAGCGACGCGAGCGACCGCAGCAAAAGGTCGGTGGGTGACGCAGTCGCTCTGTGTGCGTAGCGCGTCGAAAGAAATCGTCGGGTCGAGTCGCCGTCAGGCGACGTGAAAACCCGGTTTAGAGGCGAACGACGTTAGTCGCGCGCGGGCCCTTCGGGGCCTGTTCGATGTCGAATTCGATCTCGGTTCCTTCCGAAAGGTCCTCGCCGCCAACGTCCTCCATGTGGAAGAAAACGTCCTCGTCGGAGTCCTCAGTCTCGATGAAACCGTAACCGCCCGTGTCGTTGAAGAAGTCAACCTTACCGTTTGCCATTGCAACTCATCAAAACCCCGAGACACGGTTAAGGCTTCCGAAGTTGTTTTTCAATTCCCTCGTTTCGACAAACGAATGTTTGTCAAAAGGCAATATCCGACAACGAACGACCGTTCGGTCGGATCTGGGGCGGTGGGGTTGCGGATCGGTCATTGTGTGGGATCAAGACGGTCAAAATGTGGGGGGTGTCGTCGGACAGGGTCGCGGTCGTCGACTGCGAGGGGAACGGGACGACCGCGGGCGTGCGACGTACCTTTACGTGCGTGACGACGAGGCAAGGCATGGACTCCAACGAGGTTCGCCGGCAGTGGGCGGAACGATCCGGCGAGTACTCGCCGGAGTACTACGCCTACCGCGGCCCCGACCACGTCAGCGAGGCACTGTACTCGATTCTCGATCGGTTCGTCGGGCGGGAGGCCGCGGTCCTGGAACTGGGCTGTAGCGCGGGGCGCCACCTCGCACACCTCCACGAGCGCGGCTTCGAGAACCTGGCCGGGATCGAGGTCAACGGGGAGGCGTTCGAGGTGATGGCCGACACCTACCCCGAGGTGGCCGCGGCCGGCACGTTCCACGAGGGGGCCATCGAGGACCTCGTCGGCGAGTTCGAGGACGGGGCCTTCGACGCCGTCTACTCGGTCGAGACCCTCCAGCACGTCCACCGTGACGCCGAGTGGACCTTCGCGGAACTCGCACGCATCACCGACGACCTGCTGGTCACCGTCGAGAACGAGGGCGACGGTGAGCCACGACGCGACGACCCCGAGGTGAACTACGTTCACGGCGACTTTCCACTGTACTACCGCGACTGGCGCGGCGTGTTCACCGACCTCGGATTCGACGAGGTCGAGGCCCGCGAGGGCGACCGGGACACGATCAGGGTGTTTCGGAAGCCGGACGCGTAGGGACTTTTCGCGGACACGGTTCGTCGTCGTGATTTTCCGGACTCAGTTCGTCGTCGTGACCTCGATCACGTCGCGATGGGACAGTTCCGTCCCGGCGCCGACCTGCCGGCCCGAGCGGACGTCGTGGGCGTGGAGGAACCCGTCGCCGATGTCGCTGTGGAGGAAGTACGCGAACCCCTCGGCGGTCGACCCGCCCGGCAGGACGAAGCAGTCCTGGAGGAAGGTGTCGTCTTCGCCGCCGGAGCGAGCGCCGGGGAAGACGGCGATGGCGTCGAGTTCGCCGAACAGCGCGGTTTCGAGGACCTGCTGGACGCCCGTGCCGCCGAACTCGGCGACGAACTCCCGGATCCGTTCGAGCCCCGCCGCCGTCTCCGCGGGCGGGTCGCCGGTCACGGTGAACGTGTCGTCGCCGGGGCGGTAGTCGACGACGCCGCGCTCGGCGCCGTTCTTCAGGGCCTTCTCGGCGTGAGCCGAGACGGGCACGAACGTGAGGTGGTCGTACTCTGGGTCCGACGTAATCTCCTCCCAGTTCCGCCGCGCCGCCTCGGTGTCCATCTTGTTGGCGGCGATCACCATCGGCTTCGTTCGCACCCTGATCTCGTGGGCGAGTCGCTTCCGGTCGCCGTCTTCCCACGTCTCGGGGTCGAGTTCCAGGTCGAGCGAGAGCACGACCTGCTTGATCTCGTCGTCCGAGATGCCGAAGGCCGACATCTGCTCGGCGAGGTCGGCCTCGATGGCCTTCTCCTCGCCCTCGTAGCCGGATCGGTAGCGTTCGATCCCCTTCCCGAGGATGTCGAGATACCACTGGTCGAGTTCGGATTCGAGAACGTCGATGTCCGCGCGCGGGTCGTGGTCGTCGGTCGGTTCGCCTTCGAGGTCGGTCTCGCCGGCGAAGTCGACGACGTGGACCAGCACGTCCGCCTCGTTGAGATCGGTCAGGAACTGGTTTCCCAGCCCCTTCCCCTCGTGGGCGCCCGGGACGAGACCGGCGACGTCGACGAGCTTCGTCGGGACGAACCGCACGCCGTCGTCGCAGTAGCCGTGGTTCGGCGTGCAGGTCTGCCCGAACTCCGGGGCGGCACACTCCACCCGGACGTAGGCCTCGCCGACCGAGGGATCGATCGTCGTGAACGGGTACGCGCCCTCGGGCACGTCGTTCATCGTCGCCGCGTTGAACAGCGTCGACTTGCCGACCGAGGGCTTGCCGACGAGTCCGATCGTGTAACTCATTGGCCGGAGTAGCCGGATCGACGGCTAAAGCGTTGTCAAACGACGGCTCCTGGTGAGGTAGTCACACATCACACCGCGTCGCCGTGGAACGAACGGGCGACCCGCGGCGTCGAAAACCGGGTCGTCGCCGGCGACGTGGTCGAGGAGAAGACGGGCAACTCGGCGCGGCGGTTCCCCTTACTGCCGGGGTTCGACGGTGAGGGTGCTCGCGATCCATCCGTCCGTGTTGCCGGACTCGACGAACACGGACTTCCCCGGACAGCTCTCACAGATCGTGATCTCGGGGCTCGTCGGCTCGTCCGGTTCCGGGTTCGGTTCGGTGGGCGACTGCGTGCCAGCGGCCATTACGACTCTTTAGGCAAACCTAAAACAAAAAGGATGCGGTTCGCGGCGGCCGTCGCCGCGGGTCGACGGGCCCTCACCCCGTTCCGCTACCCGCCGATCGGGTCGCCGGTGTCGTCGGGATTCCGGACCTTCAGCGCGGCCTGAACGAACCCTCAAAGGGCTGGATCACGGACTGGCGACATGGACATCGCCGACTGCGTCTCGACCGACTACGTCGAGCACGACGTCAAAACGCCCGTCTCGAAGCTCCGGGGGTCGTTCGACGATCGGGGGGTGAGGGTCGTCGTCGTCACGAACGGCGGCGACTTCGCGGGCGTCGTCTCCCAGGCGCAGTTGCTCTCCTCGCACCACCCGCCCGACGAAACCGCGATGAACGTCAGGCGGGACCCCCCGACCGTCCAGCGCACCGAGGACGTCCGCGAGACGGCGCGTCTGATGGTCGAGAACGAACTCAAACTCCTCCCCGTCTTCGACGGCGAACAGTTCGCGGGCGTAGTGACCGCCAAGGGGTTGCTCGGGATGGTCAGGGAGAACCTCGACGCCCTGGACGTCGCGGACGTCGCCACCCGCGACCTGTTCGTGGTCGAGGCCGGCGACACGGTGGGGGAGGCGATCCACCTGCTCAAGGACCACCACATCACCCGGGTGCCGGTGCTGGACGAGGGCCGCCCCGCGGGGCTGGTCAGCGTCTACGACGTCGTCGACTTCGTCGTCCGGGCGGTCGACCGGGAGCAGGGCGGCGCGCCGCCCGGCTTCGACGAGCACGGCGGCGCGGGCTCCCACGAGGGCTACCGGTCGAACCGCGGGTTCGGCGAGCGCGCCGGCGAGCAGGCGCGACTGCTCGATCTGCCCGTCAGGGACGTGATGTCGACCCCTGTCCGGACGACGACGCGGGACGAGGAACTGGGCGACGCGGTCGAACGGATGCTCGACGACGACATCTCCTCGCTGGTCGTCGTCGACGACGAGGGAGAGGCCGCGGGGATCGTCACCGTCACCGACGCGCTCCGCTCGCTGACCTGGACCGACGAGGACCGCATCCCCCTCCAGGTGTTCAACGTCGACCTGCTCGACGACCTCTCCCGCGAGGAGATCGCCAGCCGCATCGAGGAGATCGACGCCAAGTACGCGGCCATGGACGTTCTGGAGGTGAACGTCATCTTCCACCGGCACAACGAGAAACTCCGTGGCGTCCCGCTGTTGCTCGCGACCGTCCGGCTGTTCACTGACGAGGGGCTGTTCTCGGGGTCCGGCGAGGAGTACGGTGCCAGGGCCGCCTTCGACGAGGCCGCCGACGTCGTCGAGAAAAACGCCCTCCAGCAGAAGAGCAAGAACGCGACTCTCCACAACCGGCCGAACACCCCCGAGCGGGAGGAAGAACTCGAACGATTGCTGGGGTGGTGGGTCGACACCATCGCGTGACTCCGATCCGCGGAAGAAGCGGACGCGACGCCGAAAGCGGGCGCCCACCGCGCCGTCGCCCTACGGCGTCAGCACGGCCTTGACGCAGCCGTCCTCCTTGTCGTTGAACTTCCGGTACAGTTCCGGCCCCTCCTCCAGGGAGGCCTCGTGGGTGAGGACGAAGGAGGGGTCGATCTCGCCGTCCTCGATTTTCTCCAGCAGCGGGTCGAGGTAGCGCTGGACGTGGGTCTGGCCCGTCTTGATCGTCAGCGCCTTGTTCATCGCCGCGCCGACGGGGACGTTGTCCGCGCGCCCGAGGTAGACGCCCGGCACCGACAGCGTGCCGCCCTTCCGGCAGCACTTGATCGCTTCGCGGAGGACGTACGGCCGGTCGTCCTCCAGCATCGCCTCCTGTTTGATCCGGTCTGCGGTGTCCGCGAGGCCGGTCCCGTGGGCCTCGGTGCCGACGGCGTCGATGCAGCGATCCGGCCCCCTGTCGCCGGTCATCTCCATCAGCCGGTCGTAGACGGACTCGTCCTCGTAGTGGATCGTCTCGGCGTCGCCGTGCTCGCGGGCCATCTCCAGGCGCTCGGGGACGCGATCGATCGCGATCACGCGGTCGGCCCCGAGCATCCGGGCGCTCTGGATGGCGAACTGGCCGACCGGCCCGCAGCCCCAGACGGCGACGGTGTCCGCTTCCTCGATCTCGGCGTTCTCGGCCGCCATGTACCCCGTCGGGAACACGTCCGAGAGAAAGAGCACCTGCTCGGCCGGCAGGTCCGAGTCGATCGCGATCGGCCCCACGTCGGCGTACGGGACCCGGAGGTACTCGGCCTGGGCGCCGGCGTACCCGCCCAGCAGGTGGGAGTAGCCGAACAGCCCGGCGGGCGAGTGGCCCATCATCTTGCGGGCCAGTTCGGCGTTCGGGTTCGAGTTGTCACACAGCGAGTACAGCCCCTGCTCGCAGAACCAGCAGGCGCCACAGCTGATCGTGAACGGGACGACCACGCGGTCGCCCACCTCCAGGGTTTCGACGTCGCTGCCGACCGACACCACCTCGCCCATCGGCTCGTGGCCGAGCACGTCGCCCTCCCGCATCCCCGGCACCCTGTCGTTGTAGAGGTGGAGGTCGGAGCCACAGATCGCGGTGGCGGTGACCTCGACGATCGCGTCGGTCGGATTGGCGAGCGTCGGGTTGGGCACCTCCTCGACGCGGACGTCGCGCTTGCCGTGCCAGGTGAGCGCTCTCATCGGCGGGCCCCCCTCACAGCAGCCCACCCCGGCCACGACCCGACGTGTTCCCTTCGTGAGTCTGGATCTCCCCGCTCTCCGCGAGGCTCTTGAAGCGACGCAGCGTCTCGCCGACGATCGCCTCCGGCACCACGTCGAGTCGCCGGACAGCCTCGCGGCCGATCCGGCCGCCCGGCGGGCCGATGGCCACCGACAGCGTCACCCTCGTCCCGCGGTCGCCCGGCGCGGGCTCGAAGCGGACCGTCGCCTCGCCCTCGACCGGGGCGTTACCCGTGAACGCAAAGCGCAACAGCTCGCCCGGTTCGACCTCGACGAGGCGGGTCTCGACGGCGACGTCGCGTTCGCGCGGCCCGTGGACCGTCCAGCGAAACCGCTCGCCGTCCGACGACTCCACGTCGGCGACGTCCCCCACCATCTCCGAGAGCTGTTCGGGGTCACGCCACAGTTCGAACAGCTCCGCCGCCGGCTTCCCGACGGTGATCGAGCGGCTGATCGACGCAGGCTCGGCGTCGTCCTCCCCCGCGTCGTCCTGGCCGGTGACCGACCGCAGGTCGAGCGCCCGCCGCAACCGGGTTCGTTCGCCGACCGCCCTGGCCAGGAGCCACCCTCCCGCGAGCGCCGTCGCGACGCCCCGGAGCGATCGTCGTCTCAGCCCCCGTATGAGCAGCGCGCTGCCGAGTACCGCCAACCCCGACCGCCGCAGCCGGCCCGGAGCGGCGTCGGTCCTCACACGCTCGGCCCGCTCGCCGGGCCGCTCTCGATCGCGTTCAGCGTCCGGTGGCCGTGTCGTCATTTGGAAACACCTCGGGTGCCGGGTCGTCGCTTCGGCTGGAGGCGACGACGACACACCTCGTCCCCCAGAGGGTCGGTTCGGGGTTGGGGTTTCTGCATGGGACTGCCGGAGCTATTTACGGGGCGCGCGGCTCGGACCGGTCGGGACCCGGCACGGGCACGGGCGGACCGACTGCCATCCGGACGTCCACGAGCGGGGCGACCGACGCCCGCACGCCACGGGCCGGCACCCTCGATGGCCGTCGCTCGTTCGGCCTGCGACGACTGTCGCCGACCCGTGAGACTCCCTCGTTCCGACGGCTACGTACTGTTAACGGGCTCGGCACGCGATACGGCGGCATGGCGACCTGGAATCCGCCTATCGAGGATGCGCCGACGAACGCGGTGGCGTCGTGGCTCCTCGTCGCCGCCCTCGCCGCCCTCGCCGTCGTCGACCTCCTCGCCGGCGACTGGCTGTGGACGGGCTTTGCCCTCGCCGCCGTCGCGGTCGCGCTCGTCCCGGCGGCCGTGACCCGTGACCTCTCGGTGATCGTCTCCTGGGAGGTGCTGACACTGGCGACGTTGCCGGTGGCGGCACAGTTCGTCGGCGTCGTCTCCGATCCCCTGACCTACGTCGCGGTCGCGGCGCTCGCCCTGCTCGTCGCGGTCGAACTCGACAGCTTCTCGACGGCCGAGATGCCGCCGTGGTTCGCCGTGACATTCGTCGTCATGACGACGATGACCATCGCCGTCGGCTGGTCGATCGCCCAGTACTATGCCGACGTCCTGCTGGGGACGACGTTCATCCCGGGTCGACGCGAACTCATGTGGGACCTCGTCGGGGCGACCGGCGGGGGTGTCGCCGCCGGCGTCGTCTTCCAGTGGTACCTTCGGCGCGACGAGTCCGGCCGCGACGAACCGGGCCCCGACGAATCCGGGCGCGACGAATCCAGCCCCCACGAATCCGGGCGCGTCCCCGGGGAGGCCCCGGAGTGATCGACGCCGACGACGGCCTCGGCGGCGCGCTCGCGTATCTGGCCTCGGGGCTCCAGGTCGCGCTCGTCGGCGTCTTCCTCTATGCGGCCCTCGTCGAGCGAAGCTTCGGCCTCGCGGTGAATTCGGGGCTGCCGCTCGCCATCGCGCTCCTGCCACGGTACGTCCGGCACCGGCACAGCTACCGGCTAAACCCGGTGTTGACGCTGGTGATCGTCGGCGGTGCGGCCTTCCACAGCGTCGGCTCGCTCGGGTTCTACCGCTCGATCGGCTGGTTCGACCAGCTCGCACACGGCGTCGCCGGGGCGCTGGTCGCCGGCGTCGGTTACGCGCTCGTCCAGGTCGTCGACACCCAGCACGACCGGGTTACGATCCCGCCCCGACTTCGATTCGTCTTCGTCGTCGTGTTCGCGGTCGCCGTCGGCGCCGCCTGGGAGATCGTCGAGTTCAGCCTCGAACTCGTCTCGACCGCCCTCGGCGGGGACGCGCTGCTGGCACAGTACGACCTGGCCGACGTCGTCCTCGACCTGGGGTTCGACGTCATCGGCGCCCTCGTGCTCGCCGCCTGGGGGACGTCGTACTTCGACGGGCTCCGGCGGCTGTTCGACGACTACCTCGGCGATTCTGGCGAGGAGACCTCCCGCCGGAGTTAGCTCGTCACGTACCGCACCGGCCGCCGGAGGACGACCTCCTCGACGAAGGCGGCGACGACCACCCCCACCTCGAGGGCGAGGTACGGCCACAGCGCCAGCGGCGCCGCAAGTTCCACGGATCGGTGGGCCAGTCCGTCCCGCGCGTCCAGCGCGAGGGTCGCGTACCACGCCACGACGGGAGACAGGAGAACGACCGCCCAGAGCGGGCGCGCCGACGCGGACGCGGCGAGGCCGCCCCCTGTAACGAGGATTGCGGGGGCGGCGAGCGCCAGCGGCGCCGCCGCGAGCAACCCCCCGAGCGTCGCCGCGAAGTCGACGCGCGCACCGAGCGGCGGCGGCCCCGTGAGCAGGTTCGCCCCGAGGTGCCGGCGGGCGACCTGCATCCCGCCGCGCGCCCACCGCTTGCGCTGGCTCCACCACGCCGAGAGCCGCGTCGGGTTCCGTTCCCGCGTGACGATGCCGGGGTCGACCCGGACGGCCTCGCCCGCGCGCTGGAGCCGGTAGGCCATCTCCAGGTCCTCTAAGAGCACCGACTCGTCGAAGCCGCCCGCGGCGTCGAGCGCGTCGGCCCGGACGAACGCCTGGCCGCCGGTGAAGAGGGCGAAGCCGCCGAGGCGGTCGCGAGCGACGAACTCGGTTCGCTCGACCAGCCCCCGCTCGGCGGTCGCAGGGAGCGCGACGAGCGACGCCCCGGGGTTCGTCCCCAGACAGCGCCCCTTGACGCAGCCGACCCCCTCGACTTCCAGCCACCGGACCGCCCGACCTACGGCGTCCGGTTCGAGGCACTGGTCCGCGTCGAGCACGCAGACCACCTCGCCCGTCGCGGCCCCGAGGGCGTGGTTCGTCGCCGCCGCCTTCCCTCCCGGGGGTTTCTGCCGTTCGACTGCGGTGACCCGCGGATCGTCGGCCGCCGCCGCCCGGGCGACGGCGGCGGTCCCGTCCGTCGACGCGGCCTCGTAGCCCACGACCACCTCCAGGCGGTCGTCGGGGTAGTCGACGTCGGTCGCGGCCAGCACGTCCGCCTCGTCGTAGGCCGTGACGACGACGCTCACCGTCGGCCGCGTGGCGTCGGCCGGGAGGGCGGGCGGCTCCCGGGTCGGCGCGGCGACGGCGGTCGCGAGGAGCAGCCGGCCGGCCGCGCTCGCACAGGCTCCGAGCGCGACGGCCGCGACGGTCCGGCCGTAGGCTGGCGCGACCAGCGCGGGCGCCGACGCGACGCCGGCCAGCAGCGCCGCTACGACCACGGTGACGACGCTCCCGGGCCGAGAGCGCAGTCTCCTCGTGGCTGAGCGTCTCCACGCTAGGTCGAGTGGGCGGCCGCCGCAAAAACCGGGGGCAGGCATACCCAACCCTCGGGTCCGGGACCAGCGGTAGGGGGCCACTACCGCGGCGCTACCTCGATTCTCCGGTGATGCCGGCGACTACGCGATGTCCCAGCGATCGGCGGTGACGCCGTCGACGCCTGCGGCCCGGAGGGCGGCGATCTCCTCTTCGGTCTCGGCGGCCTTCCAGGCGACCACGTCGAGGCCCTCGCGATGGGCCCGGCGCACGACGTCCGAGTGCAGGCAGAGGTCGTAGTGGGGGTGGACTGCGTCACACCCCAGGTCGACCGCGGTCCGGAGGTTCTCCCGCGGCGCGTCCGCGAAGAGGAAGCCGGTCGGAATCTCCCAGTCCCGGGCGACGATCGAGGACAGGATCTCCTCCTGGAACGACGACAGCCGGACGTCGACCGCGTGGGCCGTGAGCTGATCCCGGACGTCGGCGACCACGCCGGTGTCCTTGAGTTCGAGCTGGAGGTGGACGTCCGAGGGGACGGCCGCCAGCACCTCGTCGAGGAGGGGGATCCGCTCCCCGGAGCCGTCGACGTCGAGGGTGCGAAGCTCCGCCAGCGAGAGGTCGGCGACGCGTCCGGAGCCGTCAGTCAGCCGGTCGACGGTCTCGTCGTGGAAGACGACGAGTTCGCCCGAGCCACACCGGCGGACGTCCACCTCGACGGCGTCGACGTGTTCGGCCGCGCGTTCGATCGCGGCCACCGTGTTCTCGGGGCACTGGTCGGCACAGCCCCGATGGCCGATGATCTCCATCGACTGTTTGGAGAAGTAGGACCGGGTTAACGGTGTCGACTGCCGGGCAACTCCGACGATCGATCGGTAAGGACGTAGTACCCGCGCAGTAGTGGGACCCGGGACCGGCGGGGGACACAGTACCGAGCCGGCAGGCTGACGCGGTACCGGCGTGGAAACGGCGTATGAGGCTGACGTGATATCGGTGTGGGAGCGGCGCAAGAGGACGACGGCGCCGCGAGAATCGGAGTTACGTCTCGGCGTCGAGTTCGTCGGCTGAACCGAGCGGGAACCGGCGCCGGGCGGTCGCCACGTCCCGTGGGTAGTTGATCTCCACGTGCTGGGTCTCGGGGATAGTGACCGCCAGGGTCTCGACGGCGGTGTAGAGCCCGGGGTACCACTCGCAGCAGTTCTGGCCGAGCCAGGCCCGCGCCCGGCCGAGGTGGTCGCGGTCGACGATCCCCATCCCGGCGTGTTGTGGCCCGGGGATGAGCCCGTACTCGACGACGCGGCCGCGCTCGTCCGATCGGACGGCGGTGTCGCCCTCCTGGACGCCCGGCAGACACGCCACGACGCTGTCGCCCGTGGCCTCGTGGCGGCGGACGAGCCGCCGAACCGCCGCCTCGGCAACCACCACGTCGCCGTTCAGCACCAGTACGTCGTCAGCGATCCCCTCGATGCCGCGCCGGAGCGACTCGGCGTTCTCGTAGTCGGCCCAGTCCTCGAAGATCACTGCACGTGCGCTTGCGATCCCGTCCCGGACGTTCTCGTGGGCGTAGCCGAGCACGACTGTCACCCCGTCGACGACGTCGTCGACGGCCGCTCGCTGGCGGTCGTAGAGGGTCCGGCCGTCGATGGTCATGAACGCCTTGGGGACGTCCGCGGTGCGGGCCCCCATGCGGCTCCCCTCGCCGGCGGCCAGGATCACTGCGTGCACGCCATCACCTCCGCCGCGGCGCGCTCCCCGGCACGCCCGTCCATCGGGATCCCGAGCGTCTGCAGGCGCCGGTCGACCTCGTCGGCCACCTCCGACCGGTACCCCTCTTCGTACACCCGTTCGAGCGCCGGCGACGAGAGTCGGTCGGTCCGGTAGCCCAGCGCCGGCACCGGGCGGTCGGCGACGACGTCGGTGAGCTGGACCAGCGGCCGGCCGGTGTGGAGCCACTCGGTGACGATACCGGAGTAGTCCGAGATCAGCAGGTCGGCCCACCGGAGGCTCTCCCGGGGGCTGGTCTCGTCGTCGACGGTGACGTTCGACATCGCCTCGATCCGGCGCATACAGCGGGCCGTCACCGTGCGTCCCGGCTCCTCGCGGCGGTCCGCAGGGTGGGGGCGAAAGCGGAGTTCGAACGCCGTTCCGGCCACGGCGTCGAGGACCCGGTCGGCGGTCCGCACGTAGCTGCCGCCGCCGTAGTTGTGATTCGTTGGCGCATACAGGAGCCGTCGGCGCCGCGGCGCATCGGTCCCCACGAGGGCGTCGGCCTCGGGGATCCCGACTACCGACACGCGCACGGAGTCCGGGAACCCCGCCCGGTAGCGCTCGGCCCACCACTCGCCCGGGGCCAGTGCGACGTCGACGTGGTCGGCCAGGTCCCGCGTCGTGTTCTCGACCTCGCCGCGGCCGACGGAGGCGCCGTGTCTCACGTGGACCACGGGGTAGGAGTCGTAGAACTCCGGGCGGTCGTCGAGCACCTCCGCCGCGAAGCGGTGGTTCTCGACCACGACGTCCGGATCCACGTCGAACACCGCCCGGTCGTAGTCTGCGGCGTCTGCGACGCGGGGCGACAGCTCCTCGATCGGGCCGTCCGGCTCGCTCGCCTCCGGCCCGAGCGCGAGGCGGGCCGACGACGCCTCGACGTGTCGATCGATCGCCGCGAACGTTTTCCGCATGAACGCCCTGTCGTGGGTGTAGAGGATCCTGACCATCGTGAGAATCGCACTGTCTGTTCCGCGTGTCCGTCCGCGCGCTACCCCAAGCTGAATTTTCTTACGTCCCCAGAGATAAAATTATATAGCGTCTATAGATATATGTACGAATATAGGGCCGAAGTATCGAACGAAACGGTCCGTTACCTCGGACTCCGTTGCCCGGCTCTGTCCCCCGTTCGGGGGTAAGCCGGAACTACCCTCGAAGTGCCGAAATTCGGGCGCGAGAAGGTCCAGAGCCGCGGACCAAGGCTCTTGTTCGGCCGGACCGTGTAGGGCGTATGAACGATCACGAGCACGGCCACCTGCGGACGGTCCTGACCAACGCCTCGCCCCGGCTGGCGGAGGGGTTGCGAACCGGGCTGGGCCACGAGGAGGCACTGGCTGACGACGACCAGCTCTCGCCGACCGCGCGAGCGTGGGTCGAGGGGTTCGTCGCCGGGCAGTTGACGGTGCTCCGCGGCGCTTCGACGGAGGCCCAGACGCTGTCACCCGACGACACCCAATCGATCTCGGAGCTCGTGACGCGCCACGAGGGGGAAATCGCGGCCGCACTGTACGCCTGATCGAATGTCCTCCCGCATCAGGGTGATGTCGTACAACGTCCGGTACGACAACCCCAGCGACGACACGTACGTCTGGCGCAAGCGACGCGACGAGGTCGCCGGCGTCGTCCGCTTTCACGACCCGGCCCTCGTCGGCCTCCAGGAGGCGCTTCACAACCAGCTTCGAGACCTCCGGGACCGGCTGTCGGACGACTACGACTGGCTCCGGGCCGGTCGCCGTGACACCCCACAGGATATCGTCGGGGAGTACGCGGCCATCGGCTACGACGCCACGCGGTTCGACCTCGAAGACCAGTGGACGCTGTGGCTCTCCGAGTCGGGGGAGCCGGGAGCGATCGGCTGGGACGCGATGCTCCCGCGGCTGGTCCGGATCGCGAAGCTCCGCGAGAACGACACGGGCGTCGTGTTTTACTTCTGCAACACGCACTTCGACCACGCCGGCGAGCGGGCCCGGATCGAGAGCGCCGAGCTGTTGCGGTCGCGCATCGACGAACTGCCGACGGACGCGCCCGTCGTCGTCACGGGCGACTTCAACGCCCGCGCGGTCGACCCCGCCTACGAACGGTTAGTCGGCGACGACGGGCGGCGACGGCTGTTCGACGCTCACTTCGCCGACAACGTCGACCATCACGGCCCGGAGACGTCCGTCACCGACTTCACCAGCCTCGTCCCGGACCGCAAGATCGACCACGTTTTCGTCACCGGCGACGTCGAGGTACTGCTCCACGGCACGTGTTCCGACACCTACGACGACGGGCTCTATCCCTCGGATCATCTCCCGGTGATCGCCGACGTCTCCTTGCCACACCAGCGGTCGGTGGACTGACCCGCGGGGAAGGGACCGACCGCCGTACCTCGAATCTCACTCCCGTCCGGCGTCGGTCAGCGTCAGTTCGGGCAGGTCGTAGCGCTCCAGATCCTCGACGGCCGGGGTGTCGAGCACCCGTCCCTCGGGGTCGAACCGGGAGCCGTGACAGGGACAGTCCCAGGAGCGCTCGGCGTCGTTCCACTCGACGTGACAGCCCATGTGGGGACAGACCGCCGACACCGCGTGGTAGGCGCCGTCGGCGTCCCGGGACACCCCAACCGACTCCCCGCGGACGTTCACCACGGCGGCCTCGCCGGGGTCGACGTCGTCGAGGTCGACGGCGGCCGACGGATCGAGGCGGTCCGCCAGGAACTGGCCAGCGGCGTCGGCGTTGTGCTCGATCAGGCTCCGGGCCGAGGCGCCGACGTTGAACCGGGTCGGCCGGAACACCTCGGCCCACGGCGACTCCCGCCCGAGGATTCTGTCGGCGATGATCCGCCCGGCAGCGGTCCCGTTGGTCATGCCCCAGCCGCCGAAGCCGGTCGCGAGGTAGACGTGGTCGGTCCCGGGGGAGTGCTCGCCGACGAAGGGCACCCCGTCGACGGAGGCGAAGTCCTGCGTCGACCACCGGTGCTCGACGGACGCGACGTCGAATCGGCTGCGGGCCCGCCGCACCAGGCGCCGGTAGCGCTCGGCGGTGCTCCCGCCCCGGCCAGTGCGGTGGTTCTCCCCGCCGACGAGTACCCTCGGGCTGTCGCTCCCCGGCAGCGGCCGGACCGAGAAGTACGGTTCCTCGGCCCGGTAGTAGAGTCCCTCCGGTGGCTCGGAGTCGAGTTCCACGGCGAGCACGTACGACCGCTTCGGGGACATTCGCCCGTAGAAGAACGCGTGGTCGTAGATCGGAAAGTGGGTCGCGACGACCACGTCGGCGGCCCTCAGGCTCCCGCGGTCGGTGTCGACACGGCAGGGTGTCCCCGCGTCGACGGCCGTCGCGCGCGTCCGCTCGAACACGTGACCGCCCTCCCCGTCCACGGCGCTGGCGAGCGCGAGAAGGTACTTCCGCGGGTGGAACTGCGCCTGGTCGTCGAGGCAAACGGCGCCGGCCACGTCGAAGGGAAGCGGCGTCGAGTCGGTGTACGTCGCCGGGAGGCCCAGCCGGCGCGCGGCGCGCGCCTCGTCACGGAGTTTCCCGGTCGCGTCCGCCGACTCGACGTAGGTGTATGCCGGCGTCCGCTCGAACTCGCAGTCGATCCCCCGCTCGTCGACGGTCGATTCGACGGCGTCGATGGCGGCCTCGTTTGCCGCCGCGTACTGGCGCGCCTCGCGCTCGCCAAACTCGGACAGCAGGTGGTCGTAGACGCTCCCGTGCAGCGAGGTGAGCTTCGCCGTGGTGTGGCCGGTGACGCCCTCGACGATCCGGTCGCGTTCGAGGACAGCCACCGACTGGCCGGCCTCGACCAGTTCGAACGCCGCCGTCAGCCCGGCGATGCCGCCGCCGATCACGGCGACGTCGACCGTCAGCCCGCCGTCGAGGGCCGCGTAGTCGGTCCGCTCCGAGGTGGCGAGCCACACCGACCCGTCCTCCCCCGGGAGCGCGGTCCGATCTCCGGCCGCCCGATCATCCGCCATCGTCGCGCTCGTCGGTCAGCGCTTCGCTCCGGCGGTCGTCCGATCGGCCCTCGCCACTGGACTCCTCTGTTCGGTTCCCCGCGCGACGTCGGTTTGTCCCATCGTCGTTCTCGTACTCGCTCGGGTCGCCGGCGCCGCCGGCCGGCGGCCTGTCGTCGTCGGCCCGGGCCTCGTCCCAGGTGGCCCGCTCGGCCGGAGTCGTGCCCGTCGCCTTCCCGGCGTCGCCCTCGTCGGCGTACAGTCCGCCCTCGAACTCCGTTACGAGCGCCCGGTAGGCCGCCTCCGCGTCCTCGAACCGGTCGTCGAGCCGATCGAAGACGCTCCCGATCGACTCGGTCTCGTTCGGCAGTTCGCTCGGGTCCGCGGCGTAGGTCGCCGCCAGTTCCTCGCTGGTCGTCGGGTAGTCCTGTCGACCCAGGTCCGCCCTGACCGTCGAGAGAATCTCCTCGACGGTCGCGGCCCGCTCGTGGCTGCGCGCTTCCGGTGTGGCGTCGGCGTTCTGGGGGTCTCCCATGTGCCGCGAGTCGACAGGGACTCGCAAGGATCCCCGGCCTGCACCTGCGGGGCGGTCCCCGATGCTCCGTGGTCTACCGCGGGGTGGGGTCCCTGTCGGTGGCGGGTTCTCCGGTCCCGTCGTCGTCGGTCCTCTCGGTTTCCTCGTCGGCGGTGACTTCCCCCGTCTCGTCGCTCTGCTCGTCGACCCCCGGTTCCGTGGCCCTCTCGACGACGCCCTCGTCGACGGTCACCTGGCCCGGTTCGGCGTCCCGCTCCTGGATCCCCTCGACGCCCCGCTGGGCCATCGCCTCGGTCGACCCGTCGGCGGCCGCTTCTCCCTCTTCCCCACGGCTGTCAGTTGCGGCTCCGCCTTCGATCGCGTCTCCTCGGCCAGCCGCATCTTCGTCGTCAGTCGTTTCCTCGTCCTCGGCCGCCTCGTCGTCGCCCGTGATCGACACGGGCACTGCCTCGGGCAGCGACCGCTGGGCGGTCTTCCGCAGTTCCCCGACCGACGTGGGGAGTTTCCGGCGCCGGGCGAGAAGGGTCGCCGCCGCGGCCAGTCCCCCGAGTGCTAGCAGCGCCCGCCCGAGCCGCCGCCCCCACGACCGGCCGCTGCTGGCTGTCCCGGCCGCGGGACCGTCTTCGGTCCCCTCGTCTGTCGCCGGTTCGGCGTCGGACCCACGGAGTGAGCGTCTCGGAATCACGTTCGGGAGTGGTGGTGCAGCCCCAAAGGAGGAGAGCTTGTATGGGAAAGTTCGGTCCGGGGTCGGCGGCGAGGCCCGTCGACCCGGCCGGATCTGTTCCGGCGCCCGGACGCTATGCGGGGCCGAACTCCTCCCGGAACACGTCGAGCGTCGCCCGGAGCATGCCGATCGCGACGGGGCCGAAGAAGATGCCCATGAACCCGATGACGTAGACCCCACCGAGGACGCCGATGATGATGACGCTCGGGTTGACCTTCGCGTACCGGTCGACGACGACGGGCCGGAGGTAGTCGTCGGAGACGCCGACGACGACGGTCCCCCACAGGGCGAGGCCCACGGCGGCCGTGGGCTGGCCGCCGACGAACAGGTAAACCGCTGCCGGCCCCCAGACCAGGAACGACCCCACGACCGGCAACAGCGACAGCACCGTCATCACGACGGTCCAGAAGGTGGCGTTCGGGATGCCCGTCACGAACAGCCCGATCCCGGCGAGCAGCCCCTGGAGGAGCGCGACGAGCACGTGCCCGAGCAACACGGCCTTCATGATCCGGTTCAGCTCGTCGTAGAGCCGCGTCTGAACGCCCCGGTTCACCGGGACCGTCCGGTAGAGCCACCCCACGAACGCCTCCCGGTCCTTCAAAAAGTAAAAGAGCAGAAACAGCGTCAGCCCCAGCCCGAGCAGGACGTGGGTTAGCGTGCCGAACACGCCGAGGACGCTGTCGAACTGGACGTTGCTCGCGGCCGACTGGAGCAGGCCGAGCAGGTCCACCTGCATCCCGGTAAGTTCCCGGATCCTGCCCTCGATCTCCGGGAGGGAGACGTCCCCCTCGCGGATCGCTTCGAGGATGGCGACGGCGTCCGCGACCGTCGTCCAGCCCACGTACATGAGCGGCAGGACGACCGTCACGGACGCGACGGCGACGATGGTCGCCGCGGCCGTCCGCGGTTCGAGTCGCCGTTCGAGGCGGGCCTGGACCGGAACGAGCATGTACACCAGCAACACCGCGAGCAGGAAAAACTGGACGAACGGCAGCACGAGCGCGACCGACAGCGCCAGCAAGGCCGCCGCCAGCAACAGGAGAATCGCCCGGGGAAGGTCCATACGGGCTTCTGACGACCCAGCCGAATAAACCGTCGCTCCGGGTCGCTCCGGGACCCTCCGTCCCGCTCGTCCCGTCCCCGCTACCGGGACGCCCCGTCGGTCAGGCGGGCGACCAGCGGATCGAGGTGAGCGATGCCGACGACGGCGACGACGTCCCCCTCTCGTCGGAGGGCGGCCAGCCGGTCGGCCATGTGTGCCTCCCGGGTCACCGTGCGCACGCGGTCAGTCTCCGGCCGCTCGAAGGTCTCGGCGATGGTCCGCGCCCGCCGGACCCGGGACCGTTCGTCCTCGGCCTGCGTCGCGGGGTCGTCGCTCCGGTCGCAGCCGTGGGCGGTCGGGTCCCCGACCTCGACCGTCAGTCCGGTCCAGGCGGCGAGGCCGGCGGCGAACCGACAGGCGACCGCGCGTTTCGTACCGGTAGCGAGGCTCCGAACGACGGAGCGGAGGGCGTCGATCGACGCACTGTCGCCGGCGAGTTTCCGGAACAGTCGGGCGGCGAACCCGGCCGACGGGCCGTCGATCCCGACGATCCGGTCCCCGTCGCTCGCGGCGACGGCCGCGCTCATCTCGCCGCCGAACCGCGGCGGCGACCGGGGGTCGTCGGCGTAGCCCTCGTACAGCGGGATCGCGAGCGGCGGCAGCTCCAGCGCGAGCACGTCGGGGTCGACCGCCTCGACGGTCGTCCCGACCCGGTGCTTGCTCGCGGGGTGGTCGTGGACCACGCCGACGAGGGTTACGTCGCCCACGTTGCTCTCGCCGGCGCCCTCGTCGCCGACGCCGTCGCTCCCGGAGAGCCGTCGGAGGTGTTCGCCCGTGATCCGGGGGTCGCTCGTGTCGGTGTTCATCGGGTCCGACCGCCGGTAAGACAGTCATACTGTCAAAACGGGGTCGGTAGTATATCCCTTGCGACCGCGCGTCGACGCCCATCGGGGGACGCGACTGTCGGGGACCGATCGCGACTCCGACTTCTTGGCGCGATCGCGGACCGGTGGCGGTAACCAGTGGCTACGCTCCGGGAACGGCCCCCTAGAGCACCTTATACAGTTTCAGGTCTCAAATCGACCTAGTTCTGAAGATTAATGTGTGTGAAGGGGAATTTAAGCCATATGTCGGCAGCAGACTCGGGAAAAACTGGTAGCACGTACATCGTAGAGGCAGAAATGAACGAATATGATGCATTCGTGGTCAGGGAGCAAGGGACGAACGCCACTTATCAGATCGTCGCGTACGGCGACGAGGACCTCCGCGATCGCGTCGCGGATCTCCCGTCCGGCGCCACCGTCGGACTACGCCTGCGCCGCGCCGGGCTACGCGCGAACGCCTGGGAGGTGACGGGCGCCGGTTCGGTGTCGTCCGCCGACGCCAACGCCTGAGTCGCCCCAACAGTTACGGCGCCGACGAGCCAACCCGAGGTATGACTCGTCGGAAACCGCCGTTACACGGAGTCCACGCCGCCAGCGGGGCGAAGTTCACGGAGTTCGGCGGGTGGGAGATGCCCGTCCACTTTGGCTCCATCGTCGAGGAACACGAAACCGTCCGAGGGTCGGTCGGCGTCTTCGACGTCTCGCACATGGGCGAACTCGCGGTGTCGGGTCCCGACGCGACGGCGCTGACACAGCGGCTCACGACGAACGACGTCACCCTGCTCTCGCCGGGGGAGGCCCAGTACACGGCGATCACCGACGCCGACGGGGTCATCCTCGACGACGCGGTGGTGTACCGCCGCGACGGTGACCCCGCCGACTACCTGCTCGTCCCGAACGCCGGCCACGACGCGGAGATGACCGACCGGTGGACGAGCCACCGCGACGAGTGGGACCTCGACGCCGCGGTCGAGAACGTCACCGAGGAGTGGGCGATGCTCGCCGTCCAGGGCCCCGAGGCCGTCGACCTCGTGGCGGGCGTCGCCGACGGCTCCGTCCGCGACCTCCCGCGGTTCTCGACGACGGCCGTCGCCGTCGCCGGCGTCGACTGCCTCGTCGCGCGCACCGGGTACACCGGCGAAGACGGCGTCGAACTGCTCTGCCCGTGGGACGACGCCGAGACGGTGTACGACACCGTCGACTGCCCGCCGGTGGGCCTGGGCGCCCGGGACACCCTGCGCACCGAGATGGGCTTTCTGCTCTCCGGGCAGGACTTCGACCCCGAGGGGAACCCCCGCACCCCCTACGAGGCGGGGATCGACTTCACCGTCGCACTCGATACGGAGTTCGTCGGCCGCGACGCCCTCGAACGGGTCGCCGCTGCGGGCGTCGAGGAGACGTTCGTCGGTCTCCGACTGCTCGACCGGGGCGTCCCGCGGCACGGTCACGAGATCGTCGACGCCGACGGCGACCACCTCGGCGACGTCACCAGCGGCACCATGAGCCCGACCCTGTCGGAGCCGATCGCACTCGGCTATCTCCCCGTCGAAGCCGCCGATCCCGGCACCGAGGTCCGGGTCGTCGTCCGCGACGACCACAAGCGAGCGGAGGTCGTCTCGCCCCCCTTCGTCTCCCACGGGTGATCGGTCTTCCGTTCTGGGTGACAGGTCCCCCGATCCTGTTACCGAACTGAACGGACCGCCCCGGATCGGGGGCAGGACGACCGAAACGACCACAACTGACCGGGCCCACGGTACCGACGCATGTTCGACGTACCCGACGACCGGCAGTACCTGGAATCACACGAGTGGGCGAGCGACGACGACCCGGTCCGGGTCGGCATCTCCGACTTCGCCCAGGACGAACTGGGGGACGTCGTCTACGTCGAACTCCCGGAGGTCGGCGACGAGGTGACCGCCGGCGAGGAGTTCGGCGTCGTGGAGTCGATCAAGGCCGTCTCGGATCTCTACTCGCCGGTGTCCGGCGAGGTCGTCGCCGTCAACGACGACCTGGCCGATGCCCCGGAACTGGTCAACGAGGACCCATACGGCGACGGGTGGATGCTCGAAGTCGACGCCGACGATCCAGGAGCCTTCGACGGCCTCCTGAGCGCCGAGGAGTACCGCGCACAGATCGAATGACGGGGAGCCCGTACGCGCCCCACACCGAGGCCGAGACGCGGGCGATGCTCGACGCCGTCGGCGTCGACGACGAGGAGGCGCTGTTCGACATCCCCGACGCGGTGGCCTTCGACGGTGACCTGGACATCCCCGCCCGCGACGAGCGCGCCGTCCGGGAGGAGATGGCCGCCACCCTGGAGCGCAACGACGACGTCGTCGAGTTCCTCGGCCGGGGGCACCACGACCACTACGTTCCCGCGGCCGTCGAGGACCTCGCGGGTCGATCGGAGTTTCTCACCTCCTACACCCAGTACCAGCCGGAGGTGACCCAGGGGTTCCTCCAGGCCCTCTTCGAGTACCAGTCCATGCTCGTCGAACTCACGGGGCTCTCGGTGGCGAACTGCTCGATGTACGACGCCGCGACCGCGCTGGGCGAGGCCGCCCTGCTGGCCGACCGCGTCCGCGACGCCGACGGCGACCGCGTGCTCGTCCCCGAGCACCTCCAGTCCGGGCGGCGGGCGACCCTCGAACGGTACGTCGCCGGCGCCGACCTGGCCGTGGAAGCGTACCCGATGGACGACGGCTGTGCCGACCTCGACGCCCTGGAGTCGGCCGTCGGTGAGGACGTCGTCATGATCTACGCCGAGAACCCGACGGTCCGCGGCGTGATCGAGGAACGGCCGGCGGCGGTCGGCGACCTCGCTCACGACGCCGACGCCCTGTTCTGTCTCGGCAGCGACCCGGTCGCGCTCGCGCTCCTCCGGGAACCCGCGGCCGTCGGCGCCGACGTGGTCGTCGGCGAGGCCGATGCGCTCGGCCTGCCGGTCAGCTACGGCACCGGCCTGGGCCTGTTTGCCTGCCGCGAGGCGTATCTCCGGCAGATCCCCGGACGGCTCGTCGGCGCCTCGACCGACGCGGCCGACCGGCGGGCGTTCACGCTCACGCTCCAGACCCGCGAGCAACACATCCGCAAGGAGCGCGCGACGAGCAACATCTGCACGAACCAGGCCTGGGTGGCGCTGCGGACGGCGATGCACGTCGCCGCGCTCGGCCCCGACGGCCTGGTCGAACTCGCCGAGCGCTGCGTCCGCGAGGCCGCCGGTCTCGCGGAACGGCTCGACGCCGTCTCCGGAATCGAGGCGCCGGTCCACGACCGCCACCACTTCCGGGAGTTCGTTCTCGGAAGTGATCGGCCGGCCCCTGCCCTGGCGGACGACCTGCTCGCCGAGGGGTTTGCTGTGCATGCGATCGACGAGCATCGGCTCCAGGCCTGCGTGACCGAGACCAACGCCGACCGGGTCGAGGATCTGGTCGCGGCCGTCGAGGTGGTCGCATGACCGACTACGACCAGGCCCGGTGGTCCCGCGAGGACGACCCCGTCTACGAATCGCTGCTCGCCGAGAAGCGATCGACCACCGTCGAGGTCGAGGGCGGCCCGCTGCCCGACGACCTCACCCGGGAGTCGGTGACGCTTCCCGACCCGGCCGAACCGGAACTGGCCCGCCACTACACCCGCCTCTCGGAGATGAACTACGGCGTCGAGAGCGGTCCCTACCCGCTGGGGTCGTGTACGATGAAGTACAACCCCGCCTTCTCCGAGGACGTCGCGGCCGATCCGAACGGCCTCGTCCACCCCGACCGACCCGACGACACGATTCAGGGCATCCTCGAACTCGCCTACGGCCTCCAGCGGGACCTCGCGCGCATCGGCGGGATGGACGCCGTCACGCTCCAGCCTCCCGCGGGCGCGGCCGGGGAGTTCACCGGCATCTCCATCGCACAGGCCTACCACGAGGCGCGCGGCGAGGATCGGTCCGAAGTGATCGTCCCCGCCAGCGCCCACGGCACCAACTTCGCGTCGGCGGTGATGGCCGGCTACGACGTGGTGGAACTGCCGTCGGCCGACGACGGCCGCCTCGACCTCGACGCCCTGGAGGCGGCCGTCGGCGACGAGACGGCGGCGCTGATGCTCACGAACCCCAACACGCTCGGCCTGTTCGAGCGCGAGGTCACCGCCGCCGCCGACCTCGTCCACGACGCCGGGGGACTGCTGTACTACGACGGCGCGAACCTCAACGCCCTGCTCGGCCGCGCCCGCCCCGGCGACATGGGCTTCGACGTCATGCACTACAACGTCCACAAGACTTTCGGCACCCCCCACGGCGGCGGCGGTCCCGGGGCCGGCCCGGTCGGCGTCGTCGACGACCTCGCGCCGTACCTGCCGACGCCGCACGTCCGCGAGACCGAGTCGGGAACTTACGAGACCTACGAGCCCGAGCGATCGATCGGCAAGGTCCACGGCTTCGCGGGCAACTGGCTCGTGCTGGTGAAGACCTACGCCTATGTCGCCCGTCTGGGCGAGGAGGGACTCCGGGACGCCAGCGCCAAGGCCGTCCTCAACGCCAACTACCTCGCCGAGCAGATCGACTTCGAGGTGCCCTACCGCCCGTTCCACCACGAGTTCGCCGCCACCGCCGGCGACCGCGACGCCGCAGACGTCGCAAAGCGGATGCTCGACTACGGCGTCCACCCGCCGACGACCAAGTGGCCCGAACTCGTCCCCGAGGCGATGCTCACCGAACCGACCGAAATCGAGTCCCGCGAGACGCTTGACGACCTCGCTCGCGCGTTCAACGCGGCCGCCGCCGACTCCGACGAGGAACTCGAAGCCGCGCCCACCCGGACCGCGGCCCGCCGGATCGATCAGGCGAGCGCCGCCCGCAATCCGAGACTCTCCTGGCAGGCGCTCGACGACGAGTAGCCGCCGCGACCCGTCTCGATTCTTCGACCGCCGGAGCGGCCGCGCCGCCGCTCGGCTACGGCCCCGATCGACGGATTTGCTATCGCATCATGTAGTTTATTTATTTTGATCGCTACGTCACTCTCGCCATCCAGACCATCGGTAGCCGCGTTCCCCCGCGAATGTGTATCTGGCGGCAGTCGCCGTGAGTGGAACCTCGACGGATCGGCTGCGGTCGGGGCCAGTGCGAACCGGTCGCCGGCGGTGGTCGCGTCGCCCCGGTGTTCTCGCCCGGAACGGCCGCCGGTATCAGGCGTTCGAACTGACGACGGTCGGCGACACACTTCGCGCGCACGCGCTGGCGCTCGCGATGTCAGGAGGGCGGGTAGGTTTCTCTCGTGACTCTCCTGTTTTTACGACGTGAACTGCTGGGGTCGGCAGAGCTGCGACATGAGGGATCCGACGATGCCGGGGGGAGACGACAGGCCGGACGTTCCCGCGGTGGAAGAACGATCCGGTCGGTGCGTGATCGCGTCACCACACTACCGCCGCTGTGTCGATCAGGGACCGACTCGGGCGGGAACCGGCGCAGTTCGTGACCGGGACGGTTCGGTTCAGGCGTCGGCCGCGGAACTGTCGACGCCCTCGCCGATCAGCACGAGCCCGTAGTCGCACTCGGGACACCGCCACTTGGTCTTCTCACCCAGGTGGAGTTCGGTACTCGCGGTGAGCCAGAACGATCTGGTCTCCTCGCAGACGGGGCAGTAGTGGTCCATCTCCAGACTCATGGGAACTGCTCGGGCGTGGGCGGTGTTGAAGATGTTGGTTTGGCGGACCGTCGCGTCGAGTCGGCCGCTCTGTCCGTCGTCGCCGCATCGGCCGGCTGCTGGCTGCTCTGTCCCCCATCCATCAATCGCATACCGCGATATGTATTCTATCGAACCTTCAGAAACGATCCCGTTCGGAGTCTACGTGAAACACGGACTGGTGGCCGCAATGAACCGGGTGCTACGTGGGACGCCCCCACGAGAATAAGTACACCGGCGCAACATCACAAAGCGAATGCACCGATGGTAGTCGATCAGTTCACGCAGGTGTTGGGGTCGAACCCAGTCGTCCACGGGCTCGTGGGTGGGCTCGTCATCGCGTCACTCAACCTCCTCGGAGCGTCGCTGATCTTCGTCTGGCGGAACCCCTCGGAGCGGGCGATGGATGGGACGCTCGGATTCGCTGCTGGCGTGATGCTCGCCGCGAGTTTTACGAGTCTCATCATCCCCGGGATCGAGACCTACTCGAACGGAAATCCCATTCCCGTACTCCTGGGCGTCGCTCTCGGTGCCCTCTTTCTGGATCGGTCCGACGTACTGGTTCCTCACGCACACTACCTTCTCACCGGGCGACAGCGACGGGATGCCGCGAATCCAGAGACCGACCTGCCGGTGGACGACGAACGCGTCGCAGGCGTCGTTCTGTTCATCCTTGCGATCACGATCCACAACATGCCAGAAGGGCTCGCTGTCGGGGTCGGGTTCGGCAGCGGAGACCTCGGAACTGCCATTCCGTTGATGCTCGCCATCGGTATTCAAAACATCCCCGAGGGGTTGGCCGTGTCCGTCGCTGCGATCAACGCCGGATTGGACAGGCGATTTTACGCCCTGTTCGCGGGTATTCGTTCGGGCATCGTCGAAATTCCGCTCGCTGTCCTCGGTGCATACGCCGTACAGTCCGTTTCCGCACTACTTCCCTACGCGATGGGGTTTGCCGCCGGTGCGATGCTCTTTGTCATCAGCGACGAGATCGTCCCCGAGACGCACATGAAGGGGAACGAGCGCATCGCGACTCTCGGGCTCATTCTCGGCACGATCGTCATGCTCTATCTCGACATCTCTCTCGGCTGATAAACTCCATCGTCGACCGCGAAGAACGGGGGTCCTGCAGTCGAGGGCAGCGGCGTGTGGTCGAGCCGAACCGATCAGTCCCGTCGCGCGGCGACCAGCGCCGCACCGAGCAGCGCGAGTAGCCCGACGGCGACGGTGAACCCCGGCCCGTCCGTCGACGTGGTGGGCGACGGTTCGGGCGAAGCGGTCGCCGTCGGGTCCGGCGTCGCCGTCGGGTCTGCCGTCGGCGTCGAGTCCGGCGTCGCCGTCGGGTCCGGCGTCGGCGTGGCAGTCGCGGTGGCGGTCGCCTCGCTCCCGTCGCCGGCTGGTGCGACCGCGAACGTCGACAGGCCTGGCGACTCCGCGACGAGGGTCACGGTGTCGTTCGAGCGCTCGCCCACGCGCGTGTCGAGTTCACTCCACTCGGACCCGTCGTGGCGGTAGACGGCGAGTTCGTCCGCTGCCACGTCGCGTTCGTCGAGGGTCGACTGCGTTACGTCGAAGGTGAACGTCACCGTCTCGATTGCTTCGTCCGAGGTGTCGTGATCGACTGTCACGTAGTTCAGGGCTGCGCCTGCGCTGGACCCGTCGTCGGAGTCACTGCCGCCCTCGGTGTCGGCGCCTGGCGTCGGTTGGTCGCCGGCGAGTCGCGGCGCGTCCTCGGCGCCGTCGTCGATGGTGGCCTCGAAGTCCGCACTCGCCTCGAACGACAGCTCCACGTTCCGGAGACCGACGCCGTCGTCGGTCGTCGACGCGACCGGGCTGTCCGCGAGGTCGATGCCGACCGTCTCGCCCGCATCGGCGTCGTCGACCGTGGTTTCTACCACGTCGTCGACGACGGACGTGTTGACGGCGTCGGTGCCGGAGCCGTTCTCGACCGCGTCGCCGACGGGTCCGTCGTCGTCGGCCGCGGTGTCTTCCGTGCCGTCGTCGCTGTCCTCGTCGCTGTCGTCCGTGGTGGTGCTGCCACCGCCGCCACCGCCACCGCCGGACGAGGTGACGGACAGCGTCTCGGTGGCCGACAGCGACTGGCCGTTGCCGCCGGTGAGGCTTGCGGTCAGGTCGTAGTCGCCCCCGGTGTCGCCGGTGACGGTGTAGGTGACGGTCGTCACCTCCCCGCCGCGGACCGTTCCGCTCTCGGAGCCGTCCGAGAGGGTCGCCGTGTAGCCGCTGGCGCCCGACAGCGACAGCGTGTAACTGGTCGAGGCGTCGCCGAGGTTGTTGACGACGGCGGTCAGCGTCGTCGACGAGCCCTCGTTGATGCTGCTCGAATCGATCGACGTCGCAATCGTCAGGCTCGCCGGACTGAGTACCTCCAGTCCGGCCTGGGTCGTCCGGGAGGGGTCCTCGTCGTTCCCGGAGCTGACGCCGGACGCCGAGACGGTGATCTCGCCGGTGTAGTCGCCCTCGACGTCGGCGTCGCACTCGAACGTCGCCTCGGCGGTGTTGTCGGTCAGGGTCACCGTCTGCGTGCCGGCGGGGGTACACGACAGCCCGTTCGGGACGGTCAGGGAGACGTCGACCTCGTCGTTTTCGAGTTCCTCGCCGTTGACCGACACCGTGAGGTCGAAGCTGTCGCCCTGGGTGACGCTGTCCGGGAGCGACGTGCCGGTGATGTCGAGCGTGGTGTTGGCTGCGGCGGTGCCGGCGAACGCGCCGCTGCCGAGGACGACGCTGAGCGCGACCATCAAGGCCAGGAGCCCGCGTCGGGTTCGGGCCATCAGTCGCTCACCTCCACGACCGTACTGTCGAGGTTCGTCGCGTCGTCGTCGTCGAGTCGCACGAGGTAGTACCCGTCGGACAGGGACTGGTTGAGGGTCCCGTAGTGGGTCCCGTCTTTGGTGCTGTCGAGCGTGACGGTGAAGGTCTCGTTCTCGCCGACCACCGTCGCGGTCGCGTCGGCCTGGTCGGTCTTGATGAAGATGTCCTCGTCGCTGGCGAACGTCGTCGCGTTCGCGTCGACGCCGGTCCCGGTCCACACCGACGGGTCCGACCCGGCGGGCTCGACGTCGAGCACCTTCCGGACCGTGCCGACCCCCGGCACCGAGAGCTTCACCAGGTGGGTCCCGGAGGAGTTGATCGTCATCGACTTCGTGGTGTCGCTCGAACTCGACACCGTGACGCTGTCGTTGAACGCGACCGAATCGGCGGCCGGCGAGTAGGCCGTCAGGACCGCGGTCTCGTCGACGGTCCCGTTGACCGTCACGGTCGTCGACTGGCCCGCGGTGACCGGCCGTGGGATCGAGAGGTTCGCGCTCGCGCTCGCGTTCTCGACGTCGACGAGCGTCGAGTCGGAGTCGGTCGCGGCGTCCTTGTCGATCGTCACGCTGACGCTCCGGGTGCCGGTCACGTCCCCCGCCGAGGGGACGGTGATCGACACGTCGTACGGCGACTGCCCCGACAGCGACAGGGACTTTTCGGCGTTGGAGCCGGGGAGGCTGAGCCGGATCGACCCGCCGGTGGCCGTCACGGGATTCCCGGTGGCGCTGTCGTTGGCGTAGACGGTCAGCGAGACGCTGTCGCCCGGGTTGTACGGCCCGTCCGCGGCCTCGACGTCGACGTCGAGGCTCCGGAGCCGGTAGCCGCTGTAGGCCTTGATCGACGCCGTCTCGTTCAGCGACGCCCGGAGGGCGTACGCGCCGGAGCTGTCGCCGGTGGTGTCGTAGTCGTACGTCGCCACGCCGTCGGCGTTCGTCGTGACCGTTTTGACGGTCCGGTCCGGCGCGCCCTCGGTGCGGAGCGTGAAGTCGACGTCCTCGTTTGCGACCGGGGATCCGTCGCCGGTCGTCACCGTCGCCGATAGCTCGACGGTGTCGCCGGGCGTGAAGTCGGTGCCGTTCGTCGTCGCCTCGATCTGTTTTGCGTTTGCGCCCGAGACGTTCAGCGTCCCGGTCACGAAGCCCTGGCCGTTGGGCGTGGTCACGAACACGCCCAGCGGGTACTCGCGGGCGGGGATGTCGTCCGGCACCGTGAACTGGACGCTCGCCGTCCCGCCGCTGGTCGTCGCGTTCCCGAGCTTCGTCCGCTCGCCGAAGGCGACGACGCCGGCGGTGACGTTCGAGCCGTCGGCCACCGCCGTGTCGTCGGACTTCGTCGCGTTGACGTGGATCGTCTCGGTCGTGCCGGCGTCGACGTCGTAGCCGTCGACCTCGTTGCCGGAGCCGTCCTCCAGGCGCACCGACACGTCGTTGACGAGCAGGCCGAGGTACCGCTCCTGGTTGCCGACGGTGATCTTGACGTAGTGACCGCCGCCCGAACTGGGCGACAGCGAGAACGACGCCGTCCCGTCGGCGTCGGTGGTCGTCGTCGCCGAGTCGACCTGTCGCGTCGGCCCGGTCTCGTTGAGGATCGCGGTCACCGACTGGCTGCTGACGGCGGTCCCGTCGGTCTTCCGGACGCCGACGGTCACCTCGACCGTCTCCCCCGAGTCGAAGGTCCGCTTGTTCAGCGACGCGGCGACGTCGTAGCTCTTGACCGCGAACCCGGTGGTAGCGGTCTCTTCCTCGCCGCTCGCCGTCGTCACCGTCGCCGTCGCCACGTGTCTGCCGGCGGGTTGCTGGCCGAGGTCGACCCGGTACAGCCCGCTCGCCACCTTCGTTACGTCGCTCCCATCGAAGGTCACGGCCTCGCCGTCGAGTTCGGTGACCGCCACCGAACTGATGGTCTTGCTCGTGGAGACGCGGACGTCGATCTTGGCTGACTCGGCCGGGCCGAACGTCCGGGACGTGGGCCGACTCCGCACGTCGAAGAGCCGGACGCCGAAGCCGGTTCGGACGGTCTTGCGGACGACGCCGCTGTCGGTCTCCTGGGCGAACACCGCGGTGATCGGGTACCCCCGGCTCCAGGTCTTGTTGTCGGCGAACTCGCCCGGCTTGAGGGTCGTGCTGGCCCGTCCGTTGCTGTCGGTCGTGATCGGCCTCTCCTGGCCGTTGATCCTGAGGGCGACGGTCGCGTCGGAGATTGCGCTCCCGTCGTTGGCGTTCGTCGCCTCGACGGTCACCCGGACCGGGTCGTCGGGGGCGTAGATTCGCCGGTCGGTTTCGACCGAGAGGTCGACCGCGCTCACGCGAACCGCCCGGCGCGCGACGCTCTGATCGCCCGCGTTCGACGTGATCCTGGTGACGATCAGGTACTCCCCGGCGCTGTCGGGCATAGACAGGACGAACGTCCCCTCGCCGCTCGAGATGCCCGAGTCGGGGGTCGTCGACGAGACCAGCTTCCTGTTCCGGTCGTAGATCTCGATGGTGACGTTGTTGGCCGGCGCATCGACTCCGGTGCCGTCCTTGTACCCCTTGAGCAGGCCGCGAACCGACCCGCCGGGCGCGACCGACTGGGAGTCGAGGTCGACGTACGTCTGGAAGTCGGTCACCTGGATCGGCGTTTCGATGGTCGAGTTGTACGTCCGGGTTCCCGACTGGTTCGAGGCGGTCACCGCGATCTCGTAGGTGCCCGCGTCGATCCCGTAGTCGGTGGGGGTGAACGTCTCGGTGTCGAAGGAGCCGTCGGTGCTGTTGTAGGTCAACTCGACCGGTTCGACCGCGGTCGTCCCGTTGCCGTAGCGCAGCCCCACCGTCGCGCTTACGTTCGAGTCGTCGAGGCTCTGCCCGGTCAGCGGATCGAGCACCTGCACCGCGATGGTGTTGTCACCACCCCGGTCCAGCGACCGGTCCATCCGGCTGAACACGGGACGGATCTCGAAGGCCCGGCCGCGGTCGAGGGTGACGTCTGTCGTCGACCCGGCCGACACCGTGACCTTCGCGGTGTCGTTGACCGTCGTCACCCGGGCGACGTCGGCCACAGGCCGGAGTTCGAGCTCGTAATCGCCCGCTGGCACGGGTATCGTGGCCCCGTTCCCGCTGCTCCCGAGGAAGATCTGCTGGAGCCCGTCGGGCCCGAGGAACGTGGTGACGTTGCCGGTCGTGGCGTTGCGCACCACCAGTTCGTTGCGGAAGAAGAAGCCGGTGTCGACGGTCCGGGGCTCGGCCGACTGCTTCTGGACGACGCTGTCGTACTGCTCGACGTTGAGGTTGATCTTTCCCCCCGTCTCTAGCGAACAGCTAGCCGTGGTGTCGGCGCCCTGCGTGACCTCGACGTTCCCGACACAGAGGTTGTTGGCGGGTATCGACTTGAGCCCCCAGACGTTGTAGGTGACGTCGGTCTCGGAGCCGGTCGCCGGCGACAGGAGTGCGACGGACGCGCTCGACGGTTTCTGGTTCCCGAAGGCCAGTTCCGTGAACGCCTGGGAGTTCGCCGTCCGGGTCAGTTGGGGGTGGGCCGTCGAGGTCTGTGACAGCGACGTGAACACCCCGGGGACCGAAAGTGAGGGGGTCGGACTCGTGATGTCGACCGCGACCCGGCCGCCCTTCCGGAGTTCGATCGGCGGCAGGACAGTCTTGTCCGACTGGACGACGTACCCCTGCCCGCCGTTGGCGTCCGTCGTCGGGTAGTAGACCGGCGTTCCGCCGCTGGTGTCGGTCCCGACGACCCGGATGCTCAGTTCGTCGGAAAACTGGCTCGTCGCCGGGAGCGTCATCGCAAACAGCCCGTTACCGTCGGTCGTCGTCGAGTTGTACACGTCCATCCGGCTGCCGCTGGATCGCTCCGGCTGTGCGACGACGACCGCGTCGCTCACCGGATTGCCGTTCTCGTCGACGACCTGGCCCGCGACGGTCGAGGTGTCGACCGGCCCGGACTCCATCCGGAACTGGGCACCCATCGGTCCCTTCGTCGGCGCGGCCAGTGTCCGGTTCTCGACGCCGAAGGATGACCCGTTCTCCAGGCTGAAGGTGTACCGTTCGTTCGGGGTCAAAAGCGCCGGCGGCCCCTCGGGGTACTGCATACCCGTCTTGCTGACGACGACGTTCCCGTTCTCGTCGTAGACGGTGAAGTTCTCGACGTTCGGGTCGTCGTTCCCCGAGAGGAGGCTCGTCCAGGTGGGGAAGACCGGCGCCCGAGGCGTGTCGGCGGTGATCGTCGTCGACCCCGCGCTCGGGGTCACCTTCCCGGTGGCGTTCGACTCCGCGAGGGAGAACGCCTCAACGGAAAGCGGCGCCGGTACCACGTCGTTTTGCATCGTGATGTCGGGGTTGTGGGCGACGAGGTTGCTCGCGGTTCCCGTGTCCGGGTTCGTGCAGGTCCCCCCGTCGTCGACGCCCCGGCAGTGGAACGTCTTCGACCCGCTCTGGATGAAGCTGAACCCATGTGACTCGTTCGTGTTCGCGTCGTACAGCAACATCGGGGCCGCTCCGAGCGGGCTCCCGGTGTGGTCGACGGCGTCGATCCGGTAGTGGTTCGCGGTCAGCATCGATCGGTTCCCCGTGTCCGCGGTGGCGTAGGTGCCGTCGTAGGCCGTCACGTTCACGCGGAAGGCGTTGGACACGAAGTCGTAGTCCGTGGACCCCGAGTCGAAGTAGAAGATCACCTCGCCGTTGTTTCCGGAGTCCTTCGACACCGGGTCGCCCGGGGCGAACGCGGTTCCGTCGTCGTAGACCGCCGTGTGGATGTCCGACGTCGAGAGATCGGTCTCCCCCGGCGTCGTCTTCGTCGACGTGTCGTTGTACTCGAAGTTGAAGTTCCGGACCTGTTTGTCGCTCGTAGCCCTGATTTTGACCGCCAGGTCGCCGGTCTCGGGGTCGGTACCGACGTCGACCACCTCGAACCGAGAGGCAGTCTGCTGGGTGGCGGCGCTTGCGGGCTCCGTGGAGAACGTGACCGTGCCGCCGACCACCG
>Ga0207720_100264_pt1 | contig 42816 bp, 46 predicted proteins | sample A23P2SouthBayCA_2_FD_187751 | JGI IMG/M metagenome (GOLD analysis project Ga0207720, IMG submission 187751) | Aerobic enrichment media microbial communities from Eden Landing Ponds, California, USA - A23 E3 (2) (SPAdes) | ecosystem: Environmental > Aquatic > Marine > Unclassified | place... | reverse complement strand
ACCGACGCCAGCCGCTGACGCGGCGGGCGAGAACCTCATGGGCAGCCAAGTCTGTCGCGAGCGCGACACGCGACTCCCACCGCCCGGCCGGCTGTTGGCCCACCCGTGCGGCGTATCCGATTCCGGCTGGTCGAACGGTAACCTCCTCGGGGTCGAGACCGAGCGTCTCCGCCAAGGCGAATGCGAGTAGGTCGTTGCTGTCGAGGTCGGCGACCTCAGCAGCCAGCGACGCGCGCACCATCGGCGGTACCGACAGGTCACCGTCCGCCCCGTCCGTCACCATGCCTGCTCCCCGGAGGTACGCCTCCGGATCAATGCCACCAAGCGCATCGCCGGTTGGTGCTTTGTCGAACCACCGCAACACGCGCTGGGGTAGGTACCGCTTCGTGAGCGTCGGCGTTCCAGGGACGACGTATCCCCGGAGGGCAACGGCAGCGAGGCCGACGACAGCGATGGCCACCCCAACCGGAGGCCAGATTGCCGCGGCTCCGACCGCCGCTACCGCGGTCACAGCGACGTTCACAGCGGTACAGGGAAGACACCGGTTTTCACCCGTGTACGCCGGGTCGCGTAGGCGTTTAACGAGCGTCGCGGTACGGTCGAACCGTCGGATATCTATCGGAGACATGAGTGGATTGTGCCTGTGTGGCTTCTACCAAGTCCTACGCGTGCATCGGTGGTTAACACGGCTGTCCCCCTCAGACGGCTGGAACACCCTACCGAGTTGAAGGGGTATCCTACCAGTTCAGCACCGAGAGTAGAAATTTCGTACCGACCACGATCATGTCATGTTCTGTCACAGTATGTTTATCTTATCTGAAATAATTGTTTCCTCGACGGTCATACGTTAGCTGCGGTGATCGTTGGACGCTCAATATGACACAAGGATTGCTGTTGAAGACAAGCAAAGAGGAGAACAGGACGTCGAGTTCGGTGGTCGAGTCGAGTGGAAAGATCGACCGTGACGCGATGTATTCGCTGTTGAGTAGCCGCCGCCGCCGGAACATCCTCCACGCGCTTGTCGCAAGCGATGGAAAATCAACGGTTTCGGACCTCGCACGACAGCTGGCTGCTTGGGAGACGGACAAGCCCCCGGAAGCCGTTACCTCGAAGGAGCGGAAACGGACGTACACCGCGCTGCGACAGACACACCTGCCAAAACTCGCGAATTACGAGATCGTCACGTACGATGTGAACCGCGGGACCGTCGAGCTGACGGAAATCGGTGAGGAACTTCGACCCTATCTCTGGCCCAGGGAGCAACTCGGAAAGGGATACGTCCAACTGGCCCTAGTTGCTGTCACCGCGGCGGCGATTATCACCGTGCTGTCGTGGGGTGGGGTTCCGCCGTTCGCGCTGCTTGACGGGCACATGCTCACCGGGGTTGTCACGCTCTCGTTCGGAGTCGTCACCCTCGGCGCGTACATCCGCTCGCGCCCCTCGATACTCTACGAGTCGGCACGCCAGAGCGACACTCAGTACGTGCACGACGACGACCAGCAGGATTGACATCCTCCCTGCCCTCAAGGTCGGGGCTTTCTCCTTGATTTTCCGTAACACCAATCCATCGGCACGTCTTCTCGGGGGGCCCCTCAGTCCGGTATGGTGATCCTTCTTATGATATCTGAAAGCTATTCTTGGGTTCATGGTACTCCTGTTCGGTATGATACCTGGCGGCCCCGAAATGCTCGTGATCCTCATGATCGTCGTGCTACTGTTCGGCGCGAACAAACTCCCACAGTTGGCCCGATCCAGCGGACAGGCGATCGGCGAGTTCCGGAAGGGACGAGAGGAGATCGAGCGCGATATACAGGAAGCGGCGAGCGGTGAATCCGATACCTCAGGAGTGACGCAACTGGAGCCGTCGGTCGAGGAAACGCGCGTCTGATCGAGTAGGTCTGCTTGACATCCTCCCCGCCCTGAAGGGCGAGGTTTTAGCTTTGCAACTTCCATAAACCGCCTCGGGATCAAGCCCCGAGGCGCTCACCTTGTCCCCTCTGTAGAGCCCACTGCACTTTCACCCGTTACTGACATTGGGCCACTTAATAGCCTGTTAACCCAAAATGGTGAGGGAGAGTCTGTTACGCCGGTACATGCTACTTCCAGAGACAAGACGGACTGATACATCACTTTCACTCTACATGGATGGCTGAGGAATATCCCCCACTGCATTCTCATGTTGTCTGTGATCGCCAACACGGGTTCGCGTGTCGAAACGGTGCTGTGTATCAACCGATGGCCAAGGCGGACAGACAGTGGCGTCATGTACGCCGAGATGCCGGTCGAGCGTGAGCGATAGCGATGGTGCTCACGATCGACTACGACGGCACCACAGTCACTGAATGGGGCCTCACGGCCGACGGTGTCGAACGCACCCGCGTCGACGACTATCGGCCGACGATGTACGTCGGCGCACCCGTCTCGGAGTTGTACGGGGAGCACGGCGGGCAGACGCCGCGAGTGCAGCTGCCGCCCCGAGGAGCGCTCACTGAGGCCCTCGATGACCTCCGGACGTTTCTCAGGGGCCAGGCGGCCGTCGAGTCGCTCTCGGTGGACGTGTGGCGCCAGACGTTCCGCGCTGATGCCCGGCCCGTCCTCAAGATCGAGTGTCGCGAGATCGGAGATGTGCGCTCGGTCGCGCGCCGCGTCCAGCAGTTCGGTGCCGAAGACGCCTACACCTGCTACAACGTCGATGTGACGCGGCAGTTCCGCTACACGCTTGAAACCGGGACGGAACCGGCTCCAAACACCGTTCTTCGTGAGCTTCGAACGCTTGAGGTAGGGTTTCCGGCCCACGAGTCCGGGGTGGAGGCGCTCCCCCAGCTCACCGTCGACGGCGAGTCGGTGGGATCGACGCCCAGGGGAGTGGTCGAGGCCGTGGCCGAGTACGTCGCGAGCGTTGACCCGGACGTGCTGATCGTCGACACCGCGGAGGTCGTCCCCCTGCTGTTCGAGGCGGCGGCGGAGTATGGCTTGCGGCCGTTCGAGCTTGGGCGAGAGGCGGGGTATACACAGCTGGCGTCAGCCTCGACGTACACGAGCTACGGGAACGTCGGTCACTCACCGGCGCGGTATTCGGTGCCGGGGAGAGTGCTGCTCGACCGGTCGAACTCGTTCTTTGTGCACGAGGCAGGCCTCGAGGGCTGTCTCGATCTCGTTGAGCGCGCTGGGTTGCCTTTGCAGGAGTTGGGCTGGGCGTCGATCGGGCGGGTGTTAACGGCGATGCAGATCCGGGAGGCTCGTTCGCGGGGTGTATTGGTGCCGTGGCAGGCGTGGCGCCCGGAGTTCTTCCGCTCGGCGGCGACGCTCGATACCGCCGACCGCGGCGGGACGACATTGGCGCCAGAGGTTGGGATCCACGAGGACGTCCACGAACTCGATTTCTCGTCGTTGTATCCGAACATCATCCGCGAGTATAACATCTCACCCGAGACGGTGCGGTGTGGTTGCTGTGATACCCCACAAGTTCCAAACGTGGGGTATAGTATCTGCGAGCGCGACGGGTACCTTCCCGCTGTGTTAGGACCGCTCATTGATGGGCGGGACGCGATCAAGCAGCGGATTCGTGAGTCGGACGATCCAGAGGAGATCGAGGCGCTTGAGTCGCGTTCGGCGGCGATCAAGTGGATTTTGGTGTCGTGTTTCGGCTACCAGGGCTTCTCGAACGCGAAGTACGGCCGTATCGAGTGCCACGAGGCAATTAATGCGTTTGCGCGGGAGATTCTGATCGATGCGAAGGAAGCGCTTGAGGCCGGCGGGTGGCGCGTGTTGCACGGGATCGTCGATTCGATCTGGGTGACGCCCGCGCCGGGTGTGGACGAAGAAGAGCGGCGGGAGTTGGATGTGATTGCTCGGGAAGTGAGTGCGGAGGTGGGCATCGAGTTAGAGTACGAGGGCGCCTTCGAGTGGGTGGCCTTCTGTCCCCGCCGCGGTGGGGATGGTGGGGCGCTGACGCGGTATTTCGGCCGGCGACGTGGGGAGTCGTATCCAGAGGATGGTGTGGGTGAGGCGGTGAAGACCCGCGGGATCGAGTGCCGCCAAGATGATACGCCGGCGTGGATCGCGCGGTTGCAGGCGACGTTGATCCGGACGTTGGACCGGACCCACGACGTGGAGGCCGTCGTCGGGGAGCTGCGGCGGTGGCTTACTCGGTTGGAAGAGGGTGCGGTTGACCCGATGGAGTTGCTGGTGACGCAGCGGGTGTCGAAGCGTGCTGAGCAGTATCGCTACGAGACTGTGACCGTGGCGGCACTGAAGCGTGCGAAATGGAAGGACTGTGCGCTCGAGCCCGGCCAGCGCGTCGAGTATCTGGTGGTGGATGATGATGCGACGGGGCTGGGACGGGTGCGGCTCGGGCATGAGTCGTTGAATCGGTACGATGTGGAGTGGTATCGGCGCGAGGCGATTCGGGCTGCCGAGAGTGTGGTGTCGCCGCTTGGCTGGGATCGCGAGCGGATTCAGCGGGCGGTGTCGGGGGTCGTGGAGCCGTCGCTGAGGGAGTTTGGGTAGTTGTTATAGTACTATATCAGCCCTCAAAACTGAATTAACGAATCGATCGGTTGAGGAGTCGTTGTTTTGCCTCCTCTGTCCTCTCTATTTTGTTGTCTGACCACTTCTTCATCAGTGTACACCCCAGACGACTAGAAGTGAGTCCATGGTCGACGTTCGGAATCAAGGTCCCGCTACAGACGTCGCGACACCAAATCGAAGTGTCGACTCGAGTAACTCCTTAATATTCCGATCCATTCGAAGCGCCGAAGAGAGACGAGTGGTACCGTAGTTGACCTGACGGTATTGAACGATACTGCGCCGGGTATCGGACCGCACCGTTAAGTTGATCGACCGTATCACGGACGCCGAATGGTGACCCCCAGCCAGTCGTTGGCTGACCTCTGGAAGAGTGGAACTGATGCGCTTGACGACGCATCGAACCTCGTTGACGACGACGAGGAACTGGCACGTGACCGAATTGCCACTGCCCTGCGACACCTCGAAACGGCACGGTATATCGCCCACGAGATCGGGAGTGAGAACTACCCTATTGACGACGAACTCGATCGTCTTGCGAATCTTGAGGACGATCTCTCGGTTAACGAGTTAGACGAGAGTTCACCTCTTCGAAAGCTTCGACGTTCCGACCGTGAGATCGAAGTCGGCGACAAAGCGTTCGACGAGGGGCGTCCAGAGGAGGCCGCAGTCGCGTACACGAGGGCACACGATATCTTGGAAGAATTTCTTGAGGAACCGATCGGGCAGATCGATAGTGGTGAGCGATGTCAATTCTGTCTCAACCGACCGTGGACTACGACCGTTACATTCGGAGGGAGCGAAACTAGTGTCTGTAGCCGGTGTAAAAACGGGTATCCGGTCGGTATCCGACGAAGGATAGCCTCATACGAGCGACAGAGTCCATTCGTGAAAACGTTAAGAATATGCTGGACTGGATACCGGGGCCGGACTGGATCTCGAAACACAAAGATTGTGATACAGATCCAGGAGACGGTTCACCATCAGAGAATTTAGTCGACTCGGGTACACAGGAAGACATTGACGTAGTGTTCCTAGTCAGGGAATTCTCTGCAGTGTCACAACGACTCGGCCGGCCTGCAACGCCAGAAGACATCAGCGAATACAGCGATTACGACCCCAAAGACTACCGATTACACTTTGAGTCGTGGCAAGAGGTGGCTACGCAAGCCGGGTACGAGTTTGAGAGTTGGAATGAGGAGTGAATCGTCACTCCGAGACTGTGCTTCAGGTGTGAGAGATCCCCCAATCGGGGACTGTAAGATGCCTCCGTCCAGAACCAGACGGATTCAAGCAGAGAATCTCGGTCAAGTTCTCTTTCAAGTGATACTAAGATGCCGTACATTTATTAACACGTTGTCCAAGCCAAAGGCAGTGCGCGCTGATTTGGGACTTGACGAAGATGAGTCTGTAGAGCTGACTAACACATGAGTTCACTCACGTGGAAGTTTCCGGACCAGGCCTCGGGTCTGACGGATTATCACTCTATCCCAACCGACGAGGCCCTCGATAGCGAATTAGAGACGTTCGTGAGGGAGGTCCTTCAGAACGCGAACGACCAAGGGAGGCCGAACGGCGATCCGGTGAGGGTCACCTTCGATTTTAACCACTTGACCGAGGATTTGGACACGTTCTTGGACGCCCTCCAGTGGGGAGACGAGAGAGACGGTCCCGAGTCGCTCCGGTGGCACGTCCAGCGAGCGATAGAGAACGACCAGGCACGCGACCCAGGCCTCAAACGATTCCTTGACGACTTCGGGGGTGAAGAACTGTTGAACCTCACCATCCACGACGAGAACACCACCGGGCTTGTTGGCGAAGAAGACGACAGCTCCAACTCCTTCGGTGCACTCGTCAAGGACTTCGGTGGGTCGGAGAAGTTGGACGCAAGTGCCGGTGGGAGTTACGGGCTCGGAAAGACGGTTTTGTGGGCGTTCTCGGGCGTATCGACCGTCTTGTTCAACTCTGTTCCGGAAGCCGAGACGGGAGGTCACTCGCCTCCAAGACTCATCGGGAGGAGTATCCTCCCGGCTCACGATCACGAGGGCGAGAGTCGGACATACACGAACCACGGATGGTTCGGATACCGCGACGAAGATGAGATCGAGAGGCTCGGCCGACCGCCGTCTCTGTGGAACGAAGACGGGTCTGTTGAGGCTGTAGCAGAAAAACTCGGTATCGGTCGGCCTGCGTCGGGCCCCGGAACGTCGATTGGCGTCGTGGGATTTAGAGTTCCCGGTGAGGACCTCAATCCCGACCCATCCGTAATAGCCGCAGACGTGCGCCACGCGGCCGTTAAACACTTTTGGCCAGCTATCGCTCGTGAAGATTTAGAGGTCTACGTGGAGCTCCCGGACGGGACGGTGAAAGAGGCAGATTGGGATGACGCTCCCGGCGTGGAACCGTTCGCACGCTGTTACGGAGAACTCTTCGATGCCACCGAATCCGAACTTGATGGTCCCGGGACAGTGGCGAAGACCCAGGTCGGGTTAACGGTGCCGCGCGAGAACGGCGAAGTGGTAGAGTCACCAGCACCCGAGTTTGAGACAACCGTCACGCTCCTGATCAGACAACTCAGCCCGAGTGACGAGGAGAGACTCGACAGCGAGGAAGACACCGATCTGACGGCGAATCGTGTCGCTCGCCTACGTGGGGCACAGATGATCGTCGACTACGTCGACAAGAGCAGCATCGCAGATCGTGGAAGCAAATTTGTCGCGGTACTGGTATGTGGTGAAGCGGAGTCACCAGACGGCGAGACTCCTTCTGCGGAACAGCGAGCAGTCGAGAAGTTCCTCAAGCGTTCCGAACCCCCACAGCACGACGCTTGGAAAGGAAGTAAGAACGACTACTTGAAAAAGTATTATAAAGGAACGATCGTCAGCGAGGTGGCCGCCCTCTCGGGAGTCCGTCTCGACGAGAAGCTCGCGGACGTCGTCTACGAAGACGTCGAATCCGGTGACGAAGTTCCCGGGATGGACGACGTCGCACCGATCATGGAGGGTCGTGCAACCGACGGCGAGGGGGCAGGCCCGGTACTGGAGTGGGAGAGGCGGCCGAAGGCTGAATTCGGAGGGTCAAGCTGGCGGTTCAAGGGCAAGGGGGGACCGGTTGACGACGACCACGGCGCGTGGAGATTGACGATCGGACTCTCTCGGCTCGACGCCGACGAATCCCAGGGAGACAGTATCGAAATCGACTCCGTGACACCACTCACCGGTGGTGTTACCATCAGGAACGACGGAGACGAACGCACGCTGGAGCTCCCTGCATCGGTCGACCTTGTCGAGTTCGAGGGAGAATCAGTTGAGGTGGCGAACGGTACGAGGAACGTCTCCGCAGCCTTCGAAACGGGGGATCTAACTCAAGTCCTCCTTGACGTCACGGGGACGGTCGAGAGCGGAGGAGGTGACTGATGCCAGCGCACACGAGCTACTCGGAGTCGCGAGACGAGGTCCTCCCGTACAGATACGAATCAGACGGGATAGAATTCGGTATCTCGGGATTCTCCTTCGACGGTGGCGAGTCGGGGAACCCGAGTTACGACGACGCCGTCGTCGAACTGTACGAGTACGGTGACTGGGACGAGGTGACGATCGAAGCCGAACTCACCCCGGGGAGGTCTATCGAACGCGTATTCCCGGAGGAAGAAGGCCCACCGTTTCCGGCCGATCTGGTCCTGGTAGTCGACTGCGAGGAGACACAGACACGCTTTGAGGTGACGTTCGAGGAGGCGCCGGTCGAATCGGAGTCCGTTTGCGACGAGTTCACCCTACAACGGGACTTACTCATGGGCGACGTCACACTCACACCGAGACTCGTTCGCTCGGAAGAGTGCCGAGAAGGTCTCCCGTACGCACCGAACTCGGGCATGCGTGTCGCCGGCGGGAGAACGTGGACCCTCGAAGTCGACGAGCCGGGGCGCGACACGAACGGATTTCCGTTCGTGTATCGGGACTTTTCACAAGATAGTATGCCGAGCGTCGATCTCGCCCACTCCTTCAGTCAGAATCCCAACCCGAAGATGATGGTCAACAACCAGAACACAGAGTTGGTCAACGTCCTCCAAGCAGCGAACACGTACGGGTTCCGGCCGAACTTGAAACGGGTCATCAAGTCCGAGTTCGGAAACGCCCTCTGGATCCAACTCGTCTTCCACACGGCGACCACGATCGCCGAGACAGACGGACTTGAGTTCACCTGGCAGGAGGGCGTGGCCGTCGAGTTGGAGGACAGCGTCATGGGGACGCACCTGTTCGGCGAGGACGCCACGTACGACGATATCGTCGAAGAGCTCGGGGAGAGAGTCTCCGGCCCCGAGGCGATCAGAGAGTTCGTCCCGGACCTCTGTGAGGCGGTACAACTGTACACTGAAACTGCAGATACGTGGGAGTACTTCGTCGGGGAACACAAACCATGACAGAGATACACGAGTTACTGGAGTCGGGCAAAGACGTCGTGAAGTCGAACGACTCTTTCCCTGAAGCCGAGGGGTCGTACCCACCGACCGACGAGCTGGCGGATCACGTTCGGGTGCTCGATGTCGACGGAGCCGACGTCGACAACGATCGGCTGCAGGCCTCTGTTGACGCTGCCGTGAGTGAGTTCAATCTCGGCCGGCGAAGTCAGCGGACAGCACTAGACTCGAACTTGGCTCCGATCGTCCGCGAGTGCATCGACATCCCGACGCGAGTCGCGGCGCGACCGGGCGTGTGGCAGTACTTCACGCTCCTTGAGTACCCAGACTTGATCCTCAAACGGTGGAGTCGTGACGACGACATCCAAGAGAAGTTCCTCGGAAGCCAGAAAGATCTCTACTCAAACTACATCGCCCGACTCTGGTGGGGGGCGGAACTGACGCACAACGAGTCGACGGGCGACTACTTCGTCACACACCGACTGTTCAACAAACAGCGACTGGTAAACTACTTCCTCGACTCGTCGTTCAGACGGTACAGGCCTGCTGCCAGAGGCTTCGCCGCGGAATTGTACCGGGAGACGGGTGAGGACATCACCGACATCGCGAAGCGCTTCAACGCGTCGTTGTCGACCATCCAACTTGAGTCGAGAGACGAGGAGCAAGTCCGAGAGCAGTTAGCCATGATTCGCCAACGAGTGAACGAAGACTGATTGCCCCGAACCCACCGCATCCCGTCGAGTATCCAGATCCGGACACGGGTGAGCCAGAGGTCCCCGACGACAGCGAACTGGAGCGTGGTGACCGGTACACTGGGCCGCGAGACGGGCGGCGGATCAGCGTCGATTCCGACGGTGACCCCTTCGAGAAGACACGAGAGGGGCGTAAGTACATCGTGTCTCCCGAGATTCGAGACGTCGCCAAGTACGTCCACGCTCAGAAGGGAGGTGGAACGATCACCATCAACAGTGCGAACCACATGATAACCGTCCTTCAAGACGGGGCCGTCTACCTCGGAACACTGGACGAGCCAGACGACATCGAATACGGCGAGACAACTGGTGGGCTACTCGACGACTCGGTCTCCTTCGACGATTTGTAGTCGACCGCTGAGTCGACGCGTACCGCAACGTTTGTGTCGTGCATCGTATCGGTATACCGAGTGGAGCGAACACCCGACCCGACTTGTGCCCAAGAACGGTGGATATACTCGTTGGAAGGCTTGTACAATCGGCCTGAGCCGTCGCCGTCGGAACGGAAACAGGCCGAACGGACGATCGCTTCGAACGAGATCCCGCTGTCGGAGAAAGAGGACTTCGCCATCGTCGCAAGTTACCTACTCCACGAGCGCGGACGGTGGCGTGCACTCTAGACAATCTACCACAACTACGTCGATCAGTTGGAGGCAGGCGGCGAACTCGACGAGTGGTACTTCCTCGGGATGGCGGAGTTCGTCGAGCTTCAACGACTCGCCCGCAAGGAGGAGTTCGACACGGCGCTTCTCCGGGGCTGTTCGTTCGTTGAGCACTTCTTGAAAGAGAACGTCGACTGGCTCCGAGGGGCCCCCGCGACGACCGCTCACGACGAGGACCCATCCCTCGCGAAGGTCGTGAACTACTGTAGAAAGGCCGGATTTCTGAACGACATAGACCAGAAACTCTTGCACTTCGTTCGGGAGGTCCGGAACAATTCTGCTCACCACGCTTGGCTGACGAAGGATCTCGATCCAGAAGTTGCACGAACTGCGGACCGTGCGCTGTTATACGTGATCGTAGTGTACTGTCGGAGAAAGCCGAAGCCGAGGGTGTTGATTTGCTAGACGTCGAACTGGAGAGAGCTCACGCTGAAGGACTGATCACTCAGATTGAGGACGAACACCGTTGGACGTACAACGCGAGGAGGAAACACTGGTTCCCACCCTGACGGGGGGGGGAGCAGGGTTCGTACGATAGGGACGACGAGTGGCTCGTGTAGTGCTCACCCAGCAGCCCCGTTCTCGTATCCGTCTGGGTCAGTCCCTCGCCGTGTCCTCAAACTCATCCAACCGGAGGTTTTGCATTTCCCTACGCTTCTGTTTCATATCGGCGTCGTACGTCGAGTAGTCGACCCTGTCTTCGGATATCCCACGTTCCTCTTCGTAGACCCGAAGCCACGCGCGGACGAGATACTGGATGTACGGTCGCGGGATCGTGTTCTTAGCTAGATGTTGTTTCGTGTATGGGCGTGGGTCGTAACCTTTCGTGGCGGCCCACCACTCCTTGGACCGCTCGGAGAAGTAGAACGAGGATGTTTCGACAGTATCTGAACTCCCATCGCTCGTCAGGAGTGAACCCTGTCGAGGTGGCGATGGAACACGATAAGAGGTCTCGAACGCTCGCTCGTACTGGATCGGTAGACCGAACATTCGGCCGTTGAGGATGACCGGGTCTCTCAATGGAGCTTGAGGGACGTTCTCGATAATGTAGTGGTCGCAGTACTCCTCCGCGATCGCTCGAGCACTCGGGATCATGTTCTCGTGAGCGTCGGGGTCGCCAGAGATACTCGTCGTCGCGGCCCATTTCGAGCAGACCGGGTGGAACAGGCCGAGGTCGAAACTAAAGCCGTCCTTGATAGGGAAGTTCCAGTCTTTGCCATCGACCGCCAAGTGAGCGTCCGCCACCACGGGGTCGCTCTCGTTCGTGTCTTTCGCGTCGATACTGACCCGGACAACGTCCCCGAAGTTCGAGAGGACCTCGGATTCGGTACCGTAGTCGGCGAAACAGTGGAGGATACTCGGACGCTCCGAGTCCCCGTGAGCGTCACTCACAGTCGATCCCTCCGTAGACGCCGCTCTCCGTAGTCGACGACGAGAACACTGTGATAGCTAAGTGGGGGAGACGCCCCGCAAAGAGACGTGGAGAGACACTCATTATACCGACAGTGTGCTGACGCCAATAAAATCTTCTCGCTACGAACCAAGTGGGTACGTCAAGACGATCGTCAGTCGTCTGCGAGTGCGGGCTCCCGCTTGCCAGCGTCCACGTGGTCCAGTATCGCTTCTCCAATGTGCTGTCCGAGTAGTGGCGGGACGGCGTTCCCGATCCACTGACCGAGTTGCGTCACCGTCGCCTCCTCGGGATCCTCGATGAACTGATAGTCCTCCGGGAACGTCTGTAGCATCGCCCCCTCGAGGAGTGAGAGTGCGCGGTTCTGGTCGGTGTCGTAGTGACCGAAGCGTCCACTGCCGTAATTGTAGAACTGAGTCGTGATCGTCGGAGCCGGTTCGTCTGGTGACATCCTCCCGTACGGAGCCTTGTAGGACCGACCGCTCTCCTTCTTGTGGCACTCTAACAAGAGGTGTTCTTTCCCCTTTTCCTCCCAGACGGTCCAATCTTCTCCCGGCTCCATGTTCTCGATTCGTTCCTCGTTCAGCTCGGATAACGAACGCGACTGGTGGAGTGGGTTGTCGGGGTGAGTCTCCCCATACTCGATCGGGGGGAGGTGCCCGATCGTCTCTCGAACCGTCGGGTACTCCGTCTCGTCGGGACAGGGTGGGTCACCGAGTTCGATCGGACCTTCTTTCGACGCGAGGAGAACCCAGCGTTTGCGTTTTTGGGGTACTCCGTACTCGGGGCAGTAGACGTTCTTGTCGTCGTTGACGAAGTAGCCCAGGTCGGTCAGCTTCTCGACGAGTTGGTTGTAGATACCGTCGTTCCGAACTTGGAGGACGTTCTCCATGGCGAGGACGTCGGGCTCAAACCGTTCGACGATCTTCCTCACCTCGTCTAACAACCCCCACTTGTCGTGCTCTTCGCGTGTTTTGTCTTTCTCGTGGCTCAACGTAGAGTACGGTTGGCACGGTGCACACGCGGCGAGCACCTTCAGATCAGCGTCCCATGGATACTGCCGTCTGAGTCCCTCTGGGTCGCGCGCCAACTTCTCGACGTTCATACTCCTGAAATCGGCGTTCGAGTTGGCTTCGTAGGGATACCGACAAGCGGGGTTGTTGTCGAAGCCAGTCTCGACAGAGATCCCCACCTGCTCTAACCCGTACGAGAGGCCACCTGCCCCACAGAACAGATCCACCGCCGAGATATTCATAGAAATGCTTTACCCCAGGTAGTATATTAAACTCGGTAAAGTGTCGAAACTCTCGTGCGGTGTCGGTAGTGAGCCTGGACATGTCAGTTCCAGATTGCGAACTCGTCTGAGGTCCAAACTGAGATTCGAGTCCGAGGACAGAGCACTCGGTGGACGTATTCGGTGGAGGAAGCGAGTGTCGATGGGAACGAAGGTACACGCATGACCACGAGTAGAAACGTGATCGAACGTCAGGAAGAGTGGTTCTTCTTCAGTGGGGGGCCCGGTGCACCACGGTACGGTGGAGACCCGACGAAACACGCCGTCGACCACGACGCCGAGAGCTTCGTCAGGGAGGTGGTACAGAACGCCAACGACCAGCGTCTGGACAACGACGACCCCGTCGAGGTGAGATTCAGGTTCGTCACGCTCACCGGTGAGGAACGGTCCGACTTCCTGGAGGCGCTCGGGTGGGACTCACAGTTGCGCGACCAACTTCGAGCAGTCGCCGACCGCGACACAGGGCGTGGATACGATCGATTCCTCAACCGGGTCGACGGTGACTCCGAACTCCGACTCCTGATCGTCGAAGACCGAAACACGACGGGGCTCAACGGCCGGTGGGACGAAGACTCGAATTACGCCGCTCTCGTCCGAGATGAACTCTACAGTAGCAAGCAAGACGACACCGCCGGTGGGTCGTATGGGCTCGGGAAGTCCGTCCTGTGGACTTTCTCCGGCGCGTCGACGGTTCTGTTCAACTCTTACCCCATCGACACACCGAACGGCGAAACACCGCCACGCTTCGTCGGTCGGACGAAACTCCCGACCCACGAACTTGACGGGGTGACCTACCAAGGAGCTGGCTGGCTGTGCGACCCCAGAGAGACCGAAGACGGACCTCGGCCGAGATCGCTGTGGGAAACAGAAGCCGCCGACCTCGCGGAACGGCTCAAGCTCACACGGCCGGACGTCAGCGGGACCAGCGCCATGGTCGTTGGGTTTCGAGATCCGACCCGTGACGAGCGTCCCGGACTGACGGAACTGGCCGAACAGTTCGAAGAAGCGGCGGTCAAGTACTTTTGGCCCGCGATGTACCGGGGGGACCTGCGAGTGGTCGTCGAGACGCCAGACGACGAGTACGAGGCGGACGTAGAGAGTGTTCCGTCTATCAGCCCCTTCGTCGAGTGTTTCGAGCAACGTGACACCGAGTCGACTGAACTGGACGAGCCGGGTGACGTCGCCGGCTTAGACGTTCCACTCAACGTTCCCGCCCGCGCAGACGGGACGGAGACACCCGACGGGTCGGTGCGACTCGCCGCTCGGCTCGCCTCCCCCGCCGACGACGACACCTACTTGAACCGGGTCGCGATGTTCCGTGGAGCAGGGATGGTCGTCAAGTACTACGACCAGAGCAGGGTCGCTTTCGGTAACAGAAACTTCCACGGCGTGCTCGCTGCTGGAGAAGCGAGGAGTGAAGGGCGGTCTACAGACGGCGACCGTGAGGTAGACAGGTTCCTCAGGTTCTCCGAACCACCCGAGCACGACGAGTGGATATCGACGGAGAACCTACGAGAGCAGTACAAACGGGGGTTCAGAAAAGCTCTGGACGGGATGTTCGACACCACCCGAGACGGACTCCGTCACCTCATCTCCCGGAGTTCAGGTGACGCCGATGCGCTCTCCGATAAGGTACTCAAACGATTCCCAATTCACGAAGAGCGTGTCCGTCGTCGTTCGGTGTCGAACCCGAGTCCAGTCTTCGAGATAGACAGTTCGTCGGAATACGAGAACGGCCGATGGCGGTTCGAAGGCCGAATCGAACCAGTGGAAGAAGAGTTCGACGGGTGGACGGCGGAGGTATCGATGCAGGGTGTCGGGGAAGACGGGTCCACCTACGATCGAGTCCCGATCGATACGGTCAACGTGTCCGAGGACGACGTCTCCGTCAAGTGTGAAGACGGCGTCGCCACGATCGTCGCAGACACGGACGCTTCGGTAGTACAGTTCGAAGGTGAGACGGCCCGCGTAGCGACTGGTCAGACCTCGACGGTAGCGGTCGGAGAGACACGACTCGAAGTCCACGCCGAACTTCGAACGGCTGGGGGTGAGTAAACGTGGAACGGAAGTCACAACGATACCGGTCGACTGCACTGCCGTACGCGTACAGGAACGACGGGTTAGCGTTCGATATCGACGGTTACTCGGTCGATGGAGAGAAACCACGAGACTTGGAGTTGAAGCCAGGACAGTCTCACATCCCACTGCCCCCGAACGACGAAGACGCCGAGTGGGAGACAGTCGAGTTGTTCGGGTCGTTAGGTGTGCCAGAGTCGACTGTCGACGCGGTATTTCCCACGGGTGAGCGTGAGGCTCCCCCGGCGAAACTGTACGTCACAGTGCAGTGTCACGAGACGATCTACCGCGATCGCATCGTCGTTGAGGAGTCACCCACAGCGCCCGGCGAGTACGACCTCGGCATCAAACTCGACCGTTCAGACTTCCGTGGTGAAGTCGAGCTCCGTCCGTACCTGGTTCGTACGGAGTCTACGGAGTCGAGTGGGTCCTACGCGTCGGACGCGAACGTCCGCGTCGCGAGTGGCCAGATCTACACCGCGGTCGTCGACCCCGACGACGGAGACCACCGTGCACAGATCGACGGCGAGGAGGTCAGTTTCACACAATCGCCCCACCTGCCCGACGGGGACAAACTGTACTACTTAGACCTACGGAACGAGGCGAGCCCAAAGCTGTGGATCAACGCCGACCACCCACGTATCACGGACGTCCTTCGTTCGGACGGATCGATCGGTGCCGAGCCCCGGATGCGCGACGTGATCCTCGATCAGATCTCCTATGCCGTGTGGAGTCAACTCATCCTCCGAGCAGGAACGGCCGTCGACAACGACGGGAAAGTCGACCACCAGTGGCAGCGAACCGTGATCGAGTCCTTCGCTCGCGAAGTGTACGACACGGACGACATCGACGATGCCGCACTCAAACTGCGCCGTGATGTCCGTGACCCCGAATCACTCCCGGAGCTAGTGAGTCAGATCGACGTAGAGCTACAAGAATTCCTTGACCCGCGTTCGCAGCTGATCAACCTCATGGAAGAAGGACTCCAGATCTGACGTGACAGCACAGAATACACTCCACAGATTGACGGAAGACGGGAGACGTCTGGTGGGAGATCCGTTTCTACGAGGGGACGCGGAGATCGACCCGGACGACCTCGCCGAACACGTCGAACCGATATCGGGCGAGCCTACCGGAGACTTCGAGACCCTTGACGACGCCGTCAACCGAGTAGTCTCGACCCACTCACAGTACGACACGGCGATGGATGGAGCCCTCGCCGCCGACGTCCACCGCAGCTTGGACGTGAGCCGTCGGGTCGCAGGTGATCCTGGACTCTGGCACTGGCTCGCAGTCGTACGGTACTCCCACTTCGTGAGACACCGTTGGCAGTACCGCTCGGAGGCGGCGATGCGTGAGAAGTTCCTCGGTGCCGGGTCCGACCTCTACTCCAACGCACTCCATCGCCTCTGGTGGATCGCAGAGTTGACCCACGACGACTCGACTGGAGACTACAGCTTGACCGAGAGTGTTTTCGCGAACCAGACCATCGTCAACAAGGTGTTCGACCGCTGGTTCGCACGGTACGAACCGGCGGTCGTCGCAGTCGTTCGAACACTGTCCGATGAACCCTCGCGGGTGATCGACGAGGCGACGAACCAGTTCAATCACGCGCTGACCAGCGTGCAACTGGAGGGGCTGAGCGAATCCGAGGCCGAAGAGATGATACAAGAGATCGTCGACGACGTTCGGTGAGCTTCGTCAAGGCGGCCTATGCTTCTCGCTGGTCGCTCTCTCTGTCGGGAAAGCGGTCGTCGAAGACCCTTCATTACACCCGGATTACGTTCCTGTCTACGATCGGTCAAGGGACTTCGAGATTGAAACAGGCGGTCGCGTTGGCGACGTAGGGTCCAACCTGAGGGAGGTCGGTGAGTTCCTCTGGTGTCTGCGGAACCTCATCACGACTGGCAGCGATCTCCGAGAGTGCCTCCGATCGGATGCGCTGGAAGCCGAGGGATTCGATCGCATCTTCTAGATCCTCGCGGTCTGCACGGTCGATCGCCCCCAGCGACGGGAAGCGATCGACGAACTCCGTGAACACGCCGGCGATGTTGTCCGCCGGAGTCTGGGTCAGGAAGAACTCGGCGATGAACGTCTCGTAGAACGTCGTGAGCCGATCTCTCCAGGGGAACGACCGGACTTTGTACTCGGCCCACGACGCGCACGTGGGCTTGAGACAGACCGCCTCATCGTGAATCCCGGTCTCTCGCGGTAAGAGGTGTCCCCTTGCCGACTGCTTCGTTTGATATTTCGATGAATAAATATATGTTGTCCGAAACCTCATCGTCGCGGAAGCAGTGGTTGATTTAGAGACCTACTTCGAGGAGTACGGATCCGGCGAGCGTCGGATGTACAAAGCTCCGACCGACGTCGCTCTCGACAGGCGGTTGGAGCAGTTCGTTCGCGAGACCGCCCAGAACAGCGCAGACGAAGGGGTCGGAGACGACGCTCCGGAGTTGTGCTACCGGTACGAACGATTGGAAGGCAACGACTTGGACGACTTCTTGGAAGCGATCGATTGGGAGGACACCTTCCGTGGCCACCTAGAAGCGGTCGCGGAAGACGACGACGAGATCGGCGTCCAGAAGATGATCGACCGTGTCGACGACGGGGAGTTGCCGCTGTTGTTGGTCGAAGACAGCAAGACGTCAGGGTTGACTGGAGACGAGTTCTCCGAGAAGACGCGGTACTCAACGTTGGTCCAAGACTTCGGCCAGTCGACGAAGGAAGCCGACCAAGGGGGAGTCCACGGCGTCGGTGCATCCGTTTTGTGGGGGTTTTCCGGGTTCAAGACGGCGATGTTCCTGACGAGACCCGTCGAGTGGGACCAAATAGATGTTCCGCGTCTCGTGGGACGAGTCGACCTCCCTTACCACGAGTACGACGGGCGAGAGTGGCACGGCGGTGGGTGGGTCGGACGACCGGATTCGTCCGGTCGACGAGCCGTTTCCATCTGCGGTGGAGGCGCGAAGGACCTCGCAGCCGACCACTTCCACATCGACGAGGACCAGAGCCGAAGCGACGAGACCGGGACGACGATAGCGGTCGTCGGGTTCCGTGAACCCAGCGTCGGTCGTCGATCACCCGGCAAAGTCGTCGATCGGATCTCGGATCTTGCATCGCGGTTCTACTGGCCGCTCTTGTTGGAGTCAGGTTTGGAAGTCCAAGTCCAGTCACCGTCGGATTCGAGCCCCTCCGAGGTCGATCCGCGCGACCGTTCGGATATCGCACCGTTCGTCGAGGCGTACGACGAGTGGAAGGACGCTGGGGACACACTCGAAGCGGCCCCGGACATCGCGACAGTAGACATCCCGATCGAGATCCCAGCCAAAGGCGGAGAAGGCGATACGACCGAGGCCGAGGTGACGTTGGTCGTCCGAACACACGACGACAGCGACGACGACATCCACCGGAACCATTTGGCCCTCTTTCGCGGCGCACGTCACGTCGTCAAGTACCGCCAATACGGACACATCGCCCGGTCCGTGGGCCAAGCGTTCCACGGACTGCTGTTGGCCGGCAAGGCGAGGTACGAGTTCGGCGTCGCCGACGGAGACGTCTCGGACGCCGACCGTGCTGTTGAGGACTTCTTCAGAGTCGCCGAACCGAAAGCACACGACACCTGGGAGGTCGAGACCGGCAAACTCCAGAACAACTACCCGGGCGGGTCCGACGAGATCGAGACACTATTCGGGGACACGATCCCGACGGCCCTCCGTCAACTCCTGACCGAAGCGGGAATCGGCGATGAGGAGATGCTGGAGAACGTCGGTCGGCAGTTCCCCTACTTCTCGGGCGGCCCCAGTGGTGGCCCCGAGTCAGAAGGCGGCGGCGGTGGCAGTCGCACCATCAATAACGTCCGCCCCGAGGTGAACCATGTCGACGGCAGATACAGGGGTGAAGGGACGCTCACGCTGACAGACGCTCCGAGCGAAGACTGGACGTTGAGTGTTGGGATTGAGGTCGTTGACGCGAGCCACCGTCCGATAGAACCTGTCAACGTAGACGACATCGGTGGAAGGATCCCCAACAGCGGTACGTCACTCGAAAAGACCGAACGTGGAGTTCCCGAACTGAAAGTTCCGGCCGGAGAGGGCACCGTTGAGTTCGAGTTAACATCGGTCCCGACCGACGAGATAGACGCCGTCGGCGAGGGGCAGGCACGCCTCACCTTCACGATCGAGGTTGGGGGTGAGACGTGACTACACACGAGTACTCCGTCGATACGTATCCGTACCGACACGCCGGGGAGACAGTCGGCTTCGACATCGATTCCTGTGAGATAGACGGTCAGAAACACGAGTTAGATAGCAGTGGGTCTCCGGTTACGTTGTTCGAGTCCGATGGATGGTCGACAGTCACGTTCGAGGTTGCACTCACTGTTGAGGACGAGACTCTGGAGTACGTGTTCCCAGACGCCGACGACCACGACGGTGCGCTCGTCGTGGAAGGCTACTGCCCGTCGACACACGGCCGGTTCGTCGAACCTATCGCAGTCCGAGATTTCGGGGCCGGGAGCCACGCCAGCGAAGTCGAACTCAACCGCGAGGAGTTCCGAGGGCTCACGACGTTGACGCCACGTCTGCTGCGGGCGAACTCGCGGAGTGCCGACGACGAGTACGCTAGCCAGAGTGGCCGGTACCTCGCAGATGGACCGCGGTTCGACGTCTACTTCGACCGCCCGAAGTTGAGCCTTAAGGGAGACTTGCCCGTGATCCCGGCGGAGTTCAGCGACTCCAACAATCCCGGCGAACCCGGCACCGAGTGGTTCGTGGACGTTCGGGATGCCGAGACGCCGAGGCTCTACGTCAACCGCGATTACCCGACCGTCGTCAGCGCGATCAACGCCATCGAGAACCCGACGAAACAGGGGATCGTTGGACGAGTCGTGCTCAACCACCTCGCCGTGTCGATGCTCACTCAATTCACGATCAAGGCGGCCTCCCACGCGGTCGCACACGGCGAGATAGAATACGAGTGGCAAGAGACACTCCTACACGGCCTGTGTAGCGAGTACTTCACCGACGGGACGGTAGAGGAACTGGAAGAGAGTCTACAAGTGGAAGCGATCTCCGACACCGTGAGTAAGATCGAGACGATCTACCAACGACGACGCGCGCCACACGAGGACGTCAAGCGACTCCTGGAGGTGATGCCGTCGTGACTCGGCTCTACCGTCTCACCACCGGCGGGAAGGAGAACCTCGTGACCGACGAGTTCCTGACCACCGAGACGACGTACTCTGAGGACAGAGTCGCGCCGTTCCGAGAGCAGACACAGTACACGGCGGATTTAGACTCGCTGGGACGTGTCTTAGACTGGGTGATGGGTGACGGTGCCGAGCGCTTCGACGATCGGTCTGACCTCGACGCCGCCGTCGCTCCCGCCGTTCGCGAGTTTGTCAACGTCCCGAGACGTGCCGCCGCCGACGAGGGGATCTGGCACTACCTCTCGATCGTCTGGCGTCCCGACTACGTACGCTACCGGTGGACACTCGAACGAGGGAACAGCTCGCTGACGTCGCTCAGAGAGAAGTTCACGAAGTCTACCAGAGACCTGTACGCACCCGCTTTCGCACGGCTGTGGTTCATGGCCGACTTCACTAAGTCCGACGGTGGCTACAGGACGACCGAGAAGATCCTCAAGCGCCAGTACTCTGCGAACCGACTGTTCGACAGGACGGACCTACGTCAACGACCGGTCATCCGAGCGATCGCACGTGTGGCCTACGACTTAGACGATGACGAGTTTATCGACGACGACGACGTGTTTGAGACAGTGGCCAAGGCCGTCAGTCACGAGTTGACGACAATCTCTGCAGAGAGTGTCGGCGTGGACGGTATGGAAAAGTTGGTCAGACAGAAGTACGACAGAGTGACGGGTTGAAGAACATTGAATCCAGCCCGTGTCACCGAGCACGGCCGTCAGAGTGGTCCGGAGTTTGGCGCCGACTCACCTTTGAAGGTACCCACAGAATGCTAACGTCGGGGATCATACACAAGTGCCCTCTTAGAATCCACCAAAGCTAATATTCGGAGGGTGCTGAATACAGAAGATTTATACAGCAGAACCGATAGCTAACGAGAGTCAGATAAGCCACAAGAACACGCGAACAGACACTCACCATCCGGAACTCTCCGCGCCGGATACATCCTGACCACACTCCATCATCAGGTATGCGACCTCCGGTACCTCAACCCCCCACTCAAAAACCGCAACTGCGACCGACTCAGATCGTCGCAGTCACGATCAGATTCGCCGGCCCCCGCGGATTCGCGTCAACCACGATCGCGCCCCCTGCTGCCAAAGTCCGCAGCACAGCAGTCGGGATTGACGCCCGATCCAGCGTGGCCTTACTGACCGAATCGTCGCGAAGGCCGACACTGGAAGTGATCACGCCGACGCTAATGCTACGTCAGCCAGCCCCTCCCCGAATCAATTGGGAGGTGTCCGGTAGTTACTGTTTCAGACGAGTTCGAATCTCCTTGAGATCCTCTCGGAATTGAGCTGTTTGTTCCTCTTCATCACCCTCGTAGACAGCGTGTACGCAAGAGCCCTTGACAGCGGATTCTGAGATATCATACGCAGTTGCGACACCGGTAAATGCCCTATCAAGTGCACTTTCGTCGGAACTCCTGTACCGAGAATTCCCGTTCCGTTTCGGCGGACCTCCGGAGAATTCGATAAATTCTCGTGCTACGGCCACTCGGTATTCTGGTGCTTGTTCGCCTTGGTTGAACTGCGGAATGATATCTGCCGCAGCATCAACAAGCTCGCCGTCGAACTGTTCAGTGAGTCGGCTGCGGAGACTGTGCTGGACCTCAATGTCTGGGACATCGTCTGTCATGATGACTCCACCTCAACAATGCAAGGGGAGGGTATTGGCGGCTTTGGCGAGTTAGAGGCTCTTCAAGAATTTCCTGTCATTGCGTTTCCTCTCGAGCACAGCCTGTCATTGAGTAGTTGTTGTACGTGGGGTAGACAGCTTCGCCGGCTTCTGCCCGCGACAGTCATTGTTTGAAACCTAAATAATACGTTGGGCTCTCAGAACAGGAGTGTCGTCTTGTAAATTGGTGATAGCCAAACACCTAATTGGTTCGTCAAACGAATCCGTGTATGCCTACGTTTCGCGAGTACGCTGATAATTCTGGGTACTATATCCGTTCGAATATTGAGGGAAGTTTCCTGACGATGCAACTCAGCCCTCAAGCAGAGGGTCTGCTGACTGAGTTGGGATACGGTGATGGTGATTCGATTGTTTGGCCGCTGTTGCATCCACTGTGTGACAGCGGAGACGTGTTCACAAACAAATCGGGGACTGATATCTCCCCGAGTGAGGAACAGGTCGAAAGTGCGCTGTCATCTGGAAAATTGTCTTCAACCGAGAAGGCCCGAGTAAAAGAATTTCTCGGAGAAGGAGAGGCGCCCGAGGGCCCTAGTGTCTCAGGTGATGGATCCAATGTCAACCGAGACATTGATACAATCGTCAATGACCAAGCGAAGAGTTTCATAAAGCAGTGGAGCCAGTCCAAAAAAGAGTACGAGGCAACCTTAACCCGTCTGGCAAGTTCTGGAGACCCCGACGGGATCGTGAAATCAGTAAACCAGCACTCCACGCATCACCCGATCCAGCCACGACGCTTTCAGGTGAGCTCACGGGGTGTACCAGTGTATTCGTTCGAAACCCTCGGGATTCCTTGGGTGGTACATCATTTCGACCCTCTTGAGGTGCCACACGTTGACGCAAGCATTTTTGTGGAAATACGGCCAGGGACAAGCACTTCTCAGTCTATCACGATGAGTGCCGAAGGGACAGAATGGCACACGACAGGAGATCGGTTTTCATCAGCGCAAGTAGACGATTTTCTCGCAGTTGCTCCAGACCTTCTCTACTACTACCACTATCATCCCAACAAGCCAACTGGTTATCCCTATTCTATCATCGATAACCCGAGCGGAAATCTCTCAGCAACAGATAGAGAGCGGGTCGCAGCGTTCGACGATGTCCGTAGCGTATCCGTCGACACCTATGGCCAATCGTTGGGTGTCATCCTTTCAAAAGGAAAAACGGGCCATGGAAGGCTACGAGCGCATACTGGGCATGAGTTCCCGTATAACTCTGACCACGTTGAAGGCGGAGATCCTGATGTTGGATCGCTTGTCTCGTTTCAGGTTGCAAAATATAAACACGGTCTTAGAGCGCGTCCAATCCATATCGAAGAGACTGATGGGACACCTGAACAGATCGTTACTGGATGGCCATCTCTGCGGGAAAGATCGAAGGTTGAGGTCAGGAGTGAACTATCAAGTATTGAAGAAGGACCATCCCAGACAAATCAACTGAGTATTACTATTGGACCAGACGACGCAGATACCACGACCTTCGAGATTACAGTCTCTCAGTCAGTTTACTGGGCTTTGCGTATAAATGAGGATGAGCCAGATGAGATCGTCGATTCAGCGCTTCGTAATGCCCTCAAAAACTATATCGACGGCACAGTGCCTGAGACAGTTACACGTGATGCGACTGTATCGGTAACCCTTGAGCTTCCTGACGCCCTTCACGGAATAGTCGAATCCGCTGTCTCCACAAGTGATGAGTATGCTACAGCCAGTGAGTTCACTGCGAATGTGTTAGAAACACAGGTAGCGCCAGAAGACAGAGAAATGCTTGTTGAGGTCGCTGGGGGACAGTATGCTGCCCTTGAGTACCTTGCGACACAACGCGATTGTTCCCCGAACGAACTGGTTGATGGAGCAGTCGATGAGTTGCTTGAATCAGCGCCAGAACTATCTCTTGAGTAATTAGACGGTAGTTTCTAAGCCCCAGCTCGATCCCCGTGTCCGGGTTTCGTATTATTAGCCGTTGACGCTGATCGACTCTACCGCGATCGCGTCCATCATCGAGTCGCCATCCATAGGCGCGAACACAACCCCCTCAACGGTGTGGCCAGCGCCCCACGAGAGGCGCATCTCCTCCCCTTCGCCAACAACCTCGAGGACGCGGATCTCCTCGCCCGGGCCGGGACGCTCGGTTTCGACGCTCGTGACTTCGTAGGGCTCCCCGTTGATCTCCAGCGTCAACCCGGGCTCGATATCGTCGACGCGGGTAGGCGATCGCGGAGGTTGGCGGCGGTGACGGACATGGGTTGGTGTGACAGTGGTGGTGACTTGAATCGGGCGTTCGGATGGCTATTCGAGCTAAGTAGTGACGATCAGCTGGGGCGGCTCGCCCTGTAGCGTCACCTCGAAAGTTACTTAGATCGGTTCTCAACGTCGGACGCAATCCTAAGGCCGGGTAAAAATAACAGTAGCTCTGCTCGTCAGTTCGAAATCTATCTTCCTCTCCGTTTTTGTATCAACTTCGCTATTCCAAGTGACTCGTAAATCCCAACCAACAGAGCAGTGATATGGGGAGAAAGACCAAGCAGAGATCCGATCTGCAGGATCACTCCGGACAGGTCCCCAAGATACGCGACGTTGTCGACGCTAATGTACCCAACCGAGTTTCCCAGCAGGCTCGGTGTAGCTGGAGTGATTGCCGAAGCCAGCCCGGCGAGCATTGTGATCACCGTCGGGACAACATCCACACCCCATCGTTTGGGCGGTAATTGTGCCACCGAACATCAGCGCGACAGATGCTAAACCAGCACACCGTGTCTTGCTTCCAAGCACATCTTAGAAGAGTTACACGGGCGTATTAACGTCTTTGGTGGACTATTTGGGCACTTTAGGTGTTTAGCCACCCGAACTACGACCCCCCGGGGACCCTCTACAATTCCCTTGATCAATGTGCACGGGCGCGTAAAGCGAGTTGACACGTTTGGATTGGAAATGAATCTCGAGAGATTAGTTGGCAATCACAAATTCTCGAGTTGCGTGTCGCAACTACAATCTGGCTACTCAGATTGACGGATATGATATAAGTAAGGATAGTCGAAGTGTCAATACGTGAGGTCGCTCGCCGAACTCGTTTTTGACTACGGCTTTCACCAGACGACCCATAATGCAGTGAAAGAGAGCTTTCTCGCGTGGTACTACGAAGCCTCAAAGAGTGAGCTTGTGTCTGATGGACTCGATGCCGACAATTCTGATCTACACCAATCGGCACAGGAAGCTCAACGTGATGCTGAGAACTTCCAAGAGAACCACGCTGTCCCGAAGTTAGTCCAATTTCTTGAGGAACTAGAGGCCAAGATCACTACCGGGTTCTACTATGGGGCGCTGATAGCGATTCTGTTCGGTGGAGGACTGACAGCGGCTGGTGTGCTCGAACTCCAGACGCTGGTGTGGAGGGTTCTATTCAGTTCAATCGGGGTACTCTTGGGTGTTAGCGGTGTCGTAGTTCTGGTATCCTACCGTGTGGTCTCACATCAGATCAAGTCCAATTCAGAATTGGTCGCGAAGTTCAACCAGGAGTTGGTGATGAAGCCCGGAGACGTCCGGTCAATGGACCAAGACTGGCATCGCCTCGCTGCGTACGTCTTCTGGAACCGGAGTCTGTTGTCGCCCTCGACGCACATCGGATTGATCGTCCTCGCAGTCATTCGTCGACTCAGTCCTCGACTGTACGGCCGAATCGAGGCGAACTTGCGAGAGGATATTCGGCGGTTTGTCGGGATGAGCGGCCGCGAGATCATCCGTGATCAGACGGAGAAGGTAATTTCCGAAGTACTGCCAAATTGGCAGGACGGCTGGAACAGGTGACAAAACAGGGGGCGAGTCCCCAAAACAACGCCAGATTACCCCACAATTCAAACGTGGGGTAAAGAAAACGCTCAGTCCCTGCTTCCTCCCATCCGATCCCTCACACGAGAACCTAAACAGGCGCCTCACACACTCCGGAACCCTTCGGAACCCTCTAAGCCAGAGACATCCGGGTCACACTCAGACCCTCAAGTGTGCCACCACCGGTACCCAAATCTCCACTCAAAAACCGCAACCGACTCAGATCGTCGCCGTCACGATCATGTTCGCCGTCCCCTGCGGACTCGCATCCACCACGATCGCGCCGCCAGCTGCTAGCGTCTGCAGCACGCCGGTCGGGATCAACGCCCGATCCAACGTCGCCTCAACGACCCAGCCATCGCGAGTGCCGACGCCCGGCGCGAGCACGTCGACGGCGACGACCGACTGATTCAACGCGAGCGTGTCGGCGAGCCGGTCAGCTTGGCGGCGCTGCTCAACGCGGCAGTTACTCATCGGTCTACAGGAACCGCGAGGTTGGCTTCACACCGCGAGCAGATGCGAGCGTCTCCCTCACCACGGAGCATCGAGGAGCCGCAGCCTGCGCAGGTGACGCCGTAGACGCGAGCACTCACGCCGACCACCTCGGTGGCCTTGGGATGTGGTTGTCGTCGGTATCCTTATTCGTCGAGTCGCCGTTAGCAGACGACGGGCTTGTTTCGGACATAGATCGTTCTGACACAGCCCAGCTCCGGTGCTCCAACACCGGGGCAATTCATCGACAGAATTCCCTACAGAGAGCCGTCTGTGTCTGATTCACACTTGTACACCTCGCCACATAATGCTTTTGCCACGCGGAAACTAATTCGTACACTGAGAGCATGAGTTCGGCGCATGGAAACCAGAAGGTCAGCGACACCGAGATCATCGCCGCTATTAGAGCAGCTGACGGGCCTGTAGCCTCAGCGAGCGATATCGCAACGCAGTTCTCGATGACAAGGACAGGCGTCAACGAGCGGCTACAGGATCTCTGCCGCCAAGGTCGTGTTAACAGGAAGGACGTCGGGAACGGTTACGTTTGGTGGGTTTGCGACTAATCGGACGAATCCGCGAGGTGACGCTTGCCTGCGGAAGTGATCCACCACACTCGCGCAGACGCTTTCATCGCGCTCTCCACGTATCCTTCCTCCTCAAGCTGCTGCAATCGGTCAAAAATACCCTGCCGGCTCATATCGAATTCTTCAGCCAGCTCGGATGCTACGAGCACAGGCTCGGCAGAAAGAGCAAACTGACGGAGAATCTCAGTATCGCTCACCTGCCGTTTTCGACCGGCCATGTTCTCGAATCCTTCTGGTATAGGAAAACTGTACCTCTCTAAAAATGCTCTATGCGACAACTAACTTCCACGTGGAAACTACTAAGTCACCCCGGTGATAGACGAGAGACAAGCGACGCTACGCGGCGAACCCGCCCACGCATGACGGCGGCCCGGTGTGCCCGCACCGAACCGCCGCGTGGGGTCGCAACCAGCACGGAGCGGTCAATTCCGCTCCAGCAAGCGACATGAGCACAACACGCCCCACCCGGCTTCAACGTGCCGGACACGACGACGAACAACCCGCACACTACCTCGTCGGCGCGCGCCGCGGCTCGCGAGCCCACCACCCGGACCCCGACAACCCCGACACGCCGATCTGCCGCGCCGGGCGCCAGCACACCGACACCGACTGGACACCCATCGACCCCACAGCGTACGACGGCCCCATCTGTCAGTGGTGCGCGCCCGACCCCGACCCTCACGCGTACGACAGCCGCTACGCCCAGCTGCGCCACACCAGCCCTGCCGCACTGAACACGGAAGCGACCCGATGAACCGTCTCACCACCCACCGCTCCGAGTGCCTCCACTGCGGCGAGCACGTCTCCGAGCGGTTCGCGCGCGTCTTCGGCGACGACGCTGATCGCGTCCACCGCTGTCAGGCCTGCGACTCGATGCCCCTCATCACGAGAGGCAGCGCCGCCGGCAAGCCCGTCCCCGACCGCATCGACCCCGAAGACGAACCGGTACGCCAACACAGTACTCGTACTCCCGCCACTGGAGGTGTCGTCTCTTGAGCGCCCACGCTACCACACCGATCGCCGACGGTGGCACCATCATCCGCCCCATGTGGACGAAGATCACCGCCTTCGAAGGCAATGTCCTGTACGCGGTCGCCCGACTCGAACGCGAGGACACACTCACGTACGGCTTAGCCATCCGCGACACCCTCGAAGCCCTCTACACCAAGACGATCAACCACGGTCGGCTCTATCCGACGCTCGATGACCTCACCGACCAGGGTCTCATCACGAAGACAAGCGTCGACGACCGCACGAACGAGTACGAACTGACCGACGCGGGCTACGAGCTTCTCCGTAGTCGCCGCGACGCCCTCACGGCCGTGCTCACGGAGATCGACCAATGAACAACCCACACTCCGACGACACCGAAGACTGGACCGACCTCACTGCCATCGAGCGCACGACGCTGTATCTCATCGCGCGGCTCGAACGCAACCGGCGCGAGCTAACCGACCAAGGATTCACACGAGACATCAGACACGTCATCCCCAACGAAGACCCCGATCTCAAGCGGTACAACGAGGCGCTCGAAGGACTCACCGAGAAAGGCCTGCTCACGAACTTCGATGGCAAGTACCTCGTCACCGATGCTGGCCACCACTTCCTCCGAATCGAATACGCTCGCATCGGGAGTGCCCTCGATCCAGCGATTCACGAGGTCGGCGAATCGGTCCCGAGTTGCCCCAACTGCGGCGACCCAGTCACGACGCTGTCAATGGCTGGCCCGGGCACCGTTCGGGCAGGCCCCTGCGGCTGTCAACTCCCTGGGCCACTCGCTGCAGACCCACTCACAGATCGTCTCGAGGAAGCGCTCCACCTGACCGAAGATGCCGACGCACGCTATCACATCCGCCAAGCGATGCAACTCGCGTTCGCGCGTGCCCACCGCTCTAGCAAATGACCACACCAACCGCACCCTATGCGATCGTCCCACTCACCTTCGAGGACCTCTGTGAGAGCTACGTCCTTACGTGGGACGGTTGCGACGACCCGGTCACTGTTGTTGCGATCCGTGGTGACAACGTGATCGTCGAAACGCAAGCCGGAGACCGCATCCGACTCACCAGCACCCCTGATGGCCTCATGTGCCCCGATGAAGACACCCCACTCGACTCGTTGACGATTCATGGAACCCGCAGCTGGCAGGACAAACGAGAGATCTGGAAGTACCTCACCGACACCTTCGAGTTCCCGACCGAGTTCTCGGCGGTCACCTGCGCGGCCGACCTAGACATGAGCGTCGAGGAGGTGAACCGCCGTCTCAGCGAACTCGTCCGCGAGCCGCGGTCATCGCTGGTGCTGGTGCGCGAAAGCTATGATCGGTGGACCGCCTATCAGGTCGTCGATGAAACACTATCCACCCAGGAATTCATAGCAGTCCTCGAATCCCAGACCCCGGTCGCTGATGCAGCCGGTGATGACGACGAGATCGTCTGCACGCTGCCTGCGGGGACGACGGTGGTTCCGAAGGCCCTTGTCGATATCGCGTCGCACGCCCGCTGGGCGATCGCGCGCTTCGAACCTGGAGACGGCGAGCATCCCGCTGAGTGCACACTGACGCCGCAGTGGGGTAACTACGAGTAGGCGCGCCACACCACCGCGTCCGCCGTTCGCCCGCCAACCAACTCGCCACACACCCACCTCATGAGTGACAACACTGACACGCCCGATAGTGACGCACAGCCCACGACTGACGATCTGGCCACCCTCGTCCGCAAGCAACGCGAGACAATCGCCGAACAACAACAGCTGATCGACGACCTCACGAGCCGCGTTGAGGAGCTCGAAGACAGCGCCACCGAAGCAGCCGACCTTGAGGAACGCGTCAGCAGTCTCGAGCGCACGGTTGATATCAAACACGACCGCCACCTCTCGTGGGTAGACGAACTCCTTGTCGGCGACGAGAGCGGCTACCTCACCGACGAGCAAGAAGCGTTCCTTGAGGAGCATGGCTCGCTCATCGAGTGTCTCCAAGCACAACCCACCGCCGCCAACGAAACGCAAGCAGCCGATGGCCCCCAGCGCCATGAGACGACCCGCCTCCGTCGGATCGTCGAATCCGTCGCCGATTCGGTCGGCATCGATACTGACGACGCACTTGGTGGTGCAGACGAAGACCGCCTCACACGTCTGCTCAAGTACGGCCCAAGCGACGTCACCGATCGCGTGTACGCTGTGCATCACCGCTGTCGGGACCTACTCAGTCATCTCGGCAAGTGGGGGACGAGCGCGAACGACGCGTACGGCCGCCGAATCACCATCACCGCAGCGACGGTCAAAGAGAAGCTCGGGTTGAAACGCGACGAGCAACTCACCTCAACTGAGGTACGGCGCATCTTCGAGAAACTCGCCTCGCTTGCGAGTGATTCACCGCGGAAGGTCGTTGCCGATACGGGTGGACGTGGACGGAACCGACTCGTCGTGTATCTGACTGACGAGGAAGCTCACCGCGCTGGCTGACACCTGGTGGGAGCCCCACGTGCAGTCTCCCCTGTCAGCCTAGCCCGCTGACGCCCGCATACTCGGCTACAATACAGGCCCACTCTCTCGTTGGTGCGGTTGCTCGCACTCGTCGCCCCACTTGCGTGGGTCGACTACTCGTGAGTGTACCTCGCGAGCGACGGATCGCGGCGACGATCGAAGCAGGCGGTCACGAAAAGCGCCACACACCAGCTGTCAGGGTCTTCGCAGTGAGTGAGAGTCACCACTCAAGATTTAGAAAAATAGACTGACCGAGGGCTTTCGCCAATTCGGGACAGCTAGTTTGTGTCGTCACAAACGCAAACGCCCCTTCTTTATTCCTGAAGAGCTTGAAACGGTTGGCTGGCTCTGTTGAAGTCCTCTTTTTCAGATACAATACAGTATGAAACAGCCGGCAGATGAAGAGTGCGCATCTACCGACTGATGAGTTGGAGATCAGAGTTTACTCAATTAGATAATGCGAGTAATTATCATATTGGATAAGATTTAGGTCGGTGGACTCTGAGTAACCGGCAATGAGTTCTGAGTCAGTAGCTGTGTTCCGAGGCTGTACACCTGTTGTCGATGTACAGTACCGGTATGAGAACGATCAGACACCTGTGGAAGCGATCGTCGTCGCACTGGCGGAAATTGAAGGAAGTGATGCGACTGCACTCCCCCCACTCTACAACGTGATCGACACTGACGCGCTCAATCGATTGTTTGCACGAGAGGATGACGAAGGCGATACAGCGGCTATCCTCAGTTTCCAATATGATACGTGGAATATCTTTGTTCGTTCTGACGGTCGGATCAGGATCTGCGACGCGACCAAGCCCACCAACCCAGAACCCGTGTTCAGCCCCGTCCCTTCGTAAGATAACTTATCTCTATTCATCGTGGCTTCGGGGACACCGCCCGAGCGTCTCGCTACCGATGCCTAGTGTTCGATCTCGAATTCGTAGGTCCGGACCGGTTCACCGGAGACGTTACCGCCGGGGTGTTCCGGGATCTCACCGCCCGCCCCGAACAGCGGGATAGACGGGTCAAACCCGTAGGACTCGTCGGCCTGGGGGAAGCCTGTGACTGTCGATGGAAGTGGAACCGATCTATCAGATTCAATGAACGATCCCGAAACGGTGGCAGCTGCCGCCATCCGGCCACTCCCACTTGCGGTGCAACCGGTGAGGGTGGCGCTGTTGTTCGAGCCGACGTCCGCGATGAGGGGAGTGTCGGAATCGTTGTGAAAGTGGGTATTGCGGAACTCTGCCACGATGTCGTCGCCTCGGAGCTCGACGAGCCCGTCCGCTGTGGAGGCGTCTTCCGTGAACACCAACCAGCAGTTCTCGATGACGAAATGCCCAGGATGACGGATACGGAGACCGACGGGGTTCGGTGTCGTAACCCCAGCGCCGAGGCGTGGATTGCTCGTCACGGCGATGAGGGTGTCGCGGATGATGCTCGTCGTGGTTCTGTCCGAGTCGGCGTGGCCGACTCGGAGGTTGGCGACGTTGTTGTTGAGGAAGGCCGAGCGTTCGACAGTCACCGGCGCTTTATCGACATAGGCGCCATTGTTACCAAGCCCCGCCACGCAGGTGTGCCGAATAGCGGTTCGGCCGCCGCCTGTTGGTTGGTAGATGGCCCGATCCTGGTCACGATTGCCGCCCTCCGGCCAGCAGAAGCCGTCGATCACGCCGCCAGGATAGTGATCGAGCCCCGCCTTCGAATCGTGATTACGCCCCCTGACGACAATGTTCTTGAGCGTGCCGCGAACGGTGCCGTCCATCGTCCCTGAGACGAGTTCGAGGACGACATCCCCCCGATCGCCACCGCCAACGATCCGCGAATTCGCCGTGAGCCCTGTTCCATTCCAGTCGTAGGTGCCTGGCGGGATTCGTATCTGGTCCTGGTCAGCCTCGCGGAGAAACGTATCAATATCGTCCACTTGGTCACGGTCGTCGTCGGTAGCCTCCCGATCGGTGGGATCATCGTCGGTGGGCTCCGCCTCACGATCAGTCCGTATTCCGTCTTCATCGACGGGTTCGTCCGTAATGTCTTCTCCGTCTTCGTCGGTGGAGCACCCGGCGATGCCGGCGGCACCGGCCGCCGCAATGGAGGAGAGTATCGTTCGACGTGTTTTCGGAGGACCAACCATCGTCTCGGATATCCAACCTGAAATATGATAATTAGCTAGTAATTACTGGGGGAAACGTTGACAGAAGCTGTCTGTCTAAAGACGATAATCTCGTGAGCGAGGTAGTTGGATGACAAAATGAACTTGATGTATATGCGCCCTGCTCTTAGCGATTGGAGTGTGTGAAATATCAACTTAGGAGGACATCAACAGAGCCGAATATCCCCTTCGGGGAATCCTCGCCCGTTAGGCCGGAGAGGATATCAAAGTCGCTACCTCTCAGCGCATCACCCGCCTAAAGTCCGGAGTATTCAGCTTGTAGTCTATAGAAGATCCCAACAAAGAGACAGGGTGGCTTACACCGCAAGAGGAGTGCAATCAGTCGGTTCGTGACTGGTGGTGATAGATGGTCTCTGGAATCCCGATAGATCCTCGCTTGCGGTACACCCACACCGAAATGAACAGACACACCACCCCGATCTGAACGAATCTCACCTCTAGATTAGCAGCTAACGTGTTTTGAGTCACGTCACCCACCGCAACCAAATCGATAACACCGTACGACTGCCCTCGAAGGACAGCCGTGCTATGGCGGCCAAAGTGGATTCCAATCGGAAGCGCCAACTCGCCGGTGAGGAGATACGCGAACGCGAACATCGTTCCTGTAAGAGCGGCGTCAACGGCCACGATGATGCTGCCCCGGTAGGCAATATGCAATAGCCCGAATATAGCCAAACTGGTGAACGTCGCAAGACCAACGGCAGCTCCCACTGATATCCCGCGTGATGTCAGTCCCGCTGCGAAGTTGTCAATCATAACTCGTCGGTAGATTACCTCTTCATAGACGTTTTGGAGGAGAAAGTACCCGGTAGCCATGAGCAGTACAGCGACGACTATGAGCAGATTGTCGGGGCCGCTTACCCCTGCCGCCGAAAGATCAAGTGAGCGAATTCCCCTGTACTCACCCCACCACCACGATATCCCAATCCCCAGTAGAGTGATACCCACGCCCGTGAGGAACGTTCGGATCCACTCTGTATTCACACCCTGTCCGAAGTCGGAGAGCGCAGACCCTTCGAGGGTCATTGCAATGTAGATCCCCACGAGCGTCATGCAGAGGAACAGGAGTCCCATGAGACACGCGAAAAGGAGAAATTGGAGACTAGAGAGCTCGTCTGAGACTCCACCAAAGAGTCGTGCAACCACCTGTCGGCCGCCAAGAAATATGCCTACCGAGAGTATTGCGGGGAGAAGTCCGGCCAACATGGAAGGTATGTGACTCGACTCCACCAATTGGCGAATACTCATCATGTCTGAATAGCTTTCAAGTAGGCTAATATGTGTTATCAACGAGTTAGTAGCAAACACCAGCTAGTCCCGTTCTCACCTCACGAAAGACACGCTCGACAAGTTCTGTTGAAATACTATAGCGTTGACATTAAGAAGAGCAATTCTTCATTCGGATTTTCGTAGATCAGATGAGAAATTAGCGCTCCGCAAATCGCCAGACGTTAAAAGAGAGCTTCAATAAAGCCACATGAAACTTTGTGTTCTGGATCGAGGTGTCGATAGCATCAGCGATGTTTGAAGTCGTCGCCGGTTCGTCGCCAAGTGTTGACAGTATTTGCTGTGCAGTGTCCGAGGAAACAGTCTGGAGAACATCAGGCTGCTGCTCGTCAGCAACGATGATGCTCGTCCGTTCATGAGGCGTGTGATCAACAGGAGTGTCGGAAGTAAATGGCGCTGGCATAGATATTGAATGGTGTGAGTTACCGTTCGGTGTAGGTGGGTATGCGATCCTCAAGTTCAAGTGACCCATCACGCCAGTAAATATACGTGATTAGCAACAGACCACCGAGAATGGCGAAGCCGACAAAGATGAGTCCTTCTTCTCCGACCCAGCGCGATGGGCCGACGATATCAACGGCGAGGAGCTCCGGTGTCTGCTGTGAATGTCCCAGTCCGAATATCGCACTCTGTGTGAAATTATAGAACACATGAAAGCCGATACTGAGAGCGAGTTCCCCAGTTAGAACGTATACCCCACCCAGAACCAGCCCAGCAATCAGATAGTACCCATAGAGGCTAGGCTGTGATATTTTGCCACCGTGAAGAAACGCAAACACGAGCGTACTGAGTGTCACCGCGAGTCCAACCGCCATCCATCGGGGGACGAACCCACTCGCCCCCTCAGCAATATTTGTCAACATTGCGCCGCGTAATATAAATTCCTCCCACGCGGCCGCGAATGCAAGATATGCAAACACGACCATCATCGCAGGCACGAACGGCAGCTCGCCGGAACCGCGCATCACGCCAACAAACGTGGCCCAGCCAGCACCGAGCGACACAATGAGTGCACCACCATTGATCGCAGTGGCGACAATTCCACCAACGGCAAACGAGTGCCACCACTCCCGGTCGAACGAAAGACCGAATCCACTCACAGGCCGTCTGTCAATGACTCGTGCACTGAGAAGGACTGCGCCGATGAGCATGCCAGCGATTCCAGTCAGTTCAAGAATTTCTCGTACGGGATGCTCGAATCTGGCTCGTATTGCGCTCTGGAGGATTGCAAGGAGAAGGAACGTAAGTATCGTCGGCAGTAGCGCGCGGAGCGGCGCACGCAGTCGACGGTGATCAGTGTTCCAGACCGGCCAAAGGAGTTGGAGGGCTCTCTCACAGAGGGTGGTCGATAGAATGCGGTCGACCGTGGATTGTAACGACATACACGGCTCAAGAAGACAAGTACACGTAGCATCCCAGGCACGCCTTCTGACCCAGAAGCTGTGGCGGGCTTTTTACTCATACCCGGGTCTGGCATACATATGGATGAGGACGAGGATGCTGTCTTAGCGTTACTCGACGATGAGTACGCTCGAGCGATCCTCGCTCACCTCACAATGGAACCGATGTCAGTCGATGAACTCTGTACGGCCTGTGAGATGTCCGATGCGACGGCGTACCGCCGGCTTGACAAACTACAGAAAGCAGGCCTTGTGATCAAGAAGCAGGAACTTGACCCCGACGGCCACCACTACATGCGGTATGCAGCTACCGTCGAGACGGTCACTGTCACATTCGTTGATGGGACCTATGAAGTAGCAGTCACGCGGTCGACAACCGACCCTGCTGACCGGTTCACAGAGCTATTCGAGGGGTTGTCCTGAAATGTTCCTCCTCCAATTGGGAGCAACTGGGACTGATCCGCTCTTAGCACTTGGCGTACTCATCTTATCGGTGATCTCAGTATTGCTCTCGCTGACTATCGCCGTGGTTCTGATCCGTGGCTACCGTCAAGGACCGGGTCACCGCGGGATGCTCTACCTCACAGTCGGATTGATCTTCTTGATAACCGTCCCCGAGTTGCTTCGTGTTGGGTTGCCGACAGCTACCAACATCGGAACCGTTGGGCGTTCGATGCTTGTTAGCGGATGTGAGCTATTCGGACTCGGGACGATCCTGTGGACCGTGAACGGAGGTGGAATTCGGTGATAGCAGAGAGTTTGCTGGCCGTGGAACCGTTCAGTGTGACGTCAATAACTCGCGGAGTGACTGCAATTGTTGGATTGGTTGTCGCTACGCTGGCGTATCGTGGGTATCAACGTAATGGCTCTGCCAAGATGCGGATGCTTGCCATCGGCATCGGTCTGCTAACGGCAGGTACTTTCGTGGCGGTTATCATTACTGACCTAGCAGGTGCAGGGAACGGCGTCGTCTTGCTCGTACGAGGTCTCGTGACTGTTATCGGCCTCTGTGTCGTGCTATACGCTATTCTTGTTGCGTGACCTCTCTGCCGTGAACGTCGGGGCTTTCCGTACCGCAGGTTGAGATATTTGCCGGCCTACGATACGATCAGTTCTCTCGTGTGAAATATCTCGCTCTCGCGGTCGAACAGGGAAACGGCAAAACGACGGGATCGGCGTCCTCGAACTCGTCGATATCGATGGTACCACTCGACATGTAAACACGTCTTGCTACTCGGCTACACGCCACCGGGGCGGTCTGACTGGACATGTGCTGTCGAGGGGAGACACACCACTGTTCAAATGAACTCGGAGTTGGTGTACCCACGGGTCAAACAGTAAACGGACGGAGCTAATAAATCACAACGCGGATACTCGTACCGAGATTGAATTCGGATACGAGGTGGTTTCTTCTTTATGTTCTCTTACTACTATTCTACCGGATCACCTAGTTATATATTATACGCGAGCTAGCTGAAGCAGCTGACTCGACTGACTTGTACGCGAATCCAACTGTATACCACGTGTCCGTTGACGGTATCGCCGATACTGAACCAATCAGTCCTTCTCGGGCCGTTTCATTTGAACACCGGTGTGTGTGTGACTCCGGCCACACCCAGCTCGCGCAATCGGGAATCCGATCCCAGCACGCTCGAAGCCGGTTTTACTCACCAATTACATTTGAATACCGGTGTCCACCCACCGATTTCATTTGAACGGAGGTGTGGCTCCACCTCCAACGGTCGGAGGCGATGAGGCTGAGATCCAACACCCGATGGCTTCCATAAGGGGAAAACCTAAGTCGATTTCATTTGAAGACCGGTCTAATGACGAACCCTGTCTCCGAGGGAGGTATCGAAACCCTCGGTGACTACGCCGACGAGCACGGCGTCGGCGTTGTTCAGCAGCGAACCCAACGCGACGACCCGCTTTCTGTGCTTGACGAGGAAGATCCGATTTTCCGTGATGAGTCGATCCTCCGCATTGAGCACATCCCCGACGCGGGGAAGATCGTCGGCCGGAACCGCCAGATCGAGGCAATCGCTCAGCGCATGAAACCCGCCCAAGAAGGCAACTCGGGGAAGGGCACGATCGTCCTCGGAAAGAGTGGGTCCGGGAAAACACTCGTCACACGCTACGTCAGCCGCGAGGTGCAGTCCCGCGCCGAGGGCAACAACGTCCGCGTCGGCCGTGCCGTCGTCGACTGCCGGCAGCGACGCTCCGAGACGCAGGCCGTGATCGACATCGCGAACCAACTGAACCAACTACAAGAGACGAATATCTCGATCCCGCTGAAGGGCATCGCGACCGGCGACTACTACGACCGACTGTGGCGGATCGTCGACGAGCTGTACGACGCCGTCATCATCATCCTCGACGAACTCGACCGGCTCTCGCCACAGGAGGAGATGGGCTCGGCGACGAAACACCAGGATGCCGATGACTCCCAGCTCCTTTATGAACTCTCACGCGCGGGCGAGATGGAAAACATCGACGCCGGGCTCACCATCTTCGGGATCTCGAACGACCTGAAGTACGGCGACCGCTTGGACACTCGCGTCGAGTCGTCGTTTGCACCCGAGGAGGAGGTGTTCCCGTCCTACGACGCGAACCAGTTGAAAGAGATTCTCGAGAAGCGTCGCGACGCCTTCCATGAGGGTGTGCTCTCCGCGGACGTGATCCCGCTCGCGTCGGCGTTCTCTGCACAGGATCATGGCGACGCCCGCCGCGCGATCGACTTCCTTCGGCTCGCTGGCGAGATTGCACGAGAGAACGGGGCTGAGCAGGTCACCGAGGATCACGTTCGCGCGGCTAACGATGACACGGATGTCTCCCGGATACGCGACCTTATCGACGGGACGCCGACGCAGGTCCAGATCGCGCTGGCCGCCCTCGCCGCGCTCAGTGAGTTCACGAACGACAGCGTGAACGAGTTCAAAGCCGGCGAAGTCCACGGCGTCTACAAACTGTTCGCGACCGACATCGACGCCGATGTTCACACCCAGCGGCACATGACTGACCTCCTTCGAGAGTACGACACGATGAAACTCCTCTCGATGGAGCGGACTGGCGACGGGTACGCCAGCGGGAATGCCCTCTGGATCGAACTCCTCGACGATCCGTCCCTGATTCTTCGGTCGGTCGGCGCCGAGTCTCGCCTTCGTAATCTCCAGTTCAACACCGAGATGCGGAAGGCTGTCCTCCAGCGGCTCTCCCGATAACGGCGCGTCAGACACACCGGTGTTCAAATGAAATTTTCGGAAATTGCCGGTTCGAGTTGATCAAAGACACCACCTGATTTCGTTGCTCTCTTCGATACTCGATTGTACCCCACAATTCAAATTGTGGGGTATTCACACGTGACTCGGTCTCCCTCCATTTGCAGATGATCAAAGAGAGCAAGTGACGGAAATCAGGTAGATGTCCCGGATCAGTTGTGTCTCTGTCAAGTTCTACGACTATTGGTGAACCGATTGAGTCATCTGTTTCGATCTTGTGTTTCATGGCTCTGTTGAAATCCTCTAGCGTTGACACTCGGAAGAACGGCTCTTCACACCGGTTTTCGGAGATCCGGTGGGAAACTGGCGTCTCAGCAAATCGCCAGACGGCAAGAGGGTTTCAACAAAGCCGGATCTTGACTCTGCTGGGTTCCTTAACAGCTATCAGATTCCAGTATGGGTTGCTAAGTACAGGTCTTCTTCCTATCCGCTATTTCTGCGATTCGCTGGGGAATCGACGACGAATTCCGACGAGAACGAGACCCAGAACTATGCCGATGGGGAAAGTGGCGATAATACATAAGTTAGACTAGCCTCGAACCAGGTCATCTGCTGGCTAAGTGTGGGGAGACCTGATTCTAGCATACCAGTTCCGATTAGTGGGTGATGTAGCAAACTGGCGACGGGTAGATGCATGAAATGAGCCAAGACAACGGTTAGAATCCCGAACGACGCCCCCCGGAGAAATGTCGGTCTCTCCGGTCGCTCGATGAGAAGCCACCAGAACAGTGGTGCTGAGATGGCGGCTGAAAGACCGTAAATTAGAGCCCGAAGAAAGCAACTCACAGCCGCAAGAAGCACCCATATACCCGTCGAATGACTCCCCCATAGGCGGGACGAGGTAGTGCTCATGCACATACCATCGTCCACTCAAATCATGAAATGGCTGCATCATTTGCAGCAGATTCCTATCGGATGTGAGGCTCTCCTCACTAAATCAAGAGCTAGGCGAGTCGGACTATTATTCGCATCTCAGTCGGTGGGTTCGCCCCCGGTTTTCTCGTTGTCATTATCGTTTTGTCTCGAGAGCTCGTGAATTTCCCAGCACTCTCTTCGACTGGTACTGCTTCGGGATGGGATGTCTCACAGTCGGTAGTGATGAGTTCTCGAGCGCGAACACCTCGATTTGGATCCCTGAATCGTACGACCCCATCACATGCCGCGAGACCATCAACGAGACGTTGCTAGTCGAAAAGTCCACAAACGAGTCGTTCACCGCTGGCGGCTCGGAGACACTCGCCTGTAGCGTCCTATTCGCCTGCTCACCGGTCAGATAGAGGTACAGCGTCCCGCCAGGTTCGACTGTCCTGTTAATCGTACGATCTATCCTGGAGCTCGATGTATAGAACAGGATGGTCGTGTTCGTGAGTGTGGCCCCGCCGAGGTGGTGGAGGGCGATGACCGACCCGTTGCCCGTAATCGAAGGATTGACCGCTGCGATCTTCTCGCTCGCCCAGGGCGGTGCGGACGCGTTCGTCTCGCCGAGCCCCTCGAGGCTATATGACTGGTTGAGCTGGACGGTCTCGTTACTGATGGTGTGTGTTTCCGTGGCGGTGAACGAGTGGACGGCGCCGTGGTCGCTGACGACCACGGTCGCGTTGATGCGTTCGGTCGTCGTCGTTACGGGGGTAGCCCCCACGTTCGGTTCGACGCTGTCGTTGATGCCTGTCGAGGCGTACGTGTAGAACGTCCTATTGTTCTGTGTGGTCGCGTTGACCAGTCGGTAGTCGAGAGCGTGAAGATAGGATTCGACCCCTGCTGATGGGAAGACTTCGAGGAACGCGGTGATGTCCTGGTAATACCCGCCTTCGGGTTCGTAGGTGTAGATGGTCTCGAGATACCCGTAATCCGTCGTGCTACTATTGATCATTGTTCCGTTCGGCGTGATCCAGTAGGTCGACGTGTCGTTATCGCCGGTGAAGCTCGCGTTCGTTGTATTCTGATCCCGCTCGACGTCAACTGTGAAGACATCAGCCTCGTATTGACTCTCGTTGCCAGGCGGATTCGAGGAGGAGCGTCCGATGGCTTCCCAACGCGAGTTGACCTGATAGGAACTGTTCTGGAGAATCGCCTTGTGGGCGGAGATGAGTCGTGAGGCGTTGGTGATGCCTTCTGGTGCTGCTCCGGGCGGGTAGTCGGTAGCGGTCGAATTGTTCGAGTGGTGGGGAGTAGCCGGTCGCTCAGAAGAGACAGGAGTGGGTTGCTGGGGCTGTGAGGTCGGTCCACCTGATACGATCCCGGCTGAAGTGACGATCACGAAGACGAGAATGACGGCGACCGATCGCCTGCTGACTGCCATAGAGACAGTTTCAACGGCTTTCTCTTTGACTATATGTCGCCTACACGACGTACGTCAACCATACATCTTCTAACACTACCCTCGAAGGGGAATCATTGGAATATTGATGGTTCTCACGCGCATCGCTGTATGAGTTCCTACAGTTGACCGCATGCTTTGGAATTGGAGGAGAGTCGGGGCATTCACTCTATGGCAAGTTCTGTTTCTAGCAGTGACGATGACCGCGTCTATCGCGTTGACCTCCGCAAGTGACGGCGCGGCGGTATAGCAGTTGTTCGATACGCAGACCTACTCAGCGGTTGTTTCACAACAAATCAGGTGGCGAGAAACCCGCCTCGACGTGATAAGTCGCTTCGATAAGTACAGAGTATGCATTTCTCAATACAGGTGACAGACGAAACACTCAGCGTAACCAACAGAGAAACAGGAGTGATTTGTATCGCGCTTCGGAACAACAGCCATGCGACGCCGGGTCGGGACGAGTTTGTATGCCGGACTCCTGTTCACCATACTCGGTGTGATTGCGTGGGGGAGCGGGCAACCGTTTATTTTCCCGAGTCTCGGGCCGACCGCGTTCGTACTTGCGTTTGACCGCCAGAGTGACCGAACACAGAGCTATCGCATTATCGGGAGTCACCTCATCGGTGGGACCGCTGGCCTGTTGACGTGGGCTGCCGTGGCCTCCGGAGCTTCGATCACCGCGACGCCACCACCATTCTCTCTCGAAGGATTCCGGCTGGTAGCAAGCGCGACCCTCTCGATCGTACTGACCAGTTGGGCGATGATTGCGACGGATACGATTCACCCACCAGCCTGTGCGACAACACTCATCGTCTCTCTTGGGCTACTCTCGACACCTCTTCGGGTTGGTATCATCGTCGGAAGCGTCACGATTCTCGTACTGTTCCACAACAGTGTCCTACTCGTGTTCAAGCGTCTCGTTGGTGACTCCCATCCACTCTACGAACGAGAAACTCGCTGACGCTCTGTTCACAGATCTGTTCAGCGGTTCTTTTCACCGAGAGTAGGTTTTACCAAGGGGGAGTTCAACAGGGCCGGGTACACCCGTTTCACCCTCGACCACCTCCTCGAGTGAGGATGCCGGGTCGGTTCGACACGTCTTGAAGCTGAACCCCGGAAGCGAGTAGGGACTGTGGGCGCTGATGACCTGAAAGTATTGAGAACAACCGGTCGAGGCGAGTCCTCATCACGAAATACTGAATGGACCATTGATCGAACTCCAAAATATATGGTGTCAGCGGGCAGCAGTCGCTGGTCGCGTCGATTCGTCGTCTTCAGCGCGATCTCGCTCGTCCTGTGGCGACTTGGGGCACTTGCGGGAGTTCCTCGCCGGACAGAGGTTGTGCTGGCTCTACTCGGCTTCGTGCTCCATATGGTGTTCGGGATGGGGTATCTGCTGATCCCGTCCTACTTCGAACGGGTGTTGGATGCGAAGTGGCCACCGGCAGTCCAACTCGGGTTGACGGGGGTCGGAACGGGACTTCTGGTGTTGGCCTCTCTCCCCGTCGGTCCGCCTCTCATCGAACGCTTGGGGGCGACTGCGTGGTTTCTGGGCGTCATTGTGTTTCTCGGGACGATCCTGTGGACGATCCGGGACAACTTGGCGGGGCGCGAGACGGGAACCGGTGCTGGGAAGGAGGACCTCGAGTGGGTCGACCGGTACGCGAACCCGTTCATGGTCATCGCTCTCGGATACGTATTGGTCGGATCGTACGAACTGCTGGCACACATCTCCCCGCTCCCGGGTATCACAGACGGATACGTCCCGCGGGCCAGCCACCTCCTCGCTGCCGGGGGCGCAGCGCTGCTCGTGTTCACGCTCGGTGTTCGTATCGCTCCCCGATTTCTCGGTGTCCCAGCGCAGAAGGAACTTGTCGTCGTCGTCCTTCCGGCGGGTGCACTCGGCCCGGCATTGCTGGCGGACGGACTCGG
>Ga0207720_100260_pt1 | contig 44074 bp, 35 predicted proteins | sample A23P2SouthBayCA_2_FD_187751 | JGI IMG/M metagenome (GOLD analysis project Ga0207720, IMG submission 187751) | Aerobic enrichment media microbial communities from Eden Landing Ponds, California, USA - A23 E3 (2) (SPAdes) | ecosystem: Environmental > Aquatic > Marine > Unclassified | place... | reverse complement strand
CTCATGGTCGCGATCCTGTCCGAACTCGCGGTCAGCGGGGCCGAATTGATCGACGCCGAAGCCCCCGGCCCGGAACTCAAGAAGTTGACGCCGAAGATAGCCGAGACGGCGCGGATCCTGTGGTCGATTTACGCCGGCATCACGCTGTTGTACATCGGGTTGTTGTACGTGCTTCATCTCGTTGGACTCGCTCCCAACATGAACCTCTACAGCGCAATCGCTCACGGGTTCACGACACTCCCGACCGGCGGGTTTTCCCCCCAGGCTGCGAGTATTGCGGCGTTCTCGCCGGCAGTCCAGTGGCTCGTGATTCCGTTCATTATCGTCGCCGGGACGAACTTCGCGCTGTTCTATTTCCTCCTCCGGGGAGAGTACATCGAGGTATTCCGGAACCGCGAGTTCCAGGCCTACATCGGTGCGATCGTCGGTGTCGCTGTGTTACTCTGGGGGTTGTTGTTCACCGGGACGGCTCCGGCGCTAGAGTTCGGCGGTGTCACGGAGGGCGTCGTGGAGAACTCGCTCCGGCAGGCACTGTTCCAGACGGTAACGATACTCAACTCGACTGGCTACGCGACGAGCGACTTCGCACAGTGGCGGCCGTGGGGACAGCTGCTCCTGTTGGCCGTCGCATTCATCGGCGGGTCGGCAGGGTCGACCGGCGGCGGAATAAAGATCATCCGGTGGCTCGTCGTATTCAAGGCTGCCCGGCGACAGCTCACCGCGACTGTCTATCCGGACGCCGTTGAACCCGTCCGTCTCGGCGGCACCGTCATCGACGAGGATGTCGTTCGAGCGGTGTTCTCGTTTGTGTTCCTCTATCTGATCATCTTCGGGGTCTCGGCCGTAGTTATCGAACTCGATGCACACCGGATCGGACTCGAGTTGACGACCATCGAGGCACTGAGCGCGAGCATCGCGACTCTCGGAAACCTCGGTCCGGGATTTGGCCGGCTCGGTCCGTTCGGGAACTACCTCTTCTTCCCCGCGACGTCGAAGCTCCTCATGATCGTGCTGATGTGGCTCGGCCGGCTCGAAGTGATCCCCGTCCTGGTGATATTCACCCGGTCGTTCTGGGAGTGGTAGCACCGACACACCGGATCGATCCAGCTGCGACCCCGCTTGCCGGCGGCGTCCTCATGGCGATGCAGGTGGTCGTCGCCGCCGTGTCAGTCTGGATGCTCGTCTACTGGCGGTCCTGGCAGCGTTCAAGCAGCCCCGTGTTCATGACCGGTGGACCAGCAGGTCGTCGTCCCGGAGCACCCGCCCGCCGTCGGTCGGGGAGACATGTCGATAGGTGTCGAGTTCTCCGGAGAGGTCGATGCCGGCGTCCCCGCGCTCGTTGCGTCGGCGAAGATCCGCTGGCGCGATAAGCTCGTCGTCCATCGTCGCGACGACCTCTATGTTCTGGGGGAGGAAGCCGCCGGCGGTCGGGAAACTGTACACGCGGGGGAACACACGGGTCATCGTCTCGCACTGGGCACGGTAGAGCCCCGACAACGGCCCGTTCGGCGCCGAGACGAGGTTGGCCAACACCACGCCGTCGGACGAGAGACTATCGCGCGTCAACTGCAGGAACTCGACCGTCGTGAGTTGGGACGGCGCGCTGCCCGCCTGAAAGGCGTCGAGGATGATCAGGTCGTACGTGCGGTCGGTCTCCCGGAGGAATTGCCGGCCGTCCCCGACGTGCACAGTGAGTCCGTTGGACGCCTCGACATCGAAGAACGTCCACGCCGTGTCGACGACATCGGGGTCGAGTTCGATCACGTCGACCGCGACGTTGTAGTCCGCGAGGAACCGCTTCGGACCGGTGAATCCACCACCGCCGATGAACAACACAGTCTCAATGTCCCCGTGGAACAGGAACGGCAAGTGGAAGTACCGCGTGTAATCGAAGACGTGCCTCTGGGGATCGTCGAGATCCATTTCGCTGTGGGTGTCCCCGTCGAGGAAGAGTCGTCGGACGTTCCCACGGTCGACGACACGGAGCGACTGGTGGGGCGTCGACGCCTCATAGACCACTGTTCCACGCCAGCGAACGACCGCCGCCTCGATCACCTGTACAGCGTGGATCATCGTATCGAGGACGGTCTCCAGCGGGGAACGCGCATTCGTGAACCGTATCACGCCTGGCCGCCGGGCGAACGCGGTCACCCCACCGGCGAGACGTGCGACGAACGACGCGAGCACAGAGCGGCCGTTGTCGTCCCTGGTCGCGCCCGATGCTCCACTCCCCCCGCTGGACAGTTTTGCCAGCCGCCGGTCGACTGATGGATGCATCGAGAGGAGCGCCGTCAGTCGCCTGTGCCCCCTCGATGGCCGGGTGTCAACATGGACTCGTTCGAGCGCGCTGGCAAGGGCATCAGCACCGATCTGCCGGGCAGCGTACGCGTCGGCGTCGTACTCGGTCCAGCGGCCGAGCCAACAGATCAGGAGAACCGCCGGGGCGAGCGCGAGTAGGCCCGCCTGGAACCCGCCCGGCACGCCTGTCGCCGTCGTGACGAGCCACGGGGCAACGAACAGCACCACCGAGCCAAGTCGCAACGTTACGTGTCGTCGCCGATGGTGCCCGCGCTCGTGGGCGACAATTGCCCGCACTTCCGCCGTCCTGAGATGGTGGAGTAACCCCGTCGTCACGAAGACGGCGCGAACCCCAGGGAGCACGCCGGCGGCGAATGCGTTCGCGACCCCGTCGACCGCCAACACCTTCACCGGTTCGCCCGGTGGCAGGTCGAGGCGTGAACGCTCGCGCGGCGTGAGGTCGCGAACGGGAGCTACCAGCGGGGCGAGTAACTGTGGAAGCGAGGCGAATGCGATGCCCGCCACGACGACCCCAACCGTGATCCACAGGCCTGTCTGTGAGCCGTTTGCGTCCATCGTCGAGAGCAGGTAGCATCCTACGGCGCCGACGGCGACCCCCACGGTGAGGGTTCTGTAGCGGCTGGTCTGGCTCATGTGCCGACCCCCGGTGATGGCGTCGACGATGAAGTCGAGGTGGGGTGACTGGAAGAGTCTAGTGTTCGTTCTTCCCGTACCGAGAATCGAGTACGACAGAAACCACTAGCGACCCAAGCGAGGGCAGCCTCGACGGTTGTCCCGTTGAACTCGATGAAGCGGATCGAGAGCGCGAGAGCGAAACAGGCGACGGACGTCTCTCGATCCGCGATCACGGACCCATACTCACTCTCTCTTATCATGCCGAGTTCCAACGGTAGGCTAGAGACCAGTTCTCTGTCCGGGTGAGCTGGAACGCCCCTTACCGAACGAACGTTCGGTTGGAACTTAAGGATTCCCCACTCCCATCGACCGTACCGATAACAGGAGTACGGGGAGAATCCCCCAGGGTTTGACCCCGAGGCGATGCACGAACGGTGATTGGAACCCAGTGAGCGATACGCTGAAATGGGCCCCGAACGACCATTCGGTTATATGAAATTTGACGGACTTTTCGAGGACGAACCAGAGAGCGGACGTGATAAGATATTACAGGCGGTTTACAAGATCACCAAAGACGAAGGATACGGAAGCGTCTCGATCCAGCTGGTCGCTGACGTTGCCGGACTGAGTAAGGCGACGGTGTATCATCACTTCGAAGACAAGGACGATCTCATGCTCTCGTTCTATGAATGTGTTCTCGGCAAAATTGCTGACCGGATCGACCAGGTACAGATAGCGGATCCGATCGATCGACTCCACTGGATGATCGATCGCATGGTCCTCGGTGGATTAGCAGACGAGGAGCCCACTCGAACGGGAGACGAGATTCCGATCGGCGCCGACAGCGGCCCGGCCGATCCGCTCCGGACGTTTATGGAAATCCGAGTCCAGGCAATCCACGAGGAGGCATACCGGGACCGATTAAGCACCATCGATCAAGCGTTTCGGGACGTGTTCACGAGCGCTATCCAAGATGGTATGGAACAAGGTCAAATTCGGGAAATCGATCCCGAACGGACGGCGGATATACTCTATACACTGTTACTCGGGGGTCTCCTCCGCCGAACGACGACAGACGATATCGACCTGAACGCTATTCGTCAAGAAGCGTACGAACTCATCGACCAGTCCGTGTCGATTGATTCGACACACTGATGCAGAGGTATGGTTGGCTCTCTGTTCCATTCTATTCGTCCGAGCGAGGCAAAGAGGGCGTGGGGCGGCGGCCCAGTTCGACAGGCCGGTGCAGTGGGTGGAAACCCGATCGGAAAACTCGCTTGACGACTCGCACGGCCCCGACCACGTCACGACGGCGGCGCTCGCCTTCGACGACGATGAATTGAACCGCTATACCGTGGAGTAGAACCATGAGTGCACCAGATACCGAGGGAATTGATGGGTTCGGACCCATGATCGTCGTCTACGTCCTCGTATTCATTCTGTTGTATGCAGGCCTGAACTCGCTCGTCGTCCTCGGACTCGGCGGCCTGTTAGGGCTCGGGAGCCCCGTCCTCTACACCTGGATCGCGGTCGTCTCGCTCTCCCTGCCGATTGCCATGTACGTCGAGCGAGTCTATCCGAACAGCCTCTCCAGACTCTTCTATACGGCATCGACACTGTGGATGGGGGTGCTCCTCTTCCTCGGCTGTTCCCTCCTGATCTACGAGGTGGTGAGCGTCTTCTACCCCATCCCGTATGCCGGCCCGATAATCGTCATGGTCGTCGGTGTGCTGAGTATCGTCTCGATCCGAAACGCGACCGGCATCGAGGTGACGGAAATAGCCGTTCCTGTCGAGGGTCTATCGGAGGACGTCTCTATCCTCCAGCTGTCGGACCTCCATCTCGGCACGATACGGAATTCGAAATATCTGGCGACGGTCATCGAGAAGGCGACCAGTCTCGATCCAGACGTCGTTCTGATTTCGGGTGATATGGTCGATGCGAGTGCGAGGCTCCACGAGGGAATGTTCGACGAGTTCGACAGATTCGGGGCGCCAGTGTACTTCGTCACCGGGAACCACGAGGTCTACGAGGGAATCGACGAGGTCTATTCGCTCTTTGCCGAGACACAGATACGGGTGTTGCGGAACGAAGTCGTCGACTACGACGACATCCAGATCGTCGGCGTGGAGTTCGCCGAGACCGACGGCCACCTCGGGAGCGAACTCGAGAAACTGGAGCCAGACGAGGCCAAGGCCGCGGTACTCATGTATCATTCCCCCGAGGGAGTCGAGGACGCGAAACGGGCAGGAATCGACCTCCAGCTCGCAGGCCATACGCACGCGGGCCAGGTATTTCCGTTCAATCTCGTGGTTCGAATCGCGTTCAAACATATCGGGGGGCTGTATGACCTGGGAGGAATGTTCCTCTACGTGTCTCCGGGTACTGGCACCTGGGGCCCGTATATGCGGCTTGGGTCGAGAAACGAGATCACACTCATCAATTTGACACCGAAATGAGAGGCTCTGTTGAATTCCGAATTGGACGACATCTCCGCTGCTGAATCAGCCGTTAGGTCGATCTTCAGATTCATCAGGTAGTCAGCTCTCGGTGGAGTTATCATCGAAACTGGTAGAACAGAGGCGACCGCTCGCTTCCTGCTTCGCTGACGTTGAGGCCCGACAACGGCTCCGGTGAGAGACGACGATGTCGTTCGATGGTCCCGGTAGCGCGAACTCGCCGCATCAGCCGAGATGCAGTCGTCGGTCTACTCTCCGTGAACGGCAAGGACCGGTACTGACGCGCGCCGAAGGACATCTTCGGTCGTACTCCCGAGGATGTACCGCTGGATCCCGCGCCGCCCGTGCGTTCCCATCACCAGCAGGTCAATCTCGTTCTCGTCGACGTACGCCAGGATCTCCTCCTCCGGCAGCCCCTTGCGGATGGCCGTCGTAAGGGTGAGCCCGCGATCTGCTGCTACCTCGCGCAAGTCATCGAGTGCGTGTTCACCGATGGCCTCGAAGCGCTCGAAGACGCTGTCGACATCGCCATCGATACTCACGTCGTCGATCCCCGTCCCGCTCGCCAGTTCTGCGACCTTCGCATCGTCGACGACGTAGAGGACGTGGATCCTCGCGCCGCTCAGTTCTGCGAGCGTGAGTGCTTCGCTGAGCGCCTCCAGCGCCAGATCGCTGCCGTCGGTCGGAACGAGGATGTTCCGATATCCGGAGCCAGTCATGTGCTTGCGCCACCCCACAGACACCCTCTCGCCGGTCGATTGGGTGTCCGGCCAGCCACCGCTGTGGTGTGCTTCCGGGTCCAGCGCATCCGGCTAATCGTCCCCCGTTGCCGGGTCGGGGTCATCCGTTTCGATGCCACCGGGGCTATCTGTGTCCCGGACGTCGCCTGTGCGCCAGGTGCCGCGGCGGAACCACAGCCACGCGATGACCGCCCCGACGACGTTCGAGACGAAGAAGGCGAGCCAGATGCCGCGTGCATCCGGCTGACCGAAGAACCACAGGTCCGTCGGGATGATGCCCTGCGAGGCGACGTACGCGACCGGCAGGCGGATACCGGCCAGCGTCAGCACCGAGATCGCCGCGGCGATCAGCGTCTTGCCTGCACCGCGGAAGCCTCCGGTGAACGCTCGCATGATCCCGATGAAGCCAAAGGACAGCGAGACGTACCGCAGGAACTGCGTGCCGACGTCCAGCACGGCCGGGTCGTCGGTGAAGACGCTCACGATCGGTGTCGGGAACAGGAAGATCACGACCCCAGCAAGCGCGAGGATGACGAACAGTCCCTTCGCAGCGACGTAGTTCGCCGCCTGTGCACGGTCGTACTTGTCGGCGCCGATGTTCTGGCCGCTCATCGTCTCGACGCCGCGGGCGACGGCAATCGCCGGCAGGAAGATGACCGAGAACACGCGGGTCCCGATGCCGAAGCCGGCGACGACCGGCGTCGAGAACAGGCCGACGACGATCAACAGGGCGTTGATCGAGAGTGCGCGACCCATCCCCTCGATCGACGCGGGGATGCCGATGGCGAGGATCTTCCGGAGGTACTGGAGATCCGGGACCAGGTCCCTGAGGTGGATCTGGATGCCGCGCCGGCCGCCCAGCATGATGTAGATCCCGACGAGCATCGCGAGACTCCGCGAGAACACGGTCGCGATGGCCGCCCCCTCGATACCGAGTTCGGGGAACGCGACCGTCCCCACCAGCGGGGCGTTCGCCACGAGCGTCCAGCCGTTGATGAGGAACGGATCGAGAATCACGTTCAGCACGACCGTCCCGAACATGACGAGCATCGGCGTGATGGTGTCGCCCGCGCCGCGCATCAGCGAGATGAACACGAAGAAGCCGAACATGAACGGGAGGCCGAGCGCGACGACCTGCATGTAGGCTGTCGCCCCCGGGAGGACGGCCGGTGCCGCCCCGAGGAACGAGAGGAACGGTCGGACGACGGGATAGCCGACCAGGCCGAGCGCCAACGAGCCCAGGAAGGCGAACGTGACCGTCTGTGAGGCGGCGTACTCGGCCTGGCGTTTCTCGTCGGCCCCCGTGTGCTGGGCGACGAGCACGCTGCCGGCGACCGAGAGGCCCATCCCGAGCGAGATGAGCAGGAACACCATCGGGAACGCGAAGGAGATGGCCGCCAGCGCCTCCGTCGAGTACTGCCCGAGCCAGAACGTGTCCGCGAGGTTGTAGGCGGTCTGCATCAGGTTCGTGACGACGATCGGCAGCGAGAGGTACAGGAGGGGCTTGAGGATACCGCCCTCTGTCAGGTTGAGTTCCTCCTGTCCCTTGAACAGGTTCACGCGACCACCTCCGACCCCGACGCGGGAGCCCATCCGAGTTGCAGTTCGAGGTACCGCTCGATGATCCCGCGGGTAGCGTTGGCGTCCTCACCGAGTGCGACCGCCCGGACGTGCGCGCCGTTGATAATCGTCACGACGTGCCGAGCGACCTCATCGGGGTCGGCGTCCTCGAAGTGGCCCGCGTCGATACCGTCGCTGACGGCGGTCGCCACGACCGACCGCATCACCTCGTCCAGCGCGAGGAACCGCTCCCGAAACGAGTCTTGATACGGGGACTGCCCTCTCATCTCCATCAGCGCAACCCGGAATTCGTTGGGGTTCTGTGAGGGGGTGAACACGGCATCCAAGAGCGTCTCGAGGCGCTCGCGTGGATCCTCTGCGTCACAGGCTAGCCGCGCCTCGAATCGGTCGATGAGGTCGTCGAGGAAGGCGTTCAACAGCTCCGCCTTCGTGTCGAAGTGGTAGTGGATGGCGGCCGTCGTCATCGACGCTTCCTCAGCGATCCGTTGCATCGTGAGGTCGGCGTAGCCGTACTTGCACAGCGCCCGACTGGTCGCGGCGATGATCTCGTCTGCGGTCTCCGTTTCCATTCCTGCCCCAACTTACTAACTGGTTGGTTAAGAGCCTTCTGACTGATCAGTCAGTCCAATATCTGTTATTTATCCGCTCCTGGTTCAGGACGAAGGTCGTGATGGCCAACCCCGGAGTCGCATCGCCTCGGAGTGTCGGCCCCCGGAGAAACTGGTATCTCTCGCCGGAGCCTCGTGTTTCAAGCCACTCGGGACCAGTATCCCGGTATGGAACTTACTGACGGCGTCTATGGCCTGCCACTCGACGTGTCGCTCGGCGACCGCGAGATGACACTCAACCCGGTTGCCGTCGAGACACCGAAGGGACTGCTCCTGCTCGACGTGGGTCTCCCGGATGGACTCGACGACCTCGCCGACGCCCTTGATGCCGAGGGACTCACCCTGGAGGACACGTGGGCGGTCGCGATCACTCATCAGGACCTCGACCACGCCGGCTGTGTTGCCGCAGTCGTCGAGCGGACTGACGCGGTCGTGTTCGCCCACGAGCGAGACGCACCGTATCTCGAAGGTGAGACGGAGCTGGTCAAATCGAGCGAGGAGCGCCCGATGGAGATCGCGCCGACGACGGTCGACGTCCGGGTAACCGGTGGGGAGACGTTCGCGACCGCGGCGGGTCCGATGCGAGCCGTCTACACGCCCGGGCACAGCCCTGGCCACACGTCCTACTACTTCCCCGACGCAGAACTGTTGATCAGCGCCGACGCGCTCAACGTCGTCGACGACGCGCTGGTTGGCCCACGCGAGGACGCGACACCCGATCTGGAAACCGCCTGGGAGAGCGTCGAACAGCTCGCCGAACTCGACGTCAAGGAGACGTTCTGCTTCCATGGTGGGCTCGTCGAGGCAGGGACCGATCGCATCGAAGTGTTGGCCGCGAACCGTTAGCGCGGACTGTCGCACTCGGGCTGGTGGCTAGAATCGGGCTGGCCGCCCTCAGAGCGCTCCTTCGCTGGCCGACCGCTCCGGAGTGTGAGCAGGCTGTTAAGCACGAGGGTTCGATGTGGACAGCCTTCGGTACACCTGTTCAACTGCGAGAGCGGAACGTTCGAGGCGAGAGAACAGGTCGTGTCGAAAACCAGCAAATATTCCACCTGCGGACGGTGAGTCTCGGCGTCGTCCGCGAGGAGGATGTCACTCAGACCCTGTGAACGTGTGCATGACACTGCTTGTGATTCCGTCTTTCGAGAACGCCGTAATAAGGTCGCCTGCGTGTATCATCGTGTCTCCGCGTGGCGTGATGACTTCGTCACCGCGTTCAATTGCAACGACCAGAACGTCGTCCCCGAGCAGTCCTTCGGCGTCCGCCTCCTGTAATGTCTTCTCTGCAAGCGGGGCTGTTTCAGTAACCGTAATCTCGAACACCTCAGCGTCCCCCGCCAGAGACATGAAGTCCTTGATGGAGGGCCGTTGTACGGCCCGGACGAGATATTCCCCGATGAGGCGTTGCGGATTCTCGAGAACGTTCACACCAATTCGACGGAATAGTTCCATATCGTCGGGGTCGTGAACGACACTGACTTTTGATTCGATATCGAGTGCATCAGCCAACAACATTACCATGATATTCGTCGGGTCTCTGTCGGTCGTCGAGATTATGGCGTCCGCTTTCTCGGATCCCGCGTCAATCAGAGTCTCTTTCTTGGTTGCATCAGCGTTCAAAACGAGACAATCGTAATCGCGACTGACTTGATCAGCGACATCAGAGTCAGTCTCGATTACGACGATTTCATTGGAGGTTTTGGTAAGCAGGTCGATAACCTGCGAACCTATGTCACCAGCACCGACGACTATAACGTACATACTGAAGCGTGAATCTCCCACCTGCTAAGTTTTTCTCACCGAAGTTCTGCGAATTCCCTTGTATCCAATATACACACTGAATCCGACAGTATAGGCAACGGCAAGGGTTATCGAGGCCCGAGTTCGTCCAAGAAGGGTGATCGCGATAATGATCACCGGACCCAACACCAGTAGCGCATCGAAAACGTGATCATCAGCGCCGGCTGCAAGCAGCGATCCAATAACTGGGATGTCTTCGAGTTGCATTATTCATACACCTCCAGAGACACAAAGACACCGCGGAGTAGTACCAGCACGGGAATGATCTCGAGGCGGCCAATCCACATATTAAAGAGGAACATCACTTTCGTGACTGTCGGCATTCCTGGGCCGGTGATCCCTGAGGAGAGGCCCACGTTCCCCTGGGCAGAGGCAACCTCGAAGAGCACGTTTTCGACCGTGTACGCGTCAGGACCCGGGCCGAGCGGGAGCGCCAGCATGAAGACGAACGCAGCGAGCGCTAGAAAGACGAGCCAGAGGAATGTGATAATCGCGGCCTCTTCGAACTCCTGAGCAGCTTCTTCATCGGAGAGGGCGCGGCCGTCGAGACGGAACGTCCGGACTGCACTCGACGGATAGAATATCCCACGAATCCGGAAGAGAATCCCCTTACCAAGAGTGAGTAGGCGGATGAGTTTGATCCCGCCGACGGTTGACCCTGCCGCGGCCCCAACAACCATTCCGAATGTCACCGTCAGCTGGGCGGGCGCGGTCCATCCTGGTCCCAGAGAGCCCGCGGTCTGGAACCCGGTGCAAGAGGCCGCCGAGACGAATTGGAAGAGTGCGTACCGGAACGTCTGGAACAGGGTCGCCGCTTGCCCCTGTAACACGATGCCGGCGAAGGCAATCGTCTCGGTCCGATAGAAGCCCTGGCCGAACAGAGTGGCCGTCAAGACGAGTGTACCGATGGCGAAGAAGATGAACACCCACCGCGTCTGGAGGTCCGTGTAGAAATTGCGGAGATCACCCTGCAAAATGAGGTAGTGAATCGGGAAGGCGATGCTCCCGAGAATCATAATCGGGATCAACGCGAAGTCGATTGCGATGCTGTTGTAGGTTCCAATCGAGTTGTCGGTGATCGAGAATCCACCCGTGGCGAGCCCGGTCATCGCGTGATTGATCGCGTCCCACATCGGCATCCCGGCGAGCCACAGGACGAGAATCGAGAAGAACGTGAACAGGAGAAAGATCCACCAGATGGTACGGACGGTCGAGACGATACTTGGGTGAATCTTCTCAGAGCGTGCCTCACTCTCATAGAGCGTCAGTGAGCCACTCCCCGGGCGTGCGAGAATCGCTGTCGTGAGGACGATGACGCCGACGCCACCGACCCACTCGATGAACGACCGCCACCACTGGAGCGTGCGGGGGAGGGCCGCCTCATTGTCGGTCATCGTCAGTCCAGTCCCTGTGAACCCGCTCATGCTCTCGAAGAAGCCGTTGAGGGGGTTCTGGAACGCTGCGAGTGTACTGAACGTCCTGGTACCGCCGGTCGTGAACCGGGCCGGAACCTCGAGGACTGAGGGGTCGAGACGCGCCGTCCAGGCAATGAGCAGAAATGGGATAGAGCCGAAGACTGCGACGAAAAACCACCCAGAGGCGGCGATCATCATCCCATGCAACCGGCCTGGATCGTCTGCGCCCTGAAAACCCCGCGAAAGGCCAAATCCAACGAGTAGGGGGAGCATTCCTGAAACGATCAGGCCGGGAACAACCCACCACTCCTGCCAGACGAGAGGGATAAGAACGGAAATGAGAATGAGACCTGCTAGCGCCTCGAGCATCCGCCCGAGGTCGTGAGCAATTGTCCCAGTACGATTGGCCATACAGTTTCCGTTCGCTGAACGGGAACTTAAATTGGCTGATTTAGCCATAGAGGCCGGCCGTCAGATTGCGCAACAACAAATCGCTTTCCGGGCAGTAGGGTTCGCACAAAGTCACGTTCTACGGCATCAACGCCTCGTTGAACCGACCCAGTACACGATATCAAACCGTACAGCGCCAGCAAGACGGCCTTAAAATGCGATTTTCTCGACGATTTCTCGAACAAAGCTTCTGCTCTTTAACTCCCGTGGGTGAGCCAATAGTACGGTCGCTTCCAGTCGATTGCTGATATCAGTCGCAGGGTCACTGAACGCGAACTCGTGGAGCCGTGAGTGTGCAACTGTTCCGATGACAGCGACATCAGTCTCCTGTGAAGCGGTAACGATGGTATCAATGATATCAGAGGTGCGAATGACTTCGCTCGTCGTCGGCGCCTCACACAATGCTTCGAGTTCCTCGTGATACTCTCGGACTGCGGTTACTCGTTCGTCGGGGGCATCCTCGTCCACAGCGGTGAGAAATCGCACGCTGACGTCGTGCTGTACGGCGACAGCATCTGCGAGCGTGACTTTGAGCGGCCGGTACGGACCGCGACGAGTGATAACCGTCACCTCGTCGATGTCGTCGAACCCTCGGTCACGGACGAAGACCGTATCACAGGGGGCGTGTTCCATGAACCAGTCGACGTCGCTCCCGAGTAGCTCCGCATGATACCGGTCGGGTTCCCACTCACCGAGCAGGAGATCCGCGTTGATATCCGTCGCATAGTTGACGACCGCGCGTTTCAGGTCGTGGCTGACGATCTCCTGGGCGTGGATCGGGACCGGCAGATCTTCGGCGAGCTCCGCCGTCGCTTGCTCGAACTGGCGGTCCGATTCGTCAATTTCAGTGGCTGACGAGAGCGTGAGTTGGTCGGGGACCTCTTCGAACCGGACGGCGTGAACCTGGCCACCACGTTGAGCAGCCACACTGGCGGCGGCTAGGAGGAGCGTTCGTTCGTGGTCCTGTGAGGTCTTCTCGTCCATTGCAACGAGTATCGTTCCATCGTCATCCACGAACGCCTGCTCGACCTGTGAGAGGGACTGCGCATCCGCCGACCGACGAACCGCGTCGAGCGCTGCACCCTGGCGGTCGGTTTTGGCTCGCCCGTAGACTACGTACCAGAGGATCCCCATGAGAATGATTCCGATGGCTCCACCGATAGCGACGAGACCCATCTGGGTGAGCAATACCAATCCACCGATGATCCCGAAACCCTGTACCCACGGATACGCCGGAGATGTGAATTCGGGAGAGTAACCCTCGAGAGAACTCTCCCGGAACGCGATCAGCGCGACGTTGATGAACGTGAAGATGAGGATCTTGAACGCGCTCGCGAGTTTTGCAAGGTCTCGAACGGGGAAGACCGCAATAAGAGCGAGTAGGAGCGCGCCGGTGAGGAGTACCGACGTAATCGGGGTTTTGAATCGTGAACTCACGTCGCTCAGATGCCGGGGAGCCAGATCGTCACGGCTCATAGCGAACGGGAAGCGTGACGAGGAGAGAACCCCTGCATTGGCCATGCTCGTGAGCGCTAGAATCGCGACGATACCGATTGCGAGTTCTCCCCACTGGCCGGCGAACTGCCGCGCAGCGAGCGCCATCGGGGTCAACATATCGTTAGCCATCAGGTCGCCCGGTGGCGAAACACCGACTACGACGAACACGATCAGCGTGTAGATGAGCATCATCACGACAACGCTCACAATCAGCGCAATCGGTATGTTCCGGCCGGGGTTCTCGACTTCTTCCGCGACAGACGCGATTTTCGTGACACCGGCGTACGAGACGAAGACAAAGCCTGTCGCGGCGAGGATTCCACCGTTTCCATGGGTCGTAAACGGATGGTAGTTCGTGCCATCGACGTTGATAATCCCCGACAGGGCGAACACTGCCAGCGAGAGCAACACCAGACTGACGATGATTGCCTGGAGGCGACCACTCTGTTTCACACCGACGATGTTCACGACGACAAGGAGCACTCCAAGAATCAGACTGAGGATGACCAAATAGCTCTCCGGGATGGACACGAGCACGAGTACGTAGGCACCCAATCCAACGAGAGCGAATGCACTCTTGAACACGAGCGAGAACCACGAACCGATCCCCGCGATCGTTCCCAACAGTGGTCCCATTGCCCGGTCGATATACAGGTACGTGCCCCCAGCTTCGGGCATCGCTGTCGCCATTTCAGCCTTCGAGAGAGCGGCAGGTAACACTATCAACCCGGCTAGGAGGTAGGCGAAAATAACGCTCGGGCCCGTCTTCTTGGCGGCAATACCTGGGAGGACGAAGATACCACTCCCGATCATCGCGCCGATGCTGATCGTAATGGTCGCGTACAGACCGAGATCACGTTCGAGAGATTTCGGCATAGTCAGCCGACCCCCCGTAGAATCGAGTCCAAGGAGAGAGTCATTGTCACAGTGGATGGATAGCAGGCCGTTAAAATGGCCGGTCTGCCCCGGCGTCTCGACTACCGATCATCGCCGAAGGCCTCGACAGTTTCTCTGGCCACCCCATTACGACAAAACAGCGTCACCAGATCATCCGGGCGAACCGTTGTATCACCCCGGGGGGTCAACATCTCGTCATCTCGTTCGATCGAAACCACCAGTACGTCAGATTGGATACCGCCCCGTTCGTTCGCTTCGCTCAACGTGAGCCCTGCAACGTCTGCGTCCGCCGAGACGGACAACTCCACGACTTCAGCACCGCCGGATAGTTCCATGAAGTCCGCTATCGTGTGGCCGTTTTGGGACTCTTTGGGACCGAATTTGTGGTATGGAAGGTGTTGTTCGCTCTGAAGGAGATTTTCTTCCTCGATTTCCAGCCCGATAGCCGAGAGGTCATTCGCCACACGGTTGAGTTCCTGCATATCGTCCCCGACAGCGGTGATATGGAGATTATTCCTGCCTTTCATCAGCTGTCGGACGCTGACAACGCCGGGGATTTCGGCCACTTGTTTCGAGAGACGGTCACGGTCCGGCACCGGGCTGGTACAGATATAGAGGTTCGTCAGCCGCCCGCCGGCACGCGGGTAATCGACGAGAGCATGATATCCGCGAAGAATACCTGCTTCCTCGAGCTGTGAAATTCGATTCCGGATCGTCCCTGCCGAGACGTTTACCTCTTCGGCTATCTCGGGCGCGGATGTATTCCGTGCGTCCCGAACCAAGTGATAGAGGATTCGGTTGTCCACCTCATCCAAACGGTCGCTCATACTAGCCCTCTCACCCCCAGGGAGATAATCGTTTGACTTACGGCGATATGACCTCCAATTGGGCTCGCGCAATACAGACAGGTCTATTTTACTCTTCGAGCAACCAAACCGGTTCGTTTCTAAATTCTGTGAGCATCAGTGGATGACAGAGACAAGAGCGGGTTCCAACGTCCGTGAACCCTTCTGTCACAGAAATCGAGTCATCGTCCTCTGAAACCCGGAGTACCGAACGATGTCTCATTCCAACTCATCGCCGACGTCCAACGCCGGTTGCTCGAATCTCCTCTCTGCTTCGAAGACAGTCATCAGAGAGATCAGGTTCGTCGAGGCGGTCGATTTCGCGCCAAAATGTACCTCGTGGGGGACGATTGGATAGCGACAGTCGAGCCACAGACCGTATAACTTGCGGAGCTACGGAAACGACACAGCGTCGGTTCCCGGGTCTAGATTCGTCGTTGGACTGGTCGGAACCCTCGCTATCACGGCCAGGCAACAATCATGCTTATTAATGCGTAGATCCACCGTTCGAGTAGAATCAAGCATGGGCTGCAAGGTCGATACCCTCATCGAACGCCACGCCCCGACCGTTCCTGACCCGGGCTACGAGTCGGTCGACGAGTATCTCGTGGCGCGATGGACCGGCGCAGACGGACGTTCTGCCGACGGGTACAAGGCCCTCACCGAGTGGTTCAATAAACGGCTACTGAAGCGGATGTACGAAGAACACGGCCGTGATGTCGTCAGCGTTCATCTCGACCGTGAGTACGAGGTCATCACTGGCGACGAGGACATCCAGCGGGACGAACTCGCTGCCGACCTCGCTGGAGACGGTCTCGATATCGACGAACTCCGGACGGCACTCGTCTCCTGGAGTACGATGCGCCATCACCTCAAGGGGTGTCTCGAAGCCGAGAAAGACACGAGTCCGGCAGAAACCGATTGGGAAGCAAACACGGTCCGGATGGCCCGCGAACGAGCCGCGGAAAAAGCTCAGTCAGTCCTCTCATCACTCACCTCGAAGGGACGACTACAGGACGCAGACCAGGCACGGGTCGACGTCCAGGTCAAACTGAGTTGTCCGGACTGCTCAGTACGGGTCCCGTTCGAGGACGCCGTCGAGCGCGGGTACGTATGCAATACGCATTCGGAACCGGACTCCGAAGATCCCGTGTTGGACCGCGTTCGGAACCAGTGGTCGGCTATTGCGCTCCCGTACACTGTCGTTGCAACGCTTCGGACTGTCCTCTTCGGAGATGTGTTTCTCGCTGAGGCTGTCGCATTCGGTGCTCTCTGAGGATGTCGTGGCAGCTCTCTATCAGGAACATCGCCGGAATTCGACACGGTGAGGCACACGTCGAACCGGGTGTGAACGCGGTTCGGGCGAGTAACTGGCAGGGCAAATCCAGTTTTTTGGCAGGCATCAAGACTGCATTCGGCACGGCAACCCCGTTGACCGAGGGAGAATCGTCCGGAGAGGTCGTCCTCCAGACTGGCGACGAAGAGATCGCGATCCGGCTGGAACGAACGAACGGCGTCGTTTCCCGGTCCGGTCACCCGTATCTCGACGAGGAGTACGACCGCGTCTGTGCCGAGCTGTTCGCGTTCCTCGACGAGGACAACGAGATTCGGCAAGCCGTTCGATCCGGGACGAACCTCGAGGACCTGCTCACCCGGCCCCTGGATTTCGAGAATATCGACGAGCAGATCGGGGATCTGCGGGCCGAACGAGAGCAAGTCGAGCGGGAGCTTGAGCGAGCGGAGACCGCGGCCGAACGCCTTCCGCAACTGCAACAGCGCGTGACGGGTCTCGAGTCCGACCTCGAAGAGTTGCAGGCCGAACGCGCCGAGATTGACGACGACACCGCCGGTGATAGTGCTGGCCGCGAGCAGTTGAGCGAGCTACGGGCCCAGCGTGATCGAGTCGAGACCAAAATCGAGCGGCTCGAATCGACCGCCGAGAGCGTTCGTGAAACCCTCTCGGAGAAACGGGACGAACTGGAATCGCTGACGGTCCCGTCCGACGACGATATTGCGGGAGAGCTCGAAGGTCTCCGTGCCGACCTCCGAGACGTCGAACGGGACAAGGAGCTGCTGCAATCGGTGTACGAGGCGAACAAGCGGGTGGTAGATGAAGACCGTGTAGAACTACTTACCGACGTCTCACACGACGTGCTCGCGGATTCGGTGACGTGTTGGCTCTGTGGCTCCGACGCGACGCGAGCGGACATCGAGACCCAATTAGCCACGCTCGACGACCGGATAACCGACCTCCGTTCACGAGCGGAAGACATCAGAGAGCACGTCCACGAACTTGAGACCAGACGGGACGAAATCAGAAACAGACGTCGCCGTGAGGTGGATCTCACCGACCGGATTGCTGACCTCGAGTCCAGGCTTGCAGAAACGGAGACCGATCTCGAGACGGCGCGTGAACGGCGAGCTGACCTGGCATCGCAAATCGAGGAACTCACAGCGGATGTCGATTCGACGGAGAACCGCATCACTGACCTCGTAAGTGAGATCAAGTACACTGAAGCCGAGTTGGCTGATGCTCGCGACGAACTTGCGGAGACGGAGGCGCTAGCGGAGCGACGGGACGTGCTTGACAGCGAGTATAACTCGATCACGGACGAGATCGCTGAGCTCCGAACCCGAAAAAAGCAGGTCAAACGGCGGACGCGTGAAGCATTTACGTCGGCGCTCGATGACCTGCTCGACCCGCTCGATACCGGCTTCGAGACGGCCCGTCTCACGAGCACGTTTGAGCTCGTCGTTGCTCGGGACGGCCGAGAAGCAGAGCTCGACGCCCTCAGCGAAGGCGAACGCGAACTGCTGGGATTCGTGGCTGCGCTTGCTGGCCGCGAGGCCTTCGAGGTCGGTGAACGTGTGCCGGTGATGCTACTCGACGGACTCGGCGGCCTCGCGAGCGATAACATCCAGATCCTCGTCGAGTATCTGACCGAGCGCACGGAGTATCTCGTTCTCACCGCTTACCCTGAATACGAGGGCTTCGATGGACACGAACTGTCGCCGTCCGACTGGGAGGTCGTGTCGCACGATTCCGACGTGGAGGCGGCGTCGTAACGCAGTCCTGGGGGACTCTTCGCTTCTCCGGTTTCCCTTGACTCTGGTCGTCGAGGTCTCCCAGTGCCATTAACCACCCATGATACAGTGTAACATATTCTCGTCAGAGCTAACTATATACTTCAGGTATACGTTCCCTGATGAGCGGGTTCACCGAGCAGCACGAGAAGGGTGTCCGTGCGTTCACCGAGAGCCTCGAACACAAGCAGGTGACGTCTAGCAGTTGTGAATTCGAGGATTCGGTCCTTCACAGCGAGTGGAGGGCTCACGTCGAGACGACGCCGAAGTCCGGACATATCAATGCTGATTCACGTCCCCGGACTGTCACTCGAACGGAATTGTCGACATCAATATGTGATCGGCCATCGTGGCCGCAGTTCCGCCCTGGAGCGCCCGTCGCGGACGGAGCGTCACGTAGCTGTCGACATCGACTCCAAACGGCCGACACTCAATCAGTGAGTGGGAGTACGATGCCGAATCCGAAGACGGAGAAAAACCCGATCAAGATACCGATCCACACGAAATCGAAGAGGACTGTTTGCTCCCAGTCGGGGGGTTGTCAGACGATATTCGGTCCCATCGAGCTCCCAATTGCTCCGATGATGAGGCGGACAACACCGAATACAAATCCTCGCTCGGCATTCTTCGCATAGTCAAGTCTCAATCCGTGACCCATACGCCGAGTTCCGGCAGAACAGCTACTATTCGTTTCAGCTCGGTCGTCCAGAACTCCCTCTGTGACAGGTCCAACGGTGCGATCCCGATGTCTGTCTTCTACTCCTGTGGGACAGCAAACGCACCGAGGACGAAGAATACGGCTGCAAGTGCGGTCAGGACGAGTAACTCCAGCCACGCCGATTGCAGGAGATACGTGGCGTTCCGAACCCCCGCGCAATGTACGTAAGCGGAGAGAGGCCGATGGCCGGTCGGAACCATGCCGGGAGCATATCCGGCGTGATGAACGTCTCTGAAAGGAACACGAGCGGAAGCGCAACAGCGTTGCTGGCCGCGATGACCCCATCCTGTGAGTCGGCAATCCGGCCCAACAGGGCCCCGACCCCACAGAACACCACGACAGCGAGGATGATAAACGGGAGCAACAGCGGGGACAACGTGATCGTTCCCCCGGCGAGGAGTTCGAGAACGCCAAGGACGATGGCACTCGCGAGGAAGATGATGCCGAAGTTAACGATCGTATGCGCCGCAAGCCACTCACTTCGGGTCTCGGGAGTAGTCGCCAGCTTCTGGAAGCGATTCCCCTCTCGATACCGGGCGATGGAACTCCCGATCCTGGAGAGTGGTGTAAACAGGACGATGATCGCCAGATAGCCCGGAACGTAGAAGCCAGTGGGATGTCCGAACAAACCGCCACCCGTCGGGTTTGTCTGGACGACAGCGCCGAAGATCGCGACGAGGATGAGCGGGAAGCCGAACGTGAAGAAGACGGCCGTCCGCCGGCGGAGAAACGAGCGCCACGCCGTCCCGGCCTCGGCGCTCACGCGCATGGCCCGACTCATTGTGAGCCCTCCCGGGGTGTAACGGCAGGCTTCGGCGCCCACTGCTCGGTGACGGGGTCACCGGTGAGGCGAAGGTAAACACCCTCAAGGGAGGGTTCAGTCCACGTGAGTGTCTCGTACGCGACACCCTGTGCCTCTAGTTGTCCGACGATGTCCCCGATCGCTGTCGGTGCCACGCCGGGAATTCGCAGGCCGGTCTCGGTCCGCTCGACCTCGACGCCGAGCCCCTCGAGTTGCGTTGGCGGACTGTCCGTCTCGATGACGAGATGTGTTCCGCCGCCGTACGATTCGATGAGTTCGGTCGGCGGACCGATTTCGACGAGTGAGCCCGCATCGAGCAGCGCGACGCGGTCTGCAAAATGTTCTGCTTCTTTCATGTAGTGAGTCGTGAGAAAGACCGTCGTCCCCTCGTCGGCCAGGTCGCTGATGAGCGACCAGAGTGACTGACGGCCGGCCGGATCGATTCCGGTCGTCGGTTCGTCCAGAAAGAGGAGATCCGGCTCGTTTATCAAGGCGATTCCCACACAGACGCGCCGTTGCTGACCGCCCGACAAGTTCGCATACCACGTGTCGTCGACCGTATCCATTCCGACGTCGACAAGTACCTCGTCCACGGGTCGAGGGTCGTCCTAGAGCCCCCCATAGTAGGACAACAGTTCCCGTGCAGTCAGGCGTTCCGGTGGTGTAAACGACTGCGGAAGGAGCCCGATCCGATCTTTCTCGATCAAGTCCGGTGACTTGCCGAGTATCGTGATCGATCCCGAAGTGGGGGGTGCGGTTCCAGTCAGCGTGCGGACGAGCGTCGTTTTCCCGGCTCCGTTTGGACCAACCAGGGCGAAGATCTCCCCTTGCTCGACCGTGAGTGAAACGCCGTCGAGAGCAACAGTGTCGTCGTAGCTCTTGGTGATGTGCTCAGCTCTGACTGCTGGCGCCATGTGTTGGTGTGGGGTGGCCCCTGAGGTAAGAAATTCGGTCCGCGTACGGACCTCGCACCGAGCACGATATTTCGGTCTGGTACCGGGGCGCGTAACAACCACTAAGCTATTGTCACGCACAACTCGGGGGTTCCCTCGTCCATACCGGTTGTCCCCTCGTCTTCTCACGTCTCTAACCGTGCAAACAGAAGGGTTGATAACGGCTCAGTTCGATTCGCCTTTAACGGTATGCCAGAACAGCAGGTAGAGTCGCCTCTCGAGGATTCAGCAACGCGTGAGGCGATCTCGGTCGTATTTGACCGAAGTGACGGTGGGAGCGAAGCGCTCCAGTGGGATGACGTAAGCGACGCACTGTCGAGTGGTGAGTGGGGACGGCTGATTCAAGAAGGCGTTCTCGTCAGCGAAGGGACTGGGTTCACCATAGCGAACCCCGAGCAGATTCGGCAGAGCCTTCAGGAACAGGACCACTTCTCGGAGACGACGGATGGGGATAGTGAGCTCGAACCCGAATCGTGGGCGTGGTACGACAAGGCTGCGGGTTTGACGGCCCTCGTCTTCTTTGTGGGATACTGGAACACCGGAGTGCGCGATATGATCGCGTCTTTCGACAATCTTCTTCTCGCACCGATTGTCGATCTGCTACCGTTCTACGCGGTGGTTCTCATCCTCGCGATTGTCACGGGCTTGTATTCGACCGGGTTGCAAGCGCGGCTCATGGACCACGAGAAGATGGGGGCGTATCAGGAACGGATGGAGGAACTGAACGAGCGGAAAGAGGCGGCCAAAGAGCGGGGGGATGACGAGGCCCTCGAGCGGATCAAAGAAGAACAGATGGAGGCAGCAGGCGACCAGCTCGGGATGTTCAAACTGCAGTTCCGCCCGATGGTCTGGATCATGCTGTTGACGATCCCCGTGTTCCTCTGGCTTCGCTGGAAAGTTCGCGGCGGTCACCTCGGTGTGGGCGAGACCGGACTGGTCGTACCGCTTGCTGGCGCCGTCTCGTGGCAAGAGCCACTGCTCGGACCGATGTCGACGTGGATCGTCTGGTATTTCCTCTGTTCGATGGCGTCGCGGCAAATCATCCAGAAGACGCTCAACATTCAGACATCCCCCTCCTCTTCGGCGTAACAAGACCTTAGTGGTTGTTAGATGGGCCACTAGCCAATTCCCCAGGGATCACCCGCGGCGTTCCGCTGTACGAGTCTTCGCTGGTTCCTTCCGAAGACTCGTTCTCAGTTGCGATGGCCGATGCCAAGCTCAGTCTCCGAACACAATCACCACGGTCGTAATATTAAAGTCGTCCCTATGTGGTGTGTTAGGTAGCCCGTTCCCCGCATGAACTCCGTGAACTCACCGTGCGGCAGGAACATCTCCGGACCTATCAATGACAGACGACGTCCCGTCGGCCACCGACAACGAGCCAGTGTTCGAATATTCGATCGCGGAAAATGAACTCGCAAGTACAGCTGTCCTCCTGTCTATCAGTGACGTGACTGATACCCCGATCGAGGACCTTCCCTCCCTTACTGGCGTCGTGGATACGGAACTCCTGGATGGACTGTATGCGTCTTTTGAAGACGACAACGGCGAAGTATCATTCACATACCACGGCTTTGGTGTAACCATCGACGCGGATGGACACATCGAATTGCGGCGTAGAGTCGGATAGACTCCTGAGGACAGGGGCTGGTGAAGGGATAATCCGGTTTGGTCGGCTGGTCCTATCTACGTACAATCGCGCCGGAAATGTCGAAGCAGCAAGGGAGAGAGTTCAGTCGACGCGGACACACGTTGCTTCATCGGGGGGTCGGGTGTCGCCTCTCGCTCCACAACCCTAACTCCGGCAAGTCGAGGGGCCCCGATGAGGCGGTTGGGTTCGCATGGACACCAAGACCCGACGACCGCCTCACGTTTCGACCATCCTGTGGTGGTAGAGCACCCGAGTGACGTCCACGCCACTACTTTCACCAGGGAGCAGTTCACCGTAGCAGGAACGACCCCAGAAACCCGACGGCTGTGGCAAGCGTGATCCAGGGCCCGGCGTCCGCGTAGGCATCCGGGAATATCTCGCCCGCGAGCGAGGCGAGGATGGCTCCACCGGCGAAGGCGCGAACGGCGGCGAGCCAGAAGTCGGACAGGCTCGGGATGAACCAGAACCCGAGCATCACTGACGCACCGACCACGATCCCCGTCGCGGTCCACGCGAGGAGGGTGACGATCCGGGTGTGGTTCTCGGTCATATTGTCGGCCGACATCATCGACTGAGAGGAGTTCGTCACCACGAGTGCAAAGAGAAACGCCACCGCACCGTGGCCCCCGATGCCGAGCAGCGCCCCCATCGCGGCGTTTTCCGGGACGCCGTCGGTCGTGACGCTCCACCACAGCCCCCAGCCGTTCTCCTTCGACGGATCGTGCAACGTTCGATCAATGAAGATGTCGAGGAGACCGAAGGCGAGAACCCCAAGGACGAGCCAGCCCGATGCAGACCACTGGCCGATCGCAGTGACGGCCGGATCGTAGAGTTCGAAGGCGAGCGAGATGATGAGCGACCCGCCCCCGACTGCCAGGAGGATGGCCTGCCAGCCCTCCTCGGGCGAGACCCAGATTCCGACAGCTGCACCAATTGTGAGCGTGACGGCTGAGAAGACGGCGTAAAACCAGGGACTCTCCAAAACCCCGGCAAAGGTCATACTCAGACTGACCGTTCCGACGAGTACCTCCGGGTACATGATCACGTGTAGAGTTGTTGACTGGACGTGGTTTCCAGGGAATGCTCGTGGAGCGTTATCGGGACGATTGCTTCCTCTCAGGGCTCAGGTACGGGATCCCCTGTTCGATGACGGTGCGTCGAAGCAGATCGCCTCTTCCAGTCCGAACCCCTCGTCACCCATGCAGGATCAATACGAACGGTGAAAGTCAAAACGATATCGCCTGCAGGAACAAGGCGGTGTGCCTGTCCTCTCCAACCTGTCTCTCGAAGTCTCTCTTGAGGGATAATGGTGGAACACCACCCTAACAGCAAATGCCGGACGTGTCCTGAGGACCCGATAGAAACAATGGCTTAGTCGTTGTTTTCGACGTCGATTGTACCAGCTCACCGGCCGAAATCAGTGGTCGGTTGCATGGGCCACAAGAGTGTTCGTCACGCCCACTTCGCTTACGAATGCTGATTATGTGGCCTTACAGCAGTATTTATAGGGGCATGGGCGGAATCTGACTGCATGGTATCCACGGTGGTTCTCGGAGCCGTGCTTGCGTTGCTTGCGTGGATCGGGCTCCAAGTCGCCGTTATACACGGCAAGTACGTCGTAGACAAAATAGCTGCCGGCGAGTATCAGAAAGGACCGTTCAGCGACACTATGGATGGTGGTTCCAATGAGTGACGACGAAGGGTTGCCGGGCCATAGTCATGATGAGGAACTCGCCCGGGATCTCTCAGTATTCGACATTACGATGATCGGTATCGGTGCCATGATCGGTGCCGGGATCTTCGTTCTCACTGGCCTCGCCGCTGGGCAGGCAGGTCCCGGACTCGTGATGGCATTCGCGTTCAACGGCTTCGTCACCATCTTCACGGGGATGGTGTATGCCGAACTGGGGTCAGCAATCCCAGAAGCCGGCGGCGGATATCTCTGGGTTCGTGAAGCGCTCGGACGGTCGCAGGCATTCCTCGCCGGCTGGATGTCCTGGTTTGCCCACGCCGTCGCAGGGTCCCTGTACACACTCGGTTTCGGGGCCTTCGTCCACCTGCTATTGACTGACTACTTCGGTATCGCTCTCTTCGAGCCAGTCGATCTGTTCCTGCTCTCCATCGGTCCAGAAAAGATATTTGCCGTGTTCGCGGGGGCGCTCTTCGCGTACATTAATTTCCGTGGCGCCAAGGAAACTGGACTCGCTGGCAACATCGTCACCATGGTCAAGGTCACGGTCATCGTCATCCTCATCGCGTTCGGTCTGGGCTATATCTTCGGGAATCCCGCCGAGGCGACCGACCGATTCCAGCCGTTCCTCCCGCGAGATTTCGGTGGCGTCTTCATCGCAATGGGATTGACGTTCATCGCCTTCGAGGGGTACGAGATTATCGTTCAATCCGGTGAAGAGGTGGTCAACCCGAAGAAGTCCGTGCCAAAAGCGGTCTTCTACTCCATGTCCGTCGTCGTCACGATCTACATGCTCGTGGCAATTGTGCTCATCGGTGCGGTCGCAGTTACGCCTGACCTCTTCCAACTGGCGCAGGAAGGTGCTGCGTCGGGCGCGCACGGTGCGACGAACCTGCCCCCGGTCCCGGATAACATCGCCGACGCCGAGGTTTGGGCAATCCTCGGCCATCTCGGAGAACTCGGTCTCGCTCGCGCTGCGGGACAGATAATGCCGTACGGGACTGTCGTCATCCTCGTGGCCGGGATCTTCTCGACGCTCTCGGCCCTCAATGCGACGACCTATTCGTCGACTCGCGTTTCCTTCGCGATGGGCCGCGATCACGTTCTCCCCGACGCTTTCAGCGCAGTCCACGACGAGAAGCGAACACCGCACATCGCGACAGCACTTTCCGGCATGCTCATCATTTTCATGGCGGTCGCGTTACCGATTGAGGCTGTCGCGGCCGCGACTGACGTGATGTTCCTTCTGTTGTTCCTCCAGGTGAACTACGCCGCTATCGTGATCCGCCGCAAGTGGGGCGACCAGATCGATTACGGATATATAATGCCGTACTTCCCCTACGTCCCCATCATCGGGATTCTCACCAAACTCGCCCTCGCAGTCTACCTGTTCAACTACAGTCCGCTGGCCTGGTATGGGGCCATTGCGTGGATCCTGGTCGGTATCGGAATCTTCTTCCTCTACTCGCGGAGCCGGGTCCGCGAAACCGAGGCGAAAGAGGAGACTCGTCTCATTACAGAAGAACGGGCGCCCGAGGAACGAGGGTACCAAGTTCTGGTTCCGATTGCGAATCCCGACCACGCCGAACAGTTGATTCGCGCGGGGAGTGCTATCGCCCGACAGAAGGACGGTGAGGTTCTCCTCACGAGCGTCGCCACCGTCCCCGAACAGACGCCGTTGTCGGAGGGACGACGGTATGCCGATGACCAGCGGGAACTACTTGACGAGGCGATGCAGTACGCTCCCGAGGACGTCCCGGTCCACCAGACCGTGACGATCGGCCACGATATCGCCAAGAGCATCAACAACGTCGCGTATCAACGCGACAGTGACCTCGTGTTGCTCGGCTGGCGGGGGCGGCGAAAGCGCGTCTCCGATTACGCACTCGGTTCGAACATTGACACTGTCGTCGAGAACGCTGAGTGTGACGTTGCCGTCTTGAAAACCGACGGGACGACGGATTCGACCCGGGTAGTCGTTCCGACTGCAGGCGGACCTAATTCAGAGCTCGCTGAAATGGTCTCCACGGCATACGCGGAATCGGGCGCCGAGGTAACCTTGTTCCACGTGGCGACCGACGGCGATATCGAGGATGCACAGTCGTTCCTTGAGCGCAGACAGAAGTCGTTTGCCGAGTCCGATATCGACGTAGACATCACCGTTACAGCGGGCGAAAACATCACAGAGGAAGTCCTCGACTACGCGCGCGACGGCGACTTCGACTCGATCATTATCGGTGCGGCGGCCGAAGGCATCCTTCGCCGGGTCTTGTTTGGTGAGATCCCCGAACGGGTTGGTGCCGAGTTCGAGGGTGAAGTCCTGATGGTACGCAAGCACCGGCCAGTCCAGTCAGCCGTGAAGCGACTAATCGGTAAGTGGGTAGGCAAGGGCGCAAAAGCAACGAACCTCGGCTAATAGATGAGGCCACGAACCCACCAACTGAATCGGACACAATCAGACGCGATGTTACAAAAGCAGATGGTTGGGAGCTGATTCACTCCGACCCCTCATCTGCGGTCGGCCCAAGGTCTCGCAGTGAATGTCGTCTGTGCCATCAGGTTTCGGTTCGTGTTGAATCCGACAGAGAACCACTCGTGAATCTCCATCCTCCGTTGTTTCAGTGACTTTGACAAGGACGTGTTCCGGTGCCAGTTCGGTTATTTCGTGATCCACAACACCGTTACGTGCGTCCAGTTCTGCGTTCACTGCTCGCTTCAAATTCTCGTTCTCTCGATTGCGCTGCTCGCGGCGCTATTCATGTCCTTCACCGTCGGGGCGAACAGTAACTCTGCTCCCGTTGCGCCCGCTGTGGGAGCGAACGCACTCTCGGTTCTCCGAGCGGCCTTCCTCGTCGGGATCGTGGCCGGGCTCGGAGCGATCCTCCAGTCCTACAACCTGAAGGTCCATAGCGAATCTGGCTCCTTGACGCGGGTAAAAGCAACGACCGCCGAGATCGACGAGTCATCACACGACGTGGCTTGCATTCCCCCCTAACGAGTAGTTTCGGAAAACAGGTTGACGATCCATATGCATTGAGACAACCGGTCGCGTGAACTTTGGCGTGAGTTGCGGCAGACGGAGAGGGCTTCGAGCCATATTCTGCTGGCTGCGGCTCGACATGGTTGAACCTGTTTGAAAAAGAGAAATTTCGTCGTTCTATCTCTCAAAATATTCGTTCGATGACATTCGGCTTCCCGTGTGAAATCATCTGGAGTCGGTGGCCATCCTCCTCAAGCATGTTCACCAAGTAATCGGCGTCGTCGACGGGAAATTCGACGCCATCAAGCCGGTATCGTCGATGCATCTCGGCCAGACACCATCGCGTCGTCCGGGATCGTCACCGAAAACAGCCTGAACTGCCGTAATTCGGTCGTTTCGGGAGCGACGGCACCGTACAGCCAGTGATCGTCGCCGTCGACCCGGATCACTTTTTTCTCAATCGCGAGCGGATCCGCACTCACCGTCGAGGCTGGCTGGAGATGTGCCTTCTGCACCCAGTTGTGAACGGCGACGTGACTGGGGTTGACTCCCAATTCATCAATAAACTGACTTGCATCTCTTGTTGACATACTGCCGAGGTGACACCGGATACCTACTTGAATCGCTCACTCGGGAGTCCGCTCGTACTTCACGAGCGACAATTTCACCCCCTTCGTACGCCAACAACCCACCGCTCGCCGTTGATCCGTCAGAAAGTACGTTCAGCATTCATGAACGACAGTTTTTCGTGTCGAAAAAAAGCGTCCAATTTACAGTGGGTCTTTTGGTTCCCGACCCGGTACGAACGTTGCATGGAACGATCCGCGAAAAACCCCGTCCACTCGTTGACCAAGGCGTTCGAGATTCTGGAAGTGCTGGTAGAACTGGACGGCGCCGGCGTTACCGAAGTCGCCGGGGCCCTGAACGAGCCGAAAAGTACGATCCACAACTACCTCAGTACCCTGCTCCAGGAGGAGTACGTGGTCAACGAGGACGGACAGTATCACCTGGGGCTTCGCTTTCTCGAACTCGGGATTCACGCCCGCAACCGACACGAACTGTTCACCGTCGGCAAGTCCGAAGCCCAGCGACTCGCCAGGGAGACGGGGGAGTTCAGCAACATCGCCGTCGAGGAATACGGCCACTGCATTACGATCTACCGCAACCAGGGAGAGATGGCCGTCAACTCTCGACACGTGGGCATGCGATCGAGCCTTCACGCCACCGCGGTCGGACGGGCGATGCTGGCACACATGCCCGAGGACAGAGTCGAGACCGTAATCGAACAGCAGGGACTCCAGCAGTTCACCGAACGAACGATCGACAACCGGGACGACCTCTACGACGAACTCGAGACGATCCAAAACCGGGGATACGCCTTTGACGACGAGGAGTTGCTGCAAGGACTGCGATGTGTCGCGGCGCCCGTGCTCACGACGAGCGGCGGAATCATCGGCGCGATCAGCGTCTCGGGCCCCACGACGCGCCTGAGCGGGGAGTACTATCACGAGGACCTCCCGAAGAAAGTGATGGAGGCGTCGAACGTCATCTCGCTCAACATCGAGGCGAACTGACTCTGCGTTCAGCAATGTGGAACGAACACGAACAGGTACCGTCCTGGTCACGCCAGGAGTCGAGAAACGGCGATGGAAGCCGTAACTCGACCGGAGACGACCATCCAGTCGGCTACGCTCCGAGGAATCTCGGCTGGAATCTCCCTCGGGACGGCTGACGTCTACCACGACGCGCAGGACTGATGAACGGATCGGACAGTACTTTACACACATAGGACTGTAATAGCTTCGGCGGCAGACCCCGTAGGCCACAGTACCGTCGCCGTTCAGCAATGTGGGATGGAATCGTGAGGGAGAACCGTAGGGTCAAGGGACGGTCGCAGGGTCACGCTACGCGTTGGAGGGAATTCGGCCGCAATTGAGCCGACAGGCGACCGGTTCGTCCGTCGTCGGTTCCAACACGGGGGCGTTCAGTATCGTGGAACGGGAAAGTCGTAGAAGCAAACGGAGCGTCTGTCCTGTCTCCCGTAGGCGTCGCGGCGAACAAGACCACCGCACCCCCAACTGTGGGCCGGTATCGAGGGATCGAGTGATGGTCACTCGTCGTACTCGGCGATGTCTTCCTCGGAGTAGGTTTCCAGTCCGGGTTTGAATTTGTCGTCGTCGAAGGCCCGGAGCGCCTTGCGGTTTTCCTGGTCGATCGCCTCCCGCAACTGTCGGTTCCGGCTACCCTCGTACGTGGTGGCCGACTCGAAGGTCATGTTCGTCTCCAGTTCGTGCCGGTAGGTTTCCTTTGCGTACTGTACCACCGTCGGATGGATCTGGGCCAGCTCCTCGGCCCAGTTTGCCACCACGTCGTCGAGTTGCTCGGACGGAACGGCCCGGTTTACGAGGCGGATGAACTCGGCGTGCTTCCCGTCGAAGTCCCGACCCATGAGACACGCCTCCAGAAAATCCCGCCGACCGATCGTCTGGGCCGGCAGGTAGGTCGCACCCCCCGCGGGGACGATTCCCCAGCGGACTTCGGAGAGTCCCCAGCGGGCGTTCTCGGCGGCGATGGCGAGATCACAGCCACACAGCAGCGCGAGTCCGCCGCCGAAACACCAGCCGTTCATCGCCGCGATCGTCGCCCGGGGGAAGGTGTATAGGTCCTCGAACCAGGACATGTTGTCGCGCCTGACGTCGTTGAACCGTTCCGGATCGTCCGTCGTGTCGAGGAAGTACTCCTTGAGGTCCATCCCCGCGCAGAACGAGTCGCCGGCGCCGGTGACGACCAGCACGTCCGTCCCCCCGTCGGGGTCCAGGGCGTCCGCACGCAACGCAGGCATCACCTCGTCGTGCATCTCGCGGATGAGAGTGGGGTTGATCGCGTTTTTCTTCTCGGGGCGGTCCAGCGTGAGAGTCGTGATGTTCCCGTCGAACTCGACGCGTACCGTGTCGAACACCTCGGTCTCGGCCATAGCGTCCGGAACTCCATTGGCCGCGGCAAGTTTTTTGGGGTGAGCGCGGCCGGGGACGATCGGTCGCACCAACCGCTTAACACCCCGTAGCGGGATTGGGGGAGTATGCCACGGATGTCGGTCGACCTTCCGACGCTCGGAGAGCTCCCGACCATCGCAGCCGAGAACAACCCGAACGCGCTCGCCTTCGCCGATGCCGGGGCGAAAATCGATGCCACCAGCGACGCCGACAGCGACGGCGAGGGCAACGGCGAATCAGTGACGTGGGCGGCGTTCGAAGAGCGGAGCCTGGTCGCCGCGGACGCCTTCCAGACGCACGTGCGCCAGGGCGATCGAGTCGCGTTCCTCGCGGACTCTTCGGTGGAGACGACGACACTCTGGAGCGGCGCCCTCAAAGCCGGTGCCGTCGTCTCCTACGTGCACACGAAGGCGGCGCCGGAAACCGTCCGACCCTCCATCGACGAACTCCGCCCCGAGGTGCTGGTTGTCGGCGCCGAATTCGCCGACTTCTTCGCCGAGACTGTGTGGCCCGACCTTGAAGCGGAGCCCCACGTCGTGGTCTGTGACGGGGCGGCACGGGGCGACGCGGAGCCCCTCGACTCGTTCCTCGCGGGGGCCGCGCCCGTCGCGCCCGACGTCGCTGTCAGTGCGGACGACATCGCGGTCGTCGCCTGGACGTCGGGGACGACCGGGGATCCGAAGGGATGGTGCCACACGCACCGGTCGATCGTTCTGAAGGGCCTCTCCCGGAAGACCGGCCGCGGGACCCGCCAGCTCTCGTCTGCGTCGACGTCGTTCATGGCCTGGTACGGGCACGTCGTTCCGAACGCGATCGCCGGGGGGTCAGTGGTGTTCCTCCCGGACTGGACCCCGACGGCGTGGGCCGAGGCGGTCGAGGCGTTCGACGTCACCAGGGCCGGGATGGTGCCGACGATGTGGCGATCGATTCTCGACCTCGACCTCTCCCGGTACGACCTCTCGACGCTCGAGACAGCCACCTTCGTCGGCGAGAAGATGGACCGGACCACTCTCAATCGCCTCCGCGAGCAGGTCTGTGAGAACGTCGTCAACGCCTACTCCTCGACGGAGTTCACCATCTCGACAAACACGGTCGAGGAGATGGAGGGCGAGCGGATCGAGAGCGTGGGGAAGCCCGCCGACGGGACGCGGGTCCGCATCGTCGAACCCGGCGGGGAGCCCGAGGACACTGTGCCACGGGGCGAGACCGGCGAAATCCTCGTGAAAGGCGCCGACTGTCCCGTCTGGGCCTGGGGACGCAGCGACCTGCTCGACGAGGAGTTCACCGACGGCTGGTGGCACTCCGGCGACCTCGGCTACCGCGACGAGGACGGCTACCTCTTCCTGAAGGGGCGGGCCGACTTCATGATCAAGTCCAAGGGCGTGAAGGTGTTCCCCGGCCCGATCGAGGAGTGCCTGAACGCCCACCCGGAGGTCGACGAGGCCGCCGTCGTCGGGGTCGAAGACGAGACGTACGGGCAGAAGGTGACCGCCGTCGTCACGCGGGGCGACGACGCCGTCGACTCGGTCGACCTCGACGAGTGGTGCCTCGACAGCGACGAGGTCGCCCGGTTCGAGCGCCCCCGAGAGTACGTCTTTGTCGAGGACGGACTCCCGCGGACCCCCAGCCGGAAACTCGACCGACGAGCGCTGCTCGACCGCCTCGAAGACGGCCAGTGACGGCGGGGAACGGGCCGTCGGCTCGCCAACGTTTATGACTGGGTGGCGGAATCCTGACAGTATGGACTCCGTCACCTCCGGGGACGGCACGCAAATCGCCTTCGAACGACGCGGCGACGGCCCGCCGCTGGTGCTCGTCCACGGCACCGCCATCGACCACCACGTCTGGGATCGGGTCAGCCCGGACCTCGCCGAGCAGTTCACCGTCTACGCGATGGACCGGCGGGGTCGCGGCGAGAGCGGCGACGCCGACGACTACGCCATCGAACGGGAGTTCGAGGACGTCGTCGCCGTGGCGGCCGCCGCCGACGGCCCGGTGACCCTGCTCGGCCACTCCTACGGGGCCGTCTGCGCCATCGGTGCAGCACCACGCGTGTCCGGGCTCGAACAGCTCGTCCTCTACGAGCCCCCGCTGTGGGTCGAGGGCCGTACCCGGGTCCCCGGTTCGGTGATCGACCGCATGGAGGCCGCCGCCGACCGGGACGGGCAGGCGGCCAACGAGCGGATCCTCGAACTGTTCTTCGAGGAGGTCGCCGAATCGCCGGAGCGACTCGAGGCGATCCGATCCAGCCCGAACTACGACCGACACGTGGCGGCGGCCGCGAAACTGCCACGGGAACTCCGCGGCCGGGAAGGCTACCGGCCGACGCCCGACAGCTACCCCACCGTTTCCGTCCCGACGACGCTGCTCCTCGGCACGGAGTCTCCGAAGGCCCTTGCACGGTCGACGGAGGCCGCGGCCGACCTGTTCCCCGACAGCCGGATCGAGCGCCTGCCCGGCCAGGGACACGGCGCCATGTACACCGCACCCGACCTGTTGACCGCCACGCTCACCTCGGTCCTCGACGGAGGGTCGGAGGCGTAGCCCGCGGACGCGACGGCGGCGGGAAATCAAAGGCGTAACCGTCGGCCACTGGACCGACAGGGCGACGGTTCCCGCGCCGGTGAGGCCCTTACCAGTCGGCCTTCCGCTCGTCGTCGACGAAGGGGGCCGGGGCGACAGTAGCGCTGATCTCGGTCTGCTGGTGCTCTTCGATCGTCGGGTTCGGGGACGCCCCGCTCTCGCCCCACACGACAGTCACCTCGGTGCCGGGGTCGCTGTACTCTTGGTCGATCGAACACAGCGAGAGCATCACGCGATCCTGGTACGAGTAGCCCGGATGGCGCGAGAGTCCGACCAGGTCGTCGCCGGCACGCACCTCGTCGTAGTGCGCCCGCATCCGCGCCCGCGGGAGGTCGACGAACTTGTACGGCGTCCCGTCGCGGAACATCGAGGTGTAGATCTCGCCCGCGTCCTCCTGGTCCCAGACGAGCGTCACGAGTTCCCGGGGGGGATCGGCCATTTCGGCCTGCAGCGCTTCCTTGCCGATGAATTCGTGGTCGAAGTCGATGATGTGCTCGTAGCCCGCTTCCAGGGGACTCAGGTAGTAGTCGGTGATGTCGTTGGACTCGAAGCTCCCGACGAGCGACACCGATCCCTCGAAGCTCTCGGGGGAGAGCCACTCCCTGTAGGCGCGTAGCTGTTCGTCGTCCTCGTCGTACAGCGCCTTCAGGTAGACGTCGACCCACCCGATCAGGACGGGCAGGGACTTGTACGACCGGGTGCCGAGCCGGCGCATCCCGTGGTCGCCGCCAGCGTCGAGGATGGCCTGCTTGACCGACTCGGCCTCCTCGAAGGGGCCCTGTAGTTCGAAGCCAGCCTGGTTCGCCATGCCGTGTCGCAGTGCGCGGACCTCAGTACCATCGATGGACAGCCAGTCGAAGTTGAAAAACGGGATGTCAGGCAGGGGGTCGTCGGTGACCGCCTCCATCACGTCGAGCGCGTTCGGCCCCTGGATCTGGTAGGTGAACCAGCGCGGGTCGTCGTCGGTCACGGCGGACATCGGATAGATCTCCGCCGTGGCGTCGTAGTCGCCGGTTTCGAGGTGATACTGGAGCCAGTTGGCGGGCGACGGGGAGCCGCTCAGCACGAACTCGTCCTCCGAGATGCGCTGGAGGATGCCGTCGCCGATCATCTTCCCGTCGGCGTTGCACATCACCGGCTGTTTGGCCTGCCCCACCTCGAAGTTCTCGAACGTGTTGACGCTGAGATACGAGAGGGCGTCGATGGCGTCTGTCCCCTCGATGTACTGGTCCATCTGGTGGTGCGAAAGGTCCGCGAGGACACAGCTCTCGAAACAGGCCCGCTGCTCGTCGATCCAGTTGGTGTACTCGCTGGCGACGTACGGGAAGTTGACGTGGCCGCCGATTCCCCGGAACAGGTCGACCGGGTTCCCGGCAGCCCGAAGAGCGTCCTCGAGGCTGTCGTGGCTCATAGTGACAAGCACACCGAACGGACATGACGGATATATCAGTTTCGATCGAAGCGGTTCGCGCGGATGTACGTCCCGCGGCCACCGACCACCCAGGGGCAGCGGCTTCGCTTGGTTGCCCCGGGAGCGGCGGTTGCGCCTGGTCGTCACCGGCAGGCGACGATCACCCAGGATGTCGACCGTTGCCGAAGGCGACACCGATCGGAAACAGCGGTGACTCACCGAGCCACCGACGAACGGACGTGGACGCCCAGGGGACGACACGGGTTCCCCAAGGGCAAGAAATAATACCAGCGGCCGGGTGGACCCAACCGAACTCTCGATGCCGGGGCTCACGAACACACGGCACACGGATCGATAACCATGCTCGGATCAATACTCTCAGGGGAACAAACGCCGACGGAGTTCGTGCGATCACAGGTACGCAACCGGGACCGGATGTTCTGGGTCGCGGTCGGGCTGGTCGTCCTGTATCTCTATCTCATCGTACTCCCGTTTCTCGCGCTGTTCATCGGAAGTTTCACCGCGGAGGGCACTTCCCTCAGCGGATCGTTCCACCTCCGGAACTGGATCAACACGATATCGTCCGTCAGAGACGTACTGGTGAACACGTTGCTGTTCTCGATCGGGACGGCGACACTGACGACCGCGATGACCTGCTTCATCGCCTGGGCGATCTCGAAGACGAACGTTCCGAAGGGGCGGTACTTCTACTACCTCTCGTTTATCGGCTTTTTCTTCCCGCCGGTGGCGTGGGAAGTCATCTGGATCCGCATGATCGGACAGAACGGCATCTTCGCGACGCTTCTGGGCGTCGAGACGCTCGGGGTCGCGTCGATTCCTGGCATGATCCTCGTCTCGTCGGTCCGGTGGCTGCCGCTCGGGATGATCATGCTCGTGCCGCTGTTCGCCAGTCTGAACACGACCATGGAAGAGGCCGGTCGGATGTCCGGAGCCAGCATTCTGCGGGTCACACGGGACATCACGTTCCGCATCCTGTCGCCCGGCATCTTCGCGGTCTATCTGCTGGTGTTTCTGGTGTCGCTCGCGTCGTTCCGCGTCCCGCTGTTGATCGGGAAGCCCAACGGCATCATCGTGCTGTCGATCGCCATCTACCAGAATACGTCGACCGCCCCGCCATCGTTCGGTCTAGCGATGGCCCAGTCGGTGCTGCTGGTGCTGATCGCGCTGCCGAGCCTGTACCTGTACAAGCGGTCGCTGGGCGCGACCAAGAAGTACGCGACTATCACGGGCCGCGGCTACCAGCGCAACCCCATCGACATCGGCAACTGGCGCTACGTCGTCTTCGGCGTGCTCTCGGTGTTTTTCTTCCTCGTCATCGTGTTCCCGGTCCTGTTGCTCGTGTACACCGGCCTGTTGCCGTTTTATGTGCCGCCGACCTCGTTCCCCCCGCTCAGCGCGTTCAGCCTCGACGCCTTCCTCGCGCCGCTCGGGGACACGAAGGTGATCCGCGGGTTCCGTAACAGCTTCATCGTGGCGTTCGTGGCGACGACGCTGCTGGTCGCCGGGTCGATCCTCAACGCCTGGGTCGTCCAGAAGACCGACGTGTGGTTCCGTGACTGGGTCGATTACCTCTCCTTTTCGGTGGTTGGCCTCCCGGCGGTCCCGCTCGCCGTCGGTCTGATCTACGTCTACCTCGAATTCGTCCCCGCCGGCAACCTCATCTACAACTCGCTTTTCATCCTCGTCATCGCGATGTTCACGCGCTTCATCGCGGGGACCATCCGGGTGATCGAGCCGAGCGTGATCCAGATCAGCAGCGAACTCCTCGAAGCCGGACAGATGGCCGGCGACTCGGTCTTCCAGCGGTTCCGGTACATCGTCGTCCGCCTCGTCAAGGAGAACACACAGGCCGCGTGGGCGATGCGGTTTGGGGTCATCTTCCTCGAGATGCCCCTCGCGATCATGCTTCACACCCAGGGCACGGAGATGGTGTCGGCGGTGTTCCTGACGATGCAAAACCAGGCACAGTTCAACCAGATCGCCGCGTTCGGTACCATGCTCATGGCGTTCCTCGGCGCCGTCACTGTCGTCGCCCACAAAGTCTGACGGCGTCGGCAGTATGTTATCGTACTGATGCGTTACAGGGGAGACGTCTCCGGGAAGAGGAGACCGAACGTACTGGCAAGTCGGTCCAGAAACAGCGAGGCGACGGCAGGCTCCGCGTCTGTGCGGCGGCCTGGGGAGGGTGCCGACGGCGGTAGTGACCGAAATACATAATTATCATTAGCCGGAAAGGGGGAGTACGGCGGCAACCATGACTGACGATACCACACACACGTTTAGCCGGCGTCGGGCGATCAAAGTGTTCGGCGCGGCTGGCATCGCCGGCCTGGCGGGGTGTTCAGGCGGCTCGGACGGCTCTGACGGCTCCGATGGATCGGATGGCTCCGATGGGTCGGACGGGTCGGACGGATCGACCACCACCGAGAGCGAGGACATGACCACCGAGAGCGAGGGCACGACGACGTCGAGTTCCGGGAACCTCGAGGACTCGATGATGGTCTATACGACGACCGACTACAGCCCCGTCCTGACCGCCTTCGAGGAGGAGTACGGGGTCACGGTGGAGCAGTCGGTGTACCCGGGCCCCCAGGTCACCTCCCGGTTCACGACCGAGGCGCAGTCCGGCGAACTGCAGGCCGACGCCTCGATCCAGAGCCTGCAGGCGCTCACCTGGGAGAGCGTCGCTCCGTACCTCGCCGAGATAGAGGTCGAGAACGGGGACGCCGTGATGACCGAAGAGCGGCGGTCCGTCCTCGAAGAGCGAGGGGCCTACGGCAAGGGGTGGCCGATCATCGTCCTCCCGTTCGGCGCACCCTACAACACGCAGAACGTCGACACGGCGCCGGAAACCTGGCAGGACTTCCTCGCCTCGAAGTGGGAAAACCGGCTGGCGACCCCGACGACGAGTATGCGCTCGCTGTACCTGCTCCGGCAGAAGCAGGGCGACTCGGCCGACGAGGCGATGAGCTACCTCCAGGATCTGGATCAGAACATCTCCCAGTACACCCCGGCGTCGCCCCCGACCGTGCAGGCGATCATCGGCGGGCAGTACGATCAGGGCGTCCACATGGCGACGCATTTCGTCAGAGAGGGGGTCGACCAGGGGGCACCCATCGACGTGGCGTATCCGGAGTACACCCTGGAGCATCACAACGCCGTCGGCGTGACTGCCGACGACCAGAACGACGCCCCCAACCTGTCACGGGAATTCGCGAGATGGGTGACCAGTGACGCGGGCCAGGAGGCGATCCAGAACGAACTCCAGTTCAAACCCGCGAACCCCGAGATGGAACACGGCCATCCACACATGCAACAGCGACTGGAGGAGTACGACCCCGAGATGATCCCGGCTCTGTACTCCCAGCAACAGGCCCGCGATATCGACGCAACGCTCACGGAGAACATCGATCGGATCGAGGCGTCGTAACCTCCACCTGCGCCTCGATATACAGGAATCGGTCGGGATGTGCGAATTGTGCGTGTCCCCGAACGGCACGTCCCGGACCGTTCCCGACGGTGATCGACGACGGACGCGCCGCCCCGTCGCCGGTCGTGACGATAATTTATAACCCCCGCAAGCAAACCAGTTGGTAACAGGGACCAACCATGTCGGAATACAAACTCAGAGTGGAAGATCTGACGAAAACCTACGGCGACGAGGTAGCGGTCGACGGGCTCTCCACGACGGTGAAATCCGGGCAACTGAAGTCGCTGCTCGGACCGTCCGGCTGTGGAAAGACAACGACGCTCCGGTGTGTCGCGGGACTGGAAACGCCCGATAGCGGTCGAATCTACGTCGACGACGAACTGGTGGTCGCGCCCGAGGAGGGCATCAACGTCAATCCCGAGAACCGCGACATCGGGATGGTGTTTCAGTCCTACGCCGTGTGGCCCCACATGACCGTCGCGGAGAACGTCCGCTACCCGCTGAAAGTCCAGAAGATCGACAGCAAGGCCGACCGCGACGAACGGGTCGAGGACCTCCTGGAACGCGTCGGCCTCGACAGGTACGCGGACAACATCGCGACGAACCTCTCGGGTGGCCAGCAACAGCGCGTCGCCATCGCCCGGGCGCTCGTCACCGAACCGGATCTGCTCCTGTTCGACGAACCGCTCTCGAACCTGGACGCGAAACTCCGTCGCGAGATGCGCCACGAGATCAAGGACCTCTACGAGGACCTGGGGATCACCGTCCTCTATGTCACCCACTCGCAGGACGAGGCCATGTTCCTCTCGGACGAAATCGCGATCATGCTCGATGGCTCCATCGTCGAGGAAGGCGACCCCGTCGAACTCCACACGGACCCGCAGACCTTCTTCGGGATGAACTTCATGGGCCACTGCAACACCGTCCCCGGCCGAATCACCTCCGTCGACGAGACGACGACGCTGGTCGATACCCGGATCGGCGACCTGCGGGTCGACACTGATCGATCCGGGTTCGCTACGGGAAAGGAGGTGTACTTCTGCTTCCGGCCGAAGGCCTGTCGAATGCTCGGCCCGGACGACACGGGCGAGGGTGACAACATTCTCACCGGGGATCTGGCGATGCAGGCCGCCACGCGGGACTTCATCGAGTACGAGGTCGACATCGGCGAGGCGACGGTCCTGGTCCGGTGCACCGAACCGGGGTACGTCGCCGACGACGGCACAGTCCGGTTCGCGCTCGCACACGACGACGCCAAGGTGTTCGACCGCTCGGAGGGCCAGGACATCGTCGACACGAACCAGGCGAGCACCGTCGAAGAGGAACTCGCGCGCCCGGAACCGGCCGACTGACCGACGCCGGGGCCGCACGGGCATCTCGCTGTCCGCGCTGACGACTGTCTCGCGGTCGACCCGACGACCGTCTCACTGAACCGGCCGGCCGATCCCGATCTTGAGCCCGCGGCTGGGCCAGTTGACGGTGCAAGTCAAGTCCCCAGCGCAAGCCAGGCGACGACGACACGTGCGAGGCTAACTACTAAGCGGTCACCGGGTGTAGAAGCGCCGCATGGGTATTAGCTCCGGCGAGGCCTACAAGCAACGGCTGCGTGACGACCGGACCGTCTACTACAAGGGCGACCGGATCGAGGACGTGACGACCCATCCGGCGACCCGGGAACTGATCGACACCCACGCCGACCTGTTCGACCTGCAGCACGATCCCGAACACCGGGAGACCCTCACCTACGAGTCGCCGCTGAGCGGGGATCGCGTAAGCGTCTTCTACAAACGCCCGGAGTCCGTCGAGGATCTGGTCGACCGCCGGCGGGCGACCCGCCTGTGGCACGAGCGAACTGGCGGGTACGCCGCCCGCCTCAACGACTTCCTGGCGACTGGAGTGACGGCGCTTGCGATGTCCCACGACCTGTTCGACGCCGAGGGACACCAGCGCGGGGAGAACGTCGTCCGCTACTACGAGTACTGTCGCGAGAACGACCTCTGTCTCACCCACGCCCTGATCGATCCGCAGATCGACCGCTCGAAGGGATCGTCATTCCGGACCGAAGACGACGTCGACCGCCCCGGGGCGTTACGGAAAGTCGCGGATGCCGACGACGGCATCGTCGTCAGCGGGGCGCGGATGCTCGCGACGCTCGGCCCCCAGGCCGACGAACTCCTCATTTTCCCGTTCGGCCACTACGGAGAGGAGGAGGCCGACGAGGCGCTCGCGTTCGCCATTCCGATCGAGGCCGACGGTCTGCGGCTCATCTGCCGGCCGTCGCTGTCGCCCAACGACGCGGGGAACCACCCGCTGGCGAGTCGCATGGACGAGATGGACACATTCGTCGTGTTCGACGAGGTGTTCGTCCCGAACGACCGACTGTTCGTCGACGCGGACGTCGAGGTCGCAAACGCCTGGCGCGACACCGCCCAGCCGGCGTTTGCCTCCCACCAGACCGTGACCAAGGACCTCGTCAAGGCGGAGTTCGTGTTCGGCGTCGCGGTCATGCTCGCCGAGAGCACGGGCGTCGACGAGTACTTCCACGTCCAGTCGAAACTCGGTGAAATCGCCGAGGCGGCGAACCTGTTGAACGCCGCAGTGCTGGCCGCAGAGCGCCAGGCCACCGAATATCGCGACACCGGCTACGTAGTTCCCGAGTACACGACGCTGAACGCCGCCCTGAGTTCCTTCGCGGACAGCTACCAGCGGTTCGTCCAGATCCTCAAGGACATCGGCGGCAGCGGGCTGGTCGGCGTCCCTGCGTGGGAGGACCTCGACTCCGCGCCGCCGCTCGGCGACGACGTCGAGACCTACTTCCGCGGAAAGGAGATGGCGGCCCGGGAGCGACTCGGCGTCCAGAAACTCGCCGCCGACATCGCGGTGTCGGGCTTCGGCGGCCGCGAGGAACTGTACGAGCGGTTCCACGTCGGCGGACCGATGCGGGTGAAGGCCAACCAGTACAAGGGGTACCCGAACACCGAGGAGATCAAAGCCCGGGTCAGGCGGTTCGGACTCGCCGACGTCGACGCCTCGGCGGACGGGCGTGACGGCGGCGGAGACGCCGAGTGATCGCCCGGGTTCGACGGCCTCTCACTCGACGGGGATCGTCTCCTGATTCGGCGGGTTCCCGAACCAGGTCAGTCCCTCGGCGGCCTCCTCTGCGTCCCACTCGATGGCCTCCCAGTCCGGGTCGAAGATCTGGTAGCCGCCGTTGTACAGTTCGACGCGGATGCCGGTCGCGGGATCGGTGATGTACAGGAAGTTCGCCTGCGTGATTCCGTGTTTTCCGGGGCCGCCCTCGACGTCGACGCCGTGCTCGCGGGCGACGTCGGCCGCGTTCATCAGGTCGCCGAAGCTGTCCAGATAGAAGGCGACGTGGTGGAACGTCGCCTCGTTCGCACCCTTCTCTGTGCCGTAGGCGAGGGTGTGCACCAGCGAGTTGTTGCTCATCCACCCGCCGCGGCGGTCGCCCTCGTCGTCGAGAGCATACTCGTTCATCCGGAAGCCGAGTACCTCCCGGAGCCACTCGTGGGTCGCCGTCACGTCGGGGCCGTGGACGTTCACGTGGTCGATCCGGCGCGGGATCACCGGCGACGCGTCCGCCAGGTTGTAGACGCGGTTTTTCAGCCGCGAGCGTCGCTCGTCGGTCGGTTCGGGTTTGTCAGTGTCGAAGTACAGTTCGAACTGGTGGCCGGCGGGGATCCGGAAGCGGACGGCCTCTCCCTGGCCGGTCTCCTCACCCGGTTCGAGCCGGGTGACGTCGATGCCTTCCTCGGTCAGGCGGTCCGCGAAGGCGTCGACGTCTTCGGCCGACCGCGTGCGCCAGCCGACGTGATCGAGCGCGGCCCGGTCGCCCTCCGTGAGCGAAAGGGTGTGATGTTCCCAGTCGCGCAGGCCCCGCAGGAACACGGTGTCTCCCTCGCGCTCGACCTCCCGCAGGCCGATCACGTCCCGGAAGAACCACACCGAGTCTTCGAGGGACGGCGTGACGAGCGCTACGTGTCCGAGTTTGGCAATCTCCGGCGGCATCATCTGATACGACTCACCCCCGTTTGATAAAACTTCCAGCCGGTCGCGGCCGCCGGGCGCGATCAGGTCGGCCCCTCACTCGCGCCGGCACCGATCGCGGCCCAGCAACTAATCGAGGGGCCAGCAACTAATCGAGGGGCCAGAACCTGATCGAGGGGCCATCGACGGACAGGCGTCGGCACGTGCCACCGGGATCAGGGTCGGACGAGGATCTTGACGTCGGCGGCGTCGTCGGCAAGCAACCGCCGGATGCCGTCGGTGAGGTCGTCGAGCGGGAGACGATCGGTGAGCAGCCGTTCGGGATCGAGATCATCAGCGGCGATCCGACGAGCCGTCACCGAAAACTCCTCGGCGGGGCGTGGACCGCCGTGAAACGCGGCGGTGCCGGTGACCGTCCGTTCGCCGGTGACGACGGCGGTCGGTTGGAAGGCGACTGCGTCGTCGAACAGGCTGACGACCGTGACGTCGCCGCCGGTCCGGGTGGCCTCGACCGCCTGGGTGAAGGTGGGTTCGACGCCCGCAACCTCGTAGGCGACGTCGACGCCGCGATCGGTCTCCTCGTGGATTCGCTCGACCGGGTCCGCCGTGACCGGGTCGAGCAGAACGTCCGCACCACAGGCGCCCGCGAGATCGCGGCGGGCGTCGCGGGGTTCCGAGACGAGGATCCGCCCGGCGCCGGACGCCCGGAGTTGCTGGACGATCGCGAGTCCGATCGGACCGGCACCGAACACCGCCGCGTCGTCACCGGGCGAGAACGCCGACCGGGCGACGGCGTGGAGGGCGACGGTAAACGGTTCGACCGTCGCGGCCAGCTCCGCCGGGACCGACTCCGGGACGGGGACCGCCTTCTCCGCGGAGACGACGAGTTCGGTGGCGAACCCGCCGCCACCGGCCGAAAGGCCCACGAACCCCCCCGAAGCACAGCGGTTGTAGTGGCCGGCGTCGCAGTACCGGCAGCTCCCACACCAGACGATCGGGTTGACCGCGACCGTCGTCCCGACGTCCAGGGCCGTGACGTTCGACCCGACTGCGACGACGGTGCCGCCGACCTCGTGACCGAGCGTGAACGGCGCCGCCGCGCCGGTGACGGGGTGGGGCTCGTCGAGCGGCCGTTTCGGGCCGTCGGTGTACATGCGGAGGTCCGAACCGCAGATCCCGCAGGCGGCGACGTCGATCCGGACGTCGTCCGGCCCGAGCGACGGTCGCTCTACCTCCTCGATCCGGACGTCCTCCCTGCCGTAGTACCGGGCTGCGCGCATCGTACGCAAGGTGTTGCGGGTGCGACGGCAAAAAGCCAGAGCCCCGCGGTCCAGGCGGGGGTAAGTATTTGCGGCGGGCCGCCGGAGGGTCCACAGACAGATGGAGTCAGACGACGATGCCGACGGCCACGACCGGCGGACCCCGGGAACCGCGAGCGACGACGCCGAGACGGTCGTCGCCGCCGAGCGCCTGCTCCGGTCGCTCCACGAGCACGGCGTCACGCGGCTGTTCGCGAACCTCGGGACCGACCACGCACCGTTACTCGAAGCGGCCGCGAGACTCGATGCGGCGGACCGAACGGCGGCGTATCCGGAGATCGTCGTCTGTCCACACGAGTTCGCGGCGATGAGCGCGGCGCACGGCTACACGGCGGCCACGGGGGAGCCACAGGCGGTGCTCGTCCACGTGGACGTGGGCACCCAGAACCTCGGCGCGGCGATGCACAACGCCCACCGGTCGCGCGTGCCGATGGTCGTCCTCGCCGGCCTGGCGCCGATCACCGACGAGGGGTTCGTCGGCTCGCGTAACAACGTCGTCCAGTACGTCCAGGACGTGTTCGATCAGCCGGGCGTCGTCAGGGAGTACTACCGGTGGACCGGGGAGTACAAACCGCCGGCCGACCCGGACCAGTCTGTCGTTCGGGCGCTCGAACGCGCACAGGACGTCCCCCAGGGGCCGACGTACCTGACGGCGACCCGCGAGGCCCTGGAGACGCCGATCCGGCCGACGGAGGAGGCAGGGCGCGAGGTCAGATCGATCCGCCGCCCGGGCGCGGACGACGGGACGCTCCACGATCTGGCTGCCCTGGTCGCGGCCGCCGAGCGACCGGCCGTCGTCGTCGGGGGGAGCCACGCCACCGACGAGCACGCCGCCATCCAGTCGCTCGTCGACTTCGCGGAGGCGGCGGGCGCCGGCGTGATCGAACATTCGCCCACGCGCCTGTGTTTCCCGCGGACCCACGACCTCCACGTGGGGTTCGACCCCGCGACCGCCGTCGACCACGCGGACCTCCTGGTGGCAGTCGACGTCGACGTGCCGTGGATCCCCTGGGACGGCTCCCCGCCGGCCGAGATGTCCGTCGTCCAGATCGACCCGGAACCGACGAAAGCCACCTACCCGAGCTGGGACTTCGACGTCGACGTGACGGCCGCCGCCGATCCGGTCACGACGCTTGACCGGCTGGCGACGCGACTCGATCCGGACGACGGCGCGGCGGGACGGGACGCGTGGCGGGAGCGCCACC
>Ga0207720_100259_pt1 | contig 44118 bp, 40 predicted proteins | sample A23P2SouthBayCA_2_FD_187751 | JGI IMG/M metagenome (GOLD analysis project Ga0207720, IMG submission 187751) | Aerobic enrichment media microbial communities from Eden Landing Ponds, California, USA - A23 E3 (2) (SPAdes) | ecosystem: Environmental > Aquatic > Marine > Unclassified | place... | reverse complement strand
CGACCGCGTCTCGGCTTCGACCCGGTCACAGAGGTCGCCGACCCACCGCGTGAGGTGTTCGTCGCGGAACTGGTCGAGTCGGTCGTCGAGGCCGTGTTCGCCGAGGTACGCGCAGAACTCCAGTTCCGTCGCCACGTGGTCCGGCAGGTCGCGCTGTTCGGGTCGGTGCTCGACGCCGAACGCCCGGTACCAGCGCTCGACGGCCGTCGTCGCCGGTCCCAGTACCTCGCCGAACTCGTCGTCGTCCTCCCTGTCGCGGTAGACGCTCTCGTAGGGCGGACACGGCGGGCCGGCCGGGCCGATGAACAGTCGGGCGTACTCGCTCCGAAGTCCGTGGAGTTCGAGCGACTCCAGCGGCCCGAACAGCGCCGACAGTTCGCCGTCGTTTGCGACTTCGACCAGCCGCTCGGTCGGTTCGCGCCAGCAGGCCGCGAGGACCGCGTACGTCGCTGTCCGGGCCGACTCGAAGGCGTCGTCGGTCGCGTCGTTCTCCTCGCTTGGGGTTCGCGCGGCGGGTTCGCTCATCGGTCTTCCCCCCGCGTCTCGCCGCCGTCGGTCGCCATCGCGGTCGATTCGCTTTCGGCTTGAATCGGGACGTACCGAAGCCCGAAAGTGACGATGAGCGCGCCGATGGCGATGACGCCCGCGGTGACAGCAATCTCGACGACCGTGGGGGTGTACGACCCAGCGGTCGCCCAGATGTCGGTCGTCACCCCGGCGTACTCGCCGCCGACGGAGATGCCGGGCGCGGCGTCGATGTTGGCCGCGTCGTAGCCCGTGAAGACCAGTCGGACCCCCTCGAACGTCGTCCCGAACACCGCGAGGGCGCTGGCAGTGAAAATGACCGACACGCGCTCGCGGAACGACGGGAGCGCGAGCATCACCAGCGGGACCGCCCCGCCGACGACCGTCCAGAGCCAGAAGTACGCCGACTCGCCGATGAGGAAGCTCCCGGTGATGGCCCAGAACCCGAAGTGGTCGGCCCACGCGTGCGGGAGGCGTTCGGCGGCGAGCAGGTAGACGACGTGGAACGCGAGGAAGATGCCGAGCACCTTCCCGAGACTCGTCAGTTCCTCGCGGTCGACGCTGAAGCGGGTGAACCGCGAGACGAGGACGGAGACGACCAACAGCAGGCCGAGGCCGGAGACGAGCGCCTTGGCGATGAACACCGGCGCGACGAGCGGGCTGAACCAGTCGCCGCGGCCGATTTGCGTCGCGAAAATCCACCCGGTGACCGAGTGGAGCGCGACCGCGGTCGGCAGTGCGACGGCGGCGGTCCAGAACATGAGCGTCCGGTCGCGCTCGCGGCCGGCCTCGGTGTCCTCGACGCCGAGCGCCAGCGGCGACCCGCGGGCCGCGAGGTCGCGGCGGGTCAGGAGCCAGAGGTACCAGAGGTTCAGCGCGCCGTAGAGGATGACGATGCCGAAGTCCCACACCATCGGCGACCGAAAGTCCGGCGAGGTGAAAAACTGGTAGAGGCGCTCGGGCCGACCGATGTCGGGCAGGATGAGTAGCCCAGCCACGGTGATGCACGCGAGGCTCACCAGCACCCCGAGGCGGGCGAAGCCCTCGTAGCGGTGCGAGTGGAAGAACTTCGGCGCGCTGGAGATGATGAGCCCGCCGGCCGACAGCCCGACGAACAGGACGAACATCATGATGTACAGCCCCCACGAGAACACGTTGCGCATCCCCGTGACGACGAGACCGGTGGTGAGCTGGTAGGCCCACGCCGCGAGGCCGACGACGACGAGCGCGGCGAGAAAGCCCACCCAGAGCTTCCCGGCGCTCCCGAACTCGGGGACGACGAACCGCGAGGAGGCGGTCTCTCTCGACATCAGTCGTCACCCCCCTCGAACGCGGGGACGTGCGGAACCGCGTCGTTCGACAGCGAGCCGTGTGACCCGCCGCCGCCGCTTCCGCCGCTTTCCTCGACCGGACCGTTGTCCTTCGGCTCCGACCAGACGGACACGTCGTCGAGTTCGCTCTCCATCTTGTCGGAGGTCTGCGGGCGACCCGGACTCATCTCGCCGCGGATGTAGTACGTCTTCGGGTCGGTGCCGCGGTCTTCGAGCAGTTGCGTCGTCTGGTACTTCCTGATGTACTTCGAGACGGTGCTTTCCTCGTTGTCGAGGTCGCCGAAGATGCGGGCATCCGCCGGGCAGTTCACGACGCAGGCGGGGTCGAGGCCCTCCTCGACGCGGTGGGAACAGAACGTACACTTCTCGACGACCCCCTGCGGGCGGGCCGGCACGTCGCCGGTCCCGTCTTCGGGGACCGTCTGCGGTTCGTCCCAGTTGAACACGCGGGCGTTGTACGGGCAGGCGGCCATGCAGTAGCGACAGCCGATACACTTGTCGTAGTCGATTTCGACGATGCCGTCCTCGCGGGTGTAGGTCGCGTTGACCGGACACACCTTCACGCACGGCGCGTTGTCGCAGTGCTGGCAGGCCGTCGGCTGGTAGGACATCTCCAGCGTGCCGTCCTCGCCGTTCTCCGGGTACCTCCCGGCCGGCGTGTCCATCTTGTCGCCGCCCTCGGTGAGCACGCGGTTCCAGTACTGGCCGAGGCCGACGTTGTTCTCCTGTTTACACGTCACGGCACAGGCGTGACAGCCGATACACCGCTCCTGGTCGATTACTAAGCCGTAGTTGGTCATGGTCAGTCACTTCCCGCTCCCGCCCCGGCGCTGGACGCGCCCGAACCGGTCGGCTGGTCGCTCGTGTACTTGCTCGTGTCGACGTCGCTCGGCGCCGGTTCGACCTCGACTCTGGTGTCGTAGAACGCGAAGTTCCCGGTCACCTCACACACGTCGGTGTGCGTCAGGTCGTTGTGGTGGCCGCGGACGTAGTCGCGTCCCCACCAGCCCTGGTCGGTGTTCACCAACCCGGGTTGCATGCCGTCGTTCACCTTGGCCTTCACGACCATCTCACCGCGGTCGTTGTGGACGCGGACGTAGTCGCCGTCTTCGATGCCGCGGGCGGCCGCGTCCTTCGGGTTGATGTCCAACTGCGGCTCGTTGTTTATCTCCCGGAGCCAGTTTTGGTACTCGTACTGCGAGTGGATGCGCCACTTCGAGTGCTTCTGGATGAACATGAGCGGATACTCCTCCGCCGTGTCCCAGTCGTCGGCCGTCCGGCTCTCTATGTGCTTCGGCAGTTCCAGCGTGACGCCGCCTTCGGTCGGCGCGTCCTCGTCGTACAGTTCCAGCCGGCCCGACGGGGTGTTGAACGGCCCCGTGAACTTGACGACCGGCGTGTTCACCTTCACAGTCCCCTGTTCTTTCAGCGTCTCGTAGTCCACCTCGTCGTCGTGCGAGAGCAGTTCTCGAAGCGTCGCCGACTTGTCGCGGTTGAAGTAGTCGCCGAAGCCGAGACGCTCGGCCAGCCTGACCAGCATCCAGTGGTCGGACTTCGACTCCCACAGCGGGTCGTGGGCGGGTTGGCGGTACATGATGTGCGGGTGGCCGCCCCACGTGTCCACGACGTCCTCGCGTTCGAACCAGTGGGACGCGGGCAGGATGATGTCCGCGTGCTGGACCGACGGCGTGTGGTGCATGTCGGCGACGGCGATGAGGTCGAGGTTCTTCGCCGCCTCGAGCCAGCGCTGTCTGTCCGGCATCTGGTTGGCGATGAAGTTCGACTCCTGGGAGTACATCACCTTCAGCTGATGGGGGTCGCCGGACTCCATCGCGGTGAGGATGTCCGTCTGCGGGAGCGACGTCGTTCCGGGTCCGTCCTCGGGCGCGTCATACCCCCCGTTGTCGTACGACCCGCCGAGCGGGTGGCTCCCCTGAATGCTTCCGTGGCGACCGAAGTCGCCGGTCAGCCCGAGGAGGATGGCGTACGCCTGCCCGAAGGTGTGACCGTACTTGTAGCGGTCGACGCCGTATCCGGAGGCGATGCCGCCGGGGCCGCGCGTCGCGAGCCAGCGCACCGCGGTCCGGATGTTCTCGGCGTTGATGCCGACCTCGGCCGCGACGGCGTCGGCGTCGTAGTCGGCGACGTGGGCTTCGAGGAGCGAAAGCGCCGTGTGGCAGGCGACGCCGGCGACGGTGTACTCGCCGAACAGCGCGTACTCGCCGTACGTCTCGGGTTCGAGCGCGACCGGCTCGCCCGTCGATTCGTCGAGCGCGACCGGCAGGTCCTCGGTCACGTCGTCGAACACGTCGCTCGCGTCGAGCAGTTCGCCCGTGTCGTCGCGGACGAGCGCCGGCCCGAGCGTCCGCTTCCGGAGGAACTCGGTGTCGTAGGTGCCGTCGTCGAGGACCGTCTTAATCATCGACAGGGTCAACAGCGTGTCCTTGCCCGGCTTGATGGGGAGCCAGAGGTCGGCCTTCGCGGCGGTGTTCGTGAACACCGGGTCGACGCAGACGAGCTTCGCGCCGTTTTCGACCGCGTCGAGGAGCTTCGAGGCGTCCTGTTGGAGGTTGCTGGCGAAGATGTCCGACCCCCAGACGATGACCGTGTTCGCGTTCCGCCAGTCGACGACCTCGTTGGTCGGGACGTTGAAGAAGCCGGCCCCGGCGAGCCGACGGAAGCCGAGGCCGACGTTGATGTCGATAGACCACGACTTCTGGGTCCCGCCGAACAGCGACGACAGCCGGCTCTGGATGGTGCCGCTGATGCCGTTGTTCCCCGACCCCGTCTCGAAGTAGACGCTCTCGGGGCCGTAGTCGTCGCGGGCGCGCTCCATCTCGGCGGCGATGTAGTCGAGCGCCTCGTCCCACGCGACGCGCTCGAACTCGGCGTCGTCGCCGCGGCCCTCGGGGTTCGGACTCCCCGGCTCCCAGCCGACGCGCTTCATCGGGTACTTGAGCCGCGTGGCGTTGTAGATGCGTTGGGTGTGCGACAGCCCGAGGGTACAGGCGCGCTTGTACCGCTCGTCGGCCGGTATCTGCGGCTCGATTTTCCTGACGCGCCCGTCGCGGACGTGCGCTTCGAGCGGGCACTTCCCGCGGCAGTTCGGCGCGCACGCCGTCCTGATAATCTCGTCCTGTCCGACGTAGCTCTCGATGCCGGGGTTCTGCCTCGACGCCGGCTCGGTGGCGGTCTCGGCCAGCGAGGAGGCGTAGCCGCCGCCCCCGAGCCCGAGCGCGACGGCCGCGGCCCCGCTGGCCTTCAGCACGTCACGTCTGAACACGCCGTCGCTGTCACCCCCTTTCGAGCCGCTCCCGTCGTCACTCATCGAACCCCTCCGGTTCGGTCGGACGGCGGTCCTCGCCGAACTCCGCGACGACCGCCTCGTGGTATCTCTCGTGGAACGCCGCGTCGGAGAGCTCGCCGTTCGAGACTCGAATCGCGTCGCGGGCCATCCGCAGTCCCAACTCGGCGTCGTAGTCGCCCCCGTCGAGGATGGTCGCCGCTTCCGACTCCCACTCGTCGAGCGGAGTCAGTCGCGGCTGTTGTGGGTCGGTCATAGGTACACATGTGCTGTGGCGGCCTCCCCCCGTAGGCCGCCCGCTGGATAATGAAGCAGTTTATGTACTCACCGACGCACCGGACCGCCTCGTACGTCAACCGTCTGTCGATTTTCGCTCGGTCGACCCGGCTGTCACTCGGAGTCGAACACGGCCATCGCGAGCTTGGCTTCCACCGCGTTCAACCGCTGGGAGAGCGCCGATTTCGAGATGCCGAGCGCCTCCGCGAGCGCCGCCAACCCCGTCCGTCGCGGCGTCTCGTAGTAGCCGTGCTGGACGGCGATGAGCGCCGCCTCGCGCTGTTTCGCCGTGAGCGACGAGAGGTCGATGGTCGCCGTCTTCGACTCGCTCGAATCGCCGCGGCCGTCGGAGGTAAGCCGCCTGAGACAGACGCGCTCGGCCACCTCGTCGAGCCGCCCCACGAGGTTCGAAATCGTCGCGCGGTCCGAGAGATACGTCTCGACGACGATGCGCTTCTCGTCGGCGCGTCGGATTCGGGGCACGCACTCGAACTCGGCGAACGCCCGGCAGAGACAGTCGTCGCCGACCTGCGTCGTCGCGTGGACCACCTTCGAGGCGTCCCCGTCGTCGACGGTCACCTCGGCGTGGCAGGTGTCGCCGTCGAGGTGCGTGTGGACGTTCTCGACCGCCGAATCGGGGCCGGCTAACGGGCACGAACAGCGCTTCACGGGCTCGATTTCCAACAGGAGTTGGATGTGTTGCTCTCGCGACGTGTCGTGTTCCGCCTCCGGGACGCCGCTCGTGGAATCGGCCATCGTGTTCAGTCGGTCCACACCGGGGAAGTGGGTTGTGTTGGTTCTCAGATTTCGGTACCGCGCCGCATCGTCGGGCACCCGACGGTCGTCCCCCATCGAGGCGGTCGATTCCGCAGTCCACATATTCATTACTCTCAAAATGTACGTTTCCCCTATATGTTGGAGGTCCAGTCCGAGCTGGCGGTATTCGTCCTCCTGATGTTCGTCTGGACCGTCTTCGTGCTCTACTCGGCATCGGTCTTCACGTGGTTCGTCGAGGTGCTCGTCCTCGCGTGGCGACAGACTATCGCCGCCGGCGACGTCGTCTACGGCTACGACGACATCCAAGTGCGCATCATCACAATCGACGCCGCGGACATCGTCCAGTCGACGGTCAACGCGGTCCCTGACGACCTCGCGGACGTGCGGGTCGTCGCCGAGAAGCCGATTTCGGTGGAGGGTGCGTCGGTCCACGTCGTCCCTGAGGAGTTCACCTGTACGGCGACCCACAAGGGTCGGGCGCTCGAATGGGCGCGCCGCGAGATTCCCTGCGACAAGGAGTTCGTCCTCTACCTCGACGAGGACACGCTGATGGCGAACTTCGAGGGGTTGCCAGAGAGCGACATCGTCCAGATTACGGAGCTTCCGCTGTACACCGGGTCGTGGGTGACGTACCTCTCGGAGGTGTTCCGCATCGGCTATCAGCGCGAACAGCGGGCATTCGGCCGGTTCAGCTTCCCGCTGTACGCGTGGGGCGGCGGCATCGCGGTTCGGACGAGCCTCGAAAACGAAATCACGTGGGACTCGAAGACCATCACCGAAGACACGGACTTCGCGTGGCGCGCCGCCAGCGCGTCCGACCTCGATTTCACCGTGCTGAACTGCAAGTTCCGCAATCAGGCTCCGCCGTCGGTGATGACGATGCTCAAACAGCGGCGGCGGTGGTTCTCGGGGACGCGGCAGGACTCCGACCTGCTCCCGCTCCACTACCAGACGTTTCTGCAGTTCCGCCTCGTCGCGTGGGGCTTTTCGCCGCTCATACCGCTGATAACAGTCGTCACGTTTCTCGTCCCCGGTGCGCTCCCGGACTTGATGCTCTACCGAGTCGGCTCGCTCGTCGAGTTCGCCACGCTGTTCGTCGTGACGGGCGTCGGCGTCGCGAGCTACTGGTCCGAGTCGAAACTCACGCTCCTCGCGGTCCCGTGGACGCCGATTCTCGTCGTCCTCAACACCGCGGGCGCGCTCTGGGGGTTCGTCTCGCCGGTCGAGCATTTCACCGTCACGACGAAGGTGTCGCTGGAGACAGTCGAAGAGCGCAACCCCGCGTTCGAATCCGGTTCGCTCACGCAACACGACGGGCGGAACGACCTGCCGGAACAGTTGGACGTGGACCGGTTCTCGAGCGAACTCCGCAAATCGCTACCCCTGTCTGAAGATTGACGTAGAACTCCCGTCGCGTGCCGTTTCCCACTAGGTCCCGATAGTCAGAGATACTAACGACCCTCCGGTGGCTGACTCTCTCTGTGACAAACGAGTCGTCGATTGATGCGCTCGGGGTCGTCGTCGGGGGCGTCAGGGCCGTGTTCGCGGCGGTCCCCCGTCAGACACAGCAGGAACTGCGAATCTGTCCCGCGAGACGTGTCGAACCACAAGACTGTTATCCTAGTTTTCTGATTGACAGAGACGAGAGTCCCCATGAAGCGTCGCACGTTCCTCCGACTGACCGGTCTCGGGGCCGCCGGCGGACTCGCCGGCTGTCTCGGCTCGAACTCCCCTCCCCCGCGAAAGTCGAGCGTCGTCTCCGACTTCGAGGCGTCCGACGGCTCGCTCGTCGTCGACCTCGCCGACCAGACGTGGGTGATGTCCCGCTACGAAGCCGCCGACCAGTCGTCGCTGTCAGGGTTCGACCCGCAGTCTCTGGCCGCGCTCAGCCCCGTCGGGGTCGCGAGCGCGAAAGGCAAGAGCGGCGGCGGTGGCGGCCGCGGCGCGACCGGCCGCGGCACGGGCGGCTACGCCTCCGCCCCGCGAACGGTCCACGGCCACGCGTGGTACCACGGCGGCGACTACGCCGACGACTGGTACGAGAACAACGCCGGCAAAGTGAGCCGGTTCCCCGTCGGCGTCGCCGCGCTCGGCGTCGCCTACCTCGGGTCGACCGCGGCGATGCGCGACGACGCGCCCGAGGCCGGCCCGGTGCCGTGGGACCGCGAGATACAGGACCCCAACGGCACCGTCGAGTACGACATGTCCGACGGGAGCCAGCTCGGCAGAGACGGCTGGTACCGCGTCGGCGCGCACGTCGTCGGCGACGACGTGAACCACGACTTCCGCTGGGAGTGTTACGACCTCGAAGTCACCGACGGCATCGGCGACGCGGGGTACTCAATCGAGGAAGAGTGGAAAGTCTCCCCGCGCATCTGAGCGCGGTGAACGACCGCGGTCGCCGCGACGGAGACTCCGCCACGCCCGCCGCACCCGCCGCGCCCGACTCCCCCGCAATCGATGTCTGACACACGAACCGACACGGCGACGCTCCTGACGCTCACCTTCGTGGTGTCCTTTTGTAGCTTCGCCTACGAGTTCGTCTACTCGGAGCTGTTGACGGTGATGTACGGCGGGACGGTCACCCAGTACGTCATCACGGTCGGCCTGTACTTCTTCAGCCTCGGCATCGGCGCGGCGCTCTCTGACGACCTCGATGGCGCGACCCTCGGCGGGAACTTCTTCCGCACGGAGGTGCTTCTCGCGGCCGCCGCGCCCGCGGGCTTCCTGCTCATCGTCGGCCTCAACAGCGTCCGCATCCCGCAGGCGGTGCCCGCGGAACTCGTCTGGACCGTCGCCCGCCTGCCGGTCGTCGTCGTCGGGTTCCTCTCGGGGTTCGAACTCCCGCTTTTGACCCGCATGTTCGACGACCTCGACGACGATGACGGGTCGACGACGCCCTCGTGGCTCCGGGACGCCGGCGCGCGAGTTCACGACCTCGTCGTGGCCGCCGTCGGCATCTTCTGGACCGTCGAGCGGACCGAGGGCCGCAGAAGCGGGCTCTCTGTCGTCCTCACGATGGATTACGTCGGCGGCCTCGTCGGTGCCGTCGTCTACGCCCGCGTCCTCTATCCGGGGCTCGGCCTCATCCCGACGATATTCGTGCTGGCGCTCCTCAACGGGGTCGCCGCGCTCGTCTTCGTCGCCCACTTCGGCGAGTGGTCGTGGTGGCCCCTCGGCGACGCCGGGTTGAGCGACAGCGACGCTTCCGGCGGGAACGCGCCCGCCAGCGCCCGCCCGGACCGCTCGCTTTCGGCCGCCCGCGTCTCGAAGACGCTCCTCGTCGTCTGCCTGCTCCTGACGGCGACCTACGCGGGCGTCGTCGCCAAACACGACGTCGCCGACGAGCGCCTGTCGCAACTCTACCTCGAACAGCAGATAGAAAACGAGTACTCGCCGGGCGCGATGCGCGCGACGGTCACCTCGCAGGAGACGACCGCCTACCAGCACGTCATCCGGTACAACCGCACGTGGACCGGCACCGGCCCGAATCCGTACTTCGACGGGCGGACCGAGCAGTGCCTCCGCCTCGGCGCGGCCGTCCAACTCTGCGAGAGTTGGGCCGACAGCTACCATCAGGGGCTGGTCGACGTGCCGATGTCGCTGGTCGAACCCGGCCCCGAGACGAAGGTGCTCGTCGTCGGCGGCGGTGACTGGATCGCAATCGACCACCTGCGGGAGTACGGCGTCACCGTCGACCACGTCGACCTCGACGGCGAGTTCATGCGCGACGCGAAGACGGACCCGTTCTTCGGACGCTGGCACGACGACGCCTACGAGTACGACCGGCTGAACACGACGGTCGCCGACGGCTACCGCTACCTCCAAGAGACGAACGAGACGTACGACCTCGTGTTGCTCGATATTCCCGGCGCGACCGACGACGACCTGCTCACGCTCTACTCGACCGAGTTCTACCGCTCCGTCCGGACCCACCTCTCCGAGGACGGCGTCGCGGTGACGTGGGGCTACTCGCCCGACGCCTACCCCGAACACCACAAGGCGTTCGTCAACACCGTCGGGGCCGCGGGCTTCACCCAAGAGCTTTCCTACTGGGTGCGCGAGGACCTCGACGACGACGGCGAGACCGAACGCGTCGAGCAGTTCTACGTGCTCGCGCCCGGCGACCGCCCCCGACTCGCCGGCGACGGCGCGACCCGATACGTCCGCGCCCGCGAGGAGCACTACGGCGCAGTCGAGTGGCACGCGGTCCCGCACTACCGCGGCGTCCGCGAGAACTCCATCTTCCACCCGAACTACGACATCCTCGTCGATACCTGACCACCCATGCCCTCCCAGCCATCCGCTCCCACCGAACCGCCCGCCGAAACCGACTCGTCGCCGCCGGCCGAGACACTGACGGAGCTGTACTTCGGCTACAGCGCCGACGCGCCGGACCTAACGACCGTGGACGTGAAGGCGGTCGCCCCGGCGACGCTCGCGGGCGAACCCGCGGTCCTCACCGTCATCGGCGAGTCCCACTACGTCGGCCTGCCGGCGCTCGGCTTCCACGAGCTGTGTTCGTGCAAGCCGTTGCCGCACGAGCGGACGCACCGGACGCCGCTGTCCGTCGGCGCGGAACGCGAGTTCAGCTTCGAGAGCGACCGACTCGACGCCCGAACGGTCGTGGAGGGTCGGCCGCTCGACGCCTTCCCCGGCCCGGAGGAGGCGACGGTCGCCTACCGGTTCGGCCCGGAGGCGTGGACTACTATCCGCGTCGCCGACGGCGGCTACGAGACGTACCACACCTATCCGGAGTACGACCTCGCGCTGTACACCGAGACGACGATGACACCCAGACGAGCGGCTCAGCGATAACTCCCGAACGACAGACCCAACGATGACCCGAAACGCCACCACCTACGACGGCGACGTGACGCTCAACGGCTCCGAACGACCCCCGGTCGAGCTCTGCGACCCCGCGGACGTGTTCGTCGGCGGCGCGAGCGTCGCCGGCGACCTCACCGTGCAGAACGCCGAGTACGTCTTCACTCACGCGTCGGTGACCGACGACGCGGCCGTCGGCGACGCGGCCGTCGAGACCGAGATTCGTGGCAGTCTCGAAGACGGCTACGTCCAGTCGGTCGGCGGCGACGTCCGTCTCGGCGACGCCGAAGACGTGTTCATCGCCGCGGACGCCGCCGACGGCGCGGTCTCCGCACCCGGCGCGGAGAACGTCTACGCGGGCGACGCGACGCCCATCGCCGCCCCCGACGACTACGACGTGTCCACCTTCGGCTGGAAGCAGTCGGGGAGCGCAACCGACCCCGACACCGGCGTCTACGCGGTCGGCATGGCCCACGACATCGACCTCACGAAGATCACCTCCGACGTGGAGCTCTACCTCGTCGGCCACGGCCACGAGGTGCGGGTCGAGGGCCGGGGCGCGGCGGTCTCGGTTCACTTCGTCGGCTACGACAACACCGTCAGCGTCGGGCCGTATCTCGCGTCGAGCGTCGAGACCGACACCGGCTTCGACAACGCGGTCGACGCCGACCCCTACCCCGCCGAGGACCTCGTCGAGATGTCCAGAAGCGAGGCCTACTCGAACGCCGGATTCGGCCGCCGGAAGGTGACGTTCCAAGAGCCGGCCGACGGCGACGAGTGGTGTCCGAACTGCGGCAAGCCCGCCGAGGCCATCATCGAGCGCCACCAGATGGAGGCCTTCTTCCTCTTCGGGTGGCCGCTTTGGACCTTCGAGCAGAGCACCAACCCCGCCCGCGAGTGCGAACACTGCTCGCCCAACGCGATTCACGCCGAGCTCTCGGCGTCCGAGCGCCGCGAGATATTCGACTGACACCGGCGGCGGTCCGAAGATATATATCAACACACCAAACAATGTTTCACATACGACTGTCCGCGCGTTCGAGCGTCGCCTCGTCGCCCGAGCGCGCTCGCCGACCCCGACCCGCCCGTCTCACTCGCGGCTCCCGCCACACCCGCTGTCCACAGCGTACCCGCCTGCCTCTCCCCAGCCATGTCGAGAAATGAGTCCACGCCGGCGCTGATGTCCTCTTCGTCGTGCCGGTACACGTTCGACCCGTCGGTCCAGACCGACGCCCACCTCCAGACGACGTGGGAGTGCCCGCACGAGTCCCACCCCGAAAGCGAGTTCTGCGTGTTCCACATGAGTCGCGACGAGCGCGCCTCGCTCGACGTGACCGGCGACGACATCGTCGACGAACTCCGGGCGAACCTCCAGTCGCCCGACACCCGCGTCAACGAGTACGTCGGCGCGGACCTCCCGCACCTTTCGCTCACCTATCAGGACATCAACGGCGCGACGAACCACGTCTTGAACTTCCAGCACGCAGATATCGAGGGCTTGGACCTCACTCACGGCCGCCTCGACCAGGGGTTGATTCTCCGCGAGGCGACGGTCGACCGCCTCAAACTCGACGAGGCGGTCGTCACCGGCGACGTGGACGCCCGGGAGGTCACCGTGACCGGCGCGATGACGGCCGACGAGGCGACGTTCGAACAGGACGTTCGCTTCTCCGGGGCGACCTTCCGCGGCGAGGTCCGATGCGACGAGACGGCGTTCCAGGGCGACACGAGCTTCGCGGACGCGACGTTCCACGGCACGGCGCACTTCCGTGACGCCGAGACCAGCGGGAGCAGTCACGTCCTCGACGACAACATCACTTTCGCGGACGCGACGTTTCGCGACGATGCGAGCTTCAGACAGGCCATCTTCAACTACGTGACGTTCGAGGGCGCGCGATTCACCGCCGGCTCGGACTTCGAACACGTTGAGTTCGAGGGCGACGCGCGGTTCAACGGCGTCCGCTTCGACGAGATGGCCGACTTCGACGAGGCGCGGTTCGGCGACGACGCGAGCTTCGCCGACGCCCGCTTCATGCAGTTGGCCGAGTTCCGCGGCGTCGAGTTCAACGGCGGGAGCCGGACGACCCACGACGACGTGACGTTCGAGGGTGCGACGTTCGAGGGTGAAGCCGACTACAAACTCGCGCGATTCCGCTATTCGGACTTCAAGGACGCCGTGTTCAAGGGCGGAGTCAACTTCGACCGCGCGACGTTCACCGCCCGCACCGACTGCTACCGCCTCCGCGTCGACGGCGCGTTCGACCTCTCTTTGGCGTCGTTCGGCGGGCAAGCGAACTTCGACGAGAGCGAGTTCCGCGACGCCGTCGTCGCCGAGGAGGCGACGTTCGGCTCCGACGCCTCCTTCGAGGCGGTCGAGTTCCAATCTAACGCTCGGTTCGGCGAGGCGCGGTTCGAAGAGGACGTGACGTTCAAGACCGCCACCTTCCACGGTCCGGCGTCCTTTCGCGGGACGTTTTTCGAGGGCGAACTACAGCACCTCGAAGCCAACGCCTCGTTCAACGAGGCGACTTTCGAAGCCGGCGCGGAGTTCGAGGCCGCGAACTTCACGAGCGCGTCGTTCTGGGAGACGACGTTCCGCGACCGTGCGGACTTCCGGCAGTCGGACTTCGAGACGGCCCGCTTCCGCGTGCTCGTCGGCGACCGCGACACCTACCTCGACTTCACCGACGCGACGCTCGACGGCGGCACGATTTCGCAGGGTTCCGGCGAGCCGACGCCGTACGACCTCACCCGCGCGACCATCGGCGACCTGACGCTGGAGGGCGACGGTAACGAACACCAGCTTCTGGACCACTTCCGCTTCTGTCTCACCGAGTTCGACCGCTTCGACTTCAGCGACCACCACGGCTATCTCGAACGCAACGACTGGACCATCCACGACTTCGTCGGTAACGGCGCGACCGGCCAGTTCGCCGTCGAACTGACGCCCGATATCATCGAAGAAACGTACCGCAAAGCGCAGGACAGCGCCAACGCCGTCGGTGACACCCCCGCGAGCCGCGAGTTCGAGTTCAAGCGCTACTACTACAACCGCGAGAAGAACTTCGATATTATTCTCAACGAGTATTCGCTGAACACGTGGGCTCGCGGCAAGAAGGTCGCCAGTGTGGGGCTGAACACGCTCATGCAGGTCACCTGTGGCTACGGCAACCGACTCCCCCGAATCGCGGCGTTCACGTTCCTCCTCCCGGCGCTGTTCGGGCTGTGTTACGCCCTCGGCGGGCCGTTCCTGACGCAGGCGGGGAGCGTCTTCGACCCCGCCGCCGTCGACAAGACGACGATGGAAGTTCTCTTCGATAACGTCTACTACAGCTACATCAGCTTTAGTACGGTCGGCTACGGCGACGTCAACCCGCTCGGGCCGGCGGCGCGCGTGCTCGCGGCGAGTCAGGGGATGTTGAACGGGCTGTTTTTCACCCTGCTCACGTTCACGCTGTTCAAGCGCGTCCTCGGCGGGAGCTGATCGGGCCGGGCGTCTGTGCGTCTGTATTCGGCCCGACGGCGCTGTCGAACTCATTAGTACCTGACAGAATTGTGTGACCCCGGTGGAGGGTGTTCAGCAAACCGATACCTGTCTTAGTGCATTTAGCGGAGTGCAATTCTGAATAGAGAAAGCGATTTACAGGCACGTCTGCAATTACCGGCAATGGGTAGCTACGCAACGCCGCCGAATTGGACCGACGAATCGCCCGAAGATGACGAGCCTCAGGCTCGACTCGGCGACCTACTTTCAGGTCGACTTGCAGATGTTGAAGTTGATTCCGTTGAAGCGGTACGTGACGAACGAAGCCGAGAATGAAGGTCTTCCTCGATACAATGTCTTTATTGCTAGCTTGACTGATGAACCGGGTCGTGGTGAGATTGCGACACAGTTACTCAATGAAAACCACGAGTTCTGTACCTCCATTCTGAATCTCATGGAAATTCGGTCAGTAATGACGAAGAAGAAGCGCGTTGAGCAGTCCCGCGTCGAGTCGGTGTTGTCGGATATCTACGGTAGTGTGGACATCTACGCGCCCGAAATCAGCGACCAGATTGCGGCGTATGAATTACAGCGAGACAATCTGCTCTATACAATAGATTGTGTGCTTCCAGCATTAGCGAACGACGTTGATGCGACCATGGTCACCTTCGACGGGGAACTGCTCGATCACGGCGCTGTTGCACCGAAAGATTTGATTGACTGACCTCACAGGAACGGAGTTCTCGATGGAGCTATCTCGACTGATGTCACGAAACACGACCTGAGCGTAGTGGAGCCACTTCAACCGCTGTTACAAATCCTCAAAAGGTCGACAATAACATGCTCACTCATTATGACATGGTTCCTCCGTCCGCCACACTCGACTTCATACTCGCCGGGGTCGCACTTACTGGCTCGTCATTTCGGCTGTTGTGGACTCGGAAGAACTCGCTGAACAAGACGTTTCAGACTCTCGTTACCGCGTCGCTCATTCGCTTCCCCTACTCACCTCGTCCGACCGCTCGTACACGTCCGGACGCGCGTGCTGGAGCGTCTGCATGTCGTGGCGGATATCGTCCAGATGCGACAGGTCGATGGTCGCCGTGACGACTTCCTCGCGGTCCCGCGCCTTCGAAATCACGTTCCCCCACGGGTCGACGACGAGCGTGCGGCCGTAGGTCTCGACCCACGACGGCTTGTCACCAATTTGACCGGGCGCGATGACGTACGCCTGATTCTCGATAGCGCGGGCGCGAAGGAGCGGTTCCCAGTGGTCTTTTCCGGTGTGCATCGTGAACGCCGCGGGGACGAGAAGCACGTTCGCACCGGACTGCGCCATCGTCCGGTAGAGTCCCGGAAACCGGAGGTCGTAACAGATAGAGAGGCCGAACGTCGCGAGGTCGGTGTCAACCGTCACCGTCCGGTCGCCGGGCGCGACGTGGTCGGACTCGCGGTGTTCGACGCTCCCGTCGAGTTCGATGTCGAACAGGTGGACCTTCCGGTAGGTGTCGAGCACCTCGCCGCTCGGGCCGATGAGCGCCGACGTGTTGTACACCCGGTCGCTGTTCGGAATCCGCTCGAAGAAACTCCCCGTGTGGACGAAGACGCCGTGCTCCCGGGCCTTTTCGGAGAACCGTTGTATCGTCGGCCCATCCAGCGACTCCGCGACCTCGGCGAACCGCTCTTCCGGGCCGATGAAGGTCGTCATCTCCGGGAACGCCACGAAGTCCGCGCCGTCGGCCGCGGCTTCGTCGAGGAGTTCGAGCGCCCGCTCGACGTTCGCCGCCTTGTCGTCTCGCGAGTCTAGCTGGCACGCGGCCGCCACGAATCGAGACATCTCGTCGGGAAGCTACGCGGACCGACGGTATGGTACTCACGGTTACTCGCTCGGGTCGAACTCCAGATAGACGAGTCGTTCGTCTCCGACCGTCCAGCCGCGATGCCCCGGCGGGATAATCGCGGCACAGCAGGCGGCAATCTCCGTCCGCGTCCTATCGTCCAGTCCGGGGCCGAGCGTTCCGCAGACGACGTAGATATCGTGGGCGTTCTGGCAGTAAGCGGGTTCCGCTCTCCCGCGGTCGCCATCGGCTCTCTATCCCGACTCCAGCGCCGCTCGCGTGACCGCCACGTCGCGTAGGTTGGCCGATTCCGTGCGACCGGCGTCGAACGCCGTGGAGTTCGCGTCACTAAGCTCCGTGACGACCGGCTCGTCGACTGTTGTACTGTCTGCCATAAGATACGTTCTGCCGGCGTGTTCGTATCTTTTCCGTCGCATCAAAATCCGATTACAGATATGTGTGAAATTTTTGTAAATACAATTCATTTATTATTTTAGACAGTTTCTGACCACCGGAGACCAGTCGGGCGGACGGCCTCTCAGTCTGCGAACGGTACCACGAGTGGCCCAGACGCTGAGTACAGTTCGAACTCCACCGTCAAACCCCGCCAAGATTATGACTCCTTAGCCGTCTTACATACGCGTGTATGGTCTCGATTCCCCGCTTCAGGGCCCCCTCTCCGGCATGGAACGCCGCGCTCGTCGGGGTGATAGCCTCGATCCCCGTCAGTACCGTCGTGAACTGGCTCCCGAACTCGGAGGCGACCGTCGGTGCTGGTATGATGATATTCGGGGCGTTCATCGCGGGAGCCGTCGCCGCGGCCCGTTCGGAAGATTCGGACGCCGCCGGACTCTGCGCCGGCTTTCTTGGCGGTGTTCTAGAACTGGTCATATTCGCGGTGACGACGGGAACGACGGCGGCGTGGCCGCCGTCCAGAGTCGCGTTCTTCGCGCTCGCCGGCGGAGTCGTGCTGTGTCTCGCCTCCATGTTCGGTCTGGGATGCGGTCGAATCGGCGGGTGGGTGGTGCGAACCGTCGGCTCACGGTGGAACCTCACCGCGAGCATGTCGTAGCCTCCTGTTGACAGCCCACGACGAATTACCAAATAATAAAGATATATGTAAATATGATATGAAGGGCGCTTCGATGCACGATTTCGGGCTCGAACATCGCCTCAGTTCTCACAGCGACGCGAGTGCGAACTCGTCCAGCAACAGTTGTGGTGTTTGTTCCTCACCGGAGAACAGTCTCCGCGACGACGCGCGCCGCTCCCCGACGGGGACCGCCGCACCATCGAACTGCTCGCCGACGTCGCGGGCGACATGGAAGTGATGCTCGACGTGCACACGTGGTGAAAGATTCGCGACGGCTACCACCGCGAGACGGTCGAGGGCTCGTCAGCTTCGCCGCCGAGCGGGACTGCTACTGGGTCGAAGAGCCGGTCTCGCCGCGTTCGCCGTCTGCACAAGCTATAATGCGTCTCTCCGTGGTACACTTTTCATGCACGTAACCGACATCGAAGTCATCCCGATATCGCACCGCCTCCCCGACGGGCAGGGTCTCGGCGACGCGCGCGGGTTCGGCCACGACAGGGCGACGACGCTCATCCGCGTCGACACCGACACCGGCGAGGTCGGCTGGGGCGAGGCGTTCGCGCCGGGGAGCGTCGTCGCGCCCGTCGTCGACGAGTTCTTCCGCGCCGACGTGGTCGGCATGGACCCCTTCGACGTGCGACGGCTCGCCGAGGAGTCGTACACCGACCCGTACCACTTCGGCGGGAGCGTCTTCGTCCAGAGCGCCCTCAGCGGCATCGACGTGGCGCTGTGGGACCTCGTCGGCAAGGCGGTCGGCAAACCCGTCCACCGACTCCTCGGCGGGACGCCCCGCGAGACGCTCACGGCCTACGCCTCGACGATGTACTTCACCGAGGCGGACCGCGACATCGCCGAGCCGATTCGCGACGCCGTCGACGAGGGGTTCTCGGCGGCCAAGATAAAAATCGGCACCGGCACGGAGTCCGACGTGGAGCGGGTTCGAACCGCCCGCCAACTCCTCGGCGACGACGCGCGGCTGATGGTCGACATCAACGGGAACTACCGGCCGCGACAGGCGATTCGCACCGCGAAGGCCATCGAGGAGTTCGACATCACGTGGATGGAAGAGCCGGTCCCGCCGGAGAATCTCTCGGGCTACCGCGAGGTCAAACGCGGCGTCGACGTGCCCCTCGCGGCCGGCGAAGCGCACTACGGTCGCTTCGAGTTCAAGCGCCTCGTGGACGACCGGACGGTCGACGTGGTCCAGCCGAATCTCGGCCGGTGCGGCGGGCTCTCGGAGGCGAGCCGCATCGCCGACCTCGCCAGCACGGAGAACGTGGCGGTCCGGCCCCACATCTGGAACAGCGCGGTCGGCCTCGCCGCCGCGGTCCAGTTCGCGGCGTCGGTCTCGGACTACCCGCACACGCGGCACGTCCCGGACCCGATGATGGTCGAGTTCGACCGGAGCGAGAACCCGCTCCGCGACGAGATTCTGCAAACCCCGTTCGACCCGACCGGCGGCGAGGTGGACGTGCCGCAGACCCCGGGACTGGGCGTCGAAATCGACGAGGACGCGGTCGAGCGGTATCGGGCCGACCGCTGAGCGCGAGTCGTTCGTTCGTTTCCTCTACGCACCACCCTCACAACCGACCCGCCCCGCGGGAGAGTTTTCTGTGCCGGAGCATCGTTGCGCCTGTATGCGGTCATCGCTCGTCGTAGTCGACAGTGCAGATACCAACGAGCGCCTCCTCGCCGAGGATGACAGTCCCCGTAAACGCCCTCGTTACAGCCGTCTTTGACGCCGCGTTTGAAACAGTCGAACGACTGTCGCCGAGGGCCATTGCGAGGATTCGACCGCTCGCGGCGCACGGGGCGGTACGCCGCTTGACGATGCGTCGAACCCGCGTCTGTCGCGACGACACATTACGAAAATAAATATGTAATTTATCGCGCGGCGTTCACGCGGCGGCGGAACCGCACGTCACACCGCCAGCGTCCGGCCTCGAACTGGTCAAGTTCAAGGTCAAGGGGAGTTCATTCACCGGTACGTCCAAGACGAGTACCCGACGCTCCCGGAGCGCGAAGACCGGACGCTCTACATCTCGCTCGACATCTTCTGGGTCTACGACGACCGCGACGACCTCGACGAGTCACTTTTGTCGGCCGACGCGATGGCGACCGGAACCTACCAACGCCTGTTCGAAGTCGGCCCGTACTACCGCGCCGGCCCCACGGAGTCGTCGTTCTTGGAGACGGTCCCGGTCCGGTTCGTCGTCGACGACGCGAGCGAGCGCTACCACGTTTCCCTGTTGCTGTCGGCGGGGAGCTACACGACCTACCGGGGAAGCTGAGAACGCCAACTGGGGCGATGGTCCGACGCCCCGACACGAACGCCAGAACGAACTACCAAAATACTTAGAATATAAGAAACATACTTGATTTCTTATCTACTTTCTCGGCTGGATAATTGACGCACGCGTCTCTGAGAGCGTCGGTGAATCTCTAACGATGCCGAGACTTCGAGGTTCGGACATAAACGCTTCTCAATTGCTGTTCCCGACGGAAAACGACCGTACTGGCGTGACTCGAACGTCACGTGAGGTGCCGTCGTTCGTACCAACGACGCGCGCGTCGTTCTGAACGCACGTATCTGACACCTCGACTTTCACGGGCTCGAACACTGATTCTGAGCTCTCCCTCGCCTGCTGATCTTTGTCCGACGTGCGTATCGACCGAACCGTTCACTCTCATCTCGCGTGGAGACATATGACAGAACGTCTCGCATATATGTCGGATTTTAATTATATACTGAACTCATAGATGAATCGCTTCTCTCGACTGTTGGTTCACCGTCTACTCGAAGCCGGCAGGCGTCTACTCTCCGGTGTCGGTTCTGCGGTTCGCGGCCGCCTCCTTTTCGTCCGGGGAAGCGCTATCGCCGATGCCATGGGCGCGATGAGCAAGCTTCGACGGTTGCTCGGGCTCGTGGAGGGCCACGAAGACGAACTCGCCAAACAGGTCGGAAAACGGACGAAAGTGAGTGAGGCCAAGAGAGGCATGGAAAAGGCGACTCACGCGGTCAAAAACGGCTCTGACTCCGGGTCGGAAGGTCGGAGTAGCGACTGACCGGTGATGGTGTGACGGGCCGTGACGGGCCGACGACCGGATGACCGGATGACCGGGCTGGGGGACAACCGGTCGCTCACATTTCTCGGCGGACCACTCATAACGGCCGGTCCCATACACTGAGTATGCCCGAATCTCACGCGCCGTCGCTCGACGGCCGAGTTTTCAAATCGGTCGCCAACGACGAGGGCGGCGACGTCGGCGGCGACACTTACTTCTGGTTCGACCAGTCCGACGACCTGATTCACGCGACGTACCGCGGCGGAACCGTCAGGCTGGGTCACCTCGTTGGCCGCCGCCTCGGCGACACGCTCGACTTCCGCTACTCCCACGTCACCGAAGACGGGACGACCGCGACCGGGCACTCGACGGACCGCATCGAGCGACTGGACGACGGTCGCCTCCGCCTCCACGAGGACTGGTCGTGGGACTCGAAGGCGGGTTCCGGGACGAGCGTTCTCGAAGAACTCACCGACGAGGAGCGGGCGGGACTCGACCTATCGCCCGAGGCGTTCGACGGGCGGTAGCGACGCGCCCTGCGCTCGCTTCGTCGCTCGCTTTACCGCTCGCCTCGTCAATCGGCTACGACGCTCTCGGTCGCCCGCTCGGGCACCGACGAGTGGTAGACGGCGTCGCCGTCCGCATCGAACAGGTGCAGACGGTCCGTATCGACGGCGAGTTCGACGGTGTCCCCGGCCGTAATCCGACTCCGCGGCTCGACCTTGACCCGAATCTCCTCGTCGCCGAGCCGACAGTGCAGAAGCAGGAGCTCTCCGAGCGGTTCGGTGACCGTCACCTCGGCGGTGAACGACTCCGACGCCCCGGCGCTGTTCGAGACGAGAGAGACGTCTTCCGGCCTGAAACCGAGCGTGAGGCCGTCGTCGTCCACGTCGTCGAGTCCGGACCCGGCGGGGAGCGTGAGCGAGAGACCCGGCGCTTCGGCGACGTGTTCGCTCCTCTGCCGCCGGACCGCCACGGGAACGAAGTTCATCGCGGGCTCGCCGACGAAGCCGGCGACGAACTGGTTCGTCGGGTAGTCGTACAGCGCTTGGGGCGGCGCGACCTGCTGGAGCGTCCCGTCTTCGAGCACGGCGACTCTGTCGCCGAGCGTCATCGCCTCCGTCTGGTCGTGGGTGACGTAGACGGTCGTCGTATCGAGGTCGCGGTGGAGCTTGAGCAGTTCAGCGCGCATCTGCACCCGGAGCTTCGCGTCGAGGTTCGAAAGCGGCTCGTCCATCAGGAACACGTCCGGTTCGCGGACGAGCGCCCGGCCGATGGCCACCCGCTGTCGCTCCCCGCCCGAGAGTTCCTTCGGTTTCCGGTCCCGGAGGTGCGCGATGTCGAGCGTCTCGGTGGCGTCTTCGACGCGTCGCTCGATTTCGTCGGCGGAGAACTCGCTCGCCGATTTCATGCCGAACTTCATGTTCTCCGCCGCCGTCATGTGGGGGTACAGCGCGTAGTTCTGAAACACCATCGCGATGCTTCGGTCCTTCGGCGGCACCTCGTTGACGACGCGGTCGCCGATAGCGATGGAGCCGTCCGTCACCGATTCGAGGCCGGCGAGCATTCGGAGCGTCGTGGATTTCCCGCACCCCGACGGGCCGACGACGACGAGGAACTCGCCGTCGTCGATTTCGAGGTCGATACCCTTCACGGCGCGCACGTCGTCGTACGTCTTCCGTACGTTCTGAATCGTGATGTCTGACATGGTGAGTTCGCTATTTCTGTTGGATGGTGAGCGTTCGCAGGAGCGGTCGGTGTAGCACGACGAGCACCACGAGCGGCGGGAGCAACGCGAGGACCGCGCCGGCCATGATGAGCCCCCACTGCGTCAGCCCCGCCTGCGCGGAGCCTTGGAGGTACCGAATCCCGACTTGGACGACCTGACTGCTCTTGTCGGTCACGACGACCAGCGGCCAGAGGAACTGGTTCCACGTGTAGATGAACGTGATAACGCACACCCCGGCGACCATCCCTCTCGACATCGGAATGAGCACCCTGAACAGGAAGGTGAGCGGGCCGACGCCGTCGAGGCGCGCGACCTCGACGAGCGAGGCCGGGATTCCCATGAACTGCTGGCGAAAGAGGAATACGGCCGTCGCGCTCGCGATGTACGGCCCGGTCAACGCCAACAGGGAGTTCGTCCACCCGAGGTCGGCCATCAACTGGAACAGCGGGACGATTCGAACGGGCACCGGCAACAACAGCGTCAGCAGGATGAACATGAACACCGCCCGCTCGTACGGGAAGCGGTAGTAGACGAGCGCGAGCGCCGCGAAAAGCGAGAGCGTGACCTTCCCGACGACGACGATGACGCTCATCACGAACGAGTTCAGCATGTACGTGCTGAAGTCGTAGTTCACGAGCGCGTCCGAGTAGTTCGAAAGCCCCTTCGACCCGAGGCCGAGGTTCGTCACCTGATACACCTCCGTCGTCGACTGCGTGCTCATGATAATCGCGAGCAACAGCGGCGACGCCATCAAGAGGATTGCGAAGACGATGCCGCCGTGCAACAGCGCGTCGTCGGGGAGTCGGTTCGCGAGTTTTCCCGCGTCGAACGTCGTGGTGTCTGTCTCTGTGGCCATCTCGTTATCCTCCGTACCGCCCGTAGCCCGACGCGAACCGAAGCTGGATGTACATCAGAATCGACACGACGACGAACAGAATCACGGACTGCGCGGACGCCAGTCCGAGGCTGTTGAACTGGAAGGCGTCGCGGTAGAGCTTGAATATCAGGAAGTTCGTGGCGTCGCTCGGCCCGCCGCTCGTCATCAGGTCCACGAGCGGGAACGTCGAGAAGAACGCGTATATCGTGTTCATGACGACGAGGAACGTCATCGTCGGCGCAATCATCGGCACGTACACCTTGTACAGCATTCTGAACCGACCGACGCCGTCGATTCGCGCGTTTTCCGTCAGTATCTCGGGGATGTTGTTGAGCGCGGCGACGATGAAGATGATGTTGTAGCCGAGCTGTTTCCAGATAGCGACGACCGCGAGGATGGCGAACGCCTGCGGGCCGTCGTTGAACCAGTCCAAAGTGAGCGGCGTCAGGAGTTCGAGATAGTGGGTGAAGATGCCGAGATTCGGGTGGAGGATGAAGTTCAGGAGAATCGCGGCGACCGCCGGCGGGAGCGCGTACGGCCAAATCGCGGCGACGAGATAGACGGACGACCGGACGTCGACGGAGAATATCATGTAGCCGATCAACAGCGAGACGCCGAGCGTCCCGAAGACGACGACCGCCGCGAACGCGACCGTGATGAAGAAGCTGTACTGGTAGACGCCCGAGGTGAGCAGGGTGACGAAGTTCCCGAGCCCGGTCCACGTCTGTCGCTGTCCGAGGAACAGCGTCTCGTAGAGGCTGAGACGGAACGTTTCGAGCGAGGGGTAGTACAGGAACGCGACGAGTACCGCCGCTGTCGGGAGTAACAACAACGCCGCCTGAAGCGTCGAGTCGTACGGTTTTGTGGCAGTAGACATATAAATTAACTCACGTTTCGGGGGAGCCTACTGGCTCCCGTTGTAGTTGCCGTTGTACCCGGCGAGTGCCTCGCCGACCTGCGTGTCCATCCGCGACAGTCCCTCCTCGACGCCGAGTTGGTCGTTGATGATGCTGACCGATATCTCCTCGTTAATCGACCGGGTCTTGGGGAACACGCCCATCACCGCGCCGCGTGTCGCGGGCGTGTCGTCGGTGTCCTGTAGCTGGTCGAACGCCGTGCTGAAGTTGGGGTTGTTCTCGAACCAACCGTCGTCCGTGAGCCGGTCGATGGAGCTCTGTCGAACCGGGAAGTAGCCGCTGTTGCGGTGCCAGCGCGCCTGCTGTTCGGTCTGGGTGACGTAGGCGATGAACTCACCCGCGGCCTGCTTCTTCTCGTCGGAGAGGGCGTCGGGCACCCACAGCGACCCCCCGCCGATGACGACGCCGGTGTTCGCGCCGTCGGGCGTCGGCAGGTAGCCGGAGCCGAGTTCGAAGCCGTTCTCCTTCGCGCCGGACTGCATCGAGACGATGTTCGACGTGGAGTCCCACAGCATCGGCACCTTCTGGGTGAGGAACGCCTGCCGCGCTTCGCCCCACGCCTCGATGCCGGGGTTGAGATAGAGCCCGTCTTGGGCCATCTGCTTCCACCAGGAGTAGACGCTTCGCCCCGCCTCGGAGTTGAAGAACGTCTGGTCGGGTCGACCGTCGCGGCCGTTCTCCTGATTCACGAGCACCTGGTCCTGCTTGGCGAACTGCTGTTCGATCTGCATCCACGTGTGGTTCGGCCAACTGATTCCGCTCTCCATGTCGGTCTGGTCGACGATGGTCTGTGCGGCCTGCCGGACCTCCGCGAGGCTCCGCGGCGGGCTTTCGGGGTCGAGGCCGGCCTCCTCGAACGCGCTCTTGTTGTAGAGCATGATGGTGTTCGAGGAGTTGAACGGCATCGAGTTCAGCGTCCCGTCCATGCGGTAGTAGTTCAAGACCGACGGCAGGAAGTCGTCGAAGTCGATTTGCTCTTCCGGCAGAATCTCCTCGACCGGCGTGAACGACCCGCTGTCGAGCGCGAGTCGCGTCCCGACCTCGAATATCTGGACGATACCCGGCGGGTCGCCCGCCCGCGACGCCTGTAGCGACTGATTGAGGTTCTGCCGGTAGCCGCCGTTGTTGACCGCTTCGATAGTGATTCCGTCGTTTTGCTGTGAGAACTCGGCGGCCATGTCTCCCAGCGTCTGGCCGAGTTCGCCGCCGAAGATGTGCCAAAACGAGACGGTCACGTCTTGCGCGCCGGACGTCCCGGCCGTCGTTCCCGACTGTTCGGTGCTCCCGCTCCCGCCCTGGGTTTCGGTCGGCGAGTTGCTCCCACCGGAACAGCCCGCGAGTCCCGCGACGCCGACAGCCCCCGCCGTTGCGAGGAATCCGCGCCGACTGGTTGTGCGTCCGATAGCTCGGTTCGTCGTTTCGGCTCGCTCGCCGACAGGGCCATTTTCAGGCATGTACTGGAACATATCCGAACACATAATTTAAATTTTACCATTATTTAGCGAATAATTATACATATGTTGTTCTCTGGTGTCACTCGTACCGCTCTGATTGGGGTATAAAAAGTCGGTCGACGGCCTCGGGCGTCGAGTCGGGTTCACGAGTGCGACTCCGTAGTGACGGCGTCCCATCGGTCGACGGTGAGCGCGTCGACGCCGAGCGACCGGAGGGCCGTCGCGGTCGCTTCGTCGTCGACGGTCCACGCGTCGACGAGCAGGCCGGCGTCGTGCGCGCGCTCCACGAGGTCTGTGGAGGTGCACAGGCCGTGTTCGACGTGGACGAACTCACAGCCCCGCTCGGTGGCCCACGCCAACTCCGCGGAAACGTCGTCGCGGAACGAGTAGCCGACCTCGGCCGACGTCGGCGTCTCCAGCGCGACATCGACCGCTTCGCGCGACGGCGACGAAAAGACGACTCGCTCGTCGAGCGCCTCGACGGCGTCTAAGGCGTCTTCGACGAGGGCCGGGTCGCGGGTATCGAGGTTCATGCCGGTGCCCGCGGGCCACTTCTCGACCACTCGGTCGAACCGCGGAATCGTCGCCCCCGAGCCGTCGACTCGAAGGGTCGTGAGGTCGTCGACGGTGGTTTCGGCGAGTTGACCCGAGGCCGTCGTCAGCCGCGACAGGTCGTCGTCGTGAAACGCGACCAGTTCCCCGGAGCCACAGCGCATCACGTCCACCTCGACGAGGTCGACGTGGGGTGCAGACCGCTCGATTGCGGGAATCGTGTTCTCTGGATACTGGCCCGCACAGCCTCGATGCCCGATAGTGAGCATACGATACATCACTGACAACGACTTATCAACCGTACTATGATAGCAACGTACTGAACAGAGTACTATTGAGACAACATAGCAGTCACAATATACGAGCCTCGGCCACGTCGGTGTATGGTTGACGACCGCTACCTGTGGACCGCGATTCGGGCGGCCGAGGTCGCCGGCGACGAGTTACGGGCCCGCTTCGAGTCGGGTTCGCACGAGCGGTTTCGCGACCGCCCGGCGGACGAGGCCGCCGAAGAACGCATCATCGACGTGATAGCCGCCGCGTTCCCGGACGACAACATCGTCTCCGAGGAGGGTTCTCCGGAGTTCCGCCCGAAGCCGCGCTGGGTCGTCGACCCGCTCGACGGCACGGTCAACTTCCACAACGGCGTGCCGCACTTCTCCGTCTCCATCATGTACGAGGGTGCGACACGGCCCGACGTCGGCGTCGTCAACTACGTCCCCGCGGACCAGTTGTACGTCGCGATAGAGGGCGAAGGCGCGTTCGTCAACGGGCGGGAACTCTCGGTCTCGAACGCCGCGGAGCTGTCGGACGCGCTCGTCGTGACCGGGTTCGACTCGCTGGCCCGAGCGAACGGCGACGGCGCGTATCTCGAAGCGCTCTGCGAGTCGACGCGAGGCGTTCGCCGGATGGGGTCGGCCGCCGCGGAGTTGGCGCTCGTCGCCGCCGGCCGCTTCGACGTCTACTTCGAGCAGAACCTCGATATGTGGGACACGAGAACCGGCCCGCTCCTCGTCCGCGAGGCCGGCGGCGAGGTGACGCACGTCGAGGCGATAGACGACGTGACCGGCGACACCGTCGTCGCGTCCAATCAGGCGCTCCACCGGCAGGTCATCTCGCTCATGTCCCGGCACAGCGCCCTCGGGTGAGCGACGCGTCGCTGGCGGCGGTTCGGCGGTTCGGCGGTTCGGCGGTTCGGCAGTTCGGCGGTTCCCTATCTCCTCAGTCGTCTCTCGCTTCCCGGCGCTTGACGGCGTCCACGTCGAAGTCGTTGACCGCGCGGTTCGGTTCGAGGCCCGCCCGCTCGACGACCTCGATGTCGGCCGCCGGCGACTGGCCGTCGGTCGTCAGGTAGTCACCGGTGAGGACGCCGTCCGCGCCGGCCTCGAACGGCAGGTGTTGCTCGTCGGGCGCGAGGTTGACCTCCCGCCCGCCGGTCAAGCGGACGCGCGCGTCGGGGTGGAGCAGTCGGTAGACCGCGACGGTCTTGACGAGTTCTGCCGTCGTGATGTCGGCGTGGTCGGCGTCGCCGAGCGGCGTCCCGGAAACGGGGTTAAGCACGTTCACCGGGAGCGATTCGACGCCGACTTTCTGGAGTTCGATAGCGGCGTCGACGCGGTCCGCCGGCGTCTCACCCATTCCGAGGACGACGCCGGCACAGAGGTCCATTCCCGCGTCTTTCGCCCGTCGGAGCGTCACGAGTCGGTCCTCGAAGTCGTGGGTCCCGACCACCTCGTCGAAGTACCGCGGTGAGGTCTCGATGTTGTGGTTGTAGTGGTTCACGCCCTCCTCGGCGAGGATTCGCGCCTCCTCCTCGGTGAGCAGGCCGAGCGAGGCGTCGATTTCGACGCTCGTCTCGTCGCGGACCAGCCGAATCGCCTCCAGCACCTCCGCCCACTCCTCGGGCCGGCGCTCCTTCGAGACGCCCTTCTCGGCGACGACGATGCCGAACCGCTGTGCGCCGTCGCGTTCGGCGCGCCGCGCGGCGTCTAACACCGCCTCCGGCCCGAGAAAGCCGTGCGTCTCGACGCCGGTGTCGAAGTGCGCCGACTGCGCGCAGAAGCCGCAGTCCTCGGCGCAGTTTCCGGCCTTGGCGTTGACGATAGAACAGGCGTCCACGGTCCCGTCGGAGCGGACGGAACGGACGTAATCGGCCCCCGCCGCGAGGGGTTCGACCGGTTGGGCGATGAGCGCCACGCCGTCGGTTCGGTCGAGTTCCTCGCCGTCGAGCACCCGCCGCACCGCGTCGTCGACCGTCGGGTTCTCAGTCTCGTAAACCATATTCAGTATCTCAGTTGACGGGTTCAAAAACCCGTTGACCCGACGACAGTTTGTGCGGTCGCGTCCGTCGGCCGGCGTCCACCCACGCTGGCCGCTCCGAGAAGGAGTCTGCCCTGCTGACACCACAACACTATTCGAGCCACTAGCGAAACTCGTAGACAGTTCTATGGCTTCCCCGGACACCGACGTCTCCGACGTGGTTGACTCGCTCTCTCTCGACGAGAAGTGCTCGCTCGTGCGCGGGGCGACCGACCCCGAGGGGACGGCGACGGGCTACGTCCCCGGCGTCCCCCGACTCGACATCCCCGAATTTCGCCTCGCCGACGGACCGCTCGGGATTCGCATCCCCGGGCGCTCGTCGACCGCGTTTCCGGCCTCTATCGCCGTGGCCGCGACGTTCGACCCCGAACTCGCGCGGCGGCAGGGCGTCGCGATGGCCCGCGAGGCCAAAGCCAGCGGCCAGCACGCGGTCCTCGGGCCCGGGCTGAACCTCGTCCGCGTCCCCAACTGCGGGCGCAACTTCGAGTACTACGCCGAGGACCCCGTCGTGACGGCCGACTTCGCCGCCGCGGTCGTGGAGGGCCTCCAGTCCGAGGACGTCCTCGCCACGCCGAAGCACTACGTCGCCAACAACCAGGAGACGAAGCGGCTCGTCGTCAGCGCCGAGGTCGGCGAGCGGGCGCTCCGAGAGCTCTACCTTCCCGGGTTCGAGGCCGCCGTCGAGGCGGGCGCGGGGTCGGTCATGACCGCGTACAACCGCGTCAACGGGACCCACATGAGCGACCACCGGCGGCTCGTCACCGAGGTGCTGAAAGACGAGTGGGGCTTCGACGGCTACGTCGTCTCCGACTGGTTCGGCACCGAAAGCGCCGTCGGCGCGGCCACCGCCGGCCTCGACCTCGAAATGCCGGGCATCTCGCTCGCCGCGCTCCACGAGGCGTTCGGGCTCGACCCCGACGCCGAGATGCTGGAGGAGGGCGACGACGAGAGCATCCCGGCCGGCGAGACGACGACCCCCAAGTTCGCGACCGAACTGAAATCCGCGGTCGAGGCGGGCGCGGTCCCCGCCGACCGCCTCGACGACATGGTCGCGCGAATCCTCGGGCAGATGGCCCGCATCGGCCTCCTCGACGGCGACTGGGGCGACGGCGGCGCGCTCGACACGCCCGAACACCGCGATCTCGCCGAGACGCTCGCCGCCCGCGGCACCGTCCTCCTGAAGAACGACGACCGGGCGCTCCCGCTCTCCGACGACGCCGACGTCGCGCTCGTCGGCCCCGGCGTCGCGGAGGCGATGCTCGGCGGCGGCGGCTCCTCCGAAGTCACCCCCGCCCGCGAGGTCTCGGCGCTCGCGGGCATCCGCGCCCGAACCGACGGCTCGGTCGCGTTCGAGCCCGGCGTCGAACGCGTCACCACGCCCTCGTTCTTCGACGAGAGCGCGGACGCCGCGGGTGACGACGAAGACGCTGGCGACGACTTCCCCGGCGGGAAGACGCCGGACATCGACGCGGCGGCCGACTGCGCTCGCGAGGCCGACGTCGCGGTCGTCGTCGTCAGGGACGCGACCACCGAGGGCGCGGACCGCGAGTCCCTCCGACTCCCCGGCGAACAGGACGAACTCGTCGCGGCCGTCGCCGACGCCGCCGACCGGACCGTCGTCGTCGTCCAATCCGGCGGCCCGGTCGAACTGCCGTGGCGCGACTCGGTCGACGCCGTCGTCGAATCGTGGTACCCCGGGCAGGCCGACGGCGACGCGCTCGCGTCGGTCCTCTACGGCGACGCCGACCCCTCCGGCCGCCTCCCGGTCACCTTCGCGCCCGAGGACTCGTACCCCACGGCGTCCGAGGAGCGATTCCCGGGCGTCGACGACGAGGCGCAGTACGACGAGGGCGTCTTCGTCGGCTACCGACATTTCGACGCCGCCGACGCGGACGCCGACCCGACCTACCCCTTCGGCCACGGCCTCTCGTACGCGACCTTCGAGTACGGCGACGTGGAGACACGCGGCGACGACGCGGTCGCGGTCGAGGTGACGAACGCGTCCGACCGCGACGGCAGAGAGGTCGTGCAGGCGTACGTCCGCCCGCCGGCCGTCGCGGGCGTCGAGCGCCCGACGCGGGAACTCGCCGGCTACGCGGCCGTCGAACTCACCGCCGGCGAGACCGAGACGGTCGAACTCCCGCTGTCCGAACACGCGTTCCGAAGATACGACGACTCCGAGGGATGGACCGTCGACGCCGGTGACTACGTCGTCGAGGTCGGCCGCTCCTCCCGCGACGTCCGAGCCGAGACGACGGTGTCGCGGTAGGGCGTCCTCCCAGTTGGCCGCTTCAAGGCCGACGCTTCCAGTCGTCGGTTTTCTTCCCCCCGCCCGCGCGCTTTCGCACGTAGGACACGCTCATTAGCCGCCGTCGAGCGCGGCCGCCGCGGCGACGGAGTCGCTCGAACTGACGCACGAGGGAATCGACGCCCTGTCCGACCTCGACGAGTGCACCGACTGAGGTCCCCCCGCGGGTGCGTCGCCTCACGGGGCGGAGCCGTTCGAGTTCACATCCGTCTGCTCGTCGTCGGACTCCAGTACGGCCTCGTACTTGCCACGGTAGTATAGCCACCCGAAGATGAGCAACGTCAGGGGGAACAACACGACGGCGAGGAGCGCCGCCGGCGGAAACAGAACGAACAGCGCGAACGTCCGCCACGAGACGAGCGTGTCGCGTGCCATGCCAGAAATAGATACCATGCTGTCATGTGTCTTCGGGTACGCCCGCAGTCTGGCGGAACCGGTGTTCGGCGGGTTCTGTCGGTCGTTGCCGGCCGAGACGGGTGTGTTGGTTTCACCACCTTTATTTGGTCCGAGACGAAGTAGCGGGAGTGACTGATATCTCAGATTCTCTTCGGCTCCTTTTCGAGACTTCGGTCGAGCGAGACGGCGACCGCTACGTGGTGTCGATTCCGAGCGAACTCGTCGAAAGCGGGTCGATTTCGGCGGGGGAGCTGTACCGCATCGCACTGCTTTCGAGTCCGGCTACCGCGTCGGTGGCCGAGTCTCCGGTCGAATCGACGGCGGCGACGGCAACTTCGGCGGACGACCGCGACATCGGCTCCGACGGCCGGGAACCGGACGACTCGCCGGCGGGCCCCGGCGACGCGCGCTCACAGCCGCGAGAACCCCCCGTCGCGGAGGGCGACGTTCGGACCGTCATCATCGACACCCTCGGCGACCAGGGCGACGGCATCGCGAAGGTCGAACGCGGCTTCGTCATCATCGTCCCCGGCACGGAGCCCGGCGACCGCGTCGAGGTCGAAGTCACCGACGTGAAACAGACCGTCGCGTTCGCGGAACCGGCCGGCGGCACGAGCAGTAACTGAGTTCCCGCGGCCGACCGCCGCGCTCTGCGTCTCTTGGTTGGCATATTCCAACCGTGTTCCCATTAGGTTCGGAGTCGTAGCCGCCGACAGCACTCTATGTCCGAACAGAGGTTCCGTCACGCCGCTTCTCCACGTGACGACACGCGAACCGAGTCCCGCCGAGTCGACCGCTCGGCGTCCGACTCGGGCGACGACGCCGACGCCGACGCCACCTCGGAAGTGCAGTCGCAGTCGGCGCGAACGAACCGATGGCGTCCGACCGTTCGACAGGGAATCGCGCTGTGGGCGCTCATCGCGGTCGGGTGGGTGGTCGTCCCCGCGGACCATCCGGTGCAGATTGCCGTCGCCGTCAGCGGCGTGTACGCCTCGCTTCTCCTGCCGACGGCGCTCTACCTCGACTACCGAGAGCGACGCCCCGAATCGAGCGCCCGACGCGCCGTCCGCGAGACAGCGAGCGACCTCGTCGACTGCGTCCGCGACACTCGGCCGGGACGCGACAGTGGGTCCCACTCGTCGTGTTCGTGCAACCGCTGACGGCTGTGAGACCGTCTCCGCATCGCTCGCGACACTCACGGGGCCGACTGGAAACGAACCGAATCGAAGAGAAACACCGCTTCTTGCGCCTGAAATTCCGGCTTAGGCGGTCGACCCGACGGTCCGCTCGCCCGGCTTCTGGGTCGCTTCGAGGAGTTCGCGGTAGCGATTCCTGATGGTCACCTCGCTGATGTCGGTCACGTCGCTCACCTCGGACTGCGTCAGTTCCTCGTCGGCGAGGAGCGCGCCGGCGTAGATGGCCGCCGCCGCGAGCCCGACCGGGCTTTTCCCGCTGTGGATGCCCTGCCGCTTCGCGTTGTCGAGGAGCGACCGAGCGCGGCGCTCCACGTCGTCCGTCACGTCGAGTTCGGAGACGAACCGCGGGAGGTACTGCGCCGGGTCGGCCGGCTTCACGTCCAGCCCCAATTCGCGGGAGACGTAGCGGTACGTCCGGGTGAGTTCCATCTTGTCGACGCGGGAGACGCGCCGCACCTCGTCGAGGGAACGGGGGACGCCGGCCTGTCGAGCGGCGGCGTAGATAGCGGCCGTGGCGACGCCCTCGATAGAGCGACCGGGTAGGAGGTCGTCGTTGAGCGCGCGGCGGTAGATGACCGACGCGGTCTCGCGGACGGTGTCAGGCAGGCCGAGCGCGGAGCCCATCCGCTCGACTTCGCCGAGCGCCTGCTTGAGGTTGCGCTCTTTGGAGTCTCGGGTGCGGAACCGCTCGTTCCACGTCCGGAGTCGTTGCATCTTCTGGCGCTGGCCCGTCGATAGGGAGTTGCCGTAGGCGTCTTTGTTCTGCCAGCCGATGTTGGTCGACAGCCCCTTGTCGTGCATCATGTTCGTCGTGGGCGCGCCGACGCGGGACTTCTGGTCGCGCTCCGCGGCGTCGAACGCGCGCCACTCGGGACCGCGGTCGATTTCGTCCTCGCGGAGAATCTCGCCCGTCTCGGGGTCGACCCACTCGCCGTGTTGCTCGTCGTAGACGAGGTCGGTCCGCTCCGCGACCGCCACCTCGGACGCCTCGGTCTCGTCTTCGTCGCGCTCGTCGTCAGACTGTCGGGCCTCGGGCTTCGCCGTCGGTGCCGACTCGTCTCGCATCGAACGCCAGTCGACGTGTTTCGTGTCCATTGAGTACCTACGTGTTCCGTACAGAGGGTAATGGGCTCTCGTTTGGAATATACCAAACGTGGCCCCCCGGGGTGTGCGACCGGGGGATACCGGCCGCTCGGCTCATCGGTTGCCGTGTCAGTTATCCGTCTCTTTCGGCCGCGAGAGCTATCGGGCGGATGAAAAAACAAGCTCAGCGCTCGACGTCGAAGCCCTCGTCGCGGAGCGCGGCTTCGAGGCGCTCGCCGTGTTCGCCCTGCAGTTCGATGCGTCCGTCGGTCACGGTCCCGCCGACCGCGAGCCGTCGCTTCAGCGTCGATGCGAGGGCGTCCAGTTCGTCGGCCGGGAGGTCGAGGCCGTCGACCACCGTCACGGGCTTGCCGTACCGTCGGGTATCGACGCGAATCGACGCGCGCTGGTCCGCGCGCGCGAGGTCGTCGCCGATTCCGAGGTCGTCCGGCAAGCCGGTGATATCGCTGAAAGTGTCCTTTCCCACGCAGTTGTGTACGCGCCCACGGCGTATCAGGGTGTGGTTGGCATATTCCAACCCGGATTCGGACGCGTCCTCTCGCGCGCTCGGCCGTGATTCGCGGGTCAGGCGCTCGCTTCGAGCGTTTCGGGGTCGACGCGCTCTTCGACTTCGGTGCCGAGCGTATCGGTGACGAACTGCCGGGCCAGCCACGCCTCGGCGCGGGTCAGACGGTACTGGAGCGTCGAGTTCGGGATGTCGAGTTCCTCGGAAATCTCTTGGACGGTGTGCTGTCGCGGCGTCTCGTAGTAGCCGAACTCGACGGCGGCTTCGAGCGCGGCCTGCTGTTCCGGCGGGAGCCCGTCGGCGGAGACGCCCTCTTCGAGCCAGCACTCGGGTTCGCTGATGCGCTGGACGCTCAGCGAGAGGCCGTCGCTGAGGCTGTCTTTGACCTCCTCGTAAATCTCGCTCACCGTGTCGTCGTCGGAGATGAGCAGTCGCCACTGGTTTTGCGCCCCCCGCCGTTCGGCCTGCATCAGGAGCCCGTCGCCGATGTGCTTCGCGGCGACGTGAGGAATCGACTGAATCCCGTCGCCCTCCTCGCGGCAGGAGTAGACGATGCGCCCGTTGGGCGTCTCCGAGAGCACTTCGTAGTCCCACTCGACGACCGGCGCGCCGCACATCCCGAGGACGCCGTTGCATCGGGTGGCCTGCTCGATGACCTCGTCGAACGCTTCGAGCGCCTCCGTCGGCCCGGTGAGGCGGTCGAGCCGCCACATCGACTCGCTCGTGGCGTGTATCGCCATCGTCTTGGAGTGTAGGTCCGGGTTCTCGATGAAGAGGTCCATCACCTCGTCGACGCCCCGCTCGTACTCGACCGTGAAGACGAATTCGCGCATGGCTCTCACCTAGTCGCTCGAGGCCTATAGCCTTGGTTGGTATGTTCCAACCCCGACGCGCGGTTCGGACTTCCAACTCGCGGGCCGCACCGACCGCGACGCGACCCGCTCAGGATTCGTCGAACGGCGACCGGGCGTGTTCGGGCACGTTCTCGGGGCGGGCGATGAGGTTCTCCCGGCCGAGATTTATCTTCGTGACGGTGCCCTCCTCGGCCATCCGCGAGAGGACGCGGCTCACCTTCGACTTCGACCACTCCGTGCCCTCGACGACCTTCGACTGCCGGAGTTGGCCGCCGTTGTCGTCGAGGAGTCTGAGGACGCGCGTCTCGTCGTCGAGGAGCTCCTCGGCGTCGGGGGTGCCGTCGGCGGCCGATTCCGGGCGCGCCACGCCGCCGCTCTCGCCGGTTCGAACCGCGTCCGATGCTCCCCCGTTGGCGGCGGTCTCGTCGACCCGGTCGGTCGCGCGAGAGCGAACGTCCGACAGTCGCACGCCGGCGTCGGTTCTCCGGACTCGCGCGCCGACGACGAGCAGGGCGACCGCGACAGCCGCGACCGCGACCGCGAGCAACCAGCCGTCGCCGCCGAGTTCCAGCGACCCGACGACCGACCCCGGCGCGGCGCTCGGGTCGGACCCCGCTTCGACCTCCGCGCCGTCCCCGCGCCCGTCGCCGTCGGTGTCGCCGCGGTTCGGGTCGGTCCCGATGACGTTGACCTCGCGTCCGTCGTCGAGGCCGTCGCCATCGGTGTCCGCCTCGGTCGGGTTCGTCTCGTAGCGGTTGACTTCCGCGCCGTCGTCGAGGCCGTCGCCGTCGGTATCGGCGGCGGTGGGGTTCGTCTCGTGGACGTTGACCTCCGGCCCGTCTTCGAGACCGTCGCCGTCGGTATCGGTGGCAGTCGGATCGGTCTCGTAGTCGTTGACTTCCGCGCCGTCGTCGAGGCCGTCGCCGTCGGTGTCGGCGGTCGTCGGGTCCGTGCCGTGGGTCGTCACCTCCGCGCCGTCGTCGAGGCCGTCGCCGTCGGTGTCCGTCTCGGTCGGGTTGCTCCCCTGCTCGTTGATTTCGACGCCGTCGCTGAGGTCGTCGCCGTCGGTGTCAGTGCTCGTCGGGTCGGTCTCGTAGCGGTTGACCTCCTCGCCGTCAGGTACGCCGTCGGTATCGGTGTCGGCGACGAGTACACCCGTGCCGCGCTCGAGTTCGTCGCGGTTGCCGAGACCGTCGCCGTCGGCGTCCCCGGCCGGCGCGAGCACCGTGACGCCGTGGCTCGCCTGCGCGACCGACTCGCCGCCGTCACCGGGTCTGACGACCGCTGTTACGGTGCGGTCGCCGGTCGCGTTCGCCGGCCACGTTGCGAACTCGAAGTCGACGCGCTGGTCGCCGGTCGCGTTCGCCCCCGCGCTTCCGAGCGGTTCGCACCCTAACAGCATCGTCGAGCCGTCGTCGCGGTCGGTCTGAAGACAGACCTCGTAGTCGCCGCTGTCCGCCGCGGCGACGGCCACCGAAACCGTCGAGGGCCGCCACGAGGCGACGTACGTCCGGCCGTTCTCGGTGGCGACGACGGCCGCGCCGCTGTGGTCGACCCCACGCACCTCGACGCCGTCCGCGGCGGCGACGACCGGTGAGACGCCGCCCGCGACAACGAGTAGCGCCGCGACGAGCGCCCACCCGACCGGAGAGATGCGTTTGACAGGCATTGTTCGTTCTCTATTTGTCGACTCTGCTAGTGCATAATGTTTTGTTTATCTGTTCGTTATGCATTTTTACAACTCTTTTGACTGTCAATTTGCGAAGAATGTTCCAGAATTAGAACTTTTCACCCTCTCTTCGACGCGGGGCGAGCTTGTCGTCACCCCCGGTCGTCGATGCCGCGGTTCGCGGCGGTTACGTCGCGTCTCGACGTCGTCGAACGGCGCTCGTCGCCGCTCGTGACTGCTCGCCGTCGCTTCTCGTCTGCCCCCGCGGTAGAAGCGTGGTAATCGCCGGACTGTGCCGCCTTCGTCGGCCCGCGAACGACTGGCAAACGTGCCGTTAATCCGACTGAAACGGTCGAAACAGTCGGTCGAAACGGTTGTTCACGGGGAGAACGGTCGGGACGACTCTCCCCCATTATCATCCGCCGAGCGATACTGCTGACTGCGATGCGCGAAACCCTCACTCGACGGCAGTTCGGTGTCGGAGTCGCGGTAGCGACCGTCGCACTCGCCGGCTGTACGGACACGGGCGGTGGTGGTGGTCCCGTGAACGACACGAACGGCACGGACGCCGAACCCGCGGTCGGCGACACCGAGACGACAGCGGAGACCGGCGGTATCGGGACGATGACGGCAGACGAGACGACGACGATAGAGACGACAGAAGCAACGACGGAGGAAGAATCGACGACCGAGATGGAGACGACAGAAGACGAGACGACGACCGAGATGGAAACGACGGCGAACGAGACGACGACCGAGGACGAAACGACGAGCGACGACTCGGCGTGATGGCCGCGGTCGAACCGATGACCCGCTGACGCGCGCGCCGCGAGCGAGGCACGGCACGCTCGACTGGTACACCCGACTGCTCGTGCCCGCGGCGGCGCACATCCCTCCAGCCCTCCACGGCACACTCGCTCCCAGTCCCTTCGTGGGACGCCCCAATCCCCCCTGACGCACCCTCCGCGTTCGGTTTCCCTGACGCACCCCTCCCCAACGTGCCCTCCAGCACGCTCTCCTTGGGTCCTCCGGCGTACCCGACCCGCCGAGGTCTCCCGGTTTCTCGGAACGACTCGCGCGTCGCAACGACGGCGCACACTCCGCGGAACATTTACCCGCCCGTTCGCTACTCCGGGTATGGACGCAGACGACAACCACCGCGGGTGGGCCGAGCGCTCCGGCGACTTCTCGCCGGAGTACTACGCCCAAATCGGCCCGAACGAGGTCAGCGAGACGCTCGCGACCGTGTTCGAGCACTACGCGGCGGAAGACGCGTCGGTTCTCGAACTCGGCTGTAGCTCCGGTCGCCACCTCGCGCACCTCCGCGACCGCGGCTACGAGGACCTCACCGGCATCGACATCAACGACGACTCTTTCGAGGTGATGGCCGAGTACTTCCCCGAACTCGTCGACACCGGCACGTTCCTCACCGGCGCAATCGAGGACCTGCTTCCCGACTTCCCCGACGACAAGTTCGACGTTATCTACTCCGTCGAGACGCTCCAGCACGTCCACCCCGACGATATGTGGGTGTTCGAAGAAATCGCGCGCGTCTCGTCGGACCTCGTCATCACCGCCGAGAACGAGGGCAACGGGCCGACGCGCGGGCGCTCCGGTTCCGAGGTGAGCTACGTCAACGACGACTTCCCGCTGTATCACCGCAACTGGAAAGACGAGTTCTCCGACCTCGGCCTCGCGCAACTGCTCTGCGAACCGGGCAAGCGCGACACGGTTCGCGTCTTCCGGGTTCTCTGACGCCCCGCGCTCGCTTGTCGCACTCACAAATTGTTTCAATGAAGCCGGCGAACTGAGCGTGCTGACCATGTACACGATGTCCAGCGACGACTTCAGCGTTCACCTGCGCGACTGCGACGAGGCCGGCTCCGGGATTCCCATCACCAGCCTCCCGGACGAAGTCACCTCTCTGGACGACCTGCAGTGTTCCTGCTGGGACGAGTTCGACTCGTTCGACGAACTCGACTGACGGGTGGGACGCGAGGGCACCGTTCGGTCGTGGTTTCGGACGCCGACGCACCGCGCGCACTCTCGGAGACGCCGGCCCGTTACAGCCGGTCGAGGTCGAGCGGCTCCGCCGCCTCCCAGTAGCGCTCGAACAACTTGTCGGCCCACGCGAGTACCTCCGGTTCGGTCACGTCGATAGACGCCTGGAGGATGCCGCTGTCGTCGCGGAGGAACAGGTGGACGGTCGAGTCGGCGATGGTCGCCGCCATCGGAATCGGCTCGTCGGTGATGCGGACGGCGGCCGCGTCGGCGTCGAGGAGGTCGCGGAGCTGTTCGCGCAGGTGGGAGTCGTGGGCGAGCGCGTCGATGGCGGCCGACGAGAAGACGCCCTCGAAGCGCTGGTCGCCGGCGGCGGTCCGCTCCCGGACGATGTCGAGGTTCTGCTCGTTGAACGCGTAGGAGAAGATTCGCACGTCCTCGGCCTCGCTCAGGAGGGATACCGCGCGCTTGACCGGCGCGTTCGGCCGGACCTGACTCGGCGTGGTAATCGTCGCCTCGGTGAGGTGTTCGAGGTCGAACGTGATGGCGTCGGTCGGGAGCCACTCGACGACCGGCCGGAGCTTGGCGTCGGTGTCGAGGATGTCGACGAGGTCGTCGAAGCCCCGAGAGACGAGTTCGCCCGTCACTGTCGCCCGGTACGCCCCGTCCTCGCGGACGAGCCACGAGCGGTCTTCGAAGTCGCTGAGAATCCGCCCCATCGTCGGCTGTGACGCCCCGGTTCGCTCGACCAGTTCGCGTCTGGAGTGCGGCCGCTCGGCGAGGTATCTGAGCGCGTCGACGCGGTTCTGCGAGAGCGCGAGGAACTCTATCTCGTCTAATGCCGACTCCATGCACCGGGGTTGTGCGCGCCTCGGTAAACGTCTTTCGCGTCGTGAAATAATTTCACATACTGAATCATGCTCGCCCCGACCGACATTTTTCTTACCCTGAACTAATTTCTGAATCAAACTATACGTGGTGGAGTCGTAGGTGTATCCAAGATGCGTTCACTTCACTCTGCGTTCGGTCTCTCGGTCGGAGGTGCGGCATGGTGACGACGTCGCGTCGGCGGTTCGTCCTGTTCGCGCTGACGGCGTTCTTCTTCGGCGGGACGTTCGTCGCCGCGAAGGCGGGCCTCGACTACCTGCCGCCGCTTCTGTTCGTCGCGCTCCGGTTCGACATCGCGGCGGTGCTACTCGTCGGCTACGTCGTCGCCACTCGTCCCCGTGCCGAACTGCTCCCGCGGTCGGTCCGCGACGTGGTCGGCATCCTCGCCACCGGCGTGTTCGTCATCGGTCTCGCCAACGCCCTCCTGTTCGTGGGACAGGAGCACGTCTCCAGCGGCGTCGGGTCGATTATCTTCAGCCTCAACCCGATTCTGACCCCCGTGTTCGCCATGGCGCTCCTCACCGACGAACGACTCTCCACCCGCGGCGCGCTCGGGATGCTCATCGGCCTCCTCGGCGTCGGCCTCGTCGTCGGCGTCGACCCCGCGAACCTGCTCGGCGGCGAGGCGCTCTGGAAGGGCCTCGTCTTCCTCGGCGCGGTCAGCGGCGCGCTCGGGACCGTGCTCATCCGCTGGGCCGACACGTCGCTTTCGAGCACCGTCCGCACGGCGTGGGCGCTCCCCGTCAGCGCGGCGCTCACCCACGGTCTGAGCGTCGCCTCCGGCGAGTCACTCGCCGCGGCCACGTGGTCGCCGACGGCGCTCCTCGCGCTCGCCTACGTCGGCGTCTTCGCCGGCGCGGTGGCCTACCTCACCTACTTCGGCTTCCTCGACGACGTGGGCCCGATTCGCGGCAACCTCGTCTTCTACGCCGTGCCCATCGTCGCGGCGCTCGGGGGGACGGCGCTCCTCGGCGAGTCGATTTCGACGCTCACTGTCGTCGGCTTCGCGACTATCTTCACCGGCTTCGCCGTCCTCGCGACGGAGTCGCTCCGCGGCACAGTCGTCCTTGCCTACGGCAAAATCGAGTCCCGCGTGGCCGGTCTCGTCGGGGCCGGCGCTCCGGGGCGCGACTGAGTCGCTGACGGGTCGCGGACCGGTCGCTCGCGTAACATGCGGTGAGAGGGTAGAAATGTAGGGGCGGACCATCGGGCGGCAGTCCGAGGGGGCAGGGTCGGAGTACCGGTGGCACGGGATGGGCCGCCTGTCTGTGCTGATATGTCACCTGTCCGCCGACCAGACAGTATCGAGCGGACACCTAGAGATTGTCAGCCCCCTAAGTAGTCTTTTTGGCCCGATTCTCAAAAAACAGCGGACGGCGGCGTGGTCGTTTTGATTTTTCGCGCTATCTATCGGGGAGCGCGACCGCTCCGAGCGCGGCACTCAGACAGACGTTCCCGACGCCGATGAGCAACACCGCGTTCGAGCCGGACGTGTCGACCACGACGACCGCCGCGAACGCCGTGAGACCGAGGACGAGTTGTCGTCAGGCTCTCCGCAGGCGGACCACGAAGACCGCGCCTCGGGGCTCGTTGTCTTCGACCCACATGTCGCCGCCGTAGCCGCTGACGATGGTGTCGACGAGGTAGAGACCGAGGCCGGTGCCGGGGCTTTCGAGCCCCTTTTCGCCGCGGCCGAACACCGTCTCCTTTCGGTTGTCGGGGACGCCCGGTCCGTTGTCGGCGATGCGGACGAGCGCGTCGTCGTCTCGCACCTCGACCGACACGTCGATTTCGGCCCGGTCGGCGTCGTTGTGCCGCACCGCGTTCGTGAGGAGGTTGCGGAAGACGGTCCCCAGCATGTCGTCGGCGACGACTGTCACGTCCGGTGGCTCGTCGGGGAGCGAGACTGCCGCGTCGGCGGTTCCGTCGCGGACCGCGCTCGCTTCTGCCCAGAGCGGTCCGGCGAGCGTCGTCGGGCGGTTCGTCTCCTCGTCGTCGAGCATCGTCGCCATGAGGTTTCGGACGTTCTCGGTGAGTTCGGTGGCGTGCTCGCCGTTCCTGATGATCGTGTCGAGGCGCTCGCGCACTACCTCGTCGTCGACCGACTCCTCGACCAGTTGCGCGTTGCCGAGGATGACGGCCATGTCGTTTCGGATGTCGTGGCGGACGATCTGATTGAGGAGCGTGAGCTTCTCGTTTCGGGAGAGGATGGTCTGTTTTTGACGGTGCAATTCGGTCACGTCGCGGAGGACGATGACCCATCCGACGGTCTGGTCGCCCCGTTCGAGCCGCTGGGACCGGGCGCTGAGATACACCGTCTCGCCGTCCGCTCGCGTGGTTCTGACGCTGTCGTTGCTCTCGGTCGTCAGGTCGAGGTCCGACGAGACGGCCGTGACCGGGTCGCCGACGGCCGCGCCGAAGCGCTCTAAGAGCTCCGCGCCGCGGGTGTTGACGTGGACGATTCGCTCGTCGGCGTCGAGGACGAACACGCCGTCGGGCGACTCCTCCATCGCGGTCGTGTAGGCGATGGGCGGCAGGTCGAGAAATCGGTAGCGAAAGAGCGCGACGCCGATGGCGGCCGACGTGATTGCGGCCGAGGTCGGCACGAGGTTCACACTGTCGCTACCGAACGGTGGGATTCCGAGGGTGGTGCAGGCCGTGAAGACGAACGGGGCGGCGAGACCGATGCTCACCAACACCGCCTGGGGGATGTACGTTCGGCCCAGTCGAGCCGCTTCGTAGAGAATGAGCGCGGTGGACAGCACGGAGAGCACCGCGTTGTAGAGCAACTGCAACACCACGTGGCCGAGACCGACGTCGACCCGCATGACGACGAGGCCGTTCGTCTCGACGAGGCGCGTCGCCTCGATAGCGAGACCGCTGGGGTTGGTAAAGAGGACCACCAGAAAGACGACCGGCACGGTCATGACCGCCGCGATCAGTCCGGGAGTGATTCGGCGGACCCGGTCCGTGTGGACGAGCGTAAAGAGGAGCGCGAGCGCGCCGAGCGGCGCGACGCCGAAGTAGAGGAGTCGGTAGAACAGGAGCTTCAGCGACGGGTCGGTCTGCAGTAGCTTGAGGGACGAAAAGCCGGTCCAGAGGACGAGTCCGACGTTCACGGCGAAGAACGCGACGAGTTCGGACGACCGGCCGTGGGCCCGCATGTACCGCAGGCTGTACACGCCGAGGAGAGACGCGGTAATCATCGCACAGAGCGTCGGAAGCGCGAAGACGGTGTACTGCCAGCCCATCGCTCACTGCACCCGACCGCTTTTCGCGTCCATCGGTGCGTGTTTTGTACTCACTCTGGTATTTAAACTATATGTTCGAGCGTTCTCACCGCCCCGCTGTCGGCGTAACCGGACTGGCGTTCCGAGTTCTTTGAGCGCCGCCCGTGTTCGTACCCGAACAGTTTATGCCGGTCGCTGTGCCACAGACGGCCGAACCGCCGTGACCGAGACGACAGACCGAACGAGCGCGGACCCCGTCACCGTCCTCCTCGTCGACGACAACCGCGACTGGCTGACGCTCGTCGTGCATCGACTCCGCGAGGTAGCCCCCGACTTCGACGTTCGCGAGGCCAACAGTCCCGAGGGCGCGCTCGCCCGCCTCACCGATGACGTGGAGTGCGTCGTCAGTGATTACTACATGCCCGGCCGGACGGGAATCGAACTGCTGGCGGCGGTCCGCGACGCCCGACCCGATATTCCGTTTCTCCTCTTTACCGGTGCCGGAAACGAGGGGCTCGCCAGTAGCGCGCTGTCGGCCGGCGCGGACGACTACATCGTCAAGACGAGCGTCGACGACAGCGCCGCGGCGCTCGCCACGCGCGTTCGGACGGCGGTCGACAAACACCGAACGGAGCGCGCGCTCGCCGAGAGCGAGGCGCGCTACCGGACGCTGGTCGAGAACGTCCGCGACGCCATCTTCGTCGCCCGCGACGGCGGCGTCGTCCTCGTCAACGAGGCGGCGACGACGCTCACCGGTTACGACCGCGCGGCGCTCACCGACGGCGACATCGTCGAGATGGTCGTCCACCCCGACGACCGGGGCCGCGTCCGCGACGCGCTCGACCGGGCGGTCCCGCAGTCGCTCGACATCCGCATCCGCGACCGCGGCGGCGAGACACGACACTGCATCCTCGACATCGACCACGTCGTCGACGACGGACTCCCCGGCACCATCGGCGTCCTCCGGGACATCACGGCGCAGGTCCACCACCAGCGCCGACTCGAACGCGAGCGCGACACGAAGGAGGCGATTCGGGAGATTCTCGTCCGACAGTCGTCGCGCGTCGAAGTCGCGGAGTCGTTCTGTCGGTACATCGAGAGCGACCCCGACACCGTCACGGCGTGGGTGGGCGAGCGCACCGCGAGCGGTGGGCTCGACCCGCTCGCCGTCGTCGGCGACGAGTCGTACCTCCGGACGGCGGGCGTCTTCGACGCCGACGCGGGGGTCCGCCGCGACTCGACCGAACCGAGCCTGACCGCCTTCCGCGAGGGGACGACGGTCGCCCGCGCCGTCGACGACGGGCGCGATGTCGACGCGCCGGCGACCACTCCCGACGCCGGATGGAGGGCGGTTGCGGCCGCCAGCGGTATCGAAACCGCGGTCGCCGTCGCGCTCCGGTACGGCGGCGTCGACTACGGCGTCCTCGGCGTGTACCGCCGCGGTGCCGACGACGACCGGGAGCGCCGCCGGTTCGAAGAGCTGGCGGAGACGCTCGGCTACGCCCTCAGCACCGCCGAGAGCCGCGAGGCGCTCGTGGCCGACGAGGTCGTCCGCGTCCGCCTCCGCGTCCGCGACGACGACGCGGGGCTTCTGGCGG